>APMI01000912.1_pt1 | contig 19441 bp, 24 predicted proteins | sample 667938 | NCBI WGS metagenome assembly APMI01 (sample SAMN01084076, study PRJNA167559) | wastewater metagenome | biome: Wastewater | place: Denmark: Ejby Moelle, Odense | collected 2011-11-28 | reverse complement strand
GTGGCTGGCGACCCGGCGCATCGAAACCCACTACGATGAAACCGACTTGCAGGATGATTTGATGACATTGCGCGCGTTGGGCCGCCTGCCGTGACGGTGCCGATCAGCAATACCTCGCCGCTAACTAACCTGGCTGCCATCGGTCAGTTCGATTTGCTCCAGCGGCTGTATAGTCGGCTGCTGATCGCTGAGGCGAAAGGGCGCGGCTTGGTGGTACAGGTCTCACCCGTGCCGGGACCAACGCCTGACCACACCAAGGCCGGCCAATCCAGCGCCGAGTAAGGTGAGCGTGATCGGCTCTGGCACCGGTTGGGCTGCCCATTTGACTTGTTCGATGTGAAAGGCCGCCCACCCTTGGACGCACGGCGTCGCGGTCTGACAATTGCCGGAGGTCATACGCTCAGCGTAGATATAGCCGTAGATGTTGTTCAGTGCAGGCGCATTGAAACTAAAGCTTTGATTGAGCGAGTCGCTGCTAAGAAAAGGGCTGCCGTTGAACGATAGGTAGTTTTTCTTGGTGGCGTAACGGTATTCGCCGTTGATTTGTTGATCGTAATAGGCATAGTCCTCAGCGGATAGGGCGTCATAGCTTGCGTTGGGGACGTCTTTTTTAAGCTCTATCCCATCGACGTTGTTGGTATCCCCGCTGCCGTTGGTAAAGTCGGGGACGACTGCTGAATCCACCCACGCAAGCGAGCTGATCCACTGGGAAGAGCGATAGTAGTGGCCTTGATTGGCCGAGGGATCACTGTCTTGAGGCGCGGTAGCGGTGTCGTAGTAGAAGGTAATCTGCGCGGTATCTCCGACAACGGTATAAAGACCTGCGCCCCGGCCAAACAGGTTTCCGTAGGTATCGGCGCTGTCGTAGATTCTTCCCGATACGGTCAGTGCAAATGGTGTAGCGTGGCCTATAAGCGGCATGGCAACGCCAATGATTGCTAGGTAACGCCATTGTTTTTTCATATGCAACCTCACTTCTCTTTTAGCCATCCACAGGGCAAGGCTATATCACAATTGGTTTTTCTGTGTTTCAATCCGGGTATAGCTATAACAAACCGTCCGTGTTAGACGTTGATGGACCATAGGATTAAACGGCACGACGGGAACGTGTCAATGGAACCGATGCCACCGATGGCTGGCAAGGCGATCTTGATACCGTGTAGGTGTTGGGTGGGCTGACAGTCCACCAGCTCAGCCCCAACGTTGAGCAGGCTCAAAGCAAGAATCGGCTCCGATCTCAACGTCAGCGCCGATCTTCGATCAATCGATAAACGTTTCAGGGCTGACCTTAAACCGTTCTGCCAGTTTTTTGATGTGGTTTAAGTTTAGCTTACGGCGACCGTTGAGAATTTCCGACACCACGCCCTGGCTGCCGATTTCCGTCTTGAAGTCTGATTGGGTTAAGCCGTGTTCATCCATCAAAAAGCGCAGGGCGCTAGTGCCCGTTCCCGTCGGTGGCGGGTAATGCGCGGCTTCGTAGGCGCTGATCTGATCACTCACAATATCCACTAAGCCGATAAACGGGTGTCGCTCGTCATCACCCACGATGTCCAACAGCGTATCCAGATGATCAACCAGGGCGTTGTACTCCTGTTCGGTTTCCGGGCGTTTGACCAAAGGGGCAATGTAGGGCCAGTGTTCGATAGCCGTTTTTAAGATCGTATCCATCATCCTGCGCCTACCTTGTGGTTAAACGGGCCTGTAGCTATCCCATTCTGAGCTATTTCAACAGGGGTTTTTCGCGTCAGTGGATTTGCCACTAGGTGGGGATTCGCCGCCGAACGGATCGGTTGGGCGCGCGGGCGTGAGCGAGACGCTACGTCTCTCTCGCGGCCGCCCGCGCGGGTTTTAAGACAGGTTTTAAAAAAAGGTTTTAAAAGATGGTTTTAGGTGCGCCGACCGCGCAAAAACATCATAAAAATCAAAATCTTACAGTGTAACATATTTGGGAAGCGTACCTGCTATCCCGTGGAAGCGTACCTGCTATCCCGTGGAAGCGTACCTGCTATCCCCGTGGATAGCGTACCTGCTATCCCGTGGAAGCGTACCTGCTATCCCGTGGAAGCGTACCTGCTATCCCGTGGAAGCGTACCTGCTATCCCGTGGAAGCGTGACTGCTATCCCGTGGAAGCGTGACTGCTATCCCGTCGATTCCTCCCCCTCAAAAATTTCCCGTTTGTGGCCGGGTCGCACCACTTCCAGGGCGTCGCTGGGGGTGATCCGCCAGGCTTTGACGACGCCAGCGGCGTGCAACTCCGCCATTGCCTCCCGCAGTTGTTGGCGGAATTTTCGCAGCTCCTCGGTTTCCGACCCGCATAGCGTCCGCAGCCGCGCCAGGCCGATCCGGTGCGGGCTTTTCTGGGTCGCCCGATGGCTGGCGATATAGCCATGTAGCCATTTCGCCAAGTCCATACCCAGGCTCCGACGAGTTTCCCAGTCGATGCGGGTGTAGTCGTTGTCCTCGAACAACTCGGATAACTGAGGGCTGAGAAACAAGACGTGTTCGCCAATTTCGTCATCGCGCACGAAGGCTTCGATCAGCGACCCGCCGAAAGTCTTGCGTCCGGCGGTGATCTCGACCGCGCAGGCGGTCAGCCGCGCTACAGCGCCTTTAAACCACTCGTGATCGTGCTTGCCGGTGCAGCGACCCATGATGCGCAGCATGTCATTAATCGTGACCGGAATTTTGCTACCCAGATTGTATTCACGGGCGAGATGCAGGGCGGCCAGCCAGACATCAAGATCGCCCTGGTCGAGCCGCCAGCCGGTGTAGCGGATGGTAACGCCCTCCCAGGTCGCCAGCACTTCGCGTTCCAGCGCCCTGCGCCGTCCACGCCGCACCACGCCAAACAACGCTGAGCGCAGCACGGAGGACGGGCAGACCCGTAATTCCTCTGGCCACAGCGGCAACTTGATGATTTTGGCGGTGGCTTTCGGGCGCGGCTTGGAATCGGCCGTCAGGCCGCGCTCCCGGTTGCGTTGCTTGGCGCGTTCGGCAATTTGCTGAATGCGCGCGGTGAGGTCGTCGCTTGCCGTCATCATTGATCATCCTCGCTCCAGTTCCTTGCATGAGTGTAGAACGGGCTGCCGGTCGTTGTCTGGCTCGCTTTTGGCGCGTGGGGACGGCAAATCAACGGAGCCGATGGCACGCCGCAGGGGCGTTGCCTTTCCAGGACGATTGAGATACAAATAATCGCAATTGCGATAGGTTGAGGTGATGGCATGGCGACGACCACGATGGTGCATATTCGAGTGGACGAGACTCTGAAAGCCCAAGCGGCGGATACGCTGGCCGCGATGGGGCTATCTTTGTCCGATGCGGTGCGGGTGTTTTTAACGTGGGTAGTGGCGGAACAGGGCTTGCCATTCGCGTTGAAAGCGCCCAATGCGAAAACCCGCGCCGCACTGGCCGACGCGGAAGCGGTTATCAAAACGCATAAAGGGCGCTTTAGCAGCGCCGAGGTGCTGTTTGATGCCCTCGACCAAAAAACCCGCTCGCGCTAAGCGGGCCACGCCGCCCCGACGGGTGGATTACGCCAAGGCGTTTGATGTGATGGTGTTCGTTCGCGCTGGAACCCACGCCGAGTTGTTCGAGTGATGCCGCATGACCTTCGGCACGCACGTCGCGTTTGCCTCGGTGCTCTATTTGGGCGGTGCAACCCTGTTTGGCTATAAGCCGGACTGGATCGGCTGGTTGTTGGCGGCGGTGGCGTCATTGGGGCCGGACGTGGATTTACCCACGTCGAAAATCGGGCGGCTGTTCTTTTGGCTGTCGGTGCCGCTGGAGCGGCGCTTTGGCCATCGCACGATTACCCATTCCGTGGTCGGTTTGCTGACGGTGGCGGCTATTGCGCTGCCGCTGTGGTGGGTCAGGCCGCTGTATTTTTGGTGTGTGTTGGGTGGCTATTGGTCGCATATCTGGATCGATATGGTGAACGTGCGGGGTGCGGATTTGTTTTGGCCGTCACCGGTGCGGGTCGTCGCGCCGGGCAATCGCAATTGGCGGATGGAGGTGGGCAGTAAGGCGGAGATGATTTTGCTGTCGGCTTTGTTGGTGCTGACGGTCGCGTTGTATCCGCTGAGCTGGATGGGGTTTCGGGATGCGCTGCAAGCGGTGGTCAGGAGCTTTGATATTTCGCTGGAGCAGTATCAGCGGCAGATTGGGACGCACTGGTACGATTTGGAAATGGTGGCGTCGGATAACCTGACGCTGGGGAGAGTTGAGGGTCGCTATCCCATCGTTGGAACGTGGAAGGGTGGTTTTATCGTGTTGCATGACGGCCAGCCCAGAGCCGTCGGCAAGAGCGAGAGCTATCACAACCTGCTACCGATCAGCGCCAGGCTGATCGAGGGCGAGCCGTTACGGGTGCAGTCGGAGCGTATCGAGATGAAGGGCCGAAGCTTGCGCTGGCTGCTGGGGAAGATCGATCAGCGGCGGGTGTATTACCTCAGCGGGGAGATTCAGACCGCACGGATTGAGCCGGTGGCGAACATCGACCGCTATCAGCCGGTGATTTACTCCGGCCAGACCATGATTTTGCGCTATGCCCGCGCTCAGGAATTGGGGCCGTGGCTGGATTTGGTAGCAGCAAAGGGCGAAATCTTTGTGCAGTTTTGGCTTAAGCCGGGGGAGCAGGCGGTGGGGTTTGAGGTGGGGAGTGAGCCGCCGGAGGAGCAGATTCCGGCGGACTTGAGAAAATTTCTATAAATTTTTAGAGAGTATTTTGGCGATTAAAATATTTTGAGTCGCTTAAAAAAAGATCCAACTGCTGAAATTCAACACGCTCCTCATTATTAAACATACTAATTAATCTTTTTAAGATGGTCCTTATTTTAAAAGGAAGTTGCAGTTCTTCCTTTTCCATAATTAATGCATATTTTTCAAAAATATCGTTTTTAATCATATTATATTTATCAATTTCATTTTCACTTTTCAAAATTAAAAAAACAATAAAAGAAATAGAAGTTTTTAATGCTGCTATAGGATAATTAGTTCTATGCGATCTAAATTTATTTGAATGTGATATAATAAAATCCTTTTTAAGAAGTTTCTTCGACAAATAACTATCTAAGCCATAGTAGTACAATGTATCAATATCACTAAATATATTCTCGAACTCATATTTTCCTTTATCACTTATAACATACATTATCTTGCCATTCAAGAAAACCGAATCAATCATTCCAAAAGCTCTTAGATCATTAAGACTTTGATTAACCATCTCATTGGAATAGCCAAAAGAGTTTACAATAAATTCGTGAGTCAATTTTTCAAAAACTCTACCGTATTTTATTAATAATTGAAGAATTCTTGTTTTACAAAGCCCCGGCCAATCAGCAAGAGATTGGCAAGTAAATATTTCAGAATTAAAGTAGAATATATTTGTACTACATAACCCAACTTCATTATTAATTTTATCAAAATCTTTTCTTGTACTTAAAAGTAAACGGCCATTCAAAAACCTATTTCTATTTTCCAAAATTCTTACATTAGAACCTATATTAAATTGTCTATTTCCTTCAAATTGAAGCTGTTTTAGTCTATAGTAAACACTTGAGATTAATGACATCTTATTATACAAATAAGCCCTAACATTATTATGATACATTTTATTTATATTATCAGTGTTTGATAATTTAATTACCTCAACAAATATATTATCGTATAAGTCTCCTTTATCAAAATAAGCATTATTTAATGCATAATCATATCTTTTTAAGATTATCTCTTTAAAAGAAGCTATTTCACTATTTACTTTACATGGCTTAATATATTCTCTTGTTTGTTGTAGAATTGGGTGGTGTGTAATTATATCAATGTAAGTTCTTTCTCTTATAGCAATAAGATGAATATAATTATCTACTGGTCGAGTTCTAATAAATTTAAATACATTATCCATCATATGATCATAGTAATCTTTACTACTTTCATCATTAATATGTACATTATCTACGCCGTCAACAATTCTAAAAATCCAATAACCATTTTCCCTCAAAAATTTTTGAAGAGCTTCTGAACATTTAATCCATTTTCTTTTCTCTAACTGCTTACTTTTAGCTGAGATATCTAAAACTTTTTCATACGCATAATCCATAACTCGATCATAAGCATAACTTGATTTAGGATTTTTTGATCCAACTTCATGCTTTATAATAATTTCTCTTAAGCTTTTTATATAATTAAGCAAATCAGTCTTAACTGTTTCGTGATAAACATCTCTACTAACAGGTAGATTAAAGCTTGGCCTATCTCTCTCAAGTTCATTAATTATTTTAAAGAAAAATGGTCTATTTTCTGAAAGGCAATATTTTGCAAAGACATACAATAGTTGTATATCAAGATATTCTTCCAGATTAACTAATTGACTTACATTTTTACCCAAATACCCTAGCCATTGTTGATATAATTTGTGGCCATCACATCTAACCCAGAATATGTTATTTTCTTCCAATTTATCATTATTCTCATAAATCCAACAATTTTGTAGAGCAGTTTTCCCTGACCCTTTCTCACCCACAATAATAATATTTCTTTTTAGAAAAATATCCTCCCTAAAAGTAAATAAAACGTTTAATTTACTAAAAGTATTTGTTTTTACAAAATAATTTGCCAATCTATATTCTTTATATGGGTTAAAATCTTCATTATCTATAATAGCCTTAAAATGCTCATGTTTATTCATAAACGACTTATCATGTAATAAAAAATAATCTTCTACTTCTATTACCCCATCTTCTCCCTCAATATTGTCCAAAATACATCTCTCCTCACAAGGATAGGTATATTCTCCACTAAATAATTCAATCCATGCAGCCTTATTAATACCAAAGCGTATTACATCTGATAGTTTCTCAATTATCTTTTTTTTCACAAGAAAATTCTCCAAATAAACTATAATGTATCAATCTTTAGAGTAATGAACTAACAAAGAATGCAGCTTACTACGGGGAACTAAGCCAATAGAGATTAAATTTTGAAAAAATAAAAATCATACTCATTTAAGTAGTGACTGCTAATTAACTCAAAATAAATTTTTTATGATACTCTTCAATTATTGAGTTTTTAATTCCTTCTATTTTAGAAAACTTAGACTCATCAAATTCTTCAGAGTCTGCGATTATATTTGTCAGCTTCACTAGCAAAGCAATAATACGCGGATTTATATATGGATAATTTTTAATTCTAAAATCATACAAACTTGTAAGTGCTTCCCCAAGCTTATCATCATCTTTGTCGTTATCTTTGAATTCTTCACAAATCGTTGTTATCTTTATAATATGATCCCAAAGTTTCCTTAATACTTCTGTTTCTAAAGAAAAAGCTAATTTAACTCTTTCTGAATTTAATTCTACTAATGCCTTATGCTGCTCTAAACCCTTATTAAGAAGATGCTCAGCTATCTTTGTAAATAAATAACCTAGAGCAGCAATGAGCGCAGCAAAACCGCCAACAGCACTAAGAATTTCTTGCCACATTATAATCTCCCCACCACCTTCTCCATCCGCTCTTGCCCCACATTAGTATAAATCTGGGTGGTGGCGACGCTCTCATGGCCCAGCAGGGTCTTGATGTCCACCAACTCCGCTCCAGCGTTCAGCAAGTTCGTGGCGTAGGTATGCCGGAGCTTGTGGGCGCTGATCTTCTTGTCGATGCCCGCTTTCTTCAGCATCAGCCGCAGATACGCGCCCGCCGATTGACGCGATACCGCTTTCTGCCCCAGCGCACGGGCAAAAACATACTCGCCCTTGGGCCGATCCTTGAGCCAAAATCCAAACACCTCGCCAAAGGCTCTAGGAAGCGGTACCAGGCGTTCTTTGTCGCCCTTGCCGATCACCCTTACCGACTTCGCTAAACCGTCTAAAATGCGAACGTCGGCGATTTTAAGGCCCAAGGCTTCGCTGATTCTCAATCCAGAGTTCAGCAGCAGGCCAAACAGCATCTCGTAGCGTCGCCGCGTCTCAGTCATCTTCGCCTTGTTATCGCCGAAAATGTTAATCGGGATATTGCGCCGATCCTTCAGCGTCGCCTCGAACTTGCTTTGCTCCTCCTTCTCCAGCCAGACCGGAATCCGTAGCGGTCGCTTGGGCTTGTCAGCCAGGTAAACCGGATCGCTTTCGGCGATCTCGTGACGCATGGCCCAGCGGTAGAAGCTCGACAGGGCCGATAAGCGGCGGTTGACGATATGGGCGCTAATCTTGCGCTCCCGCAACTGCCAGGCCGCGAACTGCTCAACATCGGTGGCCTTCGCCCGTTGCCAATCCTTACCGGCTTCAGTGAGCCAGCTAGCCCAAATCCCTAAGTCGCCGTTGTAGGCGTAGCAGGTCGATTTGCCGTGACCCTTGGCGTACAGGAGATGCGATAAGAACTCGCGGCGGGCCTCGTCGAATATCTCTCGGTCAAACGGCATGACGATCCTCCACCCCGTTTCTGAAAACCTGATGCGTCAAAACGCCAATTTTGATTCTTCGGAAATACCTGTTTCTACAGTCAAGAATCTAAATTTGATTTGGAAAGTATAGCCCCAACCGGCTGAAAACGCCCTATTCATCAGGCTTAAAGCCTCGCCATACGCAAGTTTTTCCATAAAAAGCTTCGTAAATTTTTATTTCTTAGGTATGACCCCGGAGTAGCTGCTTGATGTGGGCAATGGACTGCCGCGCGGCTGCACGGGCGGCCGGCGTAATCCGTGAGGTTTCGCGTACCTGCTCGCGCTGTTCTGCTTCGGCCTCCGCGCGGGCGGCTTCCTCAAGCCGTCGTCGTCGATTCTCTGCAATACCAAATCCCATCGACGGATCGAAGCTGCTGGGATCAGCTTTGTACTTGCGGACGATGCCGCGAAATACGGCGGCGGGATTCGTCCTGATCTGCCCGGCTTTCATCTTGGCGGCGACCACATCCAGCATTTGCTGAGCGATCAATAACGGCAGCAGATAAGCCACCGTCGCCATATCGTGGTACTCCCGCTCGGTCAATTTGGTTGGAAACGTCAATTCTGGCGGCTGCTCCTCGATAATCGCCTCACTGGCGACCGTCTTTTGATTTTCGATGGGTGTGTCGCTGATCTCTGTCGTGGCCAATGCTGGCTGAACTTCTTCCTGGATAACCGTCTTTTCCTCGATTTCAGTTTCTGAGGTTGCTAGCTCTTGGCTGATAACCTGATCTGCCGGGTTTTGGTCTTCAGCACCACAACCACCACATGCCGGTTCGGTTGTTGCGGCGGCCTCGCTGGAGGAGAGGGGTAGGGGAGTGGTGGTGGTGGTTTCTGTAGAAATCTCAGTAGTAGTCTCGTAAGTGTCGCCCTGAAGCGAGGGGGTTTCGCCCTGGAACGAGAGGGTTTCGCCTCCAGGCGATAGGGGGGTACTCCCCGTGGGCGGCGTCTCGGAGCCGGTATCGGGGTGGGTAATCGCCAGAATCGCCGTGGGGATCGGCTCGATGTACATCACGTTGTTGCGCACGATCCCTTGCTGCACCAGGTAGCGGTACTCCCGCCGGATGTAACCGCCCTCCTCCAGCCGTTTAAGCCCTTTTCTGACCTGATCCTTGGTCAGGCCCAGCTTAGCGTTGAAGTAGGCGGCGCTGGCTTGAAACATGTCGCCGTCGAAGTGCTTCCTGAGCACCGGCCGACCGTCGTGAGTCAGGATTTGGTAGGGTCGATACCAGTAGACAATTTCCGCCAAAAGCAGGATGGCGGGCATATCAGGCCCAGAGGAAAGCCTAAGCTGCTGATACCACTGATGTGGGATGATGTTGCCCGTAAAGTGAATCTTGCCAATTTCGGCCACCGCTGGCGGTAAGGTGGCTGGATTTTGGCAGCGAAGCGCATGACTGGCGGGCATCATGATGGCGCTCCTTGGGGGATCAAAGAGCCATCACAGAATCCGGTACTAGCAAATGCGAACTGATTTCGATACGATGGTATGTAGGACATCAGGAAAATCCTCTTTATCGAGGTGTTCAACATGGGGCAATCCTTGTTGAAGGAATCCGGGGGTTTCCCGGATGGTTTGAAGATCTTGTAAAAGCCCGCGTCGGCCGCCAAGCACTCAGCGGGCTTTTTCAATTATAAATTAGTTAATTATCTTTTCTTGATCGGTTGAATTTCTCGTCTCCTCAACTTATCTTAGAGACCCTACCGCGTTTTTCAAGTGGTTATTCTCAAGTCGCCTCTGTGGACACCTTTTGAAGCAGCATTCGCCGAAATTCGCCCGACTTGTGCCACTCTTTCAGCATCCGATTCAGCAGCGCCAGCAGCGCGTCTACATCGCATTGACCCGCTAGTATCCGCCGGAGCGCATCGCTTGCGCTTTCACCGCCTTCATAGCTGAACGGGTTATCTGGGTGCTCAGCGTGAGATAGCAGAAATCCTTTTAACCACTCGCGCTGTCCGGTTTCGTCGGCTGGCGGTAGATACTCCCTAATCGGGTTCTCCCAGTACACGTATCCACGGCTAAACGGCGTCCACTCAAAGCCGACCGCGACCTCCGCTAGGCTGCTTGTGGCCATTTACCCAGTTCCTCCGGCTTGCAACCGAGAGCAGCAGAGATTTTTTGCAACAGCTCGTCAGTAAGCGGGCGTTCGCCGTTTTCGAGCAAGCTGATATAGCTACGCGCTACGCCAATTCGGCGCGCTAATTCAACTTGAGTCATTTTCAAGATCGTCCGGCGCACAACGATTGCGTGACCAAGGTCGCTCATTAGGTTCATCGCTCAGGGTGACATTTTGTTACTTGATGTTAGATTGTAGTAGCGGTTAATGCAAGTATCCAAACCAGCCTCGCCTCAACCACCCGCGCTATCGCTGATTGCCTTCCACGTTCTATTGCCACGGGAATCGGAGCGCATCCATGCGAGGCGTCGCACTCCCGGCACGAACGCTTACGCGAGCAAACGAACCGGCATCAACCCGGCGCGTCAGCTTCGCTCACGCACCGGTGTCTGTGCGGTGGCGTCTGACGCCAAAAGGGCGTCGGCTTCGCCAACGCCCAGCCTCCCTGCTTAGCTTCGCGCCGTCTCTGGCTTGACATCCCTGCCGGTCGTGTTCGCTGCGCTCACGGATTCCCCCGCGTCGCGCCGGGGGCTTTTTGCGCTTGTGCCGTTCGCTGCGGGCCTTCCGCCGCTCCTGCGGCGGTGGGTGGTGGCTCCCGTTGGTCGCTGGTGGCTTTGCGGTCTCGCTGCCGGTCTGCCCGTGCTTGCCGCCGTGCCGTTCTGGCCTTCGGCGCTTGCTGGCCGCTTAGTCGTGCCGCTTCTGCCGCTCGCGCTGGCTGTGCGCTGTGGCTCTCCGGCGCTCGCGGCTTTGTTGTGCCGTCGTGCTCGTGCCTTCGGCCTGCCTCCGCTGCGGGTCTCGGCTCGTGCTGCTGCCTGCTGCCCGCGTCGCACCGCCGTCGCCGCCCTGCAAACCAACCCAGAGGCCCGCAAGCTGCTACGGCACGGCAAAAAGGAACGAACCATCATCCAGCCGAGAGCAAGCGGCTTGTTACCGCTCAAGGCAAGGCTGGATGTTCATAACGAGAGCAAGCGGCAAATCATCGAATTGAAAACGACCCGTGATCTCGGCGTAGTGACCGCCGCCATGCAGCGGTATCGGTATTGGCTTTCCGCCGCTTTCTACCAACACCTGGTCGGCGGTCAAAGCGTGGTGTTTGTGTTTGTCCAGACCACACCGCCGCACGATGTAGCCGTAATCCCACTAGAGCGCCCGCAGCTACAAGCCGGTCGGGAACAATGGCAAAGCGCTTTGGCTCGGTTCGATGACTGCTGGCAGCGGAACGACTGGCCAGAGGCTATACCGGAAACGCTGGAGGATGACCCGCTGTGGCTGGCTAATTTTCCAGTTGCAAAAACGCGCCAACCTCCGTTTCAGCGAATGATACAAGAGCTAAAATTATAAATTAATTCAATAAAAATAAATCGTGTTTTCTTTCTTTCTTTCTTTCGTTCTTCTATACTGAAGAAAATAATGAGGAAAGCGGGTTTTCATCAGCGAAGACATAACGAAACAATGAAACCACGACCATGAAAACCATTGTCCTCGCCAATCAAAAGGGTGGTGTTGGGAAAACCACGCTCACCGCCCATCTTGCCGTAGCCGCCCAACGTACAGGCGATGGCGCTTGCGTACTGATCGACACCGACCCGCAAGCGTCGCTAGCAGCGTGGTGGAACGGTCGGCAAGCGGAAACACCGGTTTTCGCGCCGGTCGCGCTCAAGGAACTTACCGGCAAACTGGAAGCGTTAAAGCAGGCGGGATACGCCTACGTGTTCATCGATACCCCACCCGCCCTAACCGACGCTATCCGCGCCGTGGTGATACAAGCGGATTTTGTCTTGATTCCAGCCCGCCCTAGCCCGCACGACTTACGCGCCGTCGGCGGTATCGTCAATCTAGCGCTGACTGCCCAGCGCCCGTTTGCCTTCGCGGTTACCCAAGCCAAACCGAACAGCCGTCTAACCGTGCAAGCGATGGCAGCTCTATCCGAATATGGCGCAGTCGCGCCCGCGATTATCCATGATCGGGTGGATTATGCTGCCTCAATGATCGATGGCCGTACTGTCCTCGAAGTCGATCCCAAGGGCCGTAGCGCCGCCGAAGTCATTGAACTCTGGCAGTTTATTAAAGCCAGAATAAACGATAGCACGAAATCACGAAAGAAAGCAGGAACGAAATATGCCTAGCAAGAAAATGGCTGACTTATCCGCTTCGCTGGTAGCCGTCAAAGGGGAAGCGGCACCTGCTACCACTCCAGTAGCGAGCGCCCCGCTTAACTTCAAGGTCGATGCAAATTTCCGCCGCCGCTTCCGCCAACGGGCTGCTGAGGCCGATTTGAAGCTGAACGAACTGCTACGCGAGGCGTTGGACGCTTGGGAGCAAAAACGCGGGTTAGCTTAATAGCGATGGCTTGAATGGCGCTGATTCGCCTGGAGCGGCGCGAACCCGCTTACAATCGGCTGCGGTTCTACAACATCGCCGTCACCCCAACCCTGTTGGGTGGCTGGGCGCTAGTGCGGGAATGGGGCCGGATCGGCCAGCCGGGTACAGTGCGGGAAACGTGGTTTGAGACCGAAAGCGCCGCGATTGAAGCGGGCGAGCGACTACGGCAGCAAAAGGAAAAACGCGGCTACCACGCAATGAATAGATACGATGCCGCAAGCTAACGGATTGAAATAGCTTATTGATCATGATGTAAACCAGGTATGAGAGAGGCCCGACATGGACATCAAACCGATTAGAACCGAAAAGGACTATCAGGCCGTGCTTGAAGAAATCGAGCGGCTGATGGATGCGGAGCCGGAAACGCCGGCAGGAGATCGGCTGGACATTTTGGCAACCCTTGCCGACGCATGGGAAGCGAAGCATTGCCCCATTTTGGAGTTGCGCCATGACTGATTTCGGCTCGGTTCAAACCTCGCCTCATCAGCCGGGTTCATTCGCGCTTCACCGTAGCCCCGCCGGACAGGCCGACAGGTGGGTTTTGCCACTCCACGCGCATCAGTTCGGACGCTCCCCGTCCTACGACTTTCGTCATTCTGCCCGGCGGGTTTTACAGGTTCTTCCGGGTCTTCTTTACCTAACCGCATACCCTAACCCGTTGAAGAGTCTAGCGCGAATGCTGTCGCAACACCACATTCATGGCCGCCCGTCGGCGCGCTCTGGGTCGGCGGGCAACGTCTCCGTCGAACTGGCCCGCCGTAGGGCCACGACGTGACGCCTCAAGCGGGCGGGGCCGTCGTCCATCCAAGGAGTCCTTCGCCGCAATTGCCTTCCTAACGCCCTGGTGCTTCCAGCAACGTATTTAGTTGCACCGTGGTTTTTTCGGGATCAAGCAGCCGATTCAATTGCGAGCGGCTGGTACGCATCCGCCGCGCCATTTCCGCCTTGGTGAGGCGCTCTGCCTTCATCCGTTTAGCCGCCAACTAGAGATCGGGGGGCCGCGAAGGCCACTAGGGATACTGCGCGGCGGACCTAAATTCGATCATATACAACCTGCTGTTTTGAAGCTTCGGTTGGTAGAGCTTGATTACCCGGCATTCGGAAAATCGATACAGCGTCCTCCGTTGGACTTTCTGATTTTCCTTGAATTCGGCGCCGATCAAGCATTCGGGCAACCGGCTCGCGTTGTAATGGGGCGGCATGTCCTTGTTCTTGTAATACTCGTTCAGAATTTTGTGCAACGGATTAAACGGAGCGCCGGCTTCTGGGTCCATCTTGACCGGGCTTCGCGGCATCAAGCGTACATACCCCTGAACTTGCAACTCGAAACCGTCGCCGAAGGAAAAGCCGCCCAGATAAATTCTGCCGGCACGTCCGGTGATTTCGAAAAAGTACTGCACGCCGCCGGTTTTGCTTTCAAAATCCATTATCGGCTCCCAAAATCGCCCTACCGTGAAAGAGACAGGTTGAGGATTTCTCGCCCTAGGGTGGATCAAACGCACCGAGCTTGCGCCATCGCCACGAATCGTTCAGTCCCGACGCGGAGAACGGCTCGGTTCCCCGGAGTACCACCACGCCCTTCTCAAGCGGCGCGGGGTAGGTCACCGGCTTGCGCGATGCGAGCAGCAGGTTGAATCGTTCGGCGCCCGAACTCAGTTGCAAGATCACGGTCATCTGGTGCAGATCATTACCGCGCACTGACGCGAGTTGGGCTTTGACCTCTCCCCAGTTCTTGTATGCTCTCCTCTGGCGAAGTTTTTCGGCGTCTTCGGGTCCTCTCGGCTCGACGAATTGGTTGACCTGACGCGGCACGCGCGATTTGAACATCAGCGGCTGGATGCGGTGGCCAAAGGTCCACTGCGACCGCTCATCCTGCTCGCCCTTCTCGTAATCCAGAAATTCCGCCGCAGAATATCGCGGGCTGTCTTCGTGGAAAGAGTACCAAGAAAGATGCTTGCCATCGTGGATCGAAAAGATCAGCAGAGTTTTCGCATGGCCGCGCGCTGACTCGTTGATGTAGGCCCGATGCGCCTCGGCGGAGAAAAGGCTGGATTTCTGGGGGCTGGACATGGTTAGTTCTTTGCTCAGGCAATGGCGGAATCTATCTGTTATTCCTCTCTTCGGAGCCATAGGTTCAAAGCAGGCGAAATGGGATTCCTGCTGCGGCCGCAATTGCCTTCCTAACGCCCTGGCCGCTTCCAGCAACGTATTCAGTTGCACTGTGGTTTTTTCTGGATCGAGCAGCCGATCCAAGTGCGAGCGGCTGGTACGCATCCGCCGCGCCATCTCGGCCTTGGTGATGCGCTCTGCCTTCATCTGCTCGGCGATCTGCCAGGCCAGCACCCGCTTGACGGCGGTGGCGGTGGCCTCATCCAAGCGGCCTTCTTCCGCCAGAAAGTCTTCCAAGCTTGATCCGAGGTGAGGATTGGGGGTCATATCTCGCTCATTACAGCGCGATGGAGACTTGCTGAAACGGTTCGCCGTGCTGATGGCGACTGATATGGAGCGTCACTTTCAAATCCAGCTTGTTCAAAAAGCCAATCAGCCGCTCCTGGCTAAAGCGATGAAAGCGGGCGCACATCAGCGCCGAAACTTCCGGTTGCTTTATGTTGAGCAGTTGGGCCGCTTCCGCTTGGGTGCAACCCCGTTCTTTGAGCTTATTAACCACCTGCACGCCCAGCGCGGCGCGGGTATAAAGCTCCTCAGCGTCTTCCAGACCCAAATCAGCAAAGACATTGCCGCTGCTGTGTTCAAACTCAATGTCCGTCATGCTCGCCTCTCGCTAGTTCCAACGCTTGCCGGTAGCGTTGCTTGATCAATTCCACATCGGGGATCGGGGTCTTGATGCCGGTTTTAGATTTCTTTTGGAAAGCGTGCAGCACGTAAATCTTCTCACCGATCTGGACGGCGTAAATCAGCCGGTAAGCGTTCGTCTGGTAGCTCTCGACAATCTCAAAAATCCCGCTGCCGACGCCTTTGAATGCTTTGACGTTATCGGCGGTACCGCCGTATTGCGCCAACATCAGTGCGCCGCCCATCGCGCGTTGGGTTTCTTTAGGAAACGCCTTGACCCGTTTTCTGGAATCCCCCAACCACACCACATCACGCAACATACCCTATTCCGATCAGCACCTTTTATAACAAATTTATTATAAATACATCAGAGAGACCATACCAGCCACCGAGTTATCCACAGAAATTGGGGATAACTTGCCTGATACCATCAATTTTCAAAAAATAATCCATCAAAATACTAAATTTGATGTATGCAAATCCCAAAAATGAAGGTTTTAGCCGAAGCAGGCGCGGTGCGGTCGGTGGAAGCAATGCCGGAAGCGGATGGCTGGGCGGTGTGGGTCATCTATACCAGCCACGGCAACGAACGACGGGAGCCGCTAGAGCGCCAGCGCGGCGGGGTACGAGTGTTCGCTACGCTGGAAGCGGTGGCGCATACCGTTGCGACTGTGGGCCTTGCCCGCTTTCAAGTCAATACGGCTAAATTGCCATGAAACGCGGCCTGTGTCTGGCCTTACTGTGTCCGGCGCTGGCCGTCGCCTGGGACGAGGAGCAGGCGCTTTCGTTCATCGTCGCCCATAGCCCACTGCTCCAGGCGCAACACGCGGTGGTTACGGCTTACCGACCCCCCAAGCCAGGGCGGCAACTGCTCGAACATACCAGCGTATTCGTGCGGGCCGCGTCTGGCACATCGACCACAGTCTCCGAAACCGGCGACACGACCACCAGCGATGCGGTAACAGTGGGCGTCCAGTTGAATATTCCGCTGGCCTCGCCCAGAGAGCAGCGCGAATTTGCCCAACAAGCCTTGGCCGAAGCCAACAAGATCGATGAAGTACGCGGGCGGGCGCTAACCGACCTGGCTAAGTTGCGAGAACTCGAAGCGGAACGCGCCGCCGTAGGCGAGCGGCTGACGTTTCACAAGTCGAAAGCGGATTGGGTACAGGAACGTATCCGCAAGGGTTACGAGGGCGATGTCGAAAAGCTCTGGGCGACCGCGCAGCAGCAAAACACCGAAGCGGCGACGGCTAAAAAACTCGACCTGTTGATCGATGCCCAGCGCCGCCAAGTCGCACACCATGCCGGTGAACAGTGGCGACCACTGTTTGATTACCTGAGCGGTAAACTCAGAGAATTACCGGAGGATTGAGCCATGCGCGACATCACCGGACTGATTGGTCGTGACAACCTCGTCGAAAAAGCTGCTCAGGAAGTCAGGAAAGGCCGCCACGTCATTTTGACAGGTCAGGTAGGGATAGGGAAATCGAGTGTTCTAGAAGCGATCCTCGCGCGTCTGGAGCGGCGTCGAGACGAGCGCGCGCCGGTCGATGCCGAAACCGACGACCCGATTACTGAGCCAAGCACCGGCCGACCCAGCCAGCGCCAGCGCCGGACACAAACGGTGATCCACATCAACGACCATCAGCCGAAGGCGCAATTTATTTGCATCGCTCGCAAACTGCTGGCGGCGGGCTTACTCGATCCGCTCACGTTGGAGCTACCGGAGCAGTATCAAGACTTGCCGCCGGAGTTGATCGAATGGGCGAAGATTCGCCGTCACGTCAACCGGCTGAGTATGCGCGACCTGACCGCCGCCATTATTCCCGCCCTGCACGACCATCATGGGCGCGTCATCATCGCGGTGGACGATTTGACGAGTGTCACGCCTACGCTCGTCGCCTTTTGGTTGGCCGTGTTCGATGCCGCACAAGTGATCGGCTGTGCCAGCGCGAAGAAAGCGAATCTCAACAAGTTGTGGTGGAAGATGACGGAAATACCCATTCCACCACTCACGCCCGACGCCACGCGGGAAATCGTTCAAAACTACATCACGCGGCAAGGCATGTTGATCGAATCGCCGGGCCTGTTCATCGGCCACGTCGTCAAACAGTCCGGCGGCAATCCGCAAGCGATAGCGGACATGCTGGAAGATTCCAGCAAGGAACGGCTGGTCGATAAGCAGCGTATCCGCGAAATGCGCCACGCCGCCGGAGTGCGCTATTTCGACTTTACGCCGGTGATGATTGTGGCCTTGGCCTCCGTGGTCGGCGCGCGTTATCTGGCCATCGGCACGGGCGACACCGAGCTATACATCTTCGCCGGCATGGTGGCGGCGGTGATTATCTCGCTGCGAGTGTTTCTGTTTAAGGGCGCGGGGAAGGCGAATTAATAGCCCTCGCCATCCTCGCTTTATTCAACAACTGCTAACTTTTAAATACATTTATGCCAAATCAGAAGGAGTCGAACGATGGAGGATTATGTACTCTCAGTGCGGGCCGTCCGCAGCGGTGCTTTCGTCGCCGAGGTTGGCCCCAGTAAATTTTTGGTCGTTCCTGCCGGTCAATCACCCACACCCGCCCACGCGATCACCCAGGCGGCTTGGTATAAAGTCGTCCGCGCTGCCGCTGCCTGGCAAAACCACCAGGGCGAACCACGCGGCGATCTGCTGTTTATCGTCCACGGCTACAACATGAACGTGGATGACGTGATGCAACGGCATCGCCGCTTGAAGGAGGATTTATTGGCCTTGGGCTTTAAGGGGGTCATCGTCTCCTTCGACTGGCCCAGTGATGATAAAACCCTGGCCTATCTGCCGGATCGCCACCGCGCCAAGGAAACGGCCTTCCGGCTGGTCTCCGACGGCATCGCCTATCTATCAGCCGAACAAACCCCCGCTTGCACCATCAACATTCACGTTCTTGGCCATTCCACCGGCGCTTATGTGATTCGGGAAGCCTTCGACGACGCCGACGATAAACAGCTTGCCAACATGAGTTGGAATGTCAGCCAGGTGCTGTTTGCAGCCGGTGACATCTCAGCGGACTCCATGGCGACCGGCGACAGCGAAACCGAATCCCTCTACCGCCATTGCATCCGCCTCACCAACTATTCCAGCCGCTATGACCAGGCGCTGGATTTATCCAACGTCAAGCGGTTGGGCATCTCGCCTCGGGTCGGCCGAGTCGGCCTACCGGGCGCCGCGCCGCCGAAAGCGGTGAATGTCGATTGCACGGCCTACTACGAAAAACTGGCTGACGCCGGAACCGGCATCGCCGCGCAAGACCAGCCGAACGGTTTTCCAGGAATCCCAAGCCATTCCTGGTATTTCGGCAACAAGACCTTTACTCGTGATCTGTTTGGGGTGCTGATTGGCGAGGACCGCACCCTGATCCCGACCCGCCAGGTACTGCCGGATGGCTGGATTGTGCTGGAAAAGCCCTGATTGGTGGAGGGGCCGATAACATCTATCTGGAGTGCTCAACATGCCTGACGCCGCCACAGCGACCCTCGAAATTCCCCAAACCGTCTTGGACGCCGCCCAAATGAACGCCCACGAACTGCGCCGCGAACTGGCGCTAACGCTCTACGCGCAACATCGGCTGTCGCTGGGCAAGGCGCGGGAACTGGCGGGCTTGAGCCTGTGGGAGTTCCGGCAGTGGCTGGCGACCCGGCGCATCGAAACCCACTACGATGAAACCGACTTGCAGGATGATTTGA
>APMI01004658.1_pt1 | contig 19456 bp, 19 predicted proteins | sample 667938 | NCBI WGS metagenome assembly APMI01 (sample SAMN01084076, study PRJNA167559) | wastewater metagenome | biome: Wastewater | place: Denmark: Ejby Moelle, Odense | collected 2011-11-28 | reverse complement strand
GGCTTCGCGCCCGTAGCTCAATGGATAGAGTACTGCCCTCCGAAGGCAGGGGTTGTTGGTTCGATCCCAACCGGGCGCACCAAACACAAAGCCATGCAAGTCATTGACTTGTGTGAAGTAAAGCATTTCGTGGCGGTTCTGCCAGGAAACGCTTGATGCACAGCGACGACGTGAAATGGTTTAACCGCCCCGCAACCGCGCGCCGGTGGCCCAGAACGACAAAGCCGCTCCGGGCAACGCCCGACAGCGGCTTCTGTCTTTTTGGCCCCTTGACGGAGCGACGCCAGTTCAGTCCGGTGCGAACGGGAAGGTCATCTGAGCCTCACCGATGTCAGGGCGAAGCTTGGCGGCCGCTTCGCTGATGCGTTGCAGGTAGCGCGGGCCAAGCTTCCGGGCCGTGGTCGGGCCCAGTGCGGACCGGTCGCCGAGAGCCATCCGCATCACGCTGAAGACGGCCGATTCAACGCAGCTGGGCGAGAAGCTCCCGCTGCCCTCGAGCAACGCGTTGCGATGCGTCAGTCGCTTCCCGCGCTTCACCACGCTGAGCGCCATCGCTTCCACCTTCTTGATGGCGCTCAGGTGTCGAGCCTCTTCCTGCTCTGCCTTTCGCCTGGCGGTCGCCTGTCGCACAGGCACGTAGAGGTCCCGGTGCTTGGCCAACGTGGACAAGGCGACACGAAGTTCCTTTGCCACATCTGTCACCGAGCGACCATCGTTCAGCGCCACCGAGAGCGCACGCCGGATGGCGTCATGATCCACTCGTTCGCGGCGGCCCTTCGTGCGTGCGGGCTCCAGGCCACTCGCCTCGGGTGCAGGTTGGATATGCCCTTGAAGCAGCGCCGCCAGTTCGAGTTCCTCGACGGCGCAGATGTCGAGCAACTGCTCGAAGCCCAGTCGCCACTCCTCGTGTTTCAGCCATTGGGTGAGTACCGACTTCGGAGCGCCGGATCGGAAAGCCAGGCTGCTCACCGCACCGCGCTGCGCGCAATGGGCGCGGATGGCTGCACGTACCGGTACGGGCCCCGCCTGCTCGATGGATGGCATCGCAGCGATCACCCGGCGGCACTGTTCAGCCCGCCAGACCTCGTCATCGGCTGCTGGTTCGGGCTGATTGCTGCGACAGGCATGCCCGCCCACAGGTGCGACACACCCCGCTGAGCTTGACTCGCCCGAACTCGGACAGCGCTGCGCCAGCACTGCGTCCGCACTGCGGCACGAGCAGGCGTTTGCGATGAATTGGACAGCACGTGACAGGACGCAGCCGCCACAGCAGACGTTCATACGGCAAGCCGGCGGTCGACACGTCGTCCATCAGGCAGTCGATGCAGACGCGTTCCTCGTGTGAGATCAGGTTGCCAGTGGTCAGGGCCTCCAGCGGCAGCAGGGTGGCTGCGCGCAGCCCGGTCAATCCCGTGGCGGCCTCCAGCACGTTCACCCAACGCTTGGTCGCACCGCTCATGCCGATCATTTCCTTTCCGGCATGTTTGTCCCAGGCCCACGCAATCTGGTAGCGCGGGCGGAGGTGCGTTCCGTCCAGCCGTTTTTCGACTGAGGTTGCCCCCGGAAACCGGAGTGCATAGCCCGATCATCAAGCGGCAGATTTGCGCTGCGCCGCCAGCCAGCGTTGTTCGAACTGCATCGGGCTGAGATAGCCCAGCGCCGAATGTAGTCGCGAGTGGTTGTAGAAGGCGATCCAGTCCATGACCGCCTGCCGGGCCTGCTCACGGGTGGCGAATCGACTGCCGTGCACGCAGGCCGTCTTCAGGCGTCCCCACAGGCTCTCGGTGGGTGCGTTGTCCCAGCAATTGCCCTTGCGCGACATCGAGCTGCGGATGCCCCAGGTCTGGAGCGTGTCCTGGAAGTCGTGACTGCAGTATTGGCTGCCACGGTCGCTGTGGAAGATCAGGCCCGCAGCTGGGCGGCGCCTGAAGCAGGCCATCAGCAGCGCGTCCTTCACCAACGCAGTCTGCATGTGTGGCTGCAGGCTCCAACCCACGACCTGTCGGCTGTGCAGCTCCAGCACAGCGGCCAGGTACAGCCAGCCCTCGTCGGTGGGCAGGTAGGTGATGTCGCCGCTCCACACGAGGTTGGGCGCGGCCGGCGTGAAGCGGCGCTGCACCAGGTCTGGCGCCACCGGCAAGTGGTGCTTGCTGTCCGTGGTCACGACGAACTTCTTCTTGCCCTTGGCACGGATGCCGTGGCGCTGCATCAACTGCCGCACCCGCTCCTTGCCCACCCGCAGACTCCGCGCGAGCAGTTCCTTGTGCATGCGCGGCCAGCCGTACTCGCCGCGAAGCTGCTCGTGGATGGCTCGGATGTGCGCCAGCAGCGCCTCATCGCTGTGGCTGCGCCTGGGGCCAGCCGGCCGACGCCCCGCAGCCTCCCAGCCGAAATACCCGCTCGGGCTGACCTCCAGCACTTCGCACATCAGCGTGATGGGCCAACGCCCCTTCATCGAGACGATCCAGGCGTACTTTGCAACACGTCCTGCGCAAAGTACGCCGCGGCTTTTTTTGCAATGTCGCGCTCCATCTTCAGCCGCGCCACCTCTGCCCGCAGCCGCGCGATCTCTGCCTGCTCGGGCGTCACCACCGGCGCCGCGCGCCCGTCTGCCGTCATCCCAAGCTGGCCCTTGGCATCGGCCCGTACCCAGTTCGTCAGGCTCGCCTTGGGCATGCCCAAGGTCTTGGCCACCACCGACGCCGCGCGCCCAGCCTTGACCTGCCTGACCGCCTCCTGCTTGAACTCCAGCGTGTACTTCCCTCGGCTTCTCTCTTCGTTCACTTCTCGGCTCCTGCTCCGGGATTCTCCCGGGCTGAGCTATGAACTCCAGAGTTCGGGGGCAACCTCAAGACACCGGTGTCCAGGATCGTGGATAGCGCATCGCGCCATTGCCACCGTCGCCCAGGCACTCCGGGCTTGGGGTGCTGAGGCCAAGGCCGGACCCGGACCAGAAAAACGCCCCAACGGCATAAGTTGCTGAGGCGTTCTCAGTGTTGGCTCCCCGACCTGGGCTCGAACCAGGGACCTACGGACTAACAATCCGCGGCCGGTTGCAAAGTCAACGTGTCGGCAAAGACTCCGACTGCCCGTGCTGCTCATCAGCCCCCCCTGGAAGGGCGCCGTGGCACCGAACCGCCACCGAACGAGGCCACGCGGAGCGGCCCCCATCTGGCACGCCACAGAAACGCAAAAGCCCATCACGATGGATGGGCTTTTGAGAGATATTCGGTGGCCAAGGGCGGATCGCACCACCGACACGCGGATTCATCCCCTACACATCAATCGGCCAGCGCCGCAGTCGTTGCCAGGCTGTCTGCCTGATCGCACAGCAGCGCCGCCAGTTGTTCGGGCAGGTCGTTGTCGAAGCTCATCAGCCGGTCGAAGGGTTGACTCGCTGCGGCCTCCCTCAGCACGGCGGCCACGCAGGACTTCTGCACTGCGGTTGCCGCCTGCCCAAGCCGGGCTTCCAGCCGCGTGACCGTCTCATCGCGCAGCCGGTCCGATCCCAGCACATGCCAGGCGTAGTCGACTTCGTAGCGTTCCACGGCATCCCTCAGGCTCTCGCCGTCCAGCCTGGACTCCTGCGCAAAGTCATTCAGCGTGCGGGTGCAGAGGCTTTCAGCGACGAGCGCCAGCAGTTCATCGTGCATGGGGGTGTTTCCAGCCACGGGCGGATCCTTGCATCATTCAACCCACGGGAATTGGAGCTGTCGAAGGCCCATGGGCGGACCTGCGGACATCGGCGACACCATCGAGACCGGTGAAGGCCGGAAAGCAAAAACCCCCGATTCCAATGGAAATCAGGGGCTCTGCGTTTGGTGGCCAAGGGCGGAATCGAACCACCGACACGCGGATTTTCAATCGGAATCCGCGTGTGCGGCAGGAGCGAACCCACACGCAACTATCAACAAAAACAAGCACTTGCATTGTACTTGACCGCAGTCAAACGCAACGCTGCGCACCTGAATCCCGTCGCGACTGCCAGACTTGTGCCAGAAATTTTCATGTCTCTGGCGCCTGACTGCCACGCGCATCAACAGTGTAGGCACCAGCGTTCCATCGAGGCAAGTTCGGTCATCAAAGCGCGGGCGCTGCGCCGAACCGGGCACGGCGCACAGGTGCATAAAGAGTGCCCCGGCGGTCGCCGGGGCACCGAATCAAAAGAGCCTTGCCCAGCTCACCTAAAGCCGGCGCGCTTGCCCTGTCCGACCTCGTCCAACTCGGCGTGCGCGGAATCGCGGTCGATGCGTCGAGCACGCTTGCGTGGCGGCCGCAGAGCCACATGCCGCAACGCCAGCGCGTTCAGATGCTTGGCGATGGTCGTGTAGCTTCCGGCCGACAACTCCAGCCGCAGGTTCCGCGGCCCCGGAACGCGCCCCTGCCTGAGCAGCGCAACGTACGCACGCACGACGTCCACGCTCGTGATGCCTGGTCTTCCCATTGATGTCCTCGCTTGATTGCGGCAGCGCGGAAATGCGTTGCCTGCAGCGTGTAGCGAGGGTTCGAGGCCGCCCTGCAAAGGGCCTCGCGCCGTGGTTACGTAACCGGAAATGCTGGCGCGTTTAAAGCCCTCCGCGCAGGATGAGCAGCACCACAACTCTGGGAGCTGCGACTTGCACACCCTCATCAAACCTGCCCATCAACCCGTTCGCACCGTCCTGCATCTGAGCCCTGCCGTGACCAGCGCCGCACTCAACGAGGCGCAGCGTCATCAACAAGGTCTGGCCGAATGGGTCGAGCGCCTCGTCGTCGATTCGTGCGCGGCCGGCGACGACCACCTCGAGCGTCGCTTGAGCGAGCTGATGTCCATAGAGCTCTTCGCCCACGTGGCAAGCAACTGTCCCGGAGCGCTCGTCGGCCGCTGGCGGCTGCTGTATGACCTATGCATGCTGGAGCCGGCGCTGTGGCGCTACCCGGTCGTGACGCTCGACGAGGCGGAAACCGCGGGCACGGACCTCCATCCCACGCTGGACGCTGCCGAGTTGCTGCGCCGCTGGCCGGCGCTGGTGGCCAGCGTCTGGCTGGTGGCCTGAGCAGCTCGATGGACACGCACGCCGAAGCATTGGCGCAGGAGGCCGCCAGGCTGCCGTGCGCTCACGGCCGAAGGGAGTGCCGCACAGGCAGCCTTAGTCCGGCAACTGGAGCGGGTCCTGCGGGAATTCGAGGCACGCCAAGGAGAGAGCCTTGAGTCCCTGGTTCGAATCCTGGGCGAGCGGCTGCAGACGCTGCCGGCTGACGTGGCGGCGGCGGCTCTGTTCGGGTCGGCAGCGCGCGACGAACTCGAACCGGACAGCGACATCGACCTGCTGCTCATCGCCGATGGTCTGTCGCAGCTGGAGGCGCAGGCGCATTTCAAGGCCGCGGGACGGGAGCTGCGCCGCCCGGTCAATGTCATCGTCTACTCGAGGGAAGGCTGGCTCGAGACAATGAAGAGCGCCGGCAGCCTGGCGCAGGGCATCTCCAGCCAGCCGGTTGTCCTTCTGGCCGGCGCCTTGCCGCGCGGCTAAAACGCGCGCTGCTTCGCAGGGGTCTTACCGGCCACCCGGGGGATAAAACCCTGGGCCTAAACATGGGTGGCGGAGGAGAGGGCTCGATACCCCGCGGCCGACCATTTGCACCAAGCGGGATGTCCATGGGTGCGGCCTGGGAGCAAGAGCCAGAGGGCGTGACAGGTGCGGCGCAGTCCGCAAATAGTCTGGTTCAGAGGCGGCGTGCTGCGACGACCGCCTTGCCCAACGCTGCGCGGAGCGAATCTCGCGCATGTCCGGACATTGAACCGGAAGTCCACGGTGAGGCAGGCTCGAAGCCAGCGGTTGCACGGGCTAGGGGGAGCTGTGCCCAAAAACTCTGGGGGCTTCTTTACTGTCCGAGAACAAGGTACTTCTGAATTCCCCCAGAAGTACTTTCCATCCTGATTAGTCGGGAGCGCACATCCTGGACGCTGCGCGCCGGGCGCGCCCGAAGTCCGCGAAGCCCATGATGGCGGAAGCACTCTCTGCGCGGACGAACGGCCGCCGCCAAGCTGGCCAGCGAGACTGCGTTGGTCAAGCCACGGCGTAGGGAAACCGCTTCAAGGCCCCGGTCACTTGCAAGCGATATCGCAGCATCTCGTGACTGATATCGAACTGACCTGTCGCGACGACGGCCGAAAGCCGGCTCTTGGCGATGTGCACGGCTTGACTGTCGGTCAACAACAGAACGCCGGCTAACCAAGCAGCCTCGTTCTCATGAAGCCGCTCTTTAGCGGCAGAGCCAGCCGCGCCCTCGGCAGGGTGTTGGAGCAAGGCATGTGCAAATTCGTGGGCGAGGTTCGAGCGATGCCTGGGCCGTGAGTGCCTGTCGTTGAAGACGACCGTGCGGCCCACCCCTTCGAAGATGGTGAATGCCGAGACCTTGTCGTAAACCTCTTCAAGGTGCATTGGATTGATGGTCGCGCCCGACGCCTTGACCATCTGCGAGAGCGGCGCCGTGTCGATGCACAAATGCTGGGCGAGGTTGTCCATGTCGATAGGCATGCTGTCATGCAGGTCGAGCTCAGCCCGCAGGCCGTGCACCAGCTTGCTGCAATAGCTCTTGAAGCCACGGACAAACTGCGCCATGCCTGACTTCTAGTCGCCCTTCGGTTTTCGGAGGCTCTGGTAGGCCGTCTGAACGATAGCTTCCAGCTGCTTTCGGGCCTCAGCAGTGAGCGAGGGGTCTTGCCGGAACAACAACGACACCTCATTCAATGTCTGAGCCGCCGGCCGAGCCGGAGGCGCTGCATCCGGAGCCGCTGCGACAAAGTCCGCTGGGTTCAAGACAGCCCATTTGGACAGGGCGGCTAGGCTGCCCGCATCAGGCTTGCGACCTTGCCCCATGCGCGTAAGCGTCGTCGGGCTCACCCCGGTTTCGCTACTGACCTGTCTCCACGTGATGTCGCGCGCCTTTACCTCTCGGTCGACGGCGTCATAGAACGCTTGCGCGTCGAAGTCCTGCTTGTTCATAACGGTCCTCTTGGGGATGGCGAGCAATTTAGAGAGGCCTCTCTAATTGCTCTTTAGCAATTCGTTTGACTTGAGCAATCAAGTGGGCGTACATTTCTGCCGCCGGTTGCTTTTTAGCAATTTTTGACCTGAAAAGCAACTTCAACCTCATCAGACCTTCCCGAAAGGAGCCTGCCATGACCGCGACCGAAAGCGTCATCACCGCCCAAGCCGACAAGACCGTGACGCTGCACGTCACGGTCAACGAACTGCCCGTCGTTCTCCATGAGCGCCACATGACCGGCGCCGAAATCAAGGCTGCGGCTATCGCGCAGCATGTGCTCATTCAGCAGGGCTTCCAGCTGATTCTTCGCCGCCCGGGCCACGCGTCCAAGGTCATCGGCGACAACGAGCGCGTCACCATCGTCGAGGGTGAGACGTTCCGCGCGATTCCGGCCGACGACAACAGCTGAGGCTCGCCATGACGTCACCAGCTGTTGAGCAGGTGCTGTCGATGCTGCGGAAGGAGTTTGAAGGTGCCACCGTGACCTTCAACCCCGACGCCGGCGGCGGCACTGTTTTCATCGAACCCGTCGAGCTCGGCCCTCGCTATAGCCCGTCGACCAGCTGGCTCGGCGCGACGCTGAGTTCCGCTTTGCCGTTTGCCGACGTGTACCCCCTCTTTGTAGGCGGCAACGTCGTACGCACCGATGGCCGGCCCCATCCGACCCCCGTCAGCGGCGGCCATTCGTTTGCGGAGCGTCCTGCCCTGCAAATCTCTCGCCGGTCCAACAACTTGGACACCAGCCCCGACGCAGCAGCGCTCAAGTTCACCAAGGTACTTCATTTCTTCAGGGAGCTCAGCTGATGGACCGACATGCTCAATTGCTGTTCATGCCGCAGACCTATCGCGCGGTCATCGAACATCTGTATCGGGGGGACATCAGCGAGCATGCTGGCGTCTTTCTGTGCGGTTGGCAAACTCGCGGAGAGTCAGTCGTACTGACAGTTCGCGAGTTCATCCCAGCTCGCGACGGCATCGACTACGTGCTGAGCCCCGAAGGGCACGGGCGACTACAGGCGTTGTTCATCGACGATGCGCTCACGCGGGCAAAGGCGCAGAACCTCGCCTACTTGGCAATCCACAACCACCTCAGCGACGACTGGGTGCGCTTCAGCTCCGTTGACCTGGCGTCCCACGAGTACGGCTACCCGACGCTCCGGTCGCTGAACGCCGGCCTGCCAGTCGGCGCGGCCGTCTTCGGCAGCCACAGTGTCGAGGTCGACCTCTGGATGCCAGACCAACGACGGCTCTCGCTCAAGAGCGCACGCATTGTTGGCAAGGCGGTGCAGCACCTCTATGCGGGGCCGCAACATGCGCCCGTGGCTGCGTATCAGGAACAGTTCGACCGACAACTGCCCTTCCTGCGTGGGGCGCAAGGCCTGATACACGACACGGCCATCGGCATCGTCGGCCTAGGCGGGCTGGGCTCCCAGTTGCTGGAACCGCTCGTACGGCTCGGATTCAGCAAATTCGTTCTGATTGACCCTGACCATCTGGAGCTCTCGAACTATTCGCGCGTTCATGGCGCGGTTCGTGACGACCTGCCTCGAGACGGCAAGCTCGGGGTGGCCAAGGTGGAAATCGCTAAGCGGCTGTTGCTGAGCATCAATCCTGACGCCGAAGTCGAAGCCATCGTTGGTGACGTGGCGCGCGGAGCGACTTCGGTTCGACTCCGGCATTGCGACTTCATTTTTCTGGCCGCGGACACGGCAGAAGCTCGGCTGACGTGCAATGCCATCACTCAGCAGTTCTTCATCCCCATGGTCCAGGTGGGAACCAAGGTTCACATCGAGCAGAAGGGGGAGGAGAGGGTTCTGAGAGGCGTCTTTGGCGCAGTGCGGCATGTTCGACCTGGCTCGGGCTGCCTATGGTGCAACGGCCTCATCGACCGAGCTGCTCTTGCAAATGCGACGAAATCGCAAGAGCAGCGAGAGCGTGAACGATATGGCGTTCAGGCCCCGAGCCCCGCCGTCGTCACCTTCAACGCGGAAGTTGCCGCAAGGGCGATGAACGAGTTCCTTAGCAGCTATATCGCCCCGCATGCCAAGCCACAGCATGGTTCCGGCGACTACGTCTTGCTGGACCTGATGTCTGGCGAGCGCGAAGGAGTTGAGCCCACCGCCTCACCGGACTGCCCGTTCTGCGCCGCTTCGAACCCCAGTTCCCTGCTGGGCAAGTCCGCCACCGTCGCCACACCGGTCATCGCATCATGAACAGCACATCTGCAAACGAGCTACCCGCCCAAGCCTCGGCGCACGAGGAAGTTGCGGCCGCATCGCCGAACGAGCACGCTGCCAAATCCGCAATCTCATTGAAGGAGCCGCTTCCGACGGCGAAACCTCAGTCATGGCGACGCCTCGGCGCCGCCCTACTCCTTGGGGGAGGAAGTCTGACGGCGGTTGGCACGTTGGTCGGCTGGCTCTACTGGGTGGGCTACCTGTCCGTGTTCGACATCCCCTCTGAAGTTTTTCCTCAGCAGGTCCTGGAGCTGCTGCTCAACAACTACGGCATGCTGTTCGTTGTCCTTGGCAAGACACTCGATGCGCTGAATTCCCGGGGCTCGTCCCTAGTCCTTACCGCTGGGCTACTGGGCCTGGCTATTGCCGCGGGCGTGCGACTTTTGATGTGGCCGCCGATAGAAGATGCGACCCAATTCGCCAGCTCTTGGGCGCGCAAGCACTTTCAACGCCCGAACCTGTTTTGCGCCGCCGTAGGTGGGGTGACAGCAACGGCAACGGTAGTGATTCCCGTGATGCTGATGATGTTCACGATGCTCATTCTGGCTTTGCCACTCGTGGCCTACAGCGCTGGCCGCAGCCAGGGCGCAAAGCTGCTGCAGCACACCGCCTGCAGTAGCGATTCCCAGCTTGCCAAGGGATGTGTTGAGGTCAGCTTCAAAGAGGGCGCCGCCGTCGTCGGCATCTACATTGCATCGAACGACAAGGCCGTGGCACTCCGGGTCAACGAGCGCAACGTCGTGTTTTACCAAGAGCGGACTTCAATGCGCATGGGGACCAAGGCTCCAACGAGCAAGTAGCCGATGAACCTTGGCATTACACCGATTCGACCTCAATGAGGTGGCGAGCCATTTCAGCTGCAGCCGGTATAGGTCGGCTGATGATTTGCTTGCGGTCGGCCTCGTACTCAAGCTCGGCGTAGGCCTCGGCGAGAGGTTCTCTTGAAGGGCCAGCGGGGACATTGACCACATCTGCTGGAAGACTGAGAAGGAGCTCAAATGACTGAGGCACCTGGGCAAACCATCCCCGGGTTGCCCCGTCGCGCGCTTGCTCCAAGTCCCACAGCTTGGCCTTAGAAACACGCACCGCTGCTGACAACTGCTTTCGGGGCAGGGTCGCGAAGTTGGCAACAATCCGTCGTCCGCAGAAGCCCAGCACAAGCGGGCGGGCGCCTTCTCGCACCACGAACTGCTGAGCGAACCCTGCAGCCAACCGGGGAGCGGTCTTCTCAACCACATCTCGGATGTCTCGCTCAAGCCGGCGGGACGACATTGACGCGTATCGGTCGCTGACTATTTCACTATCGCGCGCGAGCGGTTCACGAGGAGTCGTAGCGGCCGCAGACGAGAACTCATGCAGCCCATGCGTCACAGCCTCAGCAAGCGATATCGCTTCCGTGACCCGCACGTCCCCGATGGCTATGCTCGCCGCCGGAGGGCGCCACTGGCTCAGTCCGTCAAGCGCCCCACCGGTCGCGAGCAAGTGCTCCTGTAACGACGCAAGCGCCAAGTTGGCGACGAGCTCAAGAGTGGCAACTGCTCCTCCGTACACGCAGCCATAGCGCAGCAAATGCTGCGCGCCTGAATGCAACGCCTCCCCACCGGCCCAAGCCACCACGCCGGCACAAAGCCTCTCGCCGGAGAAGTCCATCGGCTCAACGAAAAGCGTCGCCACTACAACGGGCGAAAGCGCTGGCTTGCCTGGGAACGGACTGTCTCCAACTGGCGTCGCAAAGTTCATCGGGTCACGCCAGGTTGATTCTCGGAATGCCGAGTGATTCGCAGACTAGCTCGTCGACCATCTCCAGGCGCTCCTCTATGTAGGCCACCAGCGCATGGGCGTCGTCAGCCGCTATCCATCTATTGGCGCAGCTATCAGCAACCTCGCCCGAAATGTCAAGAATCCCTGCCCGCTTCATCAGCTCTTGCGAGACCGCGGAAACCTCATGCTTGATACGCAACTCAAGTTTCCCACCGTGGTCCTGAAGAAACCGGTTTTCCCGAGGCAGTCTAGAAATGAGGCTGCTGAACGGCGTGTCAGTGCCCAACGCCCGGTCATGGTCGATGGCCCACAACCGGAAGTCGCCGTCCATGACAATGTTTGCGCAGTGCCGGTCCGTATTTCCAATCCAAGAATCGAACGCGCACAACGGTTGCCATTGCTTCAAGTTGTCGAAGAACACCTTGGCATGGTGCGGATTCTCAAGATTCACCCGCTTTGAGAGTGGGCCACCAGGCAAGGCATCCGAGCCGAAAGCAACGATATGCTCGGCCGCGACTTGCTCTCGGCCGAACAGGTCCGGGAAGCTCTCCCTGCTCACCTGAACGACAAACGATTGAGGCGCCAGCAGGCCCAGAGCTCTCGCCATTTGTGATGCCACCAGCTCATTGGCGAGTCGGCGCGGACCCAGCAGCTTCGCGAACACAAGGCGACTCGCACCATTGCCAATATCTGCCTGACCACGAAGAGTGATATTGCGTCCGCCGCTCACTCCTCGCGTTAGCTCTTTCGCTCCGGCTCGAAGCCGGGCAAATATTGGTTGAGTTGCCAAGGTCTCTGCCTATTTGAATCCAGTCTTGGGGCTCTCCCTACATCAAACGCTTGCCCCATGACACCTCACCTAAAGTATGACCGATAGGGCACCGCCCTCCGCTGGGGATAGTGCCTAGGTCGGCCGTGTTCAAAGGTGCAGCAGACGCCGCCAGGCTAGTCGAGGGACGAAGGCAACGCGCCGATGGATTGCCAAAGGCGACTGCGGCCTGGTGGCAGGAGCGGATGTCTGCGCATCTGCCGCTCAGTTTGGATGCCACAACTACCGGGTTGGCGTCGTTGCAAGGCGAACGACACCAAGGCGAATCAGTTCGTCGACGTGACGCGCCGCTTCAGTGGGGCCGTGACCGCCTGTCACGAGGACGCCAAGTTCGATATTGAGGTTGAAGGCAAACTCAGTCAGGTTTGCGCTGGACACGAGGAGCCGCGCTCGGTCTGCCACAGCAAACTTGGCATGCAGACTTCCGTAGCGACCACGTTCGTCTCTCAGCCGTTGGTCTTGTGGCCACGTATAGACCTCAACGCGTTGGAGACCGGACGCGCGCAGGTGCGGCACAGGGTCGAGTCCAACCTTGCCCCCGTTGTCCTCGTCGCTTTCGACAACGAGAACCACTCGAACGCCTCGACCTTCCGCAGCGACCAGTGCATCGGCGACTCTCGGCACTTTGTAGGCGGCAAAGGCAACGAGGTAGACCGACTCAACTGCTGACGCAATTAACTCCAGCAGGGCTGGCCCCGTGCTCCTTGGCGCAGTTGACTTTAGCCCAGGGCCCGACCAGACCAGCTCAAGCTGCTGCCGCCCCCGCTCTTCACAACTCGTCGCACTGGCAGCCAGAAGCGCGTGCCCCAGCGCCGAGAGCTCCGCTGATGGCACCTCCTGTCGCCACGCCGTGAGTAGCTCCGAAAGCAGCCGAGCGGCGTCCGCAGACAGAAATGCGTGTGCCTCAGACGCTTTGCACCGGGCGAGGCAGTCCGACACCCGAAGCACGGTCTCCCGCGACACATCGCAGGCAAACCGAGCCGCCGCATCGGGCCATCGAAGTGCCGAAGACTTGCTCACGGGAACAAGGGCACGACTGCGCTGCCCAACGTCTGAACCAACAGTGAGCGGTCCAGGTATTTGTTGCCACGCTCGCATGACGTCTCAGGCGCGAACTGACACGCATGACACGCCGCTCCATGCAGCGACGCGGTCCCGTCGTTCGCGGGCCGATGCTCGCCGCACAGTGGGTCTGAAGTACACAACTGCATGGAATCCAGCGCTTGTCGGACGAGCGCGCCAAGCCGCGCCGGCTCCCCTTGGGACACCAGCCCTCCCAGAGTCCCTTCGCTGTCCGGCGCCGCCGTGTACAGCAGCAGACCGGCCATCGACAGACCCGTGCCGTCGTCGCAGTAGATGCGCTCGCGAATGCTGGCGGAGCTGTAGCCCGACTGAAGCGCCAACTGCCGCATCAAGGCGTGCGAGAACGAATGAATCAGTGCGAAGCGCAGCCCGGGGAAGCCGTCGGTCGGATTGGGCATGTTGCGCGCAGTTTTCCAAGCCGCGTGAGCTGCGTGGAAGTCCGACTCCCTCTCTGCGTTTTTGGCAGCCCAGGCAAACAGCACATCTCGCTTGAACTGAAGAAACAGCCCTTCGCCCCGCACCTCGGACACGGGTACCCACGTCGGTGGGTTGCGCGACAAGGGCGCCCGCATTTCAGGTGGAATGTCTGCTGGGTCAGCATAGTCGCCAGGAGAGTCGATACGCGTGAAGCCCACCAGAGCACGCACCTCCCGCAGGCGCTCCACACGGACTACTTTTTCGAAGAAGGCCTCGAAGCCCACGGGCGGCGCTACAGGTGTCAGCTCGAAGTCGACCGTGTTGCGAGTCGGGTCGGCGGTCGAGAAGACCTGCCACTCGGGCTCCTTGAGGTCGCTGCTCTCTTCTTGCTTCGCCGCGCCGGACCGCTTGGACTGGATGGCCTCCCACACCTGCGCGTCGGTGAACTCCTCGAGACCACGCATGTTCCCGGCTGCGCGGAACGCAACCAGGACCTCCCGCGAGGTGACCAGTTGCAGCATGACCCACTTGTCCTCGACCAGCTGGGGCAAGGGGTCGGCATGCTTTGGAATGGACAAGGCCGACAGAGAAATGCCAAACCAGCTGTTCGAAGCGCCGAGCAGCATCGTCTCTGCATGCTCTGTGCACCCTCCCTGCTCAAAGTCGCGAAGGTGGGGCCGCCGGCCTCGGCAGGCAAATAGCGGGTCGGACTTCGCCGCATCCCCGAAGGCATCGACCAGCGAGCGAGTTTGACCACAGGTGTCGCAGTGAACAAAGAGGTTCGCCGCCTCATCGCCCACTCCCATTTTCCGCAGCCGCAGCGGTCCGTTGCAGTTCGTACTTCCGCTGTGTACGTACTGGAGCCACGGGAAATCATCGACATGTCCATGCTTGCACGCCAGCTGAAAGCGCGTCGGCAAAACGGCGGGCGGATTCGGACTGCGGTTGCAGGACATGTGCCGGTAGCGAACTCGGTCCGGACGATATGGGTCCGACTGCAGCTCGAATAGTCCCGAACTCAGCGGCGCCACGAGGTCGCACCACGGGCAGCGGTACCACTGAGGGAACGCCGCGACCGGCACACCGATGCGCGGCCCGTTCAGCGGGTCGCGAGAGCCTTCATCAAGGTCGACCGGCGGCAGCATCAAGCGCTCGACCTGCGAGCCCAATTGGCCGCGAACGGCCGCCAGCAGACGCTCCTCGCCTACCGGCGTGGCGTACTGGAGCTTCCAGTCATCCAGGCCCATCACCATGGCGGCGATGTTCGGCAGGTCGACCATCGCGCCGACCCCGTAGGTGTGCAGCAGTTGTGTGGGGCGTACGTCGCCCACTCGGTGCTCGGCCATCAGCCATTCCCTCCCGTTTGTCCGGCCGAACCAGACCTTGCATTGACTGCCGCAGCAACCTGAATGGCCAGTGTTTCTGCGGGCTGCGCGGCCACCGGCGCCGAGTAGCCCTGACCATAACCGTCATCCAGAGGACGGTCATCCAACAGCAGATTGACGCTGGGCTCCACGTCGCGCAACGAGCCGAGGCAGGTGAATGTGTCCCACTCGCCAAGCCCGGCCTTCTGCAGCAACGGCCTGGTCAGACCGTCGCGCTCTGCCTGGTAACCCAGCCTTGCACCGCCGGGTTTCGGCTCGGCCTCTCGGAGCCAGCGGTCTAGACGGTTCTGCAGGTGTCGCTGCACCTTTTGCCCCTCGGCCACGGACTGAGTGACCTCCTCTGCGCGTCGCGCAATGGCTGCCACCGCTGCCTGAACCTGAGCCGCCGTACGGTCGACCTGACCAGCCGCCTGGTTCGGGTTGTAGGTGGAACCGGGCAAGCGGACCAAAGCGGCCAAGATGGCCGATAGCCCCCGGTCGACGGCGCGCCCTGCAAAGGGCGTCACCGACAGCGCCTCGACGTGCTGATAGAACGTGGCGTGGTAGTGCCCGAAGCGCTCGTAGTGCGACAGGTCGCGCGGCCGGGCCCAGTTGTAGACCGTACACACCAGGCCTGGCGCGGCGGCGTTTCGGCCGACCCGGCTGGTGGCTTGGATGTATTCCGAAGTGCCCTTGGGTTGCCCGGCCACCACCATCAGGCCCAAGCGCTTGATGTCCACGCCGACCGAGACCATGTTTGTGGCCAGCACCACATCCAGAGGCGAAGCGGAGCCCTTTTGCCCAGGCTGCCGCTTCGTGTGCGGAGGCAGCGCCGGGTCGTGCTGCACCTCCAGGCGGTCCAGCAGAAGCGGAATCTCCCCCGAGTTCTTTCGGGAAGTCAGCTCTTCCAGCGCGGGGCTGTGGCGGCGTGCCAAGCCGCGCAGGTCCATATCGCGCAAGCGCGACCGCACGTCGTCGTCGATGAGGCGCCGCATGCCCCCGAGTTCGCGCATGGAATTGAAGTACCCCAGCACCGTCATCCACGGGTCGACGGGCTTGCCATACTTCTGGAACAGCGTCTGGCCAGCGGCAAGATAGGCCACGTACACACGGATAAGCGCCAGCTTCAAGCGGCGACCGAATGCGGCCACGCCGATGTAGCGCCGACCTGGATACTTGTCGCTGGGTATGCGCTGCACGCTGAAAAAGTTGTCTTCCACGTCCAGACCTTGAGGCGGAAACACCCGCACATCGCGAAGGAAGAGCGAGCGCATCTGCTCCCTCGCCTGGCGCACCGTTGCGGTCGAAGCGATGACTTTCGGTCGAACCGCCTGCCCGTTGACCGTCCAAGTGCACAGCTGGTCGACAGCGGTTTCGTACAGCCCCACCAAGCTTCCCAGCGGTCCTGAAATCAGGTGCAACTCATCCTGGATGATGAGGTCTGGTGGACGCAGCGGACCGTGGTCGACTTTGCGGACCGCTGCGAACCCGTTGCGAGCCGGATGCTGGCTCGCGTCTTCCATGCAAGGCGACGTGAAGCCGTGGCGCGGACAGTAACCATCGACCTGCCCGAACAGCATCTGCGTGCGCCCGTTCCAGGGCATCTGGGCGAACTTGTCGACAGTGGCAATCAGCAGTGCAGGCAGGCGCCGATAGATTTCCTCGTCCACGGTCAGCACCGGAATACCCTCATCCGGCGACTTGGCACGGCTGAAGTCACAACGACCCAACTGGTCGCCGCAGAAAGTGAAGACCCGGGCGCGCCCACGGCCGTAGGTCTCCACGGTCACATCCTGCCCAGCCTTGACCTCGCATCCACACCATGGGCAGTTCGTCAGCTGCAGCGGCGAGCCAGTGCCGCGTCCGGCGCCCGCGCCTTGGGTTCGCAAGATGGCCTCGTGCGCATCTTCAATCGAATTCGGCGTCGTGCGCTGACCCACCCACAACCCGATGCGGAAGGGCTCCGCGCCCCAGACTGAACTGTCGCTACGGCGAATCATTTCGCAAGCGCAGATAAGGGCCGCTGCACGCTGGAACTGCTGCAGCGTCAGCAGGCGCAAGGTGTAGCGCATGATGACTGCTACGCCTGCGTGGCCCAACCGCCCGCCCACCACGCCCTGCAAGCGACGCATCGCCAGCGTGTAAGCAGTTAGGCCCAAGTACGCTTCGGTTTTACCGCCACCCGTGGGAAACCACAACAGGTCCGCGATGGCGGCAGCTGACTCCCTGCGGTCGGGGTGGTCTAGCTTGGTAACGCCGGGGAGATTGAGCAACACGAAGGCCAGCTGGAAAGGCCGCCAGCTGCGGTTCTCGGGGAGGTCAAGGTCTTCCAGCGTCTGCTTTGAGCCGGCGCGGTGCCGTTCAGAGAAAAGCGCATGAACACGCTGTTGCCACATTGCCTGGTTTGCAAAGCGGAACGAGCGCAGCGCGGCAGCATCGGCTTCTAAGAGTGCGATGCCCCCCTCGATGCGCTGCTGGGCTTCCGCGCAGTCATCTAAGGCCTGCCGCGCCGTTGATTCGAACTCGTCCAGCCCTTCAGCCTTGGCGTCGATGCGCTTTAGGTTGGCTGCAATCCACTCGGTGTAGGCCGCTGTCAGCTGGCGCAGGGACGCGAACAAGTCAGCGTCATCCATCTCCGCAAGGAGCTTCATATCCAACACCACGCCTGCCAACGCCGGGTTGTCGTCTGCAGTCGGCGGCGTCGTCATCGGCACTTCGTAGGTCGGCGTGACGCGGGTTCTCAGCCGCACAGCCTTCTGCGGTTCACCGGCAGCCACCTCAGCATCGACCGCAACACCGTGCCCGCTGGCGAACTCCACGTGCTTGCGGTAAAGCATCTCCAGGCGCACCTGCTCATCCGATGCGGCGCCTGAACGACGGCGACGCTTCTGGAACACCGGCGCTCCGTCCGGGGCAGCGACCTCCAGCTCCGGCTGGAACAGAAGTTCGTCATCTTTTGGGCGGCGAGACGCCGACTGCTGTGCATTCACGAGGAACAGGCTGACCACCCAGTCTCCATCGAGCTTTCGGGCTCGACCGCGAATCACTACGTCGGGTTGCGTAGGGTCAGCGGGCCTCGCCTGAATATCACCTTGGGCCAAGTCAATTAGCACCGGCTGTCCGCCCATGGGGTAGCGCTTCCAGACCGCCTTGGGGTTGCCCTTGTCGGTGGTCACGGTCGCGCTCTTCTCTCGCGCATAACGCCCCCATCGGGGCGTCACCGCAAGTTGAGTGCTGCTGCCGCTGACCGTGCAAGTCAAACCGATAGCGGCGGGTGCCAGGGAGTCAATCGGAAGAGTTACGTCATCGGCATTCCCGTCCTCAACGGTGCCAGCACCGTCCGACGCCAGCGAGTCGGACTCGGCCGCGCGGACGACCGTGCGCTTCGGCGCCAGCGTGCCAACCAGATAGCGGTCAGAGACGCGCGGTTCGTCTACCTCCTCATCGGGACCGCCGGCAGGTCCAAGCAGGTCTCTGATGACCAAGTCCTCAAGCTCCGCGCGCAGGGCTGTCGGACGCTTGAGCTCGGGAGCCAGCGGGGAACCCGCGTCCGGAGTCGGCGCGGCGATGGTGATGTCAGTACTCATTCTTCACTCCCTCAGATTGGCTAACAACGGGTCAGCCAAACAGCTCCCGAATCAGGTCATCAATCTGCCGTCCGTCGATGCCACCGCGCTCGTCATCCTGGGTCACCACCAGGGTAGCCCGTTCACCGCCGCCTTCCTCGAGAGGAAGCACGCCATTGGCGCGGTACCACTGCAGCTTGTTCTCCCACCGAGACCGGTATCCCGCGTCCGCCAGCATGCCGCAGTGCTCCCACAGGATGACGCGGCCCATAGCCTGGTCGTCGATGGTGAAGTCCGGCAGCCGGTGTTCCTTGCCGTCATTGCTGTGGAAAGGGATTTCGTAGCCAGCCACCACCCCGTGTGCGTTCAGCGCGTCGTCGATGATGACTTCCGACTTCGAGCGCAGAGGTGTCCCGCGGCGCGACCGGTGGATGAGCTTCTCGTCCATCCACTTCCCGTTCACCTCGACTGGCGAGGGCAGCATCTCGGGGTTTTGCTTCTCGAACAGATTCGTAAAGCGGCGCGGGATGACCGCGTTGTCGTCGGTCGCCAGCCCTCGCAGCTCAGACAAGCCACCCTGGTGCAGGATGACCACCCGGCGCTGTTGCCGCGTCAACGCGGTGTAGAGCATCTCGCGGCTGACGAGCCTGCTCTTCCTGGGCAGCACCAGGACGGTGGTGCCGAACTCGCTGCCCTGCGCCTTGTGGACCGTCACCGCATACGCAAGCTCGAGCAGCGGCGAACTTTCGTCGTCAAAGTCCCAGCCTGCGAAGTTGTAAGCGAAGCCGGGTTGCGACGAAAACTCGACCCGTGTTTGCCACGGCTCGTTGCCGTAGGACGTCGTAGCCTGAATATCACCCTCGACGACCCCAATCTCGCCGTTCGCTACGTACTGCAGCGCACCCCTCTCCGGTGTGACGAACTTGCGCTTGTGGTTGCGCACGTTGATGACCTTGTCGCCGTAGACGATTTCCTCCGGACCACGCGGCGGGGTCAAGTGCGGCCGCCCTCGCGGCGGTTTGCTGGCCCACGCCACGGCATCCTTGCGGAAGGTCCTGTGTAGCAGGCGATTGATATCCCTGGCGCCGAGGACCTCGTTGCGCAGTGGGGTCAGCACCTGCCAATCCTCTACATGCCTCGCGGCGCCCAGGTTGAACGACACGTAGTCGC
>APMI01026119.1_pt1 | contig 19467 bp, 17 predicted proteins | sample 667938 | NCBI WGS metagenome assembly APMI01 (sample SAMN01084076, study PRJNA167559) | wastewater metagenome | biome: Wastewater | place: Denmark: Ejby Moelle, Odense | collected 2011-11-28 | reverse complement strand
CGGCCCTCGTTGAGCGACGCGGCGGCGAGCTCGTTCGGGCGACCTTTCGCAACGTTGCATCGCACGTGATCGCCCGTGGCGTGCCCGTGCAGACCTCGCGCGGCGAAGTGCTCGCCGGCCTCAGCTTCAGCGGCGCGATCTACGCTTCGGTGCGCGCGAGCGACCTCGGTCTCGCCGTGGAGCCCGAGCAGTACAACGAGCTGATCGCGCTCGGCCGCGAGATCAAGTGGGCCCTCAACGACTCAGCAGAGGCGCAGTTCGCCGACGACCCGAGGCTGTCGGGCGTCTACGGCACCATTCTCTTCGACGACCTCGGTCGCCACGAGAACGGCACTGGCGGCCCGAAGCAGCGCAACATCACCGTCTTCGCCGACGGAGAGGTAGACCGCAGCCCCTGCGGCTCGGGCACGGGCGCCCGCGTCGCGCTGCTCGCAGATGACGGCACGCTCGGCGCAGACGAGACGCTCGAGCACCGCTCGATCGTCGACACCGTGTTCGAGGCTCGATGGCTGCCAGGCGAATCGCGCGCCGACGGAACCGCCACGGTGATCCCAGAGGTGTCGGGCACGGCGCACCGCACCGGCGAGCACCGCTTCACGCTCGACCCACTCGACACGGTCGGCACGGGGTTCACGCTGCGCTGATCTTGCGGCTGGTTCTCTTCGTTACTCGGGAAACACCTGCTTACTGATCGCCTGCACGTCGCGTTCAAGGTTATCGACCTGCGATTCGAGTCGCTCGAAGCGCTTGTCGACCTGCTCGAAGCGCCGATCCATCTGGTCGAAGCGAAGGTGCATCTGGGTGTTGAGCGAGGCCACGGTGATCTGTACCGATTCGATGTCGCTCTTCAATTCACCACGCAGACTCATGAACTGCGCATCGAGCCGGCTCGTGAGCGAGTAGATCGAACGAGTGAGAAACTGCGTGGTGAACGTGATCATGCTGGCCCGCGCAAAGGCCAAGATCCCGAGCGCGGTCCATGTCTGCGGTTCCGTCACTGCGATCATCCTCTCATTATTGAGACATTGATCAGATCCTGACACCCCTGCTGACCTGGTATCGGCGCATTTCACGGATCTGTGGATAACTCGCCGAAATCAATCTTTGAGCAGCCTGTGAGCGGCGAATGGAAAGCTTCAGGCACCCCTCACAAGCTTTCCGGAGAGCAGCACGAAATCGGGCCTCCGGGACATGAAGAGTTCAGGATCCGCCACCGGGTCGGCCGCCCGATACACGATGAGGTCGGCAAGCTTACCCGGCTCGATCGTGCCAATACGGTCGTCGATCCTCATGATCTTCGCGTTGATCCGCGTCGCAGAATCGATCGCTGCCGCAGCCCCGATCAGCCGTGCCTTCAAGGCGATCTCCCAGGCCCGCGCGTGCTGCTCGGGGCCGATCAGATCCGATCCCGAACCCATCTCCACGCCGACCTCGGCGAGCAGCCGCACCGATTCGAGCTCAGCCGCGTCGAGCCACTCCGAGTCGGCCAGCATCTGCTCGGTCATTCCCCACTCGCCCGGAAAGCGCCGCAGCATCTCGCTGATCGTGAGCGTCGGCACGACAAACACCCCGCGCTCCCTGATCAGTTCGGCCGTCTCCAGGTCCATGACCGTACCGTGTTCTATGCACCTTACGCCCGCCTCGACCGCGCGACGAATGCCCCGGACCGTGTGGCAGTGGGCCGTGACATAACTGTCCCGATCTTCGGCGACGGCGACAAACGCTTCGAGCTCGGCACGTGAGAACTGCGGACACTCGAGCGGATCCCCTTCCGAGAGCTGCCCACCAGTGGCGTGCACCTTCAGTTGGGTGGCGCCCGCCCTGAATTGCTCGCGAGCGGTTCGCGTCACCTGTTCGACACCATCGCAGATCGCGAAAGGATGCACCAGATTCGAGCCTGTCTGCTCATTCTAAGCAACACGCGCGAAACGCGGTCGCACGTCGCCGTGCCCCGCCGTCTGCGACATGATCGCGGCCGAGGGAAGCAGCCTCGGCCCCTCGACCAGGCCGGCCTCGATCGCCTCGACCAATCCGCCATCGACGCCGCCGAGGTCGCGCAGCGTCGTGAAACCCTGATCGAGCGATGACGAGAGGTTGCCGAAGATCATGGCCGCCTGCGATGCCGGAGGAATACGCACCTGCTGATCCAACGACAGCAACCCGACATGCGCGTGCGCATCGATCAAGCCCGGCAGTACCGCCCCGCCCTCGGCGTCAATGACCTGCGTGCCCTCGGCCGCAGCACGCCGCTCGCGCTCGGTATCGGGCGGGCAGATCTCGGCGATCGTGCCGTCGTTCACCCAAACGCTCAGCGACTCGGAAGGGCGCTCGGTGCCGAGAAACACTCTGCCGCCGCGGATCAGCAAGCGCGTCTCGCCCATCTCATCCTTCTCCTCACTCTGCAACTCGAAGCCCTTCCGCCTGCCAGATACGTGTGATCTGCTCGGGAAACTGCGGCATTGAGTCGCGCAAGCGCCGCGTGTACTCCTCGGCAGGCTCGGTGAGCAACCGCTCAGTCGGCGCGTGTTCGACGACCCTCCCCTGGCGCAGCACATACGATTCTGCGCAGAGCGCCCGAACCACCCCGAGGTTGTGCGAGATCAGCAGGTATCCCAGGTCGTTCTCGGCAGCGAGACGCTGCAGCAGGGCGATCACCTTGCCCTGCACAGACACGTCGAGCGCACTCGTCGGCTCGTCGAGCACGAGATATCGCGCCCCGACGGCGAGCGCTCTGGCGATCGATACCCGCTGCCGCTGACCGCCCGAGAGCTCGTGTGGCCGCTGCCCCCGCAGCGAAGCATCGAGACCGACCTGTTCGAGCAGCTCTGCAACCGTATAATCGGGTGCTCCGGTTTCACGTGAGCGAGCGGCAAGGCCCTCCCGCAGAATAGTGTCGACGGAGAACCTCGGGTTGAGCGCCTCATTTCCGTCTTGGAACACGGGCTGCACACTCGCTCTGAAGCGTCGGCGACTCACGCGCGACATAGTGTCCAGAGGCTCGCCCTCGAACAGCAGTTCGCCCGATGACACCGGGACGAGGCCGAGCAACGCACGCAAGATGGTGGTCTTGCCCGAGCCGCTCTCTCCGATGAGTCCGACCGTGTCTTTCGCCCCGAGCGTGAGATCGACATTGTGCACGACCTGCTTGCGGCCGTACGAGATACCGATTCCGCGGGCTTCGAACATGCTCATGCCCCTCCTCCCAGAGCCAGGCCGGCGTTGATCAGCTCGACGGTGTACTCGGACGACGGCCGTGTCAGCACCCGAACCGTCTCGTCGCTGTCGACCACCGCGCCATCCTTCATGACAACGACCCGGTCTGCGAGCGTCGAGACGAGCGCGAGGTCGTGCGAGACGAGCAGCAGCCCGAGCCCGCGGTCCGCGCAGAGCTCGCGCAGCAGTGCCGTGATCTCGGCCTGCACGGTCATATCGAGCGCGCTCGTCGGTTCGTCGGCGGCGATCATCTGCGAGCCGAGGGGGAGCGCGAGGGCGATGGCGAATCGCTGCGCCTGACCGCCCGACACCTGATGCGGGTAGCTGTCGGCAAGCTCGTCGCGCAGGCGCACCGAGGCGAACGCGGCTTTCATTCGTGTCTGCGCCTCCGACTTGCCGACGCCGTGAGCGCCGAGCACGCGCATCAGCATCGTGCCGAGCTTCAGCGTCGGGTTGAGCGCCGACTGCGGACTCTGCATGATGAGCGACACCTGCCGCCCACGAATACGACGCAGCCGACCCTCGGACGCGGTCAGGGGGTCGACGCCGAAGAGGCTGACATCGCCCTCGCAGTCGAGCCCCGTGCCCCGGTTCAGCCCGAGCACCGTCATGAGCGAGGTGGTCTTGCCCGAACCGCTCTCGCCGACGATGCTGACGCACTCGCCGGCACGGAGATCAAGCTGCGGCAGGCTTGCGAGCGTGCGCCCGCGCAGCGACACCCTGAGATCCTGCACACTGAGCAGAGCGTCCTGCACCGTCATCGCGCCACCTTCTTCACGTCGAGCGCACTGCGCAGACCCTCGCCCAGCATGTTGAAGCAGAACGCGGTGACGAGGATCGCGAGGCCCGGGAACACCATCACCCACCACTGTGTCGCCACGAGCGACTGGCCCTGCTGCACCATCAGGCCCCACTCGCTCGTGGGATCCTTCACGCCGAGGCCCAGATACGACAGCGCAGCCGCGGTGAGAATCACGCCGCCCGCGTCGAGCGAGGTCTGCACGATCACGGGTGTCGTCGCGTTCGGCAGCACCTGCTTCAGAATCACCTTCAGATGGCTCTGACCCAGTGTGCGACTCGCGTCGACGTAGGCGCGGCTGCGGATCGAGGCCGCCATACCAACTGCGAGACGCGCATACCAGGGCCACCAGGTCACCGCGATCGCGATGATGACCGTGCTCACGCTCGGCTTGAGCACCATGGCAAGGGCAACCGAGAGCAGCAGCGCTGGAAAGGCGAGAAAGATGTCGGTAATGCGCATCAACACGTCGCGCACCCAGCCACCGAAGTAGCCTGCGACGAGCCCGATGAAGGTGCCGAAGAGCACCGCGATCAGCAGCACCGCGGCCACGATGAACAATGAGGTGCGCGCGCCATAGATCAGTCGGCTCAGCACGTCGCGACCGAAAGTGTCGGTGCCCATCAGGTGCGCTGCACTCGGAGCCTGTAAGAGGTTCTCAGGGTGCACTTCGGTCGTGCCGTCTCCGGGGTACGGCGCGATCCAGGGGGCGAGGATTGGGGCCAGAACGAACAGCGCCAGCACGACCGCGCTCGCCGTTGCAACGGGGTCGAGTCGCCAGCGGCGGCGGCTCGTCGCGCGCTCCTCTCGCGCGCGGATGGTGGTCGTTGCAGTCACATCGAACTCACTCTCGGGTCGATAAGACTCTGAACGATGTCTACGAGAAAGTTCAGGGTCACATAGAGGATCGCGATCACCAGCGTGACTCCCGCGACGGCCGGCACGTCGACCGCGCGGATAGCGGCGAAGGTGTACGAGCCGAGACCGGGCCAGTTGAAGATGCCCTCAACGAGAAACGAGTTGACGAGGGAGTACGCAAAGACGAGCGCGATCGCCGAGATCACGGGGTTCAACGCGGGTCGCAACGCGAGGCTCGTGAAGATGCTGCGCTCCGAGAAGCCCGCCGCACGCGCGTAGGTCACATGCGGCAGTTGCAGCTCGTCTGACACCGATGCCCTGGTCATCTGGGCAATCAGTCCGATCGGATAGGCCGCGATCACCACCATGGGCAGGATGAGGTGCTTCAGTCCGCTGCCGAGCATCGCCCAGTTGCCGGTGAGCAGCGAGTCGACCACCGTCATGCCGGTGATCGTCGTCAGCGGAGAGCTCTGCTTCAGCCCCGAATCGAACGCACCGGCGGTGGGCAGCCAACCGAGCTTCGTCGAGAAGTAGAGCTGCAGCATGACCGCGACCCAGAACACCGGCAGCGAGACGAGCAGCACGGAGAGCACCCGTACACCCCAGTCGATCCCGCGCGCCCGGTAGCGGGCCGCGAGAATGCCGAGCGGCACCCCAACCGCAACGGCGAGCAGAATCGCCGCGCCAGTGAGCTGCAACGAGGCGGGCAGCGCCGTCGCCAGATCCTGCGCCACCGGATGTCTGGTACGCAGGCTCATCCCGAGATCACCGCTGAGCAGATCCGTCAGATACCTGAAGAGCTGCACGATCAGCGGGTCGTCGACACCGAGCTTCTCGCGCACCTGCGCGAGCTGCGACTGGGACGCGCGCGGGCCCGCGTAGGCGAGAGCGGGATCGCCAGGCACTACCCGTACGATCAGGAAGGTGAGACACACCACCCCGAACACTACGAGCAGCGCCTGGCCGAGGCGGCGAATCAATCGCCACCAGATGCTATTTACCATGCCGTGTTCTTGAGCTTGTAGACATCGACGACGTTGGCGTAGAGCGGGTTGTCGACATAGCCCTCGATGTCGCCGTTCATCACGCGCTGGTAGTTGTAGACGATGGTCGGCAGGATCGCGATGTGCTCACCGATCACCTTCTCCTGGATCTTGCGCTGCGTGTCGAGGTTCGCCTGCTCGTCGGTCGCTTGCAGTAGCGGCAGGCCGTCGATCATCGCGTCGAGTTCGGGATCGCTCAGGTACGAGAGGTTCCAAACCGGCGGCTCGGCGCTGCGCACGAGATTGTAGTACCACGAGTTCGCGTCGGGTGCATCCGGCCACCAGCCGGAGAGCACGATGTCCTGGCGGGCCGAGGCGTCAGGCGATACCGCCTGGTCGTAGACGGCGGTCCACTGCAGCGCCTGAGTGTTCAGCGTCACGTTCAGCGGAGCGAGCACCGAGGTCCAGTAGGTCGCGAGCGACTGCAGGTTCTCGTTGCCCTCTTCGAAGGTCACATCGAGGCTCAGGGACTGCCCGCTGGGCCCGTAGCCCGCAGCCTCGAAGAGGCGCTTCGCCTCGTCGAGGTCGGCGGTGATGCCGAGGTCGTCGAAGTGGCCGGTCAAACCCTCAGGGATCATACCGCTGGCCGGCGTGCCGGCCCCCTGCATCAGCTTCGCGACCGCGTCGAGGTCGAGGGTCTTGCTGAGCGCTTCGCGCACCTTGATGTCGGCGAGCGGCCCCGACGCGGTGTTCAGGAACGCGAAGGAGTTGGTGAAGCTCGGAATCTGAAAGGTATTCACCGAGTCGTTGTTCTTCGCTTCGTTGAAGAGCTCGGGGCGCAGGTTGAAGATGAAGTCTCCCTCACCATTCTGCAGCATCTGCCACGAGGTGGTCTGCTCGGGGCTAACGATGAAGTCGACAGCGGTGTACTGATCGTCGGCCCACCCGCCCGGGTAATCTTCGAAGGCCTCGATGCGCAGCTCGTGATCGCTGCCCTTCTGGTAGTCGACGAGTTCGTACGGGCCGCTGCCCGCGTCGTTGCCCGCATTGAACCACTCGGCGAGATCCTCATCGCCCGCGGCCTCAATGTCGTAGACGTAGGCCGCGTATCCCGCCGAGGTGACGAGATCGAGCGGAGCCGGGTAGTCGAGGGTGAAGACGAGTTCCGTGGCCGACGGCGCCTCGATGCTGTTCACCGAATCCCAGATGTATGAGAGTCCACCGCCGAGCTCGATCGTGCGATCGATCGACTCCTTCACCGCAGTGGCGTCAACCGCCCGGCCGCTGTGGAAGACGGCGTCATCGCGCAGCGTGAACGTCCAGGTCAGGCCGTCGTCCGATGCGCTCCACTCAGTGGCGAGACCGGGGACGACCTCGCCCGCCTGCGCGTCGTAGTTCGTCAGCGTCTCATAGACGTTGCGCAGCACGATCTGCTCGCTCGATGCGTGCGTCGCCGGGTCGAGGTCGGTGACGATCACGGTGTTATAGATGTAGCGGAACGTGCGATCCGCCCCCTGGTCCGACTGGGGTGCCGCCGAAGCGCATCCCGCGAGCGTCAGCAGAGCCGCGGTCGCGGCGGCCACCGCTCCGACGGCGATCCTTCTGTGTGTTCTCATGGTTTTCTCCTTATACCCGCGCGGCGATGCGCAGCTGTTCTGTTGCTTTCAGGTCGACTTCGAAGCGGCCCCTGCCCTGCCTGCTCGCGATCACTCCGTATAGCTTCTCGGCCTGTTCCGGAGTCACATAGTCGTTGTCGAGATCGGCGAGCACCCGCTCGATCTCGCGCTCGAAGGGGTGACCGAAGCCGCCCCCGCCGCCGGTGCGCACCCGCAGCGTCGTGCCGATCGGCACTGCGGTGTCGCTGATGCGCTCGGCCAGTTCTTCCGATGGCTCACCCGGCCGATCCAGATAGATCAGGCTCATCCGGCCTGGGAGCCCGCCGTCGACGCCCTTCGAGAGCAGGTCGACGGTGTTCTCGTTGGCCGTCTTCACCATCGAGTCGGCGTGCAGCACGCGGAAGTCGCGGGCGACGCCGAAGCCGCCGCGATCCTTGCCCGCGCCCGCAGAATCGGTGTCGAGCGCGAACTGCTCGCAGAGTATCGGGAACCGCATCTCGACGACCTCGATCGGCGTGTTCGAGACGTCGCCATCTCCGGTGAAGATCAGGCAGGTGCCGTCTCTGCCCGGGAAGGCCCCGTAGCCGCCCTGCACCGCCTCGGTGAAGACAAAGCTGTCCTCTTCTGCGGATTTGGTCGACATGATGTAGTTGGCGACCATCTGATAGCCGCCGGCCCGAGCGCGCTCGGGAACCGCCTTCGCCAGCGACATGAGCATGATCTCGACGAGCGCGGTGAGCACGTAGCCGTAGGAATCGCACGGCGCGGGCGCTTCGGCGTTCAGCATGCAGGGCTCTTCGGGCCACACGATGTCTGCGAGGCTCAAGTGCGATTGGTTCGCGTTGCCGGTCGGATCGAGCACCCCCATCATGGCCTCGCCGACCGCGGCGGCCGTCGCCTCGCCACCCGTGTTGATCGGCCCACGAGACACGGCGCTCGTGCCCTCGAAGTCGACTCGCACACGGTCGCCTTCATTCACGGTGCGCACGCCGACAACCGGGATCTCATCGCGGTCGACGCCGTTGAAGTCGAGCCTGACGCTCGCCTCGTAGGTGCCGTCGGGCAGCGCGCGCACACGGTCGCGCAGTGCGCGCTCGGTCTGCGCGAGCACGTAGGCCATATAACTCTTCACCCCGGCAGCGCCGTAACGCTCGCAGAGTTCGAGCACGCGCTGCGCACCCGTGCGGCAGGTCGCGATCTGCGCGTTCAGGTCGCCGAGCACGATGCGCGAGACGCGCACGTTGCTCTCGATGAGCCAGAAGAAGTCTTCGTTGCGCACACCCGCGTTGTAGAGGCGCTGGTGCGTGAAGCGCAGCCCCTCTTGAAAGATGTCGGTCGAGTCGACCGTCCAGCCTCCGGGGCTCATGCCGCCGACATCGGCCCAGTGCGCCATGTTGCCGGTGAACGCCACGAGCTCGCCCTCGAAGAACACCGGCATGTACACTGCGGTGTCCGAGATGTGGGTGCCGTTCATGTACGGGCTGTTGACGATGAGCACATCGCCGTCTCTGAAGCCGTCGATGCCGAAGTGCTCGATACCTGAGCGGATGCTCGCGGGCAGCACGCCCGTGAACCCTGGCAGGCCGGGGGCGTCGGCCCAGAGCTCGCCGTGCGGGCCCATGATGCCGACGCCGAAGTCCTTCACATCGAAGATCAGCGGGTTGTATGCGCTGCGGATCAGTGTGTTGTTCATCTCCTGCGCCGCAGAGAGCAACGCGTTGCGAGTGATCTCGGCTTTGACGACGTCGATGTCGACCGTGTTCTGCGTGTTCATTTCTGCCTCACTTCTCCAGCTTCTCGAGCACCAGGTTCGACACCTCGTCCACGCGAGCGCTCCAGCTCGGCGGCACGATGACGGTGGTCGTCCACTCGTCGATCACCGCCGGACCGTGCACGAGCTGCCCCCGGGCGAGCATCGATCGTTCGTAGACCGGCACCTCGTCGACCCAGCCGCTCTCGAGAAAACGGATGCGCCGGCTGCGCAGCACCTGAGCGTCGGAGGCGGGACGGCGATCGATGTTGCGCGGCTTCTGCACGGGTGCGACGGCGCTGCACCTGAAGGTCACGATCTCGATCGGGTCGCTCTCGCTCGCGTGGCCGTAGAGCTGGCGATGCTGCTCGACGAACGAGGCCTTAACCTGCTGGGCGAAGCGTTCGGCGCCCGTCTCGATCCATTCCTCGTCGATCTCGACGCGAATCGTGTGCTCCTGTCCGATGAAGCGCACGTCGGCCGAGCGCACGGTCTTGAACGGCGGTTCGAATCCGTAGGTAGCGAGCTCGGTCTCGGCCGATGTGCTCAGCTCGGAGAAGCAGCGTTCGATGCGTTCGAAGCCGGCCGGGTCGACCGAGGTCACCGCGGTCAGCGTCGTGTCCTCGCGGTAGTCTGCGGCCCGCAGCGTTCTCAGGCACGAGGATCTCGGCGATCCCGAGTTCGTCCGCCACGCCGGCGGCGAAGAGGCCGCCGCCGCCGCCGAACGACACCATCGCGAAGTCGCGCACATCGAGGCCGCGCTGCGTAGTGATCTGCCTGATCGCGTTGGCCATGTTCGCCTGGGCCACCGCGAGCACCCCAGATGCCATCTCGTCGATCTCTCCGTGCGCACCGAGCGCACGTTTGATCGCGGCTTCGGCGAGCGCTCGGTCGAGCTTCATGCGCCCGCCAAGGTAATTGTCCGCGTCGAGGTAGCCCAGGATCACCTGCGCATCCGTCACGGTCGGATCCTCTCCCCCCGCGCCGAAGGCCGCGGGACCCGGCTGCGCTCCCGCACTCTCGGGGCCGACGCGCAGGCTGCCAGTGATTTCATCGATCACGGCGATCGAGCCGCCGCCGGCGCCGACCGATACGATGTCGATGACGGAGCCCATCACCTTGCGACCGGCGATTTCGGTCTCGGCGCGCTCCACGATCTCACCATCCTGGATCAGCGCCACGTCGTAGGTAGTGCCGCCAACGTCTGCGCACACCACGTTTCGGTGACCGGTCTGGCGGATCAGCGCATGCGCCCCGATCACACCGCCGGCGGGCCCCGATCCGAGAGTGTCGACGGGTCTGCGGGCCGCAGTCTCGATCGGCATCACTCCACCGTTGGAGCGCATGAATGCGATGGTCTCTTCGTAGCCGGCTTCGCGCACGCGCTCGGCGATCTCGTCTGCATATGCCGAGAAACGGGGTTGCGTGTAGGCATTCGCGACCGTGGTCGAGGTGCGCTCGAACTCGCGCCACTCGCGCACGATCCCACTCGACAGGCTCACCGATATGTGGGGGTACCGCTCAGCAATCGCTTCTCCGATGCGCTGCTCGTGCACTCCGTTGACGTAGCTATGCAAGAAGCACACCGCGATCGCCTCGACGCCCTCCCCCACCAGAAAGTCGACCTCGCGCATCGCCGCTTCGATGTCGATCTCGATGAGCACCTCTCCCGCAGCGTCGAGCCGCTCGGGCACCTCACGGCGGAATCGGCGTTCGACAAGCGGGGGCACGGGCTGGTACCGAGGGTTGAAGATCTGGCGGCGCCCGCCGCGTCCGAGCTCGAGCACATCGCGGAAGCCGGCTGTCGTGAGCAGGCCGGTCAGCACGCCACGCTCCTGCACGAGCGTATTCAGCGCGACGGTGGTGCCGTGGATGAAGTGCTCGAGTTCGGGCAGCTGCAGCGGCAAACGCGTGAGTCCCTCGATGAACTGGTCGGCGAGCGAGTCTGCTTTCGCCGGCTGCTTGTCGATGACGACTTCGCCGCTCGTCTCGTTGAACGCGATGTAATCGATGAAGGTTCCTCCCACATCGACGGCAAGGCGCCACTGGTCGTGAGCTGGTGCCATGGTTGTCAAGACCTCCTCAGTCTTCGTTGCTTCCGGGCCGGATCTTCATCGCCCGGGATGAATGCTCGATTTATGAAACTTCTTCTTGCGCGGCAATGCCGCTCTCTCCGGCGCGGGTGCGCGCGAACGCTCCCCGCTTCATGCCGAGCATCGCTTCTACCGCGTGTTCGATGAACAACAGGCGATCGGAATCTGCCCGCCACCGCACGAGAGCGTGCACGTTCGTACCGTCGAAGATGGACATCACTTGCAGCGCCGCCTCAGCCGTGCTCTCGACGGAGATGGTTCCTTCGTTCTGCCCCGCCACGATCATCGACTCGATGAAACTCAGCCACCGGTCGTTCTCGGCACGCACCTCGCGCGCAAACGCCTCGTTGCGCTGGCCCATCGCCCAGGATTCCGCCCAGATCGTCGCGCTGACCACGTGCTCGCCGTTGAACAGAGATTGCAAAAAACGAGAGAGCCTCAGCACTGCGGGGCCAGGAGCGACCCACTGCTGAAACTCCTGTAGCTGGTCATGAACGATGTCTACGAACGTCTGCACCACCAGTTCTTCCATGCTGGAGGTGTAGTGGGCGACGAGTGCCGGGCTCATGCCCGCGCGCGCAGCAACCGAGCGAAGGGTAATGGCAGAGAGGCCGTCGGACAGGGCGATCTCGCGGGCCGCAGCCGTAATCGCGACCCGGCGCTCTGCGGGCGGCAGCCTGCGGGAGCTCGTCTTGCTCATCGGCGCCCTCGCCTCTCACTCCTGATGATCACTGTTGACCATGCGATCAACAGCATAGAGGAGGTGCGCGAAACTGCGCAAGAAGCAAATTTCGTGGCATCCGCCGCCAGTCCGCCCATCGAGCCCGCCGAGATGCGCGGTCCCCTTCGACAAGCTCAGAGAACGGAATTGCCGCCCCTCGAACTCAAGTTCTGAGGCCAACGGCGCGGCATAACAAACGAATGGCCCACCCGGATCCTCCAGGTGGGCCATTCGGCTGCACACAAGCAGGTTTCACGCGAAACCCGCCCCGACGGCACGGTGATCCCCAAGGTGTCGGGCACGGCGCATCGCACCGGCGAGCACCGCTTCACGCTCGATCCGCTCGGCACGGGGTTCACGCTGCGCTAGGTGAGGCAAGCGCCGTCAGCGCACCCGAAGCAGCGCAGCTACCGAGAGGTCTTCGTCGAGCAAATCCCAGCGAATGCCCTCGCCGTCGCCGATGAATCGCCAGTCATTCAAGGACGCCTGCGAAGCAGCCGCTAGCCTGGGAAACCAGGCAAGCGGGGCACTAATGGTACGACCGTCACGAAGAACCACTTTCAGGGTGCCTTCTTCGATAGCAACGTCGACGGCCGCAGCATCAAGCGTTGAAATTCTCACGCCACGCCTCCTCGATCTGTGACTCGTGAAGAATCACGATGTCGCGAATGCGGTTCAACTCGGTCGAACCAAATCGCCCACTGTTCGCCAATGCTACCGGCGCAACCCAGAATTTTGCAGTGAAACCAGAACCCTCAACATGAATGTGCGGGGGCTCGCCTAGCTCATTGCTATAGAAGAAAAATCTATAGGCCTGAAATCTAAATACGGTCGGCATGCGGTACCTCCAAGGCCGCGCTAAGCGGCCACACTGGGGTCACCTCACCAATTCGTGAAATCTGTGGATAATCGAGTTACCCACAGCTCGCGCGCGACATACGAAAGCAGAGCCAACAACGCGTGTGGCCCACCCGGGAATCCGAGTGGGCCACACGCGTTACAGGAGAGCGCGGTTAGCGCGAAGCCAAGACCTCTTCGCGACCCTCTGTCTCGGCCGCATCAGCGCTGCCGCGATCCTCTTCGCTGACCTCAAGAGCCTCGCCAGCCGAAGCCGACTCGGTCGAAGTCGACGCAACCTCATTCGAAACTGCCTCGCCGTCAGCATCGGCGTTGTCGAACGCGACACCCTTGCGGGGTGCGTTGTAGAGATCGAGATCGAGAATGCCCTCGCGCTTCGCGACGATCGTGGGCACGAGCGCCTGGCCCGCGACATTCAGTGCGGTGCGACCCATGTCGATGATCGGATCGATCGCGAGCAGCAGACCGACGCCCTCGAGCGGCAGACCCAGTGTTGACAGGGTGAGGGTCAGCATGACGGTCGCGCCGGTGGTGCCAGCGGTTGCGGCCGAGCCGACGACCGACACGAGCACGATCAGCAGGTACTGCACGATGCTGAGCTCGATGCCGAAGAACTGGGCGACGAAGATCGCGGCGAGCGCCGGGTAGACCGCAGCGCAGCCATCCATCTTGGTGGTCGCGCCGAGAGGCACCGCGAACGATGCGTAGCCGCGGGGCACGCCGAGGTTGCGCTCGGTGACGCGCTCAGTAAGAAGCAGCGTGCCGATCGACGAGCGGCTCACGAACGCGAGCTGCACCGCGGGCCAGACGCCCGAGAAGTACTGGCGAATCGACAGGCCGTGCGCCTTCACGAGGATCGGGTAGACGACGAACAGCACGAGCGCGAGGCCCAGGTAGAGCACGCCGACGAACCAGGTGAGCGAACCCATCTTGTCCCAGCCGTACTCGACGACTGCGTTACCGATGAGGCCGAGCGTGCCGAGGGGCGCGATGCGAATGATCCACCACAGCACCTTCTGAATGATGGCGAGCGCTGACTCGGTCAGCTTGATGAACGGCTCTGCCTTCGCGCCGATCTTGAGCGCGGCGATACCAACAGCAACCGAGATCACGATGACCTGCAGCACGTTGAAGTTCGCGCCGGCGGTGATAGCGCCCGTGTCGCCGACCGACGCGTTCACGCCAAGACCCAGGAAGTTCTGGGGCACGAGGCCGATCAAGAAGTTCCACCAGGTGCCAACGGTGTAGGGGTCAGAGGGGGCGATATCGGTCGCACCAGCTGCTGCCGCACCCGGGCGAAACACGACGCCGAGCACGATGCCGATCGTTACCGCGATGAACGCTGTAATCGCGAACCAGAGCAGGGTCTGACCGGCGAGACGCGCGGCGTTCTGCACCTTGCGCAGGCCGACGATGCTCGACACGATCGCGGTGAAGATCAGCGGCACGACCGCAGCTTTCAGCAGCGACACATAGCTCGATCCGAGCACCTTCAGCGTTGCCTGCAGGCCGTTGGCGTTGCCTTCGGCATCGGGGCCGAGGTTCAGCGCGATCGCGCCGAGTACGAGGCCGAGCACGAGGGCGGCGAGGATCTGCCAGCCGAACGAGGTCAGCCAGCGGGGCAGGCGCCGCTGCTTTGGTGCAGTGGCCTGGGTTGCCGTGGTTGCGGACACGTCGAGTTCCTTTCGGAGAGGTAATGAGCGGGATCTGGCCGCCCGCGTCTCCGATGTGTCACAAACGAGTGCCTCACCGGAGGCGACTGCGCAACCGAACAGAATGACTATAGCAAAACATTCACATTCATTATGGTTACGATTACTTTTTGTGACGATTTGATGACGAGGATCACTCGCGTCACGCCCGACTACGCCACGACGTGGCCGCCCTGCACGACGGCCAAACGCGCATCCGGCTCCCAGAGCGCCGAGGGATCGGCGATCGGGTCGGCCGACAGCACGACCGCGTCGCCAAACGCGCCTGCACCCAGGTGCCCCAGCCGGGCATCGCCGATCAGGCGAGCGTTCACCTCGGTCATTGAGCGAAGCGCCTCGACCGCACCACCGGCTTCGACCTGAAGGCGCACACCGCAGAGCTGATCGTCTTCGAGGTCGCCCATCAAGTCGCTGCCGAAGCCGACCGAGACCCCGGCGGCGAGCGCGAGCTGAATCGCCTCCTGCCCCTTCGAGAGCACCTCGGTGTTCTTCGCGAGCGAGATCTCATTCAGCCCGATGTCGGCTCCGCGCCGATCCATCGCATCGTATGCCGCGAGCGTTGGTACCAAGAAAGTGCCAAGCTCTGCCATGCGGGCGGCGGTCGCCGAGTCGATCAGGTTGCCGTGTTCGATCGAACGCACACCGTTCTCGATGGAGTGGATCACGGCTTCAGAGGAGTAGGCGTGTGCGGCGACGTAGCTGCCGCGGCGCGTCGCCTCTTCGACTACCACGCGCACCTCTTCCGGCGAGTACTGCGGAATGCGCAGCGGGTCGGCGAGCGAGAACACACCGCCGGAGGTCATGATCTTGATGGCGTGCGCACCCGTGCGCAGGCGATCGCGCACGGCAACGCGCAGCGCGTCAACTCCGTCGACGACCTCGCACATGTGGCCGTGCGAGAAGCAGACGTCAACGTGCTGCGAACGAGGGTCTCCGTGGCCACCGGTCTGGCTGAGCGCCGGGCCGGTGAAGTGGTAGCGGGGCGAATCGAAGTGCCCGGCCTCGATCGAACGCGCGAGCCCAATGTCACCACCGGCGACATCGCGCACCGTCGTGAACCCGCGGTGCAGCGCCTTCTCGAGCCGCAGCGTGCCGTTAATCGCGGCATAGCTGAGCGGGCCACGCTCGTTCTCGAGCCCGTCCATGCTCGTTGCATAGGCGTGAAAGTGGGCGTCAATCAGGCCCGGGATCAGGTATTTCCCGGTCGCGTCGTAGCGCAGGCTGCCTGCCGCGGGCTGCTCGACAACCAAGCCGCCCGAGATGTGCACGTCGCGCTGTTCGAAGCTCTCGCCGTTCCAGACGTTTGCCCCGGTGATCGATACGGTTCCTGTTGTCATTACTCGTGACTCCTTACCTAGATCTTCTCTCCGCCGGGCAGCGTGCCCAGGCCATCGACCGCGGGAATCGCGGCGAGCAGACGCTGCGTGTACGCCTCCTGCGGGTCGTCCCACACCTGCTGCGAGGTGCCGTGCTCGACGATCTTACCCTTGTTCATGACCGCAACTTCGTCGGCGATGATGCGCACCACCGCGAGGTCGTGGCTGATGAAGAGCAGCGAGGCTCCGGCTTCAAGCGCCAGCTTGCGCATGAGACCGGCAACCCGTGCCTGCAGGCTTGCGTCAAGCGAGGCGATCGGCTCGTCGCCGATGAGCAGCTCTGGGCCAGAAGCTATCGCCCTGGCGATCGCGATCCGCTGCCGCTGGCCGCCCGAGAACTGGTGCGGAAAACGGTTCTGCACCTCGCTCGGCAGCTCGACCTCTTCGAGAAGCCCCGCGACGCTCCACGAGGTGCTCGCGGGGTTCGCGCGCAACCCGTCAGCGATCTGGCTGCCCACCGTGCGCCTGGGGTTCAGCGATGCGTACGGGTTCTGAAACACCATCTGAATGCGCATCAGTTCTTCGGGCCGACGGCGCATACCAAGTTTGCGAACGGGCGCACCCTTGAAGTGAATCTCGCCCCCCGACACCGGCTCAAGGCCGCACACCGCGCGGGCCAGCGTCGACTTGCCGCAGCCCGACTCACCGACGAGCCCGACGACGCGCGACTCGGCGACGTCGATGCTCACCTGATTCACCGCCGTCAGCGAGCCGCCGCCCGGCAGCTTGTAACGCACGCTGACGTCATTGATGGTCAACAGTGGGGCGCTCATGCGATCTCCTCCGTCTTCGCGGCCTCGACCGAGCCCTCAAGAAACGGCTCGTGGTTCGGCAGCGCTTCGACGAGCGCTCGCGTGTATTCGTGCTGTGGCCTTCGAAGCACCTCGTAGCGCGGCCCCTCTTCGACGATCTCACCGTGGCGCATCACCGAGATGCGTTCGGCAAGGCTCGACATCACGCCGAGGTCGTGGGTGATGAGCAGCACGGCGATCCCAAGTTCGTCGCACAGTTGCTTCAGCAGGCGCAGCACGCCCGCCTGCACGGTCACGTCAAGCGCGGTGGTCGGCTCGTCTGCGATGAGGATCTCGGGCTCGCAGATGATCGCGACAGCGATGGCGACGCGCTGCAGCTGACCACCCGAGAACTGGTGCGGATACTTCTTCAGCGCGGTCGCTGGGTCAGGCACCTTGACCAGCTCGAGAGTGGCGAGTGCTTTCGCCATCGCGTCGCGTTTGCTCATGCCCGTGTGCACGCGCAGGTGATCGGTAAGCTGCCTGCCAATCGTGAGCATTGGGTGCAGGCTTGCTGTCGGGTCTTGAAAGACCATGGCGATGCGAGCGCCGCGCAGACTGCCGTACTCACGCTCGCCGCAGCTGAGCAAGTTCTGAGCGTCGAACCGAATCTCGCCACCGGTAGTGGATCTCTCGGGCAAAAGCCCGAGGATCGCGAGACCTGTCATCGACTTGCCCGATCCCGATTCACCGGCGAGGCCGGTGATCTTGCCTGGCACCAGGTCGAGGTCGATACCGCGAATGATGGGCTTGCCGTTGATGTCAACGGTCAGCCCAGTGATCGTTAAGCCCTGTCGGTCTGCGGGTACGGCCGAAGCCACTGTTGCCTGTGATTCAGCCATCACATCGCCCTTCCCTGAACCGCGTCTTGCGTGTGCGGGTCAAGCGAATCGCGCAGCGAGTCGCCAATGAAGTTGAATGCCATGACCACCGTAAAGATGGCGAGGCCTGGAAACGCGGCGATCCACCACGACGAGAACTGCTCGACACCACCCGCCACCATCGCACCCCAGTCGGGTGCGGGCGGAGCCGCACCGAGGCCGAGGAACGAAAGGCCGGAGAGCAAGAGGATCGCGGTGCCGACATCGAGCATCGCGAGCACGAAGACCGGCGAGAGCACGTTCGGCAGCACATCGCGGCGCAGCGAGGTGAACGCACCCGCACCGAGCAGTCGGCCAGCAACCACATACTCCTGCTGGCGTGCGCTCACCACGAGGGAGCGCGTCACACGTGCGTAGGCGGGCCAAGACACGATCAGCATCGCGATCACCGCGTTCGTCAGGTTCGGGCCCAGCGCCGCGGTGATGACCATCGCGAGAATGATCGTCGGAAACGCGAACACTAGGTCGGCAAGGCGCATGATGATCTCGTCGACCGCCTTACCGAAGTACCCGGCGATCGCCCCGAGCAAGCCGCCGACGACCATCGCGGTGGCGACAAGCCCGAGTGCGAGCGGCAGCGAGATCCTCGAACCATAAATGACGCGAGAAAGCACGTCGCGACCCACCTGATCGGTGCCGAACAGGTGCTCGGCGCTCGGGGGCTGCAATCGATCAAACGCCTGGGCGAGCGGATCAGCCGGGGCGATCATGGGCGCGAACGCCATGATGATGAGCCAGAACAGCACGATCGCACCGCCGGTGACGGCAAGCGGCGTGCGGAAGGCCGGCGGAAAGTTCAGGCGACGCTTGCGCTTCGTCTGCTGTGCAAGTATGTCGGTCATGAGACCCTCACTCTCGGGTCGATGGCACCGTACAACAGGTCGACCAAGAAGTTCAGACCGATGTAGACGATGCCGACCACCAGGCCAACGCCCATAATCGCAGGCAAATCGAGCCTGGTCGCTGCGGCATAGGAGTATTCGCCGATGCCGTGCCACGAGTAGACTTTCTCGACCAGCACCGTGCCGGAAAGCAGCGAGCCGAACGCGAGGCCGAGCACAGTAATGATGGGTACCAGCGCCGCGCGCAATACGTACCCAAAGGTCACGGTGCGGCGGGGCAGACCCTTTGCTTTGGCTGCCTTCACGTAGTCCATGTCGAGTACCTCGAGCACCGCCGACCGCGCGAAGCGAGTCAGCAGGCCGATTGTGTAGAGCGCGAGCACCGAGGCCGGCAGCACGAGGTGGTTCACCGCGTCCCAGAATGTGCTCCACTGGCCAGCGAGCAGCGAGTCGACGGTGTACATGCCGGTCACGTGCGGTGGCGGCATGGCCGCAGGATCGAGCCGACCGGAGCCGGGGAAGATCCCCAGCAGGAAGAAGAAGAGATAATACACGACGAGCGCGAGCCAGAAGGTGGGCCAGGACAGGCCGATGAGGCTCACCACTCGGATCACCTGGTCGGTGAACTTGCGGTGCCTGATCGCGGCCCAGAGGCCGAGCCCGATGCCGATCAGCGCCGAGAAGATGATCGCCGAAACGGCAAGCTCGATCGTGGCGGGGAACGCCTCAGCGAGCTCTTTCGCGACGGGCTGGCGCGTCTGTGTCGACGTTCCGAGGTCGCCCTGCACGAGGTTGCCGAGGTAGGTGACGTACTGCACCGGAAGTGGCTGGTCGAGGCCCTGATCGGCGCGGAACTTCGCAACGATCTCGGGGTTGGCTGCGGCTTGTTCGCCGAGCGCGGCCTGCACCGGATCAGACGGCACCAGGTTCGTCAGCGTGAACGTGACGAGGGTGACGCCGAACATGAGCAGCAC
>APMI01000041.1_pt1 | contig 19472 bp, 24 predicted proteins | sample 667938 | NCBI WGS metagenome assembly APMI01 (sample SAMN01084076, study PRJNA167559) | wastewater metagenome | biome: Wastewater | place: Denmark: Ejby Moelle, Odense | collected 2011-11-28 | reverse complement strand
AAAAATTAATGCAGCAAGTGGGTAAAAATAGTTTTTCATAATTCATATATAGAGGTAAAAATTAATTTTGCTTCTTAATTTTATGCAATGAGGTTGTAAATTGCCTTTTAATAATAATGAAAATAAAATTCCAGTCTATGTAATCACCGGTTTTTTGGGTGCTGGTAAAACCACGCTTCTGAACCATTTGCTTACTAACCCAAACGGCAAAAAATTTGCGGTTATTGTCAATGAATTTGGCGAAATTGGCATTGATAATGATTTGGTTGTTGGTGCGGATGAAGAAGTTTTCGAACTTAATAATGGTTGTATCTGCTGCAATGTTCGCGGCGATCTTATAAGAATTTTAGGGTCACTTTTTAAACGCAAGTCACGCTTTGATGCAATAATTGTAGAAACCACGGGCCTTGCAAATCCGGCGCCCGTTGCACAAACCTTTTTTGCCGATGATGATATTGCAAGAAAATCCTATTTGGCATCAATTGTCACCGTGGTTGATGCCGTTCATATTTTGGACAATCTTGACGAATTTGAAGAAGCGCGCAACCAAATTGGTTATGCTGATTTAATTATTTTAAATAAAGTCAGCGAAGTTGATGCCGCACAAAAGCAAAAATGTATTGCCGCAATTCGTCAAATGAATTCTGGTATTGAAATTATTGAAACCGATAATTCAAACGTTGATTTCGGGAAAATCATCGGAAAATCACGCTTTAGCCCAGAAATTCTTAACGAGGAAAATCTGTATTTCAACCCACCAAAAGAAGAGCATCACCACGATTGCCACGATGAGCATTGCAATCATCCGCACCACCATCACGACCATGACCATGACCATCATCATGAGCATAATCATTATGATGGCGTCGAGGCAATCGCCCTGCAAAGCGACAAGAAAATGAGCGAAGAAAAATTCACCGCTTTCTTGTCAAAAATTATTGATATGTATGGTGCAGAAATGCTGCGCTTTAAAGGAATTATCGATATCGAGGGGCAAAATCGCCAATATGTTTTCAATGGCGTCCACATGATGATCGAGGCCGATTACGGAAATTTATGGGAAAATAAGAAGCGCTATTCACGCATGGTAATAATAGGCAAGAATTTACCGAAAGACCTTTTAACTTCGGGCTTCTTATCTTCAGTTGCAATGTAAAATGTCCTTATCTATAAAAAAACCCCGTTTTTGGTTACATATACCCAAGAAAATGCAATAAAAACCGCCATTTTCACACATTTTGTCTTGACGAAAACGTGCAAACAGCCTTTGCGTATTTCAACTTGATAAATATTATCAAGCTAAAAACTTTGCGGCACTTATTAAGTGTCAAAACCTTTTTAAGTGTCATAAACTTTTGGAGAGCTTAATGAGCAAAAAAGAAATGATTGATGCAGTTGCTGAGAAAACTGGCATCACAAAAGAAAATGCATCTAAGGCAATTGACGCCCTAACTGCATATATCGAAAAAACTTTGAAAGCTGATGGTGAGGTTACTTTCGCTCCTTTGGGTAAATTTAAAGTTTCTAAGCGTGAAGCTCGTATGGGTCGCAACCCTTCAACTGGTGAAGCAGTGCAAATCCCTGCAGCTAAAGTTGCTAAATTCCTTCCATCAAAAGCATTGAAGGAATCTTTGAACTAATTTGTTCAAAAATTTATATAAAAAAGGGGTGCCTTCCGGCACCCCTTTTGTTTATGGACTTAATATTATCTATTACATCCCATAAGCTTTTAAGGCTTCGATAACGGCATCATTAACAATTTTACCGCCTTTAACATTCAAGCCAAGCGCAAAGCCAGCATCATCAGCCAAAGCCTGATCAACGCCTTTGTTAGCCAACTCAAGCATATATGGTGCAGTAACCGCGTTAAGCGCGTATGTTGATGTAAGCGGTGCAGCGCCCGGCATATTGGCAACACAATAATGAACAACGCCATCAATCACATAAGTTGGTTCGTAATGCGTAGTTGGTTTAGAAGTTTCAAAACAACCGCCTTGGTCAATTGAAATATCAACAAGAACCGCACCATCTTTCATTTTTGGCAACATGGCTTTGGTAACAAGTTTTGGCGCCGATGCACCAGGGATTAATACCGCACCAATTACTAAATCTGCTTCTAAAACCGCCGCCTCAACCGCACTTGGTGAAGACATCATGGTTTTTACTGCACCATTGAACAAATTGTCGATACGCACCAACGCCGCTTTTGAACGATCAAATACGGTTACATCAGCATGCATTCCTTTTGCGATTTGCGCAGCATTGGTTCCGGCAACGCCCGCACCCAATACAACCACTTTAGCAGGGGCAACACCCGGTACACCACCCATAAGACGACCCAAGCCACCTTGTGGCTTTAACAGGCAATGCGCGCCCACTTGTGACGCCATACGGCCCGCAACCTCACTCATTGGGGCAAGAAGTGGTAAACCGCCATCTTTGCCAACCACAGTTTCATATGCAATCGCAGTACAACCAGATTTCATCAATGCTTTTGCCTGCTCTGGATCTGGGGCAAGGTGAAGATAGGTGAAAAGAATATGGTGCGGCTTTAATTTTTCGCACTCAACCAATTGCGGTTCTTTTACTTTTACAATCATTTCTGCTGTTGCAAAAACTTCATCGGCTGTGCTGAGAATTTTTGCACCCGCAGCGACATAGGCATCATCTTTTACGCCAATACCAGCACCAGCATTGGTTTCAACAAAAACTTCATGACCAGCATGAACCAATTGAGAAACAGTTTCCGGCGTTGCGCCAACGCGGCTCTCTTGTGGTTTAATCTCCTTAGGTACGCCAATTTTCATTGCACTCTCCATAAACATTTATTGTTATAACAATAGAAGTTATTATGTTTTTTTTGGCGAGTCCCATTCAAAAGACTTGACAAAGTAATTAAATGCGGTGGAATATTACATAAATTAAAGGATTTATGATGGAAACCGTCAGTCTAGATGCAAATGACCGCAGAATATTACGAAAAATGCAGCAAAATGGACGGATTAGCATTGCTGCACTTGCGAACGAGATGTCATTATCCGAATCGACCCTAAGGCGCAAGCTAGAACGCCTTGAAAACGAAGGGGTAATAAAGAATTATACCTGTGTGATTGATGCCAAAAAACTGGGCTTTAATATTACGGTTTTTGTTTCTATCAAACTTGGTGCGCAAACCGATAAAGACCTAAATTTATTTGAACGCGCAGTGCGCACCCAACCGGAAATTCTTGAATGTTGGCTAATGACCGGAAGCGACGATTATTTATTGCGGATTGGTGCGCGCAATATTGAAGATCTTGAACGCATCCACCGCGAAGTTCTTACCAAATTGCCAAATGTTATCAGCGTAAATACAGCAATCGCAATGCGCGAAGTAACTGTGGCAAAAGGGGTTCACGTTTAAACTATGGTTTAACAAACCGCGCCATAAAAAACCCATCAAGCCCGCCTTTTTTGGAGAGCATATAAGGCATGATGCGCGCAGCACCATTTGGACTAATCACTCCATCAAGATTTAAAACCTCATCGGGGGTAATTGGATCTGGTTTTAGCCCTGCCTCGAGCGCAGAGGCAACCGCAAGATCGCCTTCTTCGGGTTCTAGTGAACAAACCGCATAAACCAAACGCCCGCCCGGTTTTAACGCCGCAGCAGCAGTACGAATTAACTCACACTGAATTTCGATTAATTTCGGTAAATCAAACGGGTTTTTAATCCAAAGGGTTTCCATATTGCGGCGCAAAGTACCGGTTGCCGAACATGGGGCATCAAGCAATATTGCATCAAACTTTGCGTCTTCGACCAGAATTTTGGCATCACCAGATTTTAGCTTGGCCTTTAAATTGGTGCGCGCAAGGTTTTGCGCCACAAGCTTTAACCTATCATCGCTTAGGTCATAGGCGGTGATATTTGCGCCATCTGCGGCAAGCTGCATGGTTTTACCGCCAGGAGCCGCACACATATCAAGCACATTTTCACCAACCTTGGCATTGATTAGTTTAGCGGGGATTGATGCCGCAACATCCTGCACCCATAATAAGCCATCTTGCCACGCGGAAAGTTCGGTAAATTGTTCAGGTAACGATTTAACCCGCATTGAGTGTGGAGCAATTAATTCACCGCCAAACTCATCAAGGATTTTTTGCTTATCCTCATCTGAAATCCCAGCCTTAATGGTAAAATCAACCGGCGCTTGGGTCTTTAGACACATAGCAAGTTTTGCCACCGCCTCATGACCATATGCACCAATATAACGATTACGCCACGCAAGCGGAATTAAATCAATATCACTTAACTCTGGGTTATCTGTACCAGTAATAATCTTGCGCAATATAGCATTGGCAAGACCCGCCATTGAATAGGTTGATTTATTCGTCTTGGCGAGCGACACAGCACGATCAATAATAGCATGTGTTGGGGCAATTGAACCCAAATGCTGTGCCACAGCAGTCCTTAACAAGGCACGCATATAATTTGCGGCTTGATGCAATGGCTTTTGCAAATAATGATTAATCAAAATCTCAATCTGGCCAAAATAGCGAATTGTATCTTTGGCAATCGCCGCAGCAAAAGCACGATCCCGCCCTTTTAAATCGGCAAAGCTTCTTTCGCTGTTCATGGCATCATCAAGCGTCTTACCTTCATCAAAAATTTTGATGATAAGCTTTGCCGCAGCATCGCGGGCCGGATCAGGGCAAAACTGCGGTTTTTCAGGACGATAATTCCTACCGACAGGAGATTTGTTTCCTGCCTGCGCTTTTGGTCTAAAGGGTGGTTTTTGATTATTTTTCACAAAATTGTGTTACCTCTTATGCAAAGTATAAATCAATATGAAAATATGATTTTCTTTTGGCAAAGGCTGCTATATATTGTCGCTTATGACCGAAAACACAGACATTTTTGAAGAATCAGCACCCAAAATTCTCACTCCTGAAGCCGAACGCGCACTCGCGGAGGCCGAAGAAAGACGAAATGCACAGGCAAACCAAGACAGACCAACCGAATATGGCGGTCGTGGTGGCGCCGAGCCGACCCGTTATGGCGATTGGGAAAAATCAGGAATTGCGCACGATTTTTAGAATCTGCACTTTTGCTGACTCTTAATTAGAAAAACTGCTTGCCTAACCTTGACTTATAAGGAAATGGCGGTTATTTGCGCCCCTTCAAGTTTCACTGGGCAAGTTTCGCCAATAGGCAGAAATCCATTTAGGAATATTAAAATGAAAGTAAAATCTTCTTTGAAATCGCTTAAATCACGCCACGCTGCGTGCCAAGTGGTTCGCCGCAAAGGTAAAGTATTGGTAATCAACAAAGTTGACCCACGCTTTAAAGCTAAACAAGGCTGCTGCCGTTAATTCTGGCTAGTTTGGGCTTTGCCTAAATATAAAAAATCGCCCCTGAATAATATTCGGGGCGATTTTTTGTGTTCAATCCATCCCTGATTATTTCCAATCAGGGATTTTTTCCATTCCGAAAATTTCATCATAAGTTTGGCGCGGGCGCACAATTTCCCATTTATCGCCATTGACCATAACTTCGGCCGCCAATGGGCGCGAATTATAATTTGACGCCATTGAAAAACCATATGCCCCAGCGGACATAAAGGCCACCAATTCATCGGGGGCAACTGGTTCCATCAATCTATCAACGGCAAAAGTATCACCAGTTTCACAAATCGGGCCAACAATCGTGGTTGGCATTTTATTTGTGCCCTTTACCGGTTCTTTTACCGCAAGCAATTGATGGTATGCCTCATAGAATGCAGGACGTACAAGGTCGTTCATTGCCGCATCCAAAACAACAAAATCGCGACCACCATTTTCCTTGGTAACAATTGAACGAGCAAGTAATATACCTGCATTGGCGGTAATGATACGCCCTGGCTCAATCTCAATTTCAACATCAAGCGGGTGAATGATGGCACGCACAATTTTGCCCCATGCAATCAAATCAGGCCCTTCGATATCTTCTTGATAAATTGCCGCCAAGCCACCGCCCAGATCAAGGCGTGAAACCTTATGACCATTTGCACGTAAATCCTTGACCATTTGCGCCAAAAATTCATAAGCTTGCTTCAATGGGGCAAGGTCGATAATTTGCGAACCAATATGTACGGCAAGGCCAACAGGCTCAACACCATTCAATGTTTCCGCACGGGCATAAAGCTCAAAGGCACGTTCTTTTGAAATACCAAATTTTGAGGTTTTTTTGCCAGTTGAGATTTTATCATGCCCACCTGCTGCCACATCAGGATTAACACGAAAAACAATTTTTTGAATCTTGCCAAGACGCGTTGCCACCTCTGACAAGGTTTCAAGCTCTTGAATCGATTCGATATTAATCTGATGGATATTTTGCGAAACCGCATATTCAAGCTCGCGCACAGTTTTACCAACGCCAGAGAATACAATCTTCCCTGGGGCAACACCCGCACGAATTGCACGGCGAATTTCACCTTCGGAAACCGTATCAGCACCAGCACCAAGCGCGGCAAGCGTTGCAATAACCGCGCTATTGGTATTGGACTTTACGGCAAAAGCAATTTTCACATTCAAATCACCCAAAGCCGCCTGAAGCGCTTTAAAATGATGTTGCAATGTTGCGGCAGAATAAACATAGGTTGGGGTTCCAACTTTTTCTGCAATTTCCCTGACTGGCACATTTTCGGCGTATAATTCGCCGTTTTTATAATTAAAGTGACGCATATTATTTTTCTGTCTGATTAGATTGTTCTTGTTGTTGCTCTTGTTGTTTTTTAGCCTCATATTCTTTTTTCGCCTTGCCCCACATTGGTGGTGCGGTATCAAGGCTTCCTTTTATCCCACAGGCAGATAGACAAAATGCAAACAGGGTAAAAACCGCGATTTTCTTTATCATAGCTTTGCTTTCCAAATTTCAATTTGCTTTAAGACATTAGATGGCGCAGTTCCGCCATATGATTGGCGTGAATTCACTGACGCTTCGACAACAAGCAATTCTTTCGCTTCAATACTTATACGTTCATCGATTTTTTGCAATTCATCAAGCGGCATATCGCATAATTCGGCATATCCCGCCTGCTCAGCTGCTTTTACCACCGCACCTGTTATATGATGTGCTTCACGGAATGGAATTGCATGAGTTCGCACCAGCCAATCGGCAAGGTCGGTGGCGGTTGAATAACCAAAACACGCGGCCTTGCGCATATTTTCACGATTAAATGTGATTTTTTCCATCATTTGCGCAATGGAAACCGTGCAAAGCCAAAAATCTTCAAACGCACCAAAGGTTAAGACCTTGTCCTCTTGCAAATCCTTTGAATAAGTAAGTGGCAATGATTTAACAATCATCAACAATGCCTGTGAAGCGCTTGAAATCTTTGCCGCTTTGGCGCGGATTAATTCAGCAGCATCAGGGTTTCTTTTTTGTGGCATGATTGATGAACCGGTTGACCAATCATCAGAAAGCCGTGCAAATGCAAATTGTGATGACGACCACAACACAATCTCATCGGCAAGACGTGATAAATTAACCGCCGCAATTGATAATGCGCCCAATGCCTCCATGGCAAAATCGCGCGACGCCACACCATCCATCGAATTACCCGCAGGGGCATTAAAGCCAAGCTCTTTTGCGGTTAATTCACGCTTTATTGGATACGGTGTTCCCGCAAGTGCCGCCGAACCCAAAACGCAATCGCCCGCGTTTTCATAGGCGGCCTCAAGGCGTTTAATATCGCGCGCCAACATTTCAACATAGGCAAGTAAATGATGACCAAGCGTTACCGGTTGCGCGGTTTGCAAATGGGTAAAGCCAGGCATAATCCAATCATGATGTTGCTCAGCACGTTTTACCAAAACCTTTTGAATATCTTTGATTTGTTTAATTGTGCTTGTTGTGGCGCGGCGCGTCCAAAGTTTAAAGTCATTTGCCACCTGATCATTTCTTGACCGACCTGTATGAAGGCGTTTTCCCGCTTCGCCAATCATATCGGTAAGGCGTGCCTCAATATTAAGGTGGATATCCTCTAATTCGACCTTGAATTCAAACTTTCCGGCAGCAATTTCATCGGCGATTTGCTTTAGACCTGCATGAATTTTTTCTTTATCTTCAAGGCTAATAATTCCGCATTCGGCAAGCATAGATGAATGCGCAATTGAGCCGTCAATATCTTCACGCCACATTTTATAGTCAATACCGATTGAGGCGTTAATTGCCTGCAAAGCTTCATCGGGCTGTGCTTCAAATCTGCCGCCCCACATTTTTTGCCCTTTATCCGGTTTGATTTCTGTATTATTCATGCTCTATGACCCAAATCACCAAAAAGACCTTACCATTTTTATCGGCAATCGCGATACTTATGGCCGTGCTATTTGCAATCTATTTTATTTATAACAAAGCGTCCTTTAGCACCTCGGACAATAGTTTGAAAAGGCATAAAATGGGCGCTTTGGCAGCATTACAATTCCCGACAGCAGAAAGTTTTGCGCCAAAGACAACTTTTGTCGATGAAAATGGCAATTCGCATTCTTTAAATGATTACAAAGGCAAGGTATTGGTGGTTAATCTTTGGGCGACTTGGTGCCCGCCATGTATTCGCGAAATGCCATCTCTTGGGCGGCTTGCAAACAATTATAAAAATGGTGATTTAAAAGTCATCGCCATCAGCGCCGATAAAAAAGCAGACACCGCCAAAGCACAAGAAAAGTTAAAAGAATTAAGCGGTGGGGTATTGGAATTTTATCATGATCCCGACATGGGATTACCATCCGAATTAAAAGTGACAGGCTTTCCAACAACCATAATCTACGACCAAAACGGTAAAGAGGTTGCCCGCCTTATGTCAACCACTGAATGGGACTCGGTTGATGCAAGGTCTTTGCTAGATGATGTCATTAAATATGGCGCGAAAAAATAAGTAATCGGTAAAGGTTTTGCGTCTATATTCGTCTTTTGGCGATATTGTGCAAATATAACATTGCATTATTCACATTTTTGGAAAAAAACATTCCCAAAACCGAAAAAGATGTTATATCCGCATCAAATCATTTCAGGAGCAGAAATTGCGGACCGCAGAAATCACTCGCAAGACCAAGGAAACCGATATTTCGGTTAAAATCAACCTTGATGGTAAAGGCAATGCCACTATCAATACTGGCATTGGTTTCTTTGACCATATGCTTGAGGCATTCGCAAAACATTCGGCAATCGACCTTGATGTTACTGCGGTTGGTGATTTGCACATTGATATGCACCACACAGTCGAGGATACCGGAATTGTAATGGGCCAAGCCTTTAAAAAAGCGATTGGCGACTTCAAAGGTATTGTTCGCTATGGTCACTATTACTGCCCACTTGACGAGGCCTTAAGCCGCGCCGTGGTTGACGTTTCCAACCGCCCACATTTGGAATGGCGTGTTGAATTTAAACGCGACAAAGTTGGCGAAATGGACACTGAATTATTCAAAGAGTGGTTTGCCGCATTTGCAGGAAATGCCGGTCTAACTCTCCATGTTGAAAGCCTTTATGGTGAAAATAGCCACCACATAATTGAGGCAAGCTATAAGGCATTTGCCCGCGCGTTAAGAATGGCGATTTCAATTGATGACAGACTTGGCGGGGAATATGCCTCGACCAAAGGGGTTTTATAACGGACAGACAGATGCTTACGATAATTGATTATGGCTACGGCAATCTGCGTTCGGTTCATAAAGCAATCGCAAAAACCTGCGACATTGATATTTTTGTTACCAACAATCCTGATTTAATTGCAAAATCGGATCGTATAGTTTTGCCTGGTGTTGGAGCATATAAACAATGTATGGATGGCCTTAAGGCGATTGATGGCATGGTTGAAGTTCTTGAAAACAAGGTTCTTAAAAAGGGTACACCCTTTCTTGGAATCTGTGTCGGGATGCAGCTTTTGGCAGATTGCGGCATTGAATTTGAAACCTCACCTGGTTTGGGCTGGATAAATGGAAAAGTAACCAGACTTGAACCCAATGATAAAAATTTAAAAATTCCGCAAATGGGCTGGAATGAAGTAACACCTTTGGGAAGCAAAGTTTTTGCCAATGCGTGGGATAATTTGCCACAAGATGTTTATTTCGTTCACTCATACGCCTTTAGAACGGATAACAACGAAGATATTGCCGCCACATGCCAATATGGCGATGATACATTTGCGGCGGCAGTAGCAAAAGACAATATTATGGGATTTCAGTTTCACCCAGAAAAAAGCCAAAAGGCCGGGTTGAAACTATTGGAAGCGTGGTTGAAATTATGAAACTATATCCGGCAATTGATTTAAAAAACGGCAAAGCAGTAAGATTATTCAAAGGTCGTTTCGATGAGATAACGGTTTATGATGATAATCCAGTTAACCGTGCGCGTAGTTTCTCTGATTGGGGCTTTGAATATCTTCATTGCGTTGACCTTGATGGCGCCCTAAGCGGGCATAGTGTTAATGTTGATGTTATCAAAGACATTCGCGCCAATATTGATTTACCAATCCAATTGGGTGGTGGCATAAGAAATATTGAATCAATTGAAAACTGGCTCAACGCTGGGGTTTCACGTGTTATCCTTGGCACAATTGCGGCACGCAATCCTGAATTTGTCCGTGAGGCGGCAACAAAATTCCCAGGCCATATCGCAGTTGGCATTGACGCAATTGATGGCAAAGTAGCGGTTTCCGGTTGGGCCGAGGCAACAAATATCGACGCCCAAGAACTTGCAAAACGTTTTGAAGGTGCGGGCGTTTCGGCAATTATTGCAACTGATATCAATCGCGATGGCACAAAAACCGGCATCAACCTCGAATACACCCAAACTATGGCAAATTGCGTTTCAATTCCAATTATCGCCTCTGGCGGTCTTAAAGGTGTTGAAGACATTATTGCAATGAAAAAATTGGCAATTACCCCTGGCAACCGCGCAATTCATGGCGCAATCATGGGCAAGGCACTTTATGACGGCTTGATTGACCCTAAAGAAGCATTAGGAGCAGCCGCGTGAGTTTAAAGACCCGCATAATTCCCTGCCTTGATGTAAAAGATGGGCGCGTTGTAAAAGGTGTGCAGTTTGAAAATCTGCGTGACGCCGGCGACCCAGTGGAACAAGCAAAGTTCTATGATGAACAAGGCGCGGATGAAATCTGCTTTCTTGATATTTCTGCCTCACACGAGGGGCGTTCAACTCTTTATGATGTTGTTTCGCGCACTGCTGAGGTTTGCTTTACACCGCTTACTGTTGGCGGCGGCGTTCGCTCGGTTGAAGATTTTCGTGCTTTGCTTTTGGCGGGCGCGGATAAGGTGGCAATTAACACTGCCGCAGTTAAAGACCCCGATTTAATTACACGTGCATCACGCCAAGTTGGCTCACAATGCGTTGTGGTGGCAATTGACGCCCGCCGCGTTAGCAAAGACGGCGAAACCCCCAAATGGGAGATTTTCACCCATGGCGGGCGTACACCAACTGGAATCGATGCCATTGAATTCGCAAATCTGGCATGGAAAAATGGTGCGGGTGAATTGTTGGTAACGTCAATGGACAAAGATGGTACCAAAGATGGCTATGACATTGAATTGATTTCAACCATAACTTCTATGGTTGATATTCCCGTGATTGCATCAGGTGGCGTGGGCGATCTTGACCATTTGGTTGAAGGCGTAACCAAAGGGCACGCCAATGCGGTTCTTGCCGCCAGTATTTTCCACTTTGGCACACACACACTTGCCGAAGCGCGGGACAAATTAAAAGAGGCGGGCCTTGAGGTTCGCAAGGTTATTTAACGATGAATGATGAAATTACTTTGGGGCAGGCATTAGACTTTCTATTTGCTGATTTAGATGCAAAAAAAGATGCCGACCCAACAAAATCATATACCGCAAGCCTTTTACAAAAAGGTCCCGCGAAATGCGCAAAAAAACTCGGTGAAGAAGCTGTTGAGCTTGCATTAGAAATCGCTGCCGGTGAAAAAGAAGAAATCAAGGCCGAGGCGGCGGACGTGCTTTACCACTTTGTCGTCGCGCTAATGTCACGCGGGGTATCTTTAAATGAGGTGGCACAGGTTTTGGCAAAACGTCGTGGTATTGGCGGGCTTGATGAAAAGGCTTCACGCAAAAAATGATTGAAATAAAACCTGCTATAAGTACCGATGCGCCCAAGCTTGCCCAATATATGGCAATGCGCTTTAAAGATACTTTTGGTCACATATATGACCCGCAGGATTTAGCAGATTTTCTTGACGCCAAATATAATTCAGAAGTAACACTTAAACACATCGAAACACCCGAACACTTTATTCGCATCGCTTGGGAAGATGATGAAATAAAGGGGTATATTTTTGGTGGCCCCATGAGCCTTCCATTTGAAAACTATGCCAAGGATGCTTTTGAAATCTACCGCTTTTATGTTTCAGATGACCAAAAGGGCAATGGTTTGGCGCCCAAATTATATAATGAATTATTGCAGCATGTAAAAAACATTGCCACTTCTGAGCTTTTTCTCGGGGTTTGGTCATTAAATGAGCGCGCGCTTGGTTTCTATAAGAAATTAGGGTTTGAGATTGTCGGAAAATATCTGTATCAGGTCGGCAAAACATTGGATGATGAGCGTATAATGCGCCTTAAATTATAGATTTATATTGGCATAAAATGAAAACCTATTTTCTTGGTATTGCTGGGGCTGGTGTTTCCGCCCTTGCATCAATTTTAAAATCACAAGGTCACGAAGTTACTGGTTCTGATGAGGGGGTATTTGCCCCAATATCGACCTATCTTGATGATATTGGCATAAAATATAGCGATCATTTTGATGCCGCAAATGTTCCAGATGGGGTGGAATTGGCAATTATTGGCACCACCGCCAAAATCAATCCAGTGACCAATCCAGAATATATTGAAATTATCAAGCGCGGCATTCCGCACTATAATTTTGCCACATACCTAGCCAAGGCAACAGAAAAAAGAGACAATCTTATTGTCGCTGGAAGCTTTGGGAAATCGTCGCTTACCGCGCTTATTACCCACATATTGTTAAATGCGGGCCGATGCCCAGGTTGGTTTATTGGCGCGATTGCCAAGAACCTTGATCGCACAGGAAATTGGGGCAACGATAACGAATTCATCATGGAAGGCGATGAATATGTCATAAGCCTTGATGATCGCCGTTCAAAATTTGAACTATATACGCCAAAAGATATTTTATTGTCTTCAATTGTTCACGATCATATCAACATGTTCCCAACTATGGCGGAATATGAAGAACGGTTTGCTAAACTTGTGCGCAACCTTCCATCAGATGGTTATATTTTTGCGGCCAAGAAATACGAACCCATTAGACGTATCATAAAAGAAAATTGCAAACAGGCACAAACCATTTATTATGACCTTGATGAATGCGATGGCTTTTATGCCAAAGATATTAAAACCGGTGAGGTTTCAACATTCACCCTTGTAACCCCACAAAAAGACGAAATAAAACTTTCTACACATCAATTGGGATTGCATAATATCGAAAACGCAATTGCCGCCGCCGCATATTGCCTCACCAAAAAATTAGTAACACCAGAACAGTTACAAGATGGTATTGCAAATTTCGCGGGCGTAACCCGCCGCTTGGATAAAAAAACCACCACAAGCACTGTTCCGGTTTATGAGGGTTTTGGTTCATCATTTGAAAAAGCGCATTCAGCAATTGACGCCATAAAACTTCATTTTCCAAATAAAAAATGCATTGTTATTTTTGAGCCACACACTTTTTCATGGCGCAATCGTGATTCATTACATTGGTATGATACGGTTTTTAAAGGCGTTGATGAAGTTTATCTTTTGCCACCCCCAACCCACGGTGCAGCCAATCATAGCCAGTCAAGCCATGAAGAAATTTTCGAACGCACACAAAATGCGGGCGTAAAAACTATTAAAATCAATGATGCTAAAGATTGTCTTGAAAAAATTATTCCCGCCCTCAATGGCGATGAAGTAATTTTATTATTATCATCTGGCCCGCTATTTGGTTTGCCTTCAAGTCTTCCAAGTAAACTTGATGAATTATTTAGCCAAACAAATTAATTCAGGTATCAAAAATAATTCAGTCACAACACTTCTAAAAAGTGTAAAATTTGTATAAAGCAGAATTTTCATGAAAGTTTTTGTTCCAAAAGCGTTCATCACCTTGAAAAGGGTGGCGCGCTTTTGCTGTTGCAGGAGATTTAGATGTCCGAAGTTTTAATGCCAAAAGCAACTGCTGTATGGCTTATCGATAATACCGCACTTACCTTTGCGCAGATTGCAGAATTTTGCGGATTACACCACCTAGAAGTTAAAGGCATTGCCGATGGTGATGTTGCCGCGGGCGTTCGCGGTCAAGATCCAATTGGTGCCGGCCAGCTTTCGCGCGATGAAATCGCCAAAGGTGAAGCAGACCCTAATTATAAAATCAAAAAATTTGAAGGTCGCGTAATTGAAATCCCACAGGCAAAAACTAAACGCCGTGCGGCACGCTATACCCCATTATCACGCCGTCAAGACAGACCAAATGCAATTGCGTGGTTCCTTCGTTATCACCCAGAAGTAACTTTTGCACAGATTTCAAAACTTATTGGCACAACCAAATCAACAATTGAATCTGTTCGCGACCGTACACACTGGGACAGCCCTAACATTAAACCTGTTGATCCAGTTGGCGTTGGTCTTTGCGGCCAAATCGAGCTTGACGGTGTTATCGCACAAGCCGCCGCTAAAAAAGCCAAAGAACAGGCAATGAAAGAAGCAGGTATCGTAGAAGGTGGCAACACCGCCGAAAGCGAATAATTAAATACAAATTTATAAAAAAGCCACGCTTTCGGGCGTGGCTTTTTTATTGCGCAAAAATAATGCGAAATAAATTACTTTTAAAAGCAATTTATTTTTGCTAGAAACATTTTCTAAGAATTTTTTAGCAGAAATTCTTTAGCTTAAATCTCTCATTAGGTGAAAATACCGTTTTTTAAACACCTGCGGCAAATGTGAGGCTTGACATATTTAATTTTGCTTTGCAAATCTATGCAGCCCAATTTTTGGGCAGCTCAACTTTGGGCAACTTCAATTTTTAATTACCTCATCTTGAGTGGGTTTGATTTTGAAGCGTTTTTTTAAGGCATTGTTTTGCTTTTTGGTTTTGGGGTTGGAAAGTCTTGAATACCACAAATTATAAAAATACTTTGATAACTGTTGCGATTGACTATACCGCACCTTTTGCCAAGACCAATATTCGTGCTGGAACAATCGGGGCCTTACAGCTCGAGTTATTGCTTGGTTCGCCATATCTTATGACATCAGATGATTTATTGTTTGAGGTTTTTGCCCTACGCGGAAAAATTTCTGATGCGGATCGCCCATCTGCACGCGAAAAATTCTTTCAAAAACCACAAGCATGTTTGCGCGCTTCGCCACTCGTGAAATCAATGGGTTATGGCATTCATCATGATGAAAATGAAAAAATTGCCGCGTTCCCAATTGAATCAGAAGAATATAAAGCGCTTCTAAAAAATCCTGACGTCAAAAAAACCGCTGGAATGCGATCTAAAAGGGTTTAGAATTGGCAACCTCCAAACAATATAGTGAATATATATTGCATGTTCTGGGGGACGGATTTTCAGTAAAATCAATGTTTGGTGAATATTGCCTTTATTATATGGGTAAAACGGTTGCCTTTATTTGCGATGACCGCCTTTTGATAAAACCCACAAAACAAAGCGTGCATTTGGACAAAATTTGTGAGATGCAGGAAGCATATCCGGGGTCAAAACTATATTATCTTGTGACCGATGATCAATTATCCGAACCGCGCGGGTTTATCGAAACCATGCACGCGATTGCGGCGGCAACACCTGATAAAAAACCTAGAAAACCTAGAAAACCTAAGCCAAATATTTAAGCGCCGCGCCAATAAAATCTTCATCATTTCTGATTGTAATATCAGGGCTAAATAAAGAGCGAGATATGCCATTTACATCGTAAACCGGTTGAAATGAATATTGGTATGATAGATTAACATCCTCAATATTATTACTTTCAACCGCGGCACCAAGCCCCATCATTTTTGTTCCAATAATCTTTGCACCACAAACCGCACGCATCCCCATTGGGAAACCCTCTGCCATCGAGGCGGACCAATGGTTACATAAAATCACCACAGGGTTCTTATAGCAATAATCACCATTTGGCTCGACATATTCGGTCCATTTTTCGCCCATTCCTTTGCCTTTACGCTCATTCATAAGGGCATACGGCTTTTTATCCGCAGTAAACCACCCCATGATTGGGCGGGCATAGGCAGTATCACCACCGCCATTGTAACGAACATCAATGATTATTGCCTTTGTATCTTTGAATTGCGCCATTGCCTTGGCAAATTCAGTAACAATCTTTTCATCTGCAAAGCTATGGATTTCAATATAGCCAATATTTCCTTCAAGCATCTTATATTTAATATCTGGCAAATCATTAAGATTAACCACAAGCGGCAAATCAATAGTTTTTTCCTGATTATCCCTATTAATTACCAACTGCCTTGGGGTCGCAATTTTGCCTGCCAGTGATTGATTTAGCGCCATCTCTTCGGCATTGGGATCTGTCTTGGTTAAAGATAATGGCAAATTCTTTTTAACCATCTCTTGAATTGGCATATTATCAATTTTGATTATTTTATCCATTGGCATAACGCCATTTATTGCCGCCGATGATTTCTGTTTAATAGCATTTATAACGTAATCATTATCTATTTTCTGGCAATAAAGATCGAAATATGGAAACCTTTTATAACCATCTGGCATATTATGAACATTGGTATGGGGGTCATAAGTTTCACGCAATAATGAAGCAATCACCGCCTTGAACGCAATTTGGCTACGTGCAGACATGGCCTGTGGGCGATAAATGCGGCGTGCAAGTTCCCAATCAATGCTTTTTTCGGCAAAGAAGCAATATTTATCGGCAATATTCTTCCATACTATATCAAATACTTCGCCGTATAAATTCTGTTTAGCCATCGCAATAGATGGAAGATTACATACAAAAACACCAAGACCAGAAGTGATTAAGTCACGCTTATTAATTTTCATAAATGTCCCTTATGATTATAATTTTCCTTCATATTGTCTGTGATGTTCTGCTTTGTATATATAATATTTTGTAATCTGATTACCGCACCATTTCTATTGTTCAATCAACCAAAACAAGCGCATCAAATTATTTCATTATAAACTAAAATCTATGCCCATTTACCCTTCACAATTTGGTCTAGAATGATATAGAGGTGCGCAAAATTCTATAATAAAAGGGTAACATCATGACCACACGCACCGAAACCGATACTTTTGGCCCAATCGAAGTAGAATCCGACAAATATTGGGGCGCACAGGCACAGCGTTCTTTAGGCAATTTTAAAATTGGTTGGGAAAAACAACCTGCACCAATCGTTCGCGCTTTGGGTATTGTTAAAAAAGCGGCGGCACTTGCCAATATGGAACTTGGCAAAATGCCAAAAGATTTGGGTGAAACCATTATCAAAGCTGCTGATGAAGTTATTGAAGGCAAATTAAACGATCATTTTCCATTGGTGGTTTGGCAAACTGGTTCTGGTACACAATCAAATATGAATGCCAATGAGGTTATTTCAAACCGCGCAATTGAAATGTTGGGCGGCGAGATGGGTTCAAAAAAACCAATTCACCCAAATGACCACGTGAACATGTCACAATCGTCAAACGATACCTTCCCAACCGCAATGCACATTGCTTGTGCCGAAGAAGTATCAAACCGCCTTATCCCTGCACTTACCCATCTTCGTGATGCATTGGCGGCAAAATCAGAAGAATTTAAAGACATCATCAAAATTGGCCGCACCCATACCCAAGATGCGACACCAATTACATTGGGCCAAGAATTTTCTGGCTATACACAACAAATTACAAACGGCATTAAACGCCTTGAAATAACGCTTCCTATGTTGATGGAACTTGCCCAAGGTGGCACTGCGGTTGGTACAGGCTTGGCATCACCGGCTGGCTTTGCGGATTTGGTTGCGAAAAAAATTGCCGAAATCACGGGCCTTGGCTTTACCTCTGCCCCAAACAAGTTTGAGGCATTGGCGGCACATGACGCAATGGTATTTACCCACGGCGCAATCACCACCGTGGCAATGGCGGCATTTAAAATTGCCAATGACATTCGATTCCTTGGTTCTGGCCCACGTTCTGGCCTAGGTGAGCTTGCGTTGCCTGAGAATGAACCTGGCTCATCAATCATGCCAGGCAAAGTAAACCCAACCCAAAGTGAGGCATTGACTCAAGTTGCGGCACACATCCTTGGTAATAATGCGGCAATTGCATTTGCGGGTTCACAGGGTCATTTTGAGCTAAATGTTTATAACCCAATGATGGCGTATAATTTCTTGCAATCGGTTCGCCTTCTTGCCGATGCGGCGGTTTCTTTCACCGATAATTGTGTGGTTGGCATTGAACCACGCCTTGATAATATCGCACGCGGTCTTGCCAATTCATTGATGCTTGTAACACCTTTGAAAGAAAAATACGGCTATGATTTGGCGGCCAAAGTTGCCAAAACCGCCCATAAAAATGGAACAACCCTTCGCGAAGAAGCCATTAAACTTGGCATTTCTGGTGAAGACTTTGACGCAATCGTTGTCCCTGCAAAAATGATTGCACCAGATCCAGCGTAATTTGCTACCCTCACCCCTTCGGGGTTCACTCAGCAAATTAGCTTAGTTTCCAAAAATCTTTGACACATTAATAAAAAAACCACCCCATCGGGGTGGTTTTTGTTTTAGCAATTTAGAAGTTTTAATTATAACCACAAAGACGCAAGAAGCGGTCTTTTAATTCTTTGTCGTCTTTAAACACACCCGTGAATTTGGTGGTTATGGTTGAAACATTTGGGTGATGCACGCCGCGTGTTGTCATACATTGGTGTTTGGCATCAACCAAAATTGCAACGCCCAATGGCTCAAGAGTTTTAGTAATCGCATCGGCGATTTGCTGCGTCATGGTTTCTTGAGTTTGAAGACGTTTACAGAAAATTTCTACTACACGGGCAATTTTTGAAATACCGACCACATTCTTAGACGGCATATAGGCAACGTGCGCCTTGCCAAGAATGGGAACCATGTGGTGCTCACAATGGCTTTCAACATCAATATCGCGCAGCATGACAATATCATCATAACCGCCAACATCTTCAAATGTACGGGATAATTCAGCGATTGGGTCGGCATTATATCCCGCAAAAAATTCTTCATAGGCATCAACAACACGCTTTGGAGTGTCAATAAGGCCTTCACGTGTTGGGTCATCACCCGCCCAACGCAAAAGGGTACGAACGGCATCCATTGCTTCTTCGCGGGTTGGTTTAGTGTTTACAGGTGTAACGACCTGTCCTTTTTCATTCATCATGTCCATTCATCTATCCCTGATAGCAGCGGAGAAAAGTTG
>APMI01000827.1_pt1 | contig 19488 bp, 19 predicted proteins | sample 667938 | NCBI WGS metagenome assembly APMI01 (sample SAMN01084076, study PRJNA167559) | wastewater metagenome | biome: Wastewater | place: Denmark: Ejby Moelle, Odense | collected 2011-11-28 | reverse complement strand
GCCCTCACCGCCGACTTTCTGACCCTGCTCGATCACTACATGCGCGGCCCCACCGGCAATGGCCAGCCAATGCCCGACGCGTTGCGCGCACGCCTGCCGACCGAGCTGCGCCAGCGCCCGACCGTGCTGAGTTTCATTGCCTACGTGAACGAAGAAGGAAAAAAGCGCGCAGCCGGGCTGATCAACTGCGTGGAGGGGTTCTCCACCTTCGCCGGCATGCCACTACTGAATGTGCACGACATCGTCGTACATGAAGACTGCCGCCGCCGCGGCATCGCCAGCGCCCTGCTCGCCCACGCCGAGCAGGTGGCGCGGACGCGCGGCTGCTGCAAGCTGACCCTCGAAGTACTCGAAGGCAACCGCGGTGCCCGTCAGGCCTACCTGGACTACGGCTTCCAGGGCTACCAGCTCGATCCGGCCATGGGTCAGGCCATGTTCATGGAAAAGAAGCTCTGAACACCGGCCACGGCCTTAGCCCAGATGGAAGCGTCCGACAGCCTGATCCAGATCGCCGGCGATTTTTGCCAGGCCTTCCACCTGCCGAAACGTTTCCGCGCTGACCCGGGAGTTTTCCTCGCCCATGCCGGTGACGCCATCGATCTGGCGGGAGATCTCCGTACAGGACCGGAGTTGTTCGTGCATCGCGCCGCTGATGGAAACGGTTGCCGCACGCACCGCCGCAATGCGCGACTCCAGCTCGGCAATCGCCTGCTGCGCCCCATGCACGCGGCCAACCCCGCCCGCCGCCAGTTCGGCCGCTTCGGCAACGCTCTTCACCGCCCCCCGGCTGCTGCCCTGCAGGCGGGCAATCATGGCGGCAATCTCCTGGGTGGACAGGGCCGTACGCTCTGACAGCTTGCGCACCTCATCGGCCACCACGGCAAAACCACGTCCCTGCTCACCGGCGCGCGCGGCCTCGATCGCCGCGTTGAGCGCCAGCAGGTTGGTTTGCTCGGCAATGCCCTTGATCGCCGTGACGATCTGAGAGATTTCCTCGGCCTCGCCGTCCAGGTGGGCGATGATCTCCGCCGAGCCTTTCATGCGCTCGACCATGTCACCGATGGCCACCTCCACCTGACCGATCCGGTCGATGGTCTGCACAGCACCCTCGGCAGTCGCCCGCGCCAGTTGCTCCACCCTCCCGGTACTGGCATCCACTTCGCCGATGCTGCGGGTCAGGTCGGCCACCGCGGAGACCATCACTGACGAAGACTCGCTCTGGGCCCTGGAGACATCGGCGATCGCCTGGGCATTGCCCCGGACCACACCAATGGCGCCGGACAGCAGCCCCGAGGTATCCCTGACCTGACCGATCTCGGCACTGAGATCGCTCTGCATGCGCTGCATTGCCGCCAGCAAACTGCTTCCATCGTCACCGCGGGTGAGCTCGACCGGCCGGGAGAGATCGCCGTGTGCAATCCGCCGGACCACCTCCGCCGCGAAGGCCGGCTCGCCGCCCAACTGCCGCATCAGGCGGCGGATGATCGAGAGCGTGGCAAAAAGACTGACCAGCAGCAGAACGATACCGACCGCGAAGGCCTTCAGGCGTGCGTCGCGGTATCCGTCTTCAAGCGCCTGACGGGTATGCAGCGCACTCTTCCGGGCTTCCTCCCGGGCCATCAGCAGATTCTCCCGAAGGGCCCGCCAACGTGGCGTCTCCTCCTTCACCAGCAAGGATTTGGCAGCGTCCACGTCGCCGTTCTTGACCCGCGCCAGCACATCTTCGCGTACCGGACGCCAGGCTGCTGCACCCTCCTCCAGCCGCCCCTTGTCCGCTGCGCCGGAACGCACACCGATGGCCGTCATGGCCGCATCGAAGTTATCCCTGGCCTTCTCGTAGTTCGAATGTCCCTTGGGATTGGCCGGATCAAGAAGAATGTTGCGCAACGCCTGCCCGATCTGCAAACCCTGCGCATAGGCATCACCGAGGCTCCGCTCAAGGGCAAGGTCCGAATCGATGTAGCTGCCCAGACGCGCCTGACTCCACTCCATTTGCAGGAGCACGCCGCCAACCGCCGCCACGAACAGCACGGCGTTGAGCAACAACAACAGGATCAGCCGAGCCTTGATGGTCAATGAAGAGAACATGGCGCCAGAAGCGGGGTCGGCCCGCTGAGAAAAGGTTGGAATATTGCTTTATCGGCATATTCCAACATTCCCTTTAAAGCCACTCCGACGCCGGATTCAAGCCATCTCTGGCGGCACCCACTCCATCTCGTGCGAGCGCAAACCGACGCTGCTGACTGCAGTGGCCTCGGAGCAATTCCACCACATGGTTACCCATGCGCGGCCTTCGGCGTCGATCTTCTCGATATCGGAAATCGACCCGACCATGAACAGGATCATGTCGAGATCGTCCTCGTCCATATCCACGTCCGGCGATACGGAAAGGATCCGTACATGATCGCCCACCGTCATCACCCGGCCGTTCCTGTCCATCACGCTGCATACCCTTGCATCCATGTCCGTCTCCCGCAATCCGAATTGGCTGATGCCCGGCCGCCAGACACGGCGGGCCTGCACGAAGAGCTAGCAAGCTTCGCTCCACCACCCCGAAAAGCACAAACCCGCGATGGACGCGGGTTCGGAGGATCAACACCAGCTGCTGAATTGTCGGAAAGCGCACATCTGCAGGCCCTCAGAAAGCGATCCACTCCTCCAGCAAACGATATTCGCTGCCACGCATGTCCTGCTTGAAGCGACCGTAGCCGTCGGACGAGGAATAACCGCCAAGATCAAAACGCTCGCAACCATGCGAACGCATGGCCTGCACCGCGTGCCACAGGAGAAAGTTGCCGGCCTTGGCCTGGCGCGCTTCGGGGCCATACCAGCCGATGAAATACTCGGCGCTGCGCCCGAAGCGGAAGGCGATCATGCCGGCCACCGGGCGCCCCTCCAGCAGGGCACGGCAGACAAAGAAATCATCCGGAGCATGGCGCTGAAGTTCGCGCAAGAAAGCCACTGGCGTGCCCGAAAAACCTTTTGCCTGCATGTTTTCGGCGTGGCGCTCAAACATCCAATCGACCACGCCAAGATCGGTGGAGACATCGAAGCAGAGAGCTCCACGCTCCGAAACCTTGAGGTGGTTACGCCAGTTGGCGCCGAGCTTCCTGCGCAAGGCCTCATCGTCGAGGCGCAGGTCGAGCACTGCCGAACACCAGCCCGGCACCCCGCGCGCCCGGAAACCCGCCGCCTTCAGCCAGTTCCGGTGTTCGTCGGTGTCTGCCAACCCGGGCGCCAGCACCAGCACGCCGGCGCCCCCCAAGCGCCAGCGCCGCCGCAAGGCAGTATAGACGGCGCGCACATCGGCCTCAGCCGGATCTCCGGCAAGAAACAGCGGCCCCCGGTTGATCCGTGCAGCGACCCGCAAACCCAGTATCCGTTTCACCAATACCTGGCAGATCGCCACCTGCTGACCCGCCAACTCGAAAACCAGACGTTCGACACCCCAGCCGCCAGCGCTCGCCTTGGCCTCCCCGTAGGCCCACGCTTGCACGATCGAAGGGGCGGGAACCCGCTCATAGAGAGAAGTCCATTCCCCGCGCACTGTCACTCGCCGCACGCAGCAGCCCCCCTCAGACAAAACGGAGCGTAAAGGCGGGATGGCGCCGCGGAGAATGTTCTTCATGGTGGATCGAGGGACGAAGCAATGCTCTCGATAATACTTTGGCCCCCTTGCCACGTCATGGAATGGCATCACAGACAGACACCTTTTTTCACAATGTCAGCGTGCCGACCAACCCCATTTTGTCGCAAGCGCGACACGCTACCAATGACTGTCGGACACCACGCCATCCCGCTTTCTCCTTTCCTTCCAGTCACTTGACGCGTCGCGCGGAGGATAGGAGAAAACTGGCACCGTATCTGCTGAGGCTTCCTGAAAACACCACCCGTGCGGAGCCCCCAATGGAAAAACCTGAACTGATCACCCGCGAAGCCGCCCTTCGCGTGGCCCTTGCCGCCCGGGCCCTGCCGCACATCGGCCTGTCGCGACTCCTCGAAGTACTGCAGGAATGCCTTGGCGAAAGCATCGACACCGACAGCCTGCGCAACGTTACCGTCACCCATCTCAAGACCGGCTTCGGCAGCCTTGACGGCGAAGAGGACGGCGAGGACATTGGTATCGGCCTGGAAGCCATGAAACTGGCCGTACGCATCCTGTGGGGCGACACCGATGACGGCGAGGACCTGCCGGCGCCCGAACCCTACGCCGATGGCGACATGCCCGGCTCGGTGCGGGTGGCGATTGCCTCGGACTTCGGCCTCAACCTCAACGGCCACTTCGGCTCCTGCCTGCGCTTCCTGGTCTATCAGGTCTCGCCGACCGGGGCCCGCCTGATCGGCATCCGCAACACAGCCGAAGCCGACTTCGCTCCCGACAAGAACCAGTTCCGCGCCCGTCTCATCGGCGACTGCCACGTGGTTTACGTGGTGTCGGTGGGAGGTCCGGCCGCCGCCAAGATCATCCGTGCCGATATCTACCCGATCAAGGTGCCGGAGGGCGGCACGGCAGACGAGATGGTCGCCAGATTCCAGCACGCCATGATCCATTCGCCCCCGCCATGGCTGCTGAAGATTCTCGGTGTCGCTGCCGAGGATCGCCTCAAGAACTACGGCGCCAATCGGGTGGCGGACGACGCCGTCACGGAGTGAAAACCATGTCCAGGAAGAAAACCGACCCCTACGAAGCGACAGCCGACCTGATCAGCAATGCCATTGGCACTGCCCGGGTCTTCGGCGAGAACCCGCGCATCACGCGCCTGGTGGCAAGCACCGTCGGCAAGTTCGCCATCGAACTCGACAATGCACCGGACGCCGGCAGGCCCGGCGCACGACTGGTGAATTACGCTCTTGCCCAGATCAGCGAGCAGGACGCACTGTTCATTCCCAAGCTCCACGCTTCGCTTGTCGAACTGGCGCGGTAAACGGAAGAAGCCCGGCCTCAGCCGGGCTTCCAGGAACGCCTGAAGCGGGGTTCAGCGCTGGACTTGCGTCACATCGCGCACCGCGCCGGTGTCGGCGCTGGTAGTGAGCGCCGCATAGGCCTGCAGCGCTGCGGACACGTGGCGGACACGGTTGGCCGGCTTCCAGCCGCGGGCATCCTGCGCCGTGCGGCGGGCCGCCAGCACCTCATCGCTGACAGCCAGGTTGATGCGCCGGTTCGGGATGTCGATCTCGATCATGTCGCCCTCTTCAACCAGGCCGATGGCGCCGCCACAACCGGCTTCCGGCGAGGCGTGGCCGATGGACAGGCCGGAGGTGCCACCCGAGAAGCGCCCGTCGGTGAGCAGCGCGCACGCTTTGCCAAGGCCCTTGGACTTCAGGTAACTGGTCGGATAGAGCATTTCCTGCATGCCCGGGCCGCCCTTCGGGCCTTCGTAACGGATCACCACCACGTCGCCGGCAACGATCTGGTCGGCAAGAATGGCGGCAACCGAATCCTCCTGGCTTTCGAACACGCGGGCACGGCCGGTGAAAGTCCAGATGGACTCATCGACGCCGGCAGTCTTCACGATGCAGCCCTTTTCGGCAATGTTGCCGTAGAGCACGGCAAGGCCGCCCTCCTGGCTGAAGGCATTGGCCTTGTCACGGATCACGCCGTGGCTGCGATCCATGTCGAGCTCGTTCCAGCGGCGGTCCTGGCTGAAAGCCACCTGCGTCGGCACGCCACCCGGCGCAGCCTTGTAGAAGTTGAACACGCCCGAATCATGGGCCTGCATCACATCCCACGAAGACAGGGCTTCGGCCATGGTCTTGGTGTGGACGGTCGGCAGCTCGGTGTGCAGCAGGCCGGCGCGGGCAAGTTCGCCCAGGATGGCCATGATGCCGCCGGCGCGGTGCACGTCCTCGATGTGCACGTCGGCCACGGCCGGTGCCACCTTGCACAGGCACGGCACCCGGCGCGAGATGCGATCGATGTCGGCCATCGTGAAATCGACGCCGGCTTCCTTGGCCGCAGCCAACAGGTGCAGCACCGTGTTGGTGGAACCGCCCATGGCGACGTCGAGAGTGATGGCGTTCTCGAAAGCCTTGAAGCTGGCAATCGAGCGCGGCAGCACCGACTCGTCGTCCTGCTCGTAATAACGGCGGGCCATGTCGACAATGGTGCGGCCGGCGCGCAGGAACAGGTGCTCGCGATCCACGTGGGTGGCCAGCACGGTGCCGTTGCCCGGCAGGGAAAGCCCCAGGGCCTCGGTCAGGCAGTTCATCGAGTTGGCGGTGAACATGCCGGAACAGGAGCCGCAGGTCGGACAGGCGGAACGCTCGATGGCATCCACTTCCTCGTCAGAACAGCTGCTGTCGGCGGCCTTGACCATCGCGTCAACCAGGTCGAGCGAGATCACCTTGGCTTCCCACTTGACCTTGCCGGCCTCCATCGGACCGCCGGACACGAAGATCGCCGGGATGTTGAGGCGCAGGGCGGCCATCAGCATGCCCGGGGTGATCTTGTCGCAGTTCGAGATGCACACCATCGCGTCGGCCGTGTGGGCGTTGCACATGTACTCGACGCTGTCGGCGATCAGGTCGCGGCTGGGCAGGCTGTAGAGCATGCCGCCATGCCCCATGGCGATCCCGTCATCGACGGCAATGGTATTGAACTCCTTGGCAACGCCGCCGGCCTTCTCGATCTCGCGCGCCACCAGCTGGCCCAGATCCTTGAGGTGCACGTGGCCGGGCACGAACTGGGTGAAGCTGTTGACCACCGCGATGATCGGCTTTTCGAAATCGCCGTCCTTCATGCCGGTAGCGCGCCACAGGGCGCGGGCGCCGGCCATGTTGCGACCGGCGGTGGAAGTGCGGGAACGGTACTGGGGCATCTCGTGGGACTCCGTCAAACAAATCGATTGTTACCAATCTTCCATTCTAGCGCCTGATGCCGTCGATGCCGCTACCGGATGACGAGAGACGGGTATCAAGCGCCCTTCCGCTGGCGGAAATCCGGGTATTCCCCCATGGCCGCAGAATGTCAATCGCGTCTTAATGACGCCACAAACGGCGCAGGCAGGGCGTTTTTCACAAACCGGGAGAATCCGCACCATTCGTTACATTTGCGCAACGGTGTGGACAAGGTCTGGCTCTACGCTTGCTCCATAAAAAACGACGGAGACTTTGTAAATGACCGCATTGCCCATTCTGGCAACGATCCTCACGATCGCCCTCGCCATCGGCCTCACCCGCCATCTCACCGCCAAACGGCGCCGCCTGGCTCCGCTTCCCGTTCGCATCCGCTAGTCCACCCCGGCGAAACACTGCTTCGCCCCCCACCCGGGAAGCACCATGAGTGAGTTCATCCTGGAAACAGCCGGCCTGACGAAGGAATTCAAGGGCTTCGCGGCGGTGTCGAACGTCGATCTGCAGGTTCGCCGCGGCCACATCCACGCGCTGATCGGCCCCAACGGCGCCGGCAAGACCACCGTTTTCAACCTGCTCACCAAGTTCCTGCCGCCCACTCGCGGCAAGATCACTTTCGACGGCAAGGACATTACCCGCGAGGCTCCAGCCGTCACTGCCCGCCGCGGCCTGGTGCGCTCCTTCCAGATCTCCGCCACCTTTCCGCACCTCACGGTCATGGAGAATGTGCGCATCGGCCTGCAACGCAAGCTCGGTACCGAATTCCACTTCTGGCGCTCCGAGAAAAGCCTCAACGTGCTCAACGACCAGGCCATGGAACTGCTCGAGGCGGTCGATCTGACCAGCTTTGCCGACACGGTCACCGCCGAGATGCCTTACGGCCGCAAGCGGGCACTCGAGATCGCCACAACCCTGGCCCTCGAGCCGACCATGATGCTGCTCGACGAGCCGACCCAGGGCATGGGTCACGAAGACATCGGCCGCATCGTCGAGCTGATCCGCAAGGTGTCGGTCAATCGCAGCATCCTGATGGTCGAGCACAACCTGTCGGTGGTTGCCAACCTGTGCGACCGGATCACCGTGCTGCAACGCGGCAGCATCCTTGCCGAAGGCCCCTACGAAGAAGTCTCGAAGAATCCGCAGGTCCTCGAGGCCTACGTGGGCTCCAGCGACATGAACGACGCCCATCACTGACCGCAAAGCCCGAGCCATGACCAGCGCCTTCGACCCCAAGCCCGAAATGTTGCGGATCCACGATCTGCATGCTTTCTACGGCGAATCCCACATCCTCCACGGCATCGACCTCAATGTCGGCCGCGGCGAGTGCATCACCCTGCTGGGGCGCAACGGCGCCGGCCGTTCCACCACCCTCAAGTCCATCCTCGGCCTGGTCGGCCGGCGCAGCGGCTCGATCATGGTGAATGGCAAGGAAGTCATCGCCGAACCAACCCACCGCATGGCCCGCTACGGCGTCGGCTACGTACCTGAAGAGCGGGCCATCTTCGCCTCCCTCAGTACCGAGGAAAACCTGATGCTGCCGCCCCAGGTGGCCAGCGGCGGCATGTCGGTCGAAGAAATCTACGGCATGTTTCCCAACCTGCTCGAACGCCGCAACAGCCCCGGCACCAAGCTCTCCGGCGGCGAGCAGCAGATGCTCGCCATGGCCCGCGTGCTGCGCACCGGCGCCAAGTTGCTGCTCCTCGACGAGATCACCGAAGGCCTCGCCCCGGTCATCGTCAAGAAACTCGGCGAAGTCATCACTGAGCTGAAGAAACGCGGCTTCACGATCGTGCTGGTGGAACAGAACTTCCGCTTCGCCGCGCCGCTGGCCGATCGCCATTACGTGCTCGAACACGGCGAGATCATCGCCACCATCAGCAAGGAAGAGCTGCCCTCGAAGCTGGACTGGCTGCACCACACCCTGGGCGTTTGACCCGGGAAAACACAACAAAGGAGTGAGACACATGACTGTGAAAAAACTGATTTCCGTTGCCTGTACGGCCGCCCTTGCCACCCTGTCTGCCGGCGCCCAGGCGCAGATTTCCGGCGGCGTGGTGAAGATCGGCGTATTGACCGACCTGTCCGGCACCTATTCCGATCTGGCCGGATCCGGCGCAGTGCTCGCCACCAAGATGGCCGTCGAAGACTTCATTGCCAAGGAAAAGCCCAACTTCAAGATCGAAGTGGTCAGCGCCGATCACCAGAACAAGGCCGACATCGCCTCCAACAAGGCCCGCGAGTGGTTCGAGCGCGAAGGCGTCGATACCGCCACAGAACTCGTCACCACCTCCGTCGCCCTGGCCGTCATGAAGGTCGCCAAGGAAAAGGACCGTATCGCCCTGATGAGCGGCCCGGCCTCCACCCCGATCACCAATGAGCAATGTAACGACGTCACCGTCCATTACACCTACGACACCTACGCGCTGGCCAACGGCACGGCCAAGGCCGTCACCCGGCAGGGCGGCAGGACCTGGTTCTTCCTGACCGCCGACTACGCCTTCGGCCAGGCCCTGGAAAAGGATGCATCGGCGGTGGTCACCGCCAACGGCGGCAAGGTGCTCGGCTCCGTGCGTCACCCCTTCCCCGGCTCCGACTTTTCCTCCTTCCTGCTCAAGGCCCAGTCCTCTGGCGCCCAGGTGATCGGTCTGGCCAATGCCGGCGCCGACACCACCAACGCCATCAAACAGGCTGCCGAATTCGGCATCACGCCCACGCAATCCCTGGCCGGCCTGCTGATGTTTATTACCGACATCCACTCCCTCGGCCTCCGGACCACCCAGGGCATGTACCTGACCGAAGGTTTCTACTGGGATCTGAATGACGAAACCCGGGCCTGGTCCAAGCGTTTCTTCGGCGTCCAGAAAAAGATGCCGACCATGGTCCAGGCTGGTCAGTATTCATCGGTCTACCACTATCTGAATGCCGTCAAGGCGGCCGGCACCGACGACACCAAGAAGGTGATGGCACAGATGAAGAAGATGCCCATCAACGATTTCTTTGCCAAGAACGGCAAGATCCGCGAAGACGGCAGGATGATTCACGACATGTACCTGATGCAGGTGAAGAAGCCCTCCGAGTCCAAGTACCCGTGGGACTACTACAACGTGCGCCAGACCATCCCCGCGGCTGAAGCCTTCCAGCCCCTGTCCCAGTCGCGCTGCCCGCTGGTCAAGAAGTAAGCCTCGCCGCCTCGCCGCAAACCAAGATCCCCGGGGTGGCCCTGTTCCACCCCGGGACTGGAGTTACCCATGGAAATCTTCGGCGTGCCGTCTGCCCTGTTGGGCAGCCAGTTGCTGGTCGGGCTCATCAATGGCTCGTTTTACGCGGTCCTCAGCCTCGGGCTGGCGATCATCTTCGGCCTCCTGAACATCATCAATTTCGCCCACGGGGCGCAATACATGATGGGCGCCTTCATTGCCTGGCTGGCCCTCACCAAACTGAACATCAACTACTGGGTGGCCCTTATCGCCGCTCCAATGCTGGTTGGCCTGTTCGGAGTGATCCTCGAGCGCACCATGCTGCGCAAGCTGTACAAGCTCGACCACCTGTACGGCCTGCTGCTCACCTTCGGGCTGGCCTTGATCATCGAAGGCATCTTCCGCGACCAGTTCGGCATCTCCGGCGAATCCTACGAGGTGCCGGAAGCCCTCGCCGGGGGAGTCAACCTCGGCTTCATGTTCCTGCCCATCTACCGCGCCTGGGTAATCATCGCCTCGCTCACGGTGTGCTTCGGCACCTGGTACATGATTGAAAAGACCCGCCTCGGCGCCTACCTGCGCGCCGGCACCGAAAACTCCCAGATGGTCCAGGCCCTCGGCATCAATGTGCCCCTGCTGATCACCTTCACCTATGGCTACGGGGTGGCCCTGGCGGCCTTTGCCGGCGTACTCGCCGCACCGATCTTCCAGGTCAATCCACTGATGGGCTCCAACCTGATCATCGTGGTCTTTGCGGTGGTGGTGATCGGCGGCATGGGCTCCATCCTCGGCTCCATCGTCACCGGCATCGGGCTGGGACTCATCGAGGGCCTCACCCGGGTCTTCTACCCGGAAGCCTCCGCCGTCGTCGTCTTCGTCATCATGGTCATCGTCCTGCTGCTGCGGCCCGCCGGCCTCTTCGGCAAGGCCGCCTGAGCGCCCGGAACAAGGAAATCCCATGAGCACCGCCAGCCAGCCCACAGCCCTGATCAAGACCGAGGTTTTGTATACCGGGCTCTTCCTTCTCGGCCTGATCGCCCCTTTCGCGATCTACCCGACCTTTCTGATGAAGCTGCTTTGCTTCGCCCTCTTCGCCAGCGCCTTCAACCTGCTGCTCGGCTTTGCCGGCCTGTTGTCCTTCGGCCACGCAGCCTTTCTCGGCACGGCCGGCTACGTGTGCGGACTGATGGTGCGCGACATGGGCGTGACGCCGGAAATCGGCATCCTCGCCGGCACCCTCAGTGCCGGTCTGCTCGGCTGGGTTTTCGGCCTGCTGGCAATCCGCCGCACCGGCATCTACTTCGCGATGATCACGCTGGCGTTGGCCCAGATGGTGTATTTCGTCGTGTTGCAGATCAAGGCCACCGGTGGTGAGGATGGCCTGCAAGGAGTGCCCCGCGGCCACCTTTTCGGCCTCATCGACATGTCTGACAACATCGCCATGTATTACCTGGTCTACGCGGTGTTCAGCATCGGTTTTTTCATCATCTACCGTACCATCCACTCGCCCTTCGGCCAGATCCTCAAGGCCATCCGTGAAAACGAACCGCGGGCCATCTCCCTTGGCTACGACGTCAATAAATTCAAGCTGATGGCATTCGTGATATCCGCGTCCCTCGCTGGTCTGGCAGGCGCCACCAAGACCCTGATCTTTCAGCTGGCGTCGCTCTCCGACGTGCACTGGCACACCTCCGGCGAAGTGGTGCTGATGACGCTGCTCGGCGGCCTCGGTACCATCCTCGGCCCGGCGGTCGGCTCGGCCACCATCGTGACCCTGCAGAACGAACTGGCCGACAAGGTCGGCTCGTGGGTGACGGTGATCATGGGTGCAATATTCGTGGTTTGTGTGCTGGCCTTCCGGCGCGGCATCGTCGGCGAGCTCCAGGCCCTGATCCAGCGGGCCGGCATCCGCTAAGCAAAGCGACCTGAAATGACAAAGGCCCGGCAAATCTGCCGGGCCTTTGTCATTTCAGCACTACCAGCTCACACCCGGAAGCGCGATACAGTCTGTTGCAACTGGCTGGCCAGATTCTCCATATCGCGGGCAGCCCGCGCAGTCGATTCAACCGACTCGTTGTTGTCCCGCGCCATCACCGCAATCGACTCAATGCTCTGTGCCACCGCGACGCTGGCATTACGCTGCTGTTCGGTCGCCCTGGCGATCTCGTCGAGCCCGTGACCAACGGCCACCACCGACTCGTTGGCAGAAGCAATAGCCTCCGAGACCGAACTCACAGCCACCCTGCTCGATGCGAGATGATCGAGCCCCTGGTGGATCGATGCCCGCACAGCCACCGACTGCTTGCTGAGTTTGGAGGTGACCGCATCGATCTCGCCAGCGGATCGCGCCGACTTCTCGGCGAGCTTGCGGACCTCGTCAGCGACCACCGCAAAACCACGCCCCTGCTCGCCGGCCCTGGCTGCTTCAATGGCCGCATTGAGGGCCAGCAGATTGGTCTGCTCGGCAATCTCGCGCACTTCCTGGGTCATGGTCGTGATGGCGGTCGTGGATTCGACAAATTGCTCGACCGAATCAGCCATCTGGCGCACCGCACTTTCGGCGTGGTTGACCTCCTCGACCAGTGAACCGAGGGTCTTGCTGCCCTCCTCGGCCCGCCGAAGGCTTTCCTGCGAGCGCAGGTGGACCCGCTCGGCACTGGTTGCCACGCTGGCGATGTTGGCCGCCATGTGATCCACCGAGGCGGCGGCACTGACCGACTGTTCGTTCTGACTGCGTGAACCATCCGCCACCCGCCCGGCACTCGCCGACAACTGAGAGGCAGAACCGGCAACCTTCCCTGCCGACTCCGACACCTGGCGTACCAGTTGGGCAATCGTGCCAAGCATCTCATTGAAGGCCGACGCAGTCTTGCCGATCTCGTCCTGCCCGGCCACGTTCAGCCGCCGCGTCAGGTCACCCTCGCCCTTGGCGATCTCAGCCAGGCTGCGGTTCATCTCGGCAAGCGGTGTCACCACGAAACGGCGAATGAAGAAGACGACAAAGAGGATCAACGGCAACGACAGCACGAGGGCGCTCAAGATGCTCTTCCACATGAATGCATCCACCGCTTCGCTCACCTTGTCGAGCGACACCTTCATGCTCACTACGCCGAGCGGCGTCCCCGCCGGCACCACATGGCAGGCGATGCAGTTCTTGCCCAAGTAGTTTTCGGAAGCCAGCGCAGGCTTGACCACCCGCAGATATTCGCCCCCCTTGGCATCACGCTCAACCCGCACAACCTCCTGGCGGCTGGCGAACACTTCTTTCTCGTCCGCGTCGAGTGCCGGCATGACCCGGTTTCCTTCACCGAACTGCTTGGTCACCGCCGCGCCGCGGATCACCTGCAAATCCTTGATGACTGACAGTTGCTTGATCTGATCGAGAAAAACCTCCCTTTGCCCGACCGTCCCGGTAATCATCATGCCGGTCAGACCGGCCATGGTCATTTCGTGGATGCTATGGGCAAAGTCCTCTGCTTGGGCAATCGCAGTGTCCCGATTCACACGCGTCTCCCAAGCAATCATCCCGCCCCAGGCAATGACCAGCATCAACCAGATGGCCACGGTCAATCGTAACCAGATTGGCGTGTCGGCAAGCTTGCGCATGTGTCTCTTCCTTGAATCAGCCGGGTTCATCACGACCCGGTCTGTACTACCTATGGGCCGGTCTACGGCCGCAACGGAGTAGGCTTTAAACTTTAAGCAAGGAAATCAGCTGGATGTCTTGGGCGCGGCAGCTCGGGCGTTAAGGCGCTGGGTGACGGCGTTCCAGTCGGCCTTGGCAAACAGGGGCCAGGCAAGCAGTGCACGATCGATGGATTCGTCGATGAGGTCGGATTCCTCGCGCCGGGGCGGCTTGAGGACGAAGTTGGCCACTTCGTTGCGGTCGCCCGGGTGACCAATGCCAATCCGCAGACGCCAGAAATCCTGGGTACCCAGATGGGCGGTGATGTCCTTGAGGCCATTGTGGCCACCTAGGCCGCCGCCAAACTTGACGCGCAGCTGCCCGGGGGGAATGTCGAGCTCGTCATGCACAACCAGGATTTCGGCTGGTGCAATCCGGTAGAAACGCGCCAGCGCGGCCACCGACTGGCCGGAGCGGTTCATGAAGGTCTGGGGCATCAACAACCACACGCCCTCAGTCCGGGCGTTGGCGGCAAAGCCGTGAAAGCGGGCTTCCTTGCTCCAGGAAACACCCAGCTCGCGCGCTAGCCGCTCACAAAACCAAAACCCGGCGTTATGCCGGGTTTCAGCGTATTCAGCGCCGGGGTTGCCGAGGCCGACAACGAGCTTCGGTGCAGGCAGGCTCATTGTCTCGAAGGCCTCTTCTCAACCCCGGGGCAGCGATCAGGCAGCCGGGGTTTCTTCGGCGGCGTCGCTACCGCCACGGATGGCGAGAATGGTGGCGACGACGGGGTTTTCGCCGTGCACCAGAGCCTTCACGCCTTCGGGCAGAACAAGATCGCCAACGTGGATGGAGTGGCCGGTGGCCAGATCCTTCAGATCCACCTGAATGAACTCGGGCAGGTTGGCCGGCAGGCATTCCAGATCGATGTCGGCCATCACGTGGGTAACCATGCCGCCTTCGAGCTTGACGCCCGGGGCGATGTCGGCATTCACGAAGTGCAGGGGCACCTTCACGTGGATCTTGTGGGTGGCATCAACGCGCTGGAAGTCCAGGTGCATGACTTGCTGCTTGTACGGGTGCCATTGGGTGTCGCGCAGAATCACCGACTGGGCAGCGCCGTCGAGCAGCACGGTCAGCACGGAAGCGTGAAAGGCTTCGTTGCGCAGGGCGTGGAAAATTTCGTTGTGATCGACTTCGATCTGAACGGCGGCACCGGAACCGTAAATGATGGCGGGAACACTGCCGGCGCGACGCAGGCGGCGGCTCGCACTCGTGCCCTGCAGAACGCGTGTCTTGGCGTTGAATTGAATGCTCATGTGAACTACTCCAGTAAATGAGCCCGGCCGCGACCAGACGGGCTGAAAAAAACCGGTGGGCTCACACCCACCGGCTCGAAATGCTGATGACTTACTCGTTGAAGAGCGAGCTGACCGACTCTTCGTTGCTGATCCGCAGGATCGTGTCGGCCAGCAGTTCGCCGATGGACACGGAGCGGATACGCTTGCAGGCCTTGGCCTCGTCGGACAGCGGAATGGTGTCGGTGACAACCAGTTCGTCCAGGTCGGATTCGTTCAGGCGGCTGATCGCCGGGCCGGACAGCACCGCATGGGTACAGTAGGCCAGCACGCGCTTGGCACCGTTTTCCTTGAGCGCCTGGGCGGCCTTGCAGAGGGTGCCGGCGGTATCGACGATGTCGTCCATGATCACGCAGGTACGGCCCTCGACTTCACCGATGATGTTCATCACCTCGGACACGTTGGCCTTGGGACGACGCTTGTCGATGATGGCCAGATCGCACTCGAGGCGCTTGGCAAAGGCACGGGCGCGAACCACACCGCCCACGTCAGGCGAGACAACCATCAGGTTTTCGTATTTCTGCTTTTCCAGGTCATCCAGCAGCACGGGTGCAGCATAGATGTTATCCACCGGAATATCGAAGAAACCCTGGATCTGGTCGGCGTGGAGATCGACGGTGAGGACACGCTGTACGCCGGCGGCCTGAAGCATGTTGGCCACCACCTTGGCGGTGATGGGCACGCGAGCCGAACGGGGACGCCGATCCTGACGGGCGTAGCCGAAGTAGGGAATCGCTGCGGTGATGCGACCAGCGGAAGCCCGCTTCAGCGCATCCACCATGATCAGCAATTCCATGATGTTATCGTTGGTGGGAACGCAGGTCGGCTGGAGGACGAAGACGTCCTTGCCGCGTACGTTCTCGAGAAGTTCGACATTGACTTCGCCGTCCGAGAAACGCCCCACCGTGGCGGACCCCAGAGACTTACCAAGACGGCGCACTACATCTGCGGCCAGCTTGGGATTGGCGTTGCCGGTAAAAACCATCAGGCTGCCCGAAGCCATGACTACCTCTCGTTACTGCATTGAGAAACGTAAAACAAAAACGGGCAGGTTTTTCGACCTGCCCGCTGGATTTGGCTGGGGAAGAAGGATTCGAACCTTCGAATGCCGGAATCAAAATCCGGTGCCTTGACCAACTTGGCGACTCCCCAAGAAACTTTTTTCACAACTCACACAACCCAGTCCTGCAGGGGATGCCTGTCCAGCCCTTCGGCTACCCAGACCTTCAAACCCGGCGGGGCTACTGTGGCGACCTGCTCTGCTTTCTCCTTCGAATCGAAGGGAGCAAATATACAAGCCCCTGAACCACTCATTCTTGCCGACCCGTGCCGGGACAACCAGACCAGCGCTTCAGCCACTTCCGGAAACTTCTTGCAGACTGTTGCCTGCATGTCGTTTCGCGTTGTGTGCATTGCGAAGGCCCGCATTATTAGTATTTCGCTATCGCGTGTCAACTCTTCAGCCGAAAAAATTTCAGCTGTCGGCACGGAGACGTCGGGCGCAGCCATCACATACCAGGCCGGCGGCACGCTTAATGGCTGAAGCGCCTCGCCGACGCCTTCGGCAAACGCCGTCTGCCCGAAAACAAAGAATGGCACATCCGCACCTAGCGTAAGGCCTAACTCCTGCAGACGCGTCCGCGACAGTCCGCACGCCCACAGGCGGTTCAGGGCGACCAATACGCTGGCCGCGTCGGAGCTACCGCCGCCCAGCCCACCACCCATCGGAATCCGCTTGTCGACGCCGATCTCGGCACCGAAGGCGCTGCCGGTGGCGGCCTGCAGAGCCCGCGCGGCGCGCACGACCAGATCCGCTTCAGGCGGCACCCCGGGCACATCGGTAGTCCGCATGATGCGACCATCGTCCCGACGCCTCAGGGTGACCTCGTCGCCCCAGTCGAGCATGCGAAAGGCCGTCTGCAGCAGGTGATAGCCATCCGGGCGACGCCCGACGATGTGCAGGAAAAGATTGATCTTGGCCGGCGCAGGGACGCACACCAGGGCCGCCGGGTCGAATCGGGGAGCACGCATGTCAGGGATTCCAGGCGTCGACAATCACCCGCAGGCGGGTCTCGCCACGATGAACGTCGATCTTGCGGGGAAGCGCGTCGGGGCCGTCGCCCGCGTATTCGATATATTCAATGGTCCACCCCTGATCCACGACACGCCGCGGCCGGCCGGCCGGATCCAGCTCACGAACCTCGGCCCCGTCACGCAAGCGGGCGGTGATCCACGCGGGCAGCTGCTTAAAAGGGGCACTCACACCAAGCACGTGCTCGGCCAGCTCAGCCGCTGAAGTGGCCTCCGAGCGCCGACCATCCGCAAGTGTCATGCGCGCGCCACCGGCGTCGGCCTCTATGCGCGCCAGCCCCTGACCGAGAGGGCCGGTAAACAACCAGTCGTCGTGCCCGCTGTCGTGCTGCCAATCAACGCCAACGGCCGCCGTCCTCTCGCCATCACGCACCTGCAGGCGGCCTTCGAGCTGGAATCGGGCCATCTCCGCGCGAGGCGCCAGCCGCACGGACTCCGGTGAACGCACCGCCTGCCCAGTGCAACCGACGAGGCTTAGCAGCACGAAAAAAACAGGGGCCCTCAAGGCTTGAACTTCTTGATCACGTCGGTCAGCACGGTGCTTTCCGGATGAGCCTTGGCCGCCTCCTTCCAGGTCTTGGCAGCCTCTTCGCGACGGCCGAGCACCCACAGCACCTCACCAAGGTGCGCCGCGATTTCCGGATCGGGGCGCAGCCCGAAGGCCTTCTGGAGCTGCTCAAGGGACTCGTTCAGCTTGCCCTGGCGATACAGGGCCCAGCCCAGACTATCGATGATGAAGGGGTCGCCGGGCGACAGCGCCAGCCCTTTGCGGATCAGCACTTCCGCCTCGTCCAGACGCATGTTCCGATCAACCAGGGAGTAACCGAGCGCGTTGTAAGCGTGGGCATGCTCCGGCTTGAGAGCGATAAGCTTGCGCAGCCGCCCTTCCATCACCTCGATGCGCCCGATCCGCTCGGCCATGAGCGCCGACTCATAGAGAAGGTCGGTACTGTCCGGGTCCGCACGCAGTGCGTTGTCGAGAACCTCAAAGGCATCTTCATTGCGATTCGCATCGCGCAGGATCTGCGCCTCGGCAAGAATGTACTGGACGCGGTCCTCGGGTGCCTCGCGCGCCATCAACTGAAGATGCTGGCGCGCATCGGCGAGCTTGCCGCGACTGACCGCCACCTGGGCGATACGCACCTGGGCGGCCACAAACTGCTTGCCCGGCTGCACCGCCTTATACCAGCCGATGGCATCGTCAAAGCGCCTGGCTTCCTCGGCGATCTGCCCGAGATAGATACGGACGGTATCCGGCTCGGCAAAGCCGAGGTCAAGAAGACGCCTGAAATGCTTTTCCGCAGCAGCGCCGTCGCCCAACTGCATCGACAGCAAGCCGGCCGCATGGACGACATCCTTGTCATCCGGGGTGCGCCTGGCGAGCTCTTCGAATTGGTCCCGGGCCGGGCCGAACTGGCGGGCAGCCACCAACAGGCGCGCCAAGCTGAGGCGTGGCTCGCGGGCGTCCGGATGGGCGGCCACATAATCCTGCAGGGTCTGGATACCTTTACCGGGCGACTCCTCCTGCTGGAACTGGGCCTTCAGGACAACCGCCTGCTCCCAATCGGGGCGCACGCGCAAGGCTTCATCCAGCGCCGCCGAGGCCGCCACAGGATCTCCGGCCACGAAGGCCGCATTGGCGCGGGCGAAATACGCCTCTGCGTGCTCCAGGTAGGGCTCGGTCAGTTCGGTCACGAGCCGGCGAATCAGGGCCTTGTCAGGGATACGCGCGAGGCCGCGATTGAGCCCCAGCAGCGCCACACCGATATTCGCCCCCTGCCCGGCAAGCGCCTTGGCAAGATGGGCCTGCAACTCCTCGATACGCGCATTGCTGGCCATCGCCCCCGACGCCAGTTGGCGGGCCTGCATGGAGCCCGGATCGAGCTCCATCCACAAACGCGAGGCCTCGCTGGCCAGATCCGCGTGCCGGGACACCAAGGCAATCTCGGCCGCCCGGCGGGCAATGCGCGGGTCGCGCGTGCGCTTGGCCAGATCCATGTACGACTGGGCCGCCATACTGAGCTGCCCGCGCGCACCAGCAATTTCCGCCAGCAGCAACTGATAAACAATCTGGGGGGTCAGCTCCTGGGCCGGGTAAACCGTCGTGGCGGCCGCTGCCTCTTCCTCGGGAAGCGGCTGCTGGGCATACGCCGCGCCCCCCATCAGACCGCCCGACAGCAACAGGGAGGCCAGCAGACGGGCCGGACGCGGAGGACGGAAAGTAGGCTTCATGAGAAAGGTTCTGGCGATACGTTGGAGGTTCCGGCGACCGACATGCATGCGACCGGTGCTACGACACCGGCTTTGATCGCGCCGTTACAATAGGGTTCGCCGGATGTTAGGCGGTTTCCCCAAGCCCAGCAAG
>APMI01014726.1_pt1 | contig 19489 bp, 21 predicted proteins | sample 667938 | NCBI WGS metagenome assembly APMI01 (sample SAMN01084076, study PRJNA167559) | wastewater metagenome | biome: Wastewater | place: Denmark: Ejby Moelle, Odense | collected 2011-11-28 | reverse complement strand
TTTGATTTATATAAATTTCCAATAATTTTTAAAAGAACCTAAACTCGCAAAAGGAAATGCTTTTAAATAAAACAATGAAATTAAGAATAAATGAGTAAAAAATTGATATTATATAATTTTGTTTCTTTCACAATATTTAGTTGGCTGATTATTTTTCGATTTCCAGTTATTATTCTATTTATTAGTTAATGAAGCAAAAACCAAAAGCCTACAGTATCATCGAGAACTACGAAGATGCTCAACCGCAGACATCCAGCGTGGATTAACAGATTTACCTTCCGCACAGAGGTAGACGCGTTAACAAAATTTAACCCGTTTCAAAATCAACAACTCCTTCTCTGAAGATGATATAGGATGCTGAGCCTTGCAGAAAGCCAAGTAAAAGTCAATACAGTGAGGTACATGAACATCGACATAGAAATCAAAAGGGTGTCTGAAGTCATCTAAACTAATATTGAATCCTACGAATTAACGTCAGCGTGTGGACTCCAAACACAAGGAAATTGGAAATTCCGAGTTAAAATCAATCAAATTTAGTGAGGTCATCAATGACGTATTCATCTATATGATTGAAGAGAAATATAAAGATGGTTCCCGTAAACAGTAGACAAAAAAGCCCAAAGAAAATAAAGAAAATGAGTAGCCAACTAAGAAAAAGTAGAATTAAACACGAAAATATGAAACAAAAAGAAGGAACTCTGATACCGAATAATGTATTATAATTTGAATCAGTTTCACTATTGATAATAGAAATTATTATGTAACATTGCGTGTAATATCAATTTTTTAACTTTGCTCTGACAAAAAAACTGCAAAGATCCTTATTATCCTCGTTAAAGAATCTGATAACAAGCCCAGCTACTGATTTTTTCTCCTCTGGCTTTAAAATTTCGAACTTACGAGCATATGATGCGATACTAACTCTGTTCAACTCCAGGAGTACTAATTTCTCCATGGCCGACTTATGGAAAGATTTTTCCATCTCAAAGACACCATTATGATCTTTAGCAAGCTCTTTAGTTAGTTCTTCCCATGTAAACCTCTGGTACTCCTCAATAGCAAGCATCTTTTAAATCAACTTGCGTGTTTTCAGCGTGATATTGATAGGAATGACCAGGGGAGTGTGGTAAATGTTATAGATTAGATCTTATTCGCTTGTTGCATACCAAGGCAGTCTTCCAAAAAGCAGCTGGTAAAATATTATGCCAAGTGACCAAATATCGCACTTGCTTGTATACCTCTAGTTTTTTAGAATTTGTGGAGCCATGTAGAAGGGAGTTCCCACTCGTGTTTTCAACATCTGACTCTCATCTTGAGTGTATTTCGCTAGACCGAAGTCAGCAATCTTAAAGGTGCCTTTAGAATATAGAATGTTTGCAGGCTTAATGTCCCTATGCACAATGTGAAGCTTAACAAGTTCATTCATGCCACTAACAATTTGAGAGAGGATATCATATGCTTCGTGTTATTAGAACCCTCCGGTTTTGGCCGAGATCAGCTCCCTCATGTCGGATTAGCAATACTCCATAACTAGATAGACGTACCCTTTGTCTCTAACGACCTAGTATAGCTTCACAATGTTGTCGTGGCAGAGATCAGCGAGCACTTGTATTTCATTCTCCATCTGGTGCTTAGGTAAAGGTTTAGTGGGCTACAGCATTTCTTTAATGGCATATTTCTTAAGGGAATAGGAAGCCAGATATACCTTACCAAATGTCCCACCTGCAATCAGGTACTCAATGCGGTACTTTGAGATGTAGGTCCCCACTTTATGGAGTTAGTGGTTGTACGCACTCATTTACTACTTTATTTTAGTATAATTAATTTAGTATTTGCATTATCATTATCCTATTTAGTGATTTAGCAACATAAAGTTATATTGTGCAAGTAAAACATAATCATAGACCGTTTTCATTTGTTAGAGGACTATCCAGTCTTGGGTTTAACAATAAAGACTTCTCCACAATATTCACCACATTTATCACGAAGCTGACATCCATATCCATGACCGTCGAGTCCACCTACTTAAAATCCCACAATTGACCAGTGACCCAGCAGTTGGCCTAGCTCTTCCTTGTACTGCTTACCTTCCTCATAGGTCAATTTGCGCCATCCTTCTGGAACTGCTTCTTTTGAACTAACTATATTGACCGTGCCAATAGGCAGCTCGATGTCAGCTGGGACCGTTGCCGTGTGGTGTTGCATTTTCTTCTTCTCGTCATAGCGAGCCTGGTAGTGGTTCCACTTGAAAGGTTACTCGTGCGCTGTTTTCTACTCTCCTTCCTTATGATCTGTTGACTTTTGTGGGGGTTTCTTTAGCTCTTACTGAAACATTCAATCTTAATAATATATATACAAAAGATAGATATATAAAATGTGCTACATGAGCATTATTCAATTCTGATGTTAAGTGACAAAGCTTGAACAAATATTTTACGAGTATAAATATTTAATAGTTATGACTATTATTAATATTTTAATAAATAATTAATTATTCTTAGCCATTTAAGATGTCTCAAGCCGTCGCCGAAAAGCCAAAAACTAAACCCATCGCCAAGAAGTCAGTCGGCACACCAGTCAGACTGTGGGTTCGAGCTAAATTCCTTGGCTTCAGAAGATCCAAAGTTCAACAGAACGTTAATCAAAGCATCCTCAGACTCGAAGGAGTCAATGATAGAACTGGAGCTCAGTACTACTTCGGCAAGCGAGTTGCATATATTTACAAAACAAAATCCGGACAAAAGGACAAGCGATTCAGAACTATCTGGGGACGCATCAGCAGATCACATGGTAACACCGGAGCAGTTCTTGCTAGATTCAACACTAACTTGCCACCAAGAGCTATTGGTTCCACCCTCAGAGTTATGCTATTCCCCCAAAGAGGCTGATCATGAATTATTTAAAATTCTATTCAATTACATGTTATTATTATTTTATGATGAAAAAAGATACAAAACTAAAAGAAGTCAACCTTGCTTATTGGCTTTTACTTCTACTCCCATTTACCATTAACTTTATCTACTTTTCCCTTCCTTATTATAAATTATTCCTTTTCCATCAAGTTTACCATTAACCCATGTAGCTGTTACAGCTGTTCCATCTGCAAATTATAGCTTACCGGGCCCATGCTTGACATCTTTTGAGTAGTGCCCTTCAAATTTTTGTCCATTGGTCCAATAAAATAATCCTTGCCCATGCATCATGTTATCTTTCCACTGACCTTTGTAGTACCTGCCATCACTCCATGTGTACTTTCCAAATCCTGAGATTTTATTGTCTTAGAATTCGCCCTGGTATACGTTGCCTGTTGGCCAAGTAAATTTTCCTTGTACTTTGTGACCGTTTTCGAAAATTCCGCTAAAAATAGCACCATCTATCCACTTTTCTTCTCCTCTGCCATGCATTTGATCACAACGCCATTGACCATTGTAGACCATACCTTGATAGTGGTGGAATGCCCCTCTCCCTTCAGCCCTATTGTTAACCCAGTCGCCGATATAGAAATCTTTATTTTCGTGTACTAGTAATCCCTTGCCTTAGAATGCTCCCTTTTTAAATTAGCCAATATAGAACATGAGATTGTCGAAAATCAGACACCCCTTGCCTTACATTTGCATTTTTGTGTTTGTTTTACCAAAATACACAGCTGATTTTAGTTTATGCTTCAAGCTTAGTTTAGATTAACTTAAATCTGCTGAGTGCTCAATTTCTTATGAGCTATCTTCTTCAAATCTATAAGCTTCTAAGAACATTTAGTCTCTGAGGTCTTCCTTCCAAATATTTTTGTATATTTTTTTGACTGAGCATATTTTTTAAAGTAGTCCCATATTACTACTCACTTTTACCAAATTCAAGCCATTTATTGATGAACTTTGGCTAGCTTAATTGTTATCGTAGTCTTTGTTTTAGTATCGACTCTTACTTTGACTTTAGTTAACTTGAGTTCTATCCGACATTTCCAGTAATTAATGCGGAGTAAAGATCTCTGATTGCTATTATGTAAACTACGATTGCACTGATATCTGAATATTTTATTTACCACTGCTGTCCATGATTGGTAACTGCAATTTGTTTATGCAAGTGGAATTAGATTGAACTGTTGAATTTGTAGTCTCTTGGCAACCATAAGAAGCTTTCTTCTGTGTGATATTTATTATTGGAAAGGTTGTCTCTTCGTAGTCTCTGCATTCGCATTTTGCGCCCATCTTTATAACTTCGATACTATTCTATTTCTATAACTATTTAAATCAATCTCAACCCTAAAACCTAAAACCTAAAACCTAAATTAACACTTCAGGTAGGAGCAAACTATCAGTGTAGTTGTATTAATAAGTGGGGTAGGAATTGTAAATTTATCATAATAATTTATATAAATATCTTTCATATCAGCATTGTCGAGTATGAACGTCAAAACCTACAACAAATCTCTAGCTGAACAGGCAAAAAAGGCATTGAATTTCGCATTCGTTCGCGAAACCGATCCAGCTGACGAGGAAATTTTGTTCAGCAGCGACACTGATTCGGTCAAGTATAGACTTATCTCGCGAGTCAAAATTGTCGTCTTGCTACTGTTTGCTGTGGATATTAAAGTCATATGGAACTACTGCGGAGACTACTTCCGGAATAAGTATTACAAATGTACATCATCATTGCTACTCAGACGCAAAAGTTAACCTTAAACAAGTTGACCATTTAGACGCGGTCGAGATTATAATTGATAATGATGCACTCACAGCCTTTAATCAAAATTTTGTCCCCAAAGATGAGGGAGGCATAACAACCGGCAAGAAAAAATTTGATGCGTTGTTCGACTACTTGTCTAAAAAGCTTGGAACTGTGAAGCGACATTTCTTTGCCTCACCTTTCGAAATGATGTTGGAAGCTGTTGCCTTTAATCAGAACAACAAAGGGTCAAAGCAACTGCCCAATTTAGTCTATAATGTGAAAGCAGGAGGCAAATAAAGAGTGTGGATCGCTTTTGAAAGTAAAATATCATATATATTAGAAAATCAGTTTTCAGTATATTATGGAGTCTCATTTGAGGATAGGCCATAGCAACAATTATGTAAAATATTTTTTTCTGAGCTCGTTGATGCCAAGAAACATGTGCATAATCCACCAGGTATTGCTCTCAATTAAACCGAGCTACCCAAATTTTTGGTGTAGTCTTTCCCCTAAGAGAAAACAAAGAAATACGATTTCGCTAATGGAATTATTTGCTTTAGTAATATTTGTTTTTAATATAGCTATTTTTGGTTCGCTGGTGAAGAAGCCATAAAGTATGGCTAGCTACTTAGCAGGGTTCAGAAATTATGTATATTATCACATTCAAGCTCAAAAATGCTATCTCCACTCCCGAGTGCTGCGACGAATCAGCACAATCCACAAAGTAATTAGATTTTTATTTAGGATTTAACCCATACTAAAGTTTAACCTTTCGCTGTAAATTGATGTTCTTAGCATATATTGTATTATTGGTTTTCAATCTATTATAATAATTATTGCATGGGCGGACACGGAGGCTTGAATATTTTGCCTCAGAAGAAGTGGAACGTATACAACCACGACAACAGGGCCATCGTAGACCGAGATAAGAAAGAAGCAGAGAAAAAGAAGACAGAAAAGTACTAGAAGGACAGAGAAGATCGATTATCTGGTAAAATTGATGTCCTCAAATAATAAAACGGAGTTTTAGACAACAGCTCCCATAAACTATAAAATTAGCCAATTATTAGCAGTTTGAATGCCGAATTCAAGAACATGAACTCATCGAAGCATGTAAATTTGTTTGAACAAGAACAAAAAATAATTGAGAACAAATAAATTTTTGAAATTAAAAAGCTGAAATAAGCTGAGTTTCTGAAAGATAAAAACATGGATTATAGTTCCAAATTTTTAGGTACATATGCAGATGGAATCAAGAAGTCTCCTTGGTATGCCAGGTAAAAAGGCTTCGTTTAGAGTAAGAGAAAACCTGCATAAATCTAACATTTGTTGTCAGTTAAGAAAAGTGATAGTAATACAATCAGCGAAGTCATTAAAATTGAAAAAAGCCACAATCTCGATAGTATCTCTAAATAAAGAAGCAAATTTAAAGAAAGATCTAGATCAAGATCAAGATAAAAAAATAGAGATAAGCAAGTAAAATATGAACCCAAATCTTAGCTGGAATTATTAAGAGAAAAGAGGCTTAAGAGATAGCAAAAATAAAAATAAAAAGCTCTCAGGCTTAAATCAATAAGATTCACAAATTGAACTTTGTATTATGTATTATGTATTATGTAATATAAATTATTACTAATTTGTGAATTTAATTTCGAATTATTTCTAAGCAAGAATACCAAATTTGAGATGGAGACATTCGCTCACTTACTACATGACAAAAATAGCTATAACCGCGAGTTCTAAATTCAGCCTCATCACATTCAGTTCTAGACTAATGATAGCTAAGCAAGTGATACATCGTATTAATCATCACTATCTTCAAATGAGGAACAAAATCTCGGGAACGCCGAGTACTTTCGGTAAGAAATGTCTCGATTTTTTATTAACTATCCTGAGTTGCTGAACCAATAACTCGTCGGCACTCAAACACATGAAAAAAGTCTATGGGGAGACCTTGCTAATGATATCATTAGTGAGACCAAAGAATAACCTATTTCACTTTATGGAATAGCGAAAAGGATTGCATTTTACAGACAGAAAACTTAATAAATCGACGTAATTTTTTATCAAATTTAGATTGTTGATCTTACTGTCAAATAAAAAGATCTAATCTTGAAGTAGTTAGATGAAGAGGCTAAAATGTTTTCACAATAAAACATAACATCAAAACCTGAAGAAAGAAACTCCAAAAAGACTAATGTCATCGGATAAACTAATGAGAGTATCTATTACTCTTGGAAAAAAAGACATGAGGCAACTTTGATTAATCACTCGAGAAAAGATAGTCAACGTCGTCTACAATCAGCTTCACTTCATTCATATTCTGCGAAATTAGATATGAAAAATAAAGCAAATTAAAAAAGATTTAACTCGACAGCGAAAAGTAATAAAATTTCGTAATAAACAATAAGACCAAATCTAGCGAAAAATTCATCAATTACAAGTAATAACTCGTATTTCAAAGATAGAACCAAAAAAGATAATCAAAAGCTTACTTTAGGACGAGAAGATTAACATGTAAAGTAAAGTTTAGAAAACAAAATAAATGCACAAACTCAAATTTCATTACAACTCCGTAACCTACTAAAATTTGAACCTAAAACTGAAGTAGCGAAACAATTGCTGGAGTAAATAAAACGACATGAGGACCTCAGTGATTAGATTGGAATTAAGAAAATAATTGTCAACTTTCTTCATCGGCATCGATAAAATATAAAGAAAACTATACTTTCAAAGTCAAGTCTAAATGAAAGACTTTCAAAGTTACATATTGACGATACAAAGTAACTTTTGTTGTTCTGCCCGTTGAAAAAATCTTCAATTGAAGCAGAAATGCCTTTAAATGCTGAGACGAGTAACTTCTTGTAGATCTTACAATAAATCAGCAGCGGACACTTGATGAAGTATTGGAAGCTGCTTCAAGAGAGAAAGTTATGATATTATAAAAAATTACAAACAAAATAATAGAAATTCTTATAATCATGCGACAAGCTGACAGCATTCATTGCATTTCATTATTAATGTAATGAGTCATAAACTTAATCCTCATCACTGCTGACATTGCGAACAACTTGAAACAGGTCCTATTAATATTACATTTGATTCATGCCGAACATCTGTTTACGTATTTCGGTGAGCACAAGTTAATCGTATTTCTGTTCGCTTTTCATTTTTTATTTCTATTTTTATTTTTCTTTGTGCTTCTACGTCATGTCCTCGCTCTTGTTTTTCTTGCTCTCTTTCACGAAATTTCTGAGTATGCCGATTTTCTTACGGCTATTTTCCTTAAAATCAAAGCCAAGGCTGAAACCATTTCGAAGTAGTAAGTAGTAATCCTATAAAGATTTTCTGGGAACATTAAGTATAGAGGCAGCCTTTTATAAATTTACTCTTTCGATTTCTCCTTTTTAATTATAAGTTCCTCGAGTGTAAAGAGACCTCCAGGTTTCGACTATTTCAAAGACTTCGGAAATATGCCTTTCAGGACTTCGCTTGGGTCTTGCGTTATCCGACTTGACTGGAGGGTTGGCCAGCAACTCATCGGACATCTTTTCATCCACCTTCAAAGTTATGAGATCTGCATTAAAAGTAAGCTACTTTCGTTCACGATGCTGGTATATGGTATCAGAAACAGATCTTCTTCAAGCAAATTGAGATACATATTTCGGGTCACGTCGAAGTATGATAGAGAAGGCATATCATCAAATTCAGTAAGTTCCTTTAGCTTTGCCAATAGATCGGCCACAAAGATATCTCCAGCCTCATTAAGTGTAAGTACAATTGCAAGCTTGTCCTCTTTGTCTTTAGCTTTTATTTTAAGAGTGACTTCTTCCAGTCGAGTCTATTCAAACATGCGAATTATTTCGAGTTACTTATATAATTGGTAAGAGTCGAGGCATTTTCATCCCATATTTATATACAATTTCCAATCTGTTATCAATTCTCAGAATCAGAGTATCGAAATCACTGTATACTAATATAATCGTATATTATATATAAGAGAGCGCATATGACAAATCTTCAGCTTACGGGACACAGTGGTGAGGTGCTTACTCTTAGTTACAACCAGTCAACTAGGTATCTAGCATCTTCAGGCATGGACAAGTCGATCTTAATATGGGACTGCAAAGACTCATACTCTAACATTTTGAGTCTCAAATCACAGACAAATGCAGTCACATCACTGGTGTGGTCCCACACTGATAATCTAGTCTCAGGGTCAGCTGACAAAACAGTGTGCATTTGGGACATTTAAACTACTAAAGTAATCCGTAAGTTTAAGGGACACAACAGTATAATACATTCAGTCTCATGTCCTAAGAAGACTCAAACTTACATAGCAAGTGTAGGTGATGATGGTTCATTGCGAATTTGGTAACCCAGAAGTAAGCAATAAATGCGGGTAGTGCAAGGAAAATATCCACTCACCAGCGTGTGTTTCAGCTACAACGGCGACAAAGTATACTACGGAGGTATTGAAAACGATATTAAATGCTACAATGTGGCATAGCAAAAAGTGGAGGAGAGTATTTAAGGACATCAGGATACTATTGGGTCTCTTGAAATCTCTCATGATGGTCACTATCTTATGTCCAACTCGTTTGATGAAACTGTGAGAATCTGGGACATTAGAAGTGGAACAGCTAAAGGCAAAAGACTCACTAAAACCATGAGTGGTCATAGTCAAGGCAATTAAAAAACTTTAATTAAAGGCTGCTGGTCTAAGGATGGTCTATACGTTGCATGTGGCTCAATTGACAAGTGTGTTTACATCTGGGATACAACAACCAGAAAAATAGTACAGAGACTTGGTGGTCATACTGGAACTGTGACACAAGTTACGATGGGTGAAGGTAATTTTATGGCTTCTGCAAGTAATGATCGAACTATAATCGTATCATAGCTGCCAGATATTTTCTTGTGAACTCCAAAGCTCCATTACCGCAAAAAGTTTGATTATTATAACTTGCTAATTTTTTACTATTTTCTTTTCATTTATTTTAAGCTAGCACATAATAAAATAGAATCTCTAATCGGGTATTGGACATAATAGACTTATTTATACATCGTGCGATGCTTGAGATCATAAAATTTCATTGATGGCTTCTAGATCGCATCTATTGAAAAATACAAATAGGCTACCATAGTTATATTTGTTAAAATAGTATGCAGTTCAGTGTGCTAATCATTGTAGAATTGAGCGAGTTGATCGGCATTTTTAATTTCACTTGTTGCCTAAATTCTTTTACTAAGGGTCAAGGATATAAGTAAGCATTAAAAAATAGCATAATAATTAGTGATTGGTTGCTGTATCCAATGCCAAGGAAAGCATTGTACTCCAACTTACCCGTTAAGAAAACGGGACAGCAGAACGACAAACTCAGGTTCGAAGATAAGTTTATTAGTGTAGTTCACACTCCTCTGATCCTGACCGAATATGAGAAAATATGTCGAAGTATACCATCTCTTATATAAAGAAATCAACCAACTGTCTTCAGTTTTAGTACGGCATGCACTGGTCTGGAACAAGCAAATCCCCAACGAGACTACAATTTTACAGAAATATATCGAGTACTACTATGAGTGTTACTAATTCGATCAGTTCGACTCAAGTTTCGAAGCTTTACCCAGCCTTGATATCAACTTGCACACCGTAAGCAACGAGGCCAACATTTACAAAGCATGTAATATTTTTCACAATGACCCATGGCCAATCCGGTTCCACAGCAAATTCGTAGCCAAAACTGCCAGTTATGCGCCTAACCAGATAAAGTACGTGCTGTCATTCATCAAATTACTAGCACAAGGCGAGTTCTACGGCCGCAGTTCGCTCAAAAGCAAGAAGGACAGTGGCGAGTATGGTTATGTGTACTCAGTCAGCACTAAATCCATCCCTTACAACAGATTCTTCATCATGAAATTGTTCAGAGAGAAGAATTTGCTTTTCAGCGCAGGAGTTTAAAAAGTACCCGTCGTCAAGAATGGCGTCATTAAGCGATACGAATACAGTCAATATTTGTACATACTTGACATTTTGTCTGATACCATAACCTAAAATCACGCTAAAATTGACGACGCCATCCAAAGATTCCAAGATGGCATTAAAGAAGATGTCGCTAAAAGGGATCATTCTTAGGAATTGACTTTGGATGATAAGATGAAGAAAAAAACTGCAAACTTCGATTACATGTTCCAATAATATGAGAACCCTTACATAAATATTCCAGAAATCGTGCTTACTGAGTTGCATGAAAGCAAGAAGTATGACTATCGACCATTGATTTTTAAACCTCTCTACGTTTCTACCCTAGATACTTCTTCACTAATATTCGACAAGAGTTTGAAGAGATGGATTTCAAAGGATTATTTGTCCAACATTGAGCAAAAAGCCATGAATTAATATCAAAGGAAAGTCAATGAGGAACTCATCAAAAGGTTTGTGGATTTTTAAAGTGCTAAAACTCTTGTTGAACTGCTTACCAAAATCCCCAACTTTAAAGTGGAGTTAACTGATCAATAAAAAGATGTTATTGGCTAAAATGGTAATGTCTTAGTCATCGGTCGTAGTGGAACTGGAAAAACAACATGCGCTGTCTTAAGGCTATTTGCCATATAAATGTTATTCAAAATTAGGTTGAGCTTGTCAAAAAAGAAGCATCAGGAAGCTCTTAAGGACACTCGATGCAGTGCCGATGATATTGATAAGACTATTGGACTTCACTGTGTGTTTCTCACAGCCTCGCCCGTATTGACCAATTAAATCGAGAGATATTACAAGAAATTAACCGACAACATCAAATTAGAACTAGAAAAGAAGAAGAAGAAAGTGGAAGAAGAAAGAAAGAAAAGATAATCAATATAAGGATCCATGATGAAAAAATAACAAGTCTTAGAGGTTGAAACAGAAAAAGTTGAATAACTCAAGGAATAACATAAAGAAACACTGAAACCATAATAAAAAGAATAAGAAATTAAATAAAATAGCGACTCAGACTCATAGTTGTAAGTTCCAGAGAAGCTATAAGTTAAAAAATCTAAATAAGTTGTGGAATAAGAAGAAGAGATGAATAAGTAACTAGGAGGACTCAACTTATAATAAAAATTATAGAATGAAAACTTCTAATAAGATGAGGACAATTACGATGAGATGAAAGATCAGCTTGAATAAAAAATGAAAAAATTTAAATCTTTATCAGATTTAACATAGGAAGATTATCCTGGATTCTTTACTGTCAAAAGCTTTATTATGATGATCGATGGTACTTTAGCAAAACCATTTTTTATTCGAAAGAAAGATACAACAGATGAATAATCTCAAGCAACCTGGCACAACTAGAAAAAGGGTGTTATGATGATCGAGAACTATTATCGAGGCGAGGAGTAAGAGCAGAAATAGACAGTTTAAGAGCAAATCGAATAATAAATTAATTACTCTGATGAATAATAACTTGAACATGAATACCTTCGTCAAATTCAACTCCGTTAAAACAAATAGAAGCAGCAGTTGACTGATAAGCTCAAGAAAAATAAGAAAGCATTGTCATTTTAGGTTGACTATGATTACTTTTACACTTACTTCTGGCCTAATGTTCGTCATAAGCATTATTCGGCAAGAAACATCACACCTCACTTGGTATGGACTGAGATATACTCTACAATCAAAGGTGGAGCAAGTGCTCACTTATATCCAGGGTTCTATCTATCATAGAAAGTATATATTAGTGAATCCACCAACTCTTTCCTCACCAAAGATGAGAAATTGGACGTCTATGAAACATTTTGTCAATATGAAAGGTGGAAGATCAACAATGGAGGCTATGACATGATGGATGCTGTCAACTATATGCTTAACTTCATCAGATTTAGAGGCTATACTGGTCCAGAAATACATTATGTCATGATTGACGAAGTTCAGGATCTCCCTCATTCTATTGTCTATTTACTCTCTAAGACTGTCCGATACGGTGTGTTTTATTCTGGAGATACAGCTCAAACCATCGCAAAAGGTGTTGGTTTCAGGTTTTGCGATTTAAAGAATTTGTTTGATCCCAAACAGTTCGATTATTCACTTCAATTGAAGAAACCTATTGTTAAACAGCTTACTGTTAACTTTAGATCTCACAATAATATTCTTCAGTTAGCAAATTCAGTCGTATCATCTATTGAAATTCTGTTCCCCAAGACGATTGACCGACTCAAAAAGTAAGTATCAAATCTTTCTGGTCCCAAACCAATGATTCTAGCTGAAGGAAATGAAGATCTATTGTTTTTCGTACTTTGTGGAGACGACAACTACAAGAAATCAGTTGATAAGTCGGATGGGTTAAAGAAGCCACCACTTGAATTTGGTTGCGACCAAGTTATTATTGTGCGAGATCAAGAGAGCAAGAATAAGATTCCATCAATGCTACAGCATGCCCTATGCCTTACCATATATGAGGCTAAGGGACTCGAATTCAACGATGTGATTTTGTTTAACTTTTTCTCAGAGTCAAAATGCCCAGATAAATGGAACTTAATCAAATTTTTAAAAGTTGTCATTAGCGAAATGGATGCTAGTTAATATGACAAATCAGTTACTAAACATGCTAGAGAGTAGCGCAAAAAAGAAAGAGAACAATAAAAATAGGCAAAAAACCCTCAAAGCAAGTAAGTTAAAAAATAAGAAGAGACTAAAGTTGAGCCATAATAGGTCGATGTTGAATGCATCGTAGAAAGAAGCAGTAACAAAGTTAATATTAAAAAAATAGTAAGTGATGCTAAACTTATCATGAAAGACATCAACGATTTCGCAGAACTTTGCTCTGAGCTTAAGATGCTTTACACTGCTATCACTCGACCCAAGAATACTTTGATTATCTATGATGAGGATTCGACTGCCAGAAAGACTATTGAAAAATTGTGGGAAAGGCTTGAAGTCGTTGAAATGGTCAGCAAATAACTAATTGAAGAGTCTAATAAAAAAAGTGCAAACAAGCCAGAATCTCAAGAGCTCAAAATATTTAAAACTATTGTTTATTCAACAGATCAAGCTGAGTGGAAGAAACAGGGCATGAAAATGTATGCGAGAGGCTTCTTTGAACAAGCAATGAAGTGCTTTCAAAGAAGTGGACATGATGACCTTTATAAAAAAGCACTGGCTAATAACATTGCGGATTTGTCAACAAAGAAATTAATTTAAATAGAATCATAAAGAAAAGCAATTGCGAATAAGATAATCCAATATCAGAAAATGAGTGATTCAGATCTATCAAAGCTCAAAAAGAAACTGAAAAAAGATTAATCAGCAGCTTTTGCAAGATTCGAAGAAGCTGGTAAAGTCTTTTAAGAGCTTCAGATGTATAAGCAAGCTGGCCAATGCTTTTTTAGTGGAAGAAAGTATCAGAGCGCATATTAGAACTTTAGTCGAGCCAAAATGAACAAGCAGGCAGGATAAAGTTTATAAATGCTCAATAAATATAGAGAAGCTTCTGAGTTCTATGAAAAGGAAGGTCTTTATCTTAAAGTTATCGAATGCTTAGATATGATTAATGAATGGTAAGAGATTTTGAGAAAAATACAAAAGTTTTCTCATGAAATGACCGACTTATAAAAAAAGTCCTTGTTTAAAAAGTATTCTGCTTTGGCTTTACAAGAGCTCGTTTATGAGATAGAATTTGAAAACTAGCCATAGGAAAGCAAACCAGAAAATAATAGAGTATAGGTCATTAAGTAAGAGGATGATGACGAAGAATAGGATTGGGACGAAGATGAAGACCCTGAAGTAGCTGCATAAAGATCTCTTAGTAAAAAATCTAACAGTTTAATCGGATCAAGAAAACTTTCAAATCTTTCTGCTGACAATTAGGAAAACATAATGAGGAAAAACTCAGTTGCTGACAGCGAACCTCGAAGAAAGGAATCTTTAGTTGAAGAGGATAAAATAATCAAATAGTCAGTGTACTAACATATGGAGTAGGCATTAACAAAGCATGAAAAACAACCCACTATTTCTTAGTAAAATCAGAATAGTTCAAAAATCGATGATTCTTCGTTTGCTGAATTGAATGAATCAAGTTAACATGATACAACGATGAACAAAAAGGAAGCCGAAAAAAAAATAATGTAATCTATGCATGAGCAGAATTTATCACAGAATAAGCAAGACCCGACTATACAGTCTGTGTACGAAACTAACAATAACGTTAGTAAATAGATTTCAATTAAGAAAACATAGAATGTTAATCAGGACAATTCATTCGCAGAGCTTAACTAGTCTGCTTCATCATTTGCTGATTTAAATTCAGAGCACAGTGACTATAACTCCAAATATCCAGCTGAGCTTGAGCCTGACATCGAGAGCATTCGATCTATGGCTGACCCCTAAGACCCATGGATTCAAAGCGCTTTATCAGAAATACCAGCAAAAACTAACACAGAATACTCTATTATTGATTAATAGTAGAACTATAACCCTAACGTGAGAATAATCAAGACCAAGGGAAATATTGTGGTGCAGGATTAAATAATGACAAAAATTGTCAACATTGTGGCAATAGTTAACGATTCGGTTGAATAATTTTTCAAACAGTTCAAAGGATATCAGTCACTTACTTCAATGACTAAATCAGATAATAATGAAGATGTGATTGATAACAGGCCTGAGATCTCTGAATTTGAAGACGTAGATCCAAAGTTCATTAACATTATTCTTGATACTCTGGAAAGTTTCAAACTGTACAAACTTTGCCTTTTTGTTTGTAACAGGTATCACTTACCCCACAAAGCTGGTCGCTATTTAGTCTCAATGGCGCTAAAGTACGCAACAAATTCGCAAATTAACAATACCTTAAACCCAGCACTAATTGCTCCCAGTTTGAGCCGTAAAGCTGAACTTGAGAAGGGTATTCTAGCCTCCATTGCTTTGCACGCCATGTTCGAAAATGTGTCACCTGACTTCTTGAAAATTAAAGTACACCAATACAGCAAAGAGGAATCGAAGAACTCACTTGGTTCATATTTCATAGAAGGTTTGATATTAGAAGGCTTATATAAAAAAGCTGTTTTCATGGTCAATCCTGAGTAATCTTTGAAAATCTTAAAAAATTTCTGTGATAATGAAATGTACTTACAAATGTATAAACAAAAATTCCTCAAGAAATCTCAAGACGATCCAATAGAATTTTTATCAATTGCCCCGAAATCCCAGTTAGAAGAATAATTTACAATTGTTAAACTTGAGCAAGCACTTCATTAGTATAATATTCAAAACAAAATGGAAGCAGTGAGCACAAGATACTACAAATAATTCGGTTTGGACTCGAAATCAAAAATAACTTAAATGAAGTTTGCCGAGTATACTCCCTTACTTCGGGCTCTTTTTGATAAACATAAAGAACAAGTAACATAAGTTCTCGAAAAATAAAGCAAGAATTTGCAAGGGTATCTTAAGAACGGACCCAATTTCAAAATCTATGACTTAGTTGCTTTTTTGACAACTTCTCTTAAACTAAATGCCTGTTATCAACCAATTTTCTAGCTGAGTATTTCAAATTTCATGTAAATTTTTGCCTGTCTCCGGTTAATTAGACGTGCCCTTCGCAAACAGCACAGTCCTAAGAGTTATCAAATTATTCAGTCAGTGTTTTCAGTGTTCATGTGCCGCATGATCGACCCATCTAAGTCCATGAAATTTATTAATGATGGCTATTCCTTAGTCCACAGAACTTCCACAATTTGCAATTAGTTCGTTGAGGAACTTAAGAAAAACAAAAATGAAACTGCCTTCTTTTTTGAACAAGACTATAATTATGTTTTGGTTAAAACTAGCAAACTTGTAGAAATAATTGCGAAAAAATTTGATGGTGCTTACTCCCGATTTTTGAAAGCAAGACTTGAAGCCAAAATCGAATGGATTGGCCAGCTACATTATGGATTTCTTGCAACCGATTTCTAAACAGAACAGTCTGAATATCTACTTAAATCACTCATTAGATAAGAGCTGAGACAAATGAATCCTAAGTAGCGCAAAATAAAGAAGTAAACATCTACAATGTCTAAGAAATCGACTGAGAAGCCTAAATTTAACTATAAGACTCAAGGCAGGCCTGAACTAGTGGTAGAACTGGTCTCCTCAGAAAGTGATTAATCGAGCGAGTAATAAAAGCAGAGAAAACATGAAGTCACAAACTATTTTATTTTTCCTGATGTGAACTCCAACTTTCGATACTTCGCCGATCTCTCAATCTCCACCTTTAATGAACGCATTAAGAGTAGCAAGGGCAAGCATGTGCCTGGCAGAATGTTATATTGCGCTGGCCTAAACGATACCTTTAAGGAATACGTAAACTACACCAAAGAGGATGGCAGTACTGGACTCTACAATGCTATGGAGTTTAGAAAATTTAGAAGACTGGACTTATATGCAGACAATCTATTGTCAGCCATCAGTGAACTAAGTTATACTTAAAGGCATCTGTTTTCAGCAGAGATTTTGATTCACTTGCTAGTTCAATACAAATGTTTAGTGTACGGTAAAAATTTCAAACTAGATATACCTCGTCGCTTCCTCAAATTCTTCCCTAGGTTGGAGCTTGTTGAGGTTATAGATAGCCCTTTGAATAAATAGTCTAACATTAACGAGATTCTGGCTGAGTCTAAAAATGTATGTGCCTTCTCTTACGATAATCTTTATAGCTCTTAGCTCAATAAAAAATAAGTTGCCGATCTAATATGTGAATTTTTAGAAGTTCTCAAGAATGAGTAATCTCATAAGTGCTACAATATTCAGAAATTTGTTCTTATATTCATCGTAAACATGCCCGATAATAAGGAGGTTTACGAATCGCTGAGAGACCTCATGTAATCGATCGGATATGAATGGACTCATCCTATCTTAACTAAAATTCGAGGCACCAATGATTACAAGTAATTTGTTGAAAGAAGAAAAGCTGTTTTGGACGACAAGGATCTTGTCAAGAACTCTGATTTACTCCACGAAATTAGAGTCACAGATCGATCTGATATTGAGAGAGATATCAATTAGAGCTAAAATGATTACTAGATAAAGGAAAAAATAGTTCAAGCTCGAACAAAGGCAGTCCATAAAATAATCACGTGGTGGAGGATAGTTAAAAAGAAATAACGTCAAGGTGATGAGGCCCAGATTATAAAATAAAACAGAATTGTGAAGAGTACTTTCGGTGTAAAATATTTACCTTTAGACGATCACTTTATTTTAAGGTCTTCCATAATCCGAGATGTCCTGCTGACGTTTTATCTGCGAAACATTGTGACTTCTTCTCTAGATTATCATTTTATACTGATGACTTTGAACCAAATTGAAGATTTAAGACAGAGCTACATCAAAGCATATGCAAGCTACGGACAAGTTATGGTGGAAATGCAAGGCAGAGAAACAGACTTTGAGCGAGAGATTTGTAACATAGAAAGCACTATCGAAATTTGGAAAAACGACTCCAAGTGGCTCAAGGATCGCAATCTTGACCTCAAACGCAAGAAAGTGTTCGAGGTTAAGTGGATGACTAAAAATAATGTTCACAAGATGATTAAGAAGAGGGCTAACCTCAATAAGCAGAGAAAGCTTGAAATAAAGAAGAAATTCTTAAAGAAACATCAACTTTGAATGTGATCTCAATAAATTAGTATTGTCGAATATGCTTAATAATAAATCTATGACTGTTAAATAAATTCGACTGCAAATAAATTATATTCTATGATTTTTAAGGCGAATAAAGATAAAGAAAACTCAAAAACTGAAAGATCAGCAGTGTTAGGCTGCTCTCCTTTATCGACAGCGGAGAATAAAAATCGGCACTACAGCAACACAGCTGTGCTGAACATGACCCTACACAGTCATAACAGGATCTTAAAATTGCGGCGTAATTCCAACTTCAATCCAAGAGTGGTGCAGCTTTGCGAAATGGATACGATCTGCGCTAAAAAGATATCACTATGTGAGAACAGAGAGAGAAGCAAGGGTAAAAGCTGCAGAAGCGCTAGTAGTCACTACGAGAAATCGATTCTACAGGAATCTAACTTTGATCTTCTCAAATAAGAAGTCAAAAAATTAGATGAAGATATTTCGATCTATGCTTTGTACAGATGCAAGCTCTCAAACAAAAGTGTAAGTACGACTCTAGATGCTAGAGCAATGTCTCGAGCTCAGCGATAATAAGGGCTTTAAAAATAAAAACCAGGAATCACGAGTGGAAAAATACTAGAGACAATCAGAAGAACATGTCGTAGAAACATGCGAAAAATAATCAAAGGTAGGCCTTAAATTAAAAAGCTATTGCAGTAAAATCGAGAACGTATTGTAAAATAGCAAAGTCAATAAGACTAGAAAATTCCAACACCCCCTGTTAACGAACGCAGGCATCGACGTAAAATATCACAACTAAACGATGAAGATCAGCTGTTTGAGAATCTTGGAACGTATGAAGGGATTGGGTTGGGGGACTATTACGAAGACAGAGAGTCAGCCCTGCACACAATCCAATGATGATAAATTATTTACTATACACTATCCAATTTGCGCTTATTATACAATATGACAATTATAATCAGCTGTGGTTATTTGTAAATGTGAAATGGAAGAATAAGCAATACTTGAACACAGGCAACAATAACCACCTACTAGAGTCGACCCAAGTTGGATGAATTTTAGTATTGATTCACAGCGGCAAACAAATAACAATTAAACTAAGACCGATCGAGTACCTAGATTCAATGATAAAGAAAATAAGCAGCGTGATAAAGTTAAAGGAATCTCCAGCGGTGCTTTCATACTACAATTACCGAAGCTACCAAAACAAAGCACCTC
>APMI01010036.1_pt1 | contig 19495 bp, 19 predicted proteins | sample 667938 | NCBI WGS metagenome assembly APMI01 (sample SAMN01084076, study PRJNA167559) | wastewater metagenome | biome: Wastewater | place: Denmark: Ejby Moelle, Odense | collected 2011-11-28 | reverse complement strand
TAGGTGTGTAGTCATCATTCAGCAAAAGCACCTTATATTTAGAGGGTCTTTTGGTTTTTGGAACAGGCTTGGTGGCAACGGCAATCGTCTTCTGTCCGTTGTTAACAGAGTTTTCTTCATCGCCTAAATACCAATTACCGCCCAATTGCGACCCCATAATTTTCATTTGAATATTATAATATTAAAATCGTTTTTGCAAAACTTTCTCTTGAAATAAGAAATAAAATAATTTTATCAAGACGTATGGCTACAAAATTAAATTTTAATCATTCACTTGATTTTGAATATGGCAAACCTGATCAGCTTGCCCCCCAAATTACGCGTATAATTGCAAACAATCCCTCACCTATTACTTTTAAGGGAACGGGCACTTATGTGATTGGCAATAAAGAAATTATAATAATTGACGCCGGCCCAAAAGATAAAAACCATCTTGAGGCATTATTAAAATTTGCCAAAGACAAGGTTATAACCCATATTTTAGTAACTCATTCACATGCCGACCATTACCCATTGTCTTATGAATTACAAAAATATTGTGATGCAAAAATATATGGGCATAAACCCGATTTTAGCGATGCATTAGACGACATTGGCGAGGATATGCACGGTTTCATTGCCGATATCGAACTTAATGATGGCGACATAATCGAAAACAACGAAATCAAGCTAAAGGCAATATATACCCCCGGTCATAGTGCGAGCCATTTCTGCTTTGAATTTGCCGCACATAATGCACTGTTTTGTGGGGATCATATTATGGGTTGGTCATCAACCGTGGTTTTGCCACCCGATGGCAACATGACGCTTTATATGGAAAATTTGCAAAAGATTGCCGATTTAAAGTTTGATATTTTATACCCAACCCATGGTGCGCCAATTGCCAAACCAAATGATTATATAAACGCGCTTATAAATCACCGCCTTGAACGTGACGAACAGATAATAAGATGTATTGAAAATGGTATTGTCGGGCTGGATGAGATTTTATTGGCAATCTATCCCGAACTTAATCCTGCACTTCATTCCGCTGCCCGAAAAAACATTCAGGCGCATTTACTGCGCCTGATTGATTTGGGTTTGGTTAAAAATATTTGGTTTGATTAAGCTTTAACTTCAACCGCAGTTGGCAAAACATAATCTTTAAACATCTCACGAAGTGCAAGTTTGTTTAATTTACCAGTTGCGCCAAGTGGGATTTTTTCAACAAATACAACATCATCCGGCGTCCACCATTTTGCGATTTTGCCTTCAAGATATTTATAAACATCTTCTTTTAGAACTTCCACATCTGGTTTAGTTTCAATAACCAAAAGCGGTCTTTCATCCCATTTAGGGTGGTATGAACCAATAACAGCCGCAACAGCAACACCGTCAACGCCCACGGCAATATTTTCAATATCGATGGTTGAAATCCATTCGCCACCAGATTTGATAACATCCTTAGAACGGTCAGTAATTTGCATGTAACCATATTCATCAATGGTTGCTACGTCACCAGTATCAAAGAATCCGTCTTTATCAAGGACGCCACCGCCCTCACCCTTATAATAAGCAGAGCAAACAGCAAAGCCGCGAACCATAAGGTTACCAAATGTTTTGCCATCGCGTGGTGCCTCTTGCCCTTCACGAAGAACCTTAAGCTCAACACCAAATGGTGTACGACCTGCTTTAAGTTTGATTTTACGTTGCTCTTCTGGTGGCAATGCGCGAACCTCTGGGGTTAATGAACATGCCGTACCAAGTGGTGAAGTTTCGGTCATACCCCAAACTTGCTTGGTTTCAACGCCGTATTTATCTTCAAACGCCTTCAAAATGCGTTCCGGAAGTGCAGCACCACCCACCGCAACACTACGCAATGAGGTTAGCTTGCTATCAGTTGCTTCAAGGAATTGCAGAAGCATCAACCAAACAGTCGGCACAGCAGCGGTAACTGTAACACCATAAGTTTCAAGCATTTCATAAATAGACTGCCCGTCCATTTTTGAACCTGGCATAATCATTTTCGCACCAGCCGCAGGGCAAGAAAGCGCAAGCCCCCAAGCATTGGCATGGAACATTGGAACCACAGGCATCACCACGTCATCACAGCCAAAGCCCAAAACATCTTTTTGCATCGACATTAATGAGTGAAGGATGTTTGAACGGTGTGAATACATTACACCTTTTGGGTTGCCAGTTGTACCAGAAGTATAGCAAAGGCCTGCGGCTGTACGCTCATCAAAGCCGCCCCATTTTACATCTGTGTCCTGCTCTTCAAGGATTTCTTCATAGCAATACACATTTGGCAATGTGGTATTTGGCATATTTGCCTTGTCGGTAAGAACGACATAACCACGAACCGTTGGGACGTGCTTTGCAAGGCTCTCAAGAACTGGGATAAAGGTTAAATCAGTGAAGATAAATTCGTCTTCTGCGTGGTTAATGATATAGATTAATTGGTCGGCAAAAAGACGTGGGTTTAACGTGTGCAAAATTGCACCAATCCCCATGGTGCCGTACCAACATTCAAGGTGATTTGCAGTATTCCACGCTAATGATGCAACGCGGTCACCAATTGTAACACCTTGACGCAACAACCAATTTGAAAGCTTTTTTGCCCTATCGTAACATTGACCATAATTTGTGGTAACAATCGGCCCTTCAACAGAGCGCGTAATAATTTCACGATTTGGATGGTTAATTTTCGCATGATCGAAAATTTTATCAACGGTTAAAGGCCATTCCTGCATTAACCCGAGCATATATTATCCCCTTTTCATTTTTAGTTCTATTTTGTTTAGTAGAATTAGTCCGTCATGCACAATAGACTAACTTGTATGCAAAAGCATATACGACTTTTTGATTATAATCCATACATGAATCACAATTCATGTTATGGAAATTGACGTCTCACTGACCAATTATCGCTTGGGTTCTTGCGTGAATACTCAACACGCTCATGCAATCTGAATGCGCGGTCACGCCAAAATTCGATGCGTAGCGGAACAATTCTAAAACCTGACCAATATGGTGGGCGCGCAACTTTGCCAATGTTAAATTTCACACCGTACTCGGCAACATTTTTTAACAATTCACCTAAACCATCCATGGTTTCCGACTGTTTTGATGCCCATGCACCAATTTGCGATTGACGGGCACGAGTTGCAAAATATTCGTCCGCCTCTACATCACTAACTACTTCAACAATGCCACGTATGCGAACTTGGCGTCTTAGGCTTTTCCAGTGGAAACAAATAGATGCCTTTTTGCTTGCAAGGATTTGTTGCCCCTTTGAGCTATGGAAATTGGTATAAAAAACATAACCGTTTTCATCATAGTCTTTTAATAAAACCATACGCGAATCTGGCATACCATCTTCATCAACGGTCGATAAACAAAATGCATTTGGATCATTTATTTCTTTTGCCTTGGCCTCCGCGAACCAATGGGCAAAAATATCTAAAGGCAAAGTGTTTTCATCAATTAAGTTTGCATCAGACGGTGCATTAAATTGATAGTCATCATTAGTTGGTGAATGTGGTATCGCTTTATCAGTCATGCCTTCTTTATATAACTATATATCCAAAACAAAAGTGACAATTTCAAAGTCATAAAAATTTTATCATAAAATTATGTATTTTAACTATTTTTAAATTCCTTGTTTACCACTTGATAACCATGTTTCGCGATAAAGGTTGCATGACTTCACCATATGAGATTCTTGGCATTAGCCCCGGTTCAGATGCATCCTCTGCAAAGAGAGCATTCCGTGCCATTGTTAAAACCTGTCACCCAGACATTAATCCTTCACCGGAAGCGCGTGAAAGATTTGCGGCAGCGGAAAATGCGTATCGCATTCTAACTGGTGCTGCGGCTACCGCTGATAGACACCTTGAACACCCTTTGCGTTCTAGCAGAATGATTGAAATTGACCTTCCGGTTTCAATTTATATTGCTGCAAAAGGCGGGATTGTTAAAGGCTCTTGCCCACTTGGAAAAGCAAATATCAAAGTTCCAGCGGGTGCAAGAAAAGGCGATCGCATTATTACTTCAATTGGCGGCAAAACTGTTGCCTGTGTTATAAACATTCGTGAAGAAGATGGTTTCCGTGCCGAAGGTGGTGATATTTCATCCATTCTTAGAATTTCAAATAATCAGGCTAAGAGCGGTGGTTATGCTGAAATTGACACCCCAACGGGCCGTTACAAAGTCAAACTACCTGAAAACACACCAGATGGCGCCCGCTTAAAGGTTGAGGGTCGTGGTTTGCCACAAACCCGCGATCGTAAACCAGGGCACCTATATTTGGATGTTGAAATCACTGAAACCGTAACAGACCGCGCTGTTGCTGCACTAGATAAAATTTTGATGATGGCCAAACGACCACGCAAAAAAGATGATGATAGCGGTCAAGACAATATCCGCCTAAGCGCATAAACATAAGTGCTTGGCACTTGTCAAAAAATAAGAATATCTGCAAATTAAACCGGAAACATGTTTTCCGGTTTAATTTTATGCAACACCCCAAAAAACAAATTATTGATGACACATCGCTTGGTATTTTTGCGAAATTAAACAGGGCATCAACCATAATCCCGATAAGGCGTAATAATGAAACCCTCGAGGTTTTGCTTGTAAAACGCCATGAAAAAATTAAATTTGCGGGTGGCGCATATGTTTTTCCCGGTGGCAAACACGACCTTAATGATTGTGAATTATTGCCGCGAAACCCAAATCTTGATGACATTGCAAAAATGGCGGCAATTCGTGAAACCTTTGAAGAAACCGGCTATCTATTGGCACGCGATAAAAATCAAACCCTTATCGGCGATAATTTCAACCAACATCCTGAACGAAAGAAAATCATAGAAACGCCTATATATTTCAATAATTTCATGAAAGATAATGATTTTAAGCCGGCATTAGATTTATTAACGCCAATTGCAATATGGGTTCCGCCTGAATATGCGCAAAAACGTTATTTAACATGGTTTTACTTGGCCGAGATTGCACAAAATGCGGAAATTATTCCAGATAAAAAAGAAATAACCGATTTTTTATGGCAAAAACCGGCAAAGGCACTCCAAAATATTGAAACCGGTGTGATTAATGCCCTTTTCCCAACAATGGCAAATTTGTCTTTATTATCAAACTTTTCAAGTTTTGAAGAAATAAAAAAATTTCTTGATTGTAAAAATATGCCGCTGATACAAACGAAAACAATAGACAAAGGTATTAATTTATGGGTAGAGACAGATGTTAAGGATTTTTATCCTTATTCCACAAAACAATTTCATTAGGGGAGAATGAAATGGTTGCCGTATCTGATGGGAATTGTCCGCTAGTAAGTACCGAATGGCTTGCAGAGCATATCGACAGTCCTGATATACATGTGATTGATGCCAGTTGGTTCATGCCAAATAGTGGAAGAAACGCAAAACAAGAATATGAATTTTGCCACATCAAAGGCGCGGTATTTTTTGATATTGATGAAATAGCAGATTTAACCAGCCCCTATCCACACATGGTTCCAAGTCCTGAAAAATTTGCAAGTCGTGTTCGCAAACTTGGCCTTGGTGATGGTGTAAAAATAATCATTTATGATTCTCATGGAATTTTTTCTGCGCCGCGCGTTTGGTGGATGTTCCGCCTTATGGGGCATGATGATGTGGCGGTGCTTGATGGTGGCCTTAAAAAGTGGCTTGCCGAAGGGCGCCCAACAGATGACGCAATAGTTAGCCATTGGGAAAGACACTTCACAATCCGTATCCGCAATGATTTAATCAGGGATTTTTCACAAGTATTGGCGATTTGTGAAGATAAAGGAACACAAGTCGTTGACGCGCGCTCACCTGCACGATTCTCTGGAACCGAACCAGAGCCAAGACCAAACCTTAATTCAGGTCACATTCCAAATTCAATAAACTGGCATTATGCCCAATTGATTAATTCAGACGGCACAATGGTAAGCAATGATGAAATAAAGGCACAAATTGCGGCACTTGGCATTGATTTAAACAAGCCGATTATTGCAAGCTGTGGCACGGGTGTTACGGCGTGTATTCTGGCTTTGGCACTTGATAAAATTGGCAAAGACAAGGTTGCGGTCTATGACGGATCATGGGCTGAATGGGGTGCGCGCGATGATGCACCAATTGTCTGTGCCGATATGGTATAAAGGCTGAAAAGTGAATAACGATAAAAAACTAGCAACTAGACTTTCCCACCTTGGGCGCAATCCAAAACAACATGAAGGCTTTGTAAACCCGCCATCGCAACGCGGCAGCACAGTCATTCTTGATAGCGCAGAGGATTTATATTCAGACAAGAAATCTTATGGTCTTGAAGGCACTTCGACCCATGATTTTCTAACCGATGCCCTTAATGGTATTATGGATGCCAATGGCACAATACTATGCCCATCTGGTCTTTCGGCAATAACAACGACACTGCTTGCCTTTATAAAAGGTGGCGATCATATTCTTATTACCGATAGTATTTATGGCCCAACCCGCCGCTTTTGTAGCAGCGTTTTAAAAGGTTTCGGTGTTGAGGCAGAATATTATGATCCGCGTATAGGCGCAGATATTGAAAAACTTATTCGCCCAAACACAAAATTGATTTTCCTTGAAAGCCCAGGGTCTTTAACGCTAGAAATTCAAGATATTCCTGCGATTGTAAACGTCGCGCAAAAACACAATCTTCTTACCGCAATTGACGATACCTGGAGTGCGGGGGTTTATTTCAAACCGTTGAATGTTGGGGTTGATATTTCGATTCAAGCACTTACCAAATATCAAGGTGGGCATTCGGATGTCCTTCTTGGTTCCGTAAGCGTTAAACGAGACGATTTATTCAAAAAATTAAAAGAGACCCACCGCGATCTTGGCATTGGTGTCGCCGCAGAAGAAGCATGGTTGTGCCTTCGCGGTCTTAAAACCATGATTTTAAGAATGAATCATCAGGACAAGGTTGCACGTAAAATTGCCGCTTGGCTTGAGAAGCAAGATATTGTTGCCGAAGTTATACACCCTGCCCTGCCATCGTCACCAGATTATGAAATCTGGAAACGCGATTTTACCGGTGCGGGTGGTTTATTCTCTATTATACTAAAAGATATAAGTGACGCACAAATTAATAAGATGCTTAATGCCTATGAATTATTCTCTTTGGGATTTTCATGGGGCGGTTATGAGAGCCTTGTGATAAATTGCGCGCCACAATTGGCAACCCGTAAAGACCCTAAATGGACAAATAAAACCGCCTTAATACGCTATTCAATCGGCCTTGAGGATGAGGATGATTTGATTGCAGATTTAGAGCGTGGTTTCGCGGCTATAAAATAGGGTAATTATGGCGTTTGCCATTATTATCAATTAGAATAAAGCCATCCGAAGTTTTGATAACTTGCCCAGAGTTTACGGGGATTTTGCCGTATCCACCAGGTATATCAATCACGTATTTTGGCAAGGCAATTCCAGAAACCAATTTGGTAGTTTCACGATAAATCTTTGCACCTTCTTCAAGGTTAAGATAGAAATGCCCCGTTCCCTTTGCTAAATCGGGGTGATGCAAATAATATGGATTTATGTTGTTTTGCAAAAGAGTATTGAATAATTCGGCCAAAACCTCTGGCTTATCATTTACATTGCGCAAAAGAACGCTTTGCGAAAAAAGCTGAATTTTTGCATCAACAAGTTTATTGATTGCTACTTTAACCGCGTCATTTATTTCTATGGCATGGTTGGTGTGAATTACCATTTTCACGGATTTCTGCGATGCTTTTAATGCGGCAATCAATTCATCATTTATTATTTCAGGATTGGCAATAACCGCCCGCGTGTGGATTCTAAAGAATTTTATATGGGAAATCTTTGCAATATTTTCGGCAACTTCTTTAAGGCGGCGCACACTTGCCACCAATGGGTCACCACCGGTAAGAATTACTTCGTCAATCTCTTTATGCTGATGTAAGTAACCATAAATTTGTTCAAGCTCATCGCCCTTTAATGCCTGCCCCTTATTGTCGCCAACATTTTCACGCCTAAAGCAAAAACGACAATAAACCCCGCAAACTTCAACAAGCTTTATCAAAACGCGGTTTTTGTAACGATGAACAAGGCCTTTTAAAGGTGAATGGGCATCATCACCAATTGGGTCCGCCAACTCCCGCTCAAGGGTAATTAACTCATCCTTTGACGGGATGAACTGTTTTGCAATCGCATCACTATATAGCATACCGGCAATATTTTGTGGGATTGAAATTGAATATTTCGCCGCCACTTCTGCAAGCTTATCGGAATTATTTGCATCGAGCAGCCCGCGCGCTACCAACTCTTCCAAGCTTTTAATGGTTTTTGATTTTATAAGTGTTGGCAATTTATATCTTTCTTTCGCCCCGAAATATTTCTGTGAGATATTTTAAAATGCAAAATAAATCAAGTTTTCCAAAATTTAATGCAGATAAATTTATTACAACAAACCAGCAAATAGATAACACCTTGATTTTGCATGTTATTTTATAATTTTTAAAATTTTATCTGAACCGAAAATAAATTCATCAAAAAAATCTCGTTCATATTGGGTATGCGAATATGTACCTGTCAATGACGAAGGGCGCGAAACAAAACCTCCTCCCCTATGGTTTCTCCTCCCCCCCTAGCAAGCGTCTTTCGTCAAAGACACATAGAAGAAAGACACGAAGAAGAAGGAATAAAATTATGAGAAACAAAATTGCATTACTTGCCTTAACCGGTTTAACTGTAATAGTTCCAGTTGCTGCATCTGCAAAAGACTATTATGCACCACATCCAACCACAGTGCGCATTGATGGCCCAGACCGCGACCACCGCGCAGATGTTGTAATCCGTGACCATGATGGCTTCCGCGATAATCGTTACCACAATGATCGCTATGACAATCGCCGCATTGTTGCAGTTCGCCTACAAGAGCCACGTTATGTTAACCGTGCTGGCTGTGGCTGGGGTGTTAAAATCACCAAATTTGCAAACGGCGACCGTATCAGCAAAGATACCTATATGTGCAAAGCTGGACGTGGTGAATGGCGCATAGCGTACAGATAATTCAAAACAACATCCTCAAAAAATAAACCCCCAAATTTAATTTGGGGGTTTTGTTTTTTAGCCCTCGGCAATTAGTTTGCCAATTTCATCAAGAATGACAAGCCGCTTCTTTTCAAGGTCTTCAAGAACCATGTCATCGGCGGGCGTAACTTCATTCTGGATATTATTAATCTCGACCCAAAGTTTATGGTTTTCTTCCATAAGGCCTTTGAAATATGGGTTTGTTGTTTTTAATTTGTGAATAATTTCACCTTTCCCTGCAAACTCTTCTGCCAAGGCATTATCAAGATGATTTTCTTGCATACCATATCCTCCTTATTATTATTTACAGCATGAGAGTAATATTTATTAGCGATATAACAAGGGTAAAGATTGTCACAGCGAAGCAAAAATAACATCAATCATTGTCGTGATTGATTAGTTTTTGATACTGTTGCTCCAATTGTTTTAGGCGTTTAATCACACTATCAGAAATTAAATCCCGCAGACGTTCTGGTAATTCAATATGAAAATTGTTTCCCATTCTAACCAATCTTGTCTGCTTTAATATCTCGCCACTATTGCTTGCAAGACTAGAGGCAAGGCGCAAGCCAGAGCCAAAGAAATCCGCAATTTTTGCATATTCAGAATTTAAAAGACGTGCTGATTCATTTTCGGCTATATCTTCTGGTTTTTCACCATAACGTCGTGCAATAGTATGCGCCAAAAACACCCGTTCATTATGGCTTGCCGCAGGGTATGGGGCGCGCAAAACTAATTCATAGGCAAGTTGACCACGGTGATCGGGGTGAAGCCCCATGCCAATATTTACCAATGCACAACTTGCATTCAAAAGTTCTTTTTGACGAACTTCAGAAATACCATCCACATCAAGCGGTAAAAAATCTACAAGCCATTTATACGCTTCATCTGTAAAATTGAGTGCCGCTTTATCAAGATGTAAAATTGCACGTATTCCGTCTGAAAGTGGGTTTTCATTAAATCCCAAATGATCAGTCAAAACCCCTTCGCGCAGACCATATGACGAAATAACAATTTCTTTGGGTTTTCCGATTTCGATAATCTCACTCATCAAAAGGGCTGCATAAGGCAATGAATCAGCACGCCTTTGCGAAATCCCCCTAACCTTTTCAATGGTTTTACGACTTAGGCGGATTACGAAATTACAAAACTCCCGCATTTCGCGGCCATCAATAGTATAATTATTCAATACTTTTAATGGGTAGTTTTTATGGTCCATATGCATCTGCGCAAGGTTACGCCACGCACCGCCAACCGCATGAAACTCATCACCATTACAAAGCTTCAAAGCCTGTGATTTTTCTAAAACTGAACGTATGGCTTTACGGACTTGTTCGACATTGCCACCAATTTCACGAATTGATGCAATATCGCCAATTGCCAATGGGCCAAGCTTGTGTGATTCTTTGAATGAGGCGCTTTTTAAATCCACTAATTCTAGGCTTGAACCGCCCAAATCGCCCATAATCCCAGTCGCATTAGTTGTGCCTGATTTCACACCAATTGACGAATAATAACCTTCTTCAGAGCCATCGATCAAACGTACTGGAATTCCAATAACGTTTTTAATATAGGCAATAAATTCGGCGCCATCGCTTGCATCGCGCGAAGCAGCGGTTGCAATGGCATCAACCGATTCAATTTTTAAGTTATCAATCAACAACTTATAACGCTTTATTGAATTTAGCGCCAAGGCAACACCGGGTTCATATAATTTCCCAGTCTCACTTATGCCCCGCCCCAACGCAGCAAGCACTTTTTCGTTATGTATTGGAATAAAGGTTTTCCCAACAATAAGATAAATTACCAGACGAACAGAGTTTGAACCAATATCAATCACTGCATGCCGATAGCCGGTATAATTATTAGTGTCGTACACAAGATTCATTACGAAGTGCGTCTTTGCCTTGGTTTTTTGAGTGCTTTAATCGCACTTCCGCGCCCTGACAAGCTTGGATTTGAAATAAAATACTCATGGGCAGAAAAAGCATTACCGTCTTCGCAGTGACGTTTGTGATATGAACCATCTGAATTCATTATCCAACTTTGGGCGACATCATTCAAATAAGTCACCATTATTTCTTCAAGCACTTGGCGATGAACTGTTGGATTACAAATTGGAACCAGTGTTTCAACCCGTCGTTCAAGGTTTCTTGTCATCCAATCAGCCGATGAAATGAACACTTTGGCATCTTTACTTGGCAATGCTTTTCCGGCGGCAAAGCACACAATCCTTGAATGTTCAAGGAAACGACCAATCACTGATTTAACATTAATGTTTTCAGACAAACCCCGAACCTGCGGTCTTAAGCCGCAGACACCGCGTATAATAAGTTCAATCTTAACGCCCGCTTGTGATGCCTCATAAAGTTTATCAATAACCTCGGGGTCGATTAAGGCATTTAGCTTTGCCCAAACCCCAGAAGGCAAGCCCGCCTTGGCATTTCTAATTTCATCATCAAGATGCGCCAACAAGGTTGTTTTCAACGTAAGCGGTGACATTTTTAATTTTTCAAGCTCTTGCGGCATCGCATAGCCTGTCACATAATTAAATAATCGTCCGGCATCACGCCCCAAGGCTTCATCCGCGGTAAATAGTGACAAATCAGTATAAATTTTCGCGGTTATTGGGTGATAATTACCGGTTCCAAAGTGGGTGTAGGTTCGGAATTTCTTGCCCTCTTTACGAACAACCAAAGAAACCTTGGCGTGGGTTTTTAAATTCACAAAGCCAAAAACAACGTGAACCCCTGCCCGCTCTAAATCTTGCGCCCATTTAAGGTTTGCTTCTTCATCAAAGCGGGCCTTAATTTCAACAATTGCAGTAACCAGCTTGCCACTTTCGGCCGCCTCAATAAGTGCGGCAACAATCGGGGAATTTGCAGATGTCCGGTATAAAGTCTGCTTAATCGCAACAACATTGGGGTCTTTTGCCGCTTGGCGAATGAATTGCACCACAACGTCAAAAGTTTCAAATGGGTGGTGAACCAAAATATCTTTGGCACGGATTGCCGCAAAGGCATCATCACCAAACTCACGGATACGTTCTGGGAAACGTGGGACAAATGGTTTGAATTTTAAATCCGGTCTGTCTTCAGGGATTAATTGCGATAATTGCGCAATCCCCAAAATACCGTCAACCACAACCAAATCGCGCGTATGCACATTCATCTCTTCACGGATGAATTCGCGCATATCTTCGCTCATATTGGCATCAATTTTCAGACGCACCACCTCACCACGGCGCCGCTCTCTTAATGCGGCCTGTGCCTGTAAAATAAGATCCTCTGCCTCTTCTTGAAGTTCAATATCACTATCACGAATGATGCGGAATGCACCGGATGCCACCACCTCAAACCCCGGAAACAAGGCATCGGGGAAAAGCTCAATAACGGTTTCCAATGCCACAAAATAACGCATATTGCGTTCCCGCTTAAGTTCAATAAAGCGCGGAATCATTTGCGGAATTGGCACAAGTGCATTCATCTGCTTTCCATTATCGGTTCTTGAAAGCGCAAAGGCAATTGCAAAACCTAAATTCGGAATAAACGGGAATGGATGCGCCGGATCAACCGCAAGCGGGGTAAGGATTGGATAAATCTCTTCCATAAAATGCTTGCGCAAATCATTGGTATCGAATTCAAGTGCTTCTTTTAAACTTAAAACTTTGAAACCAACTTTTTTAAGCTCGATTTGCAATTCACGCCATAAGGTTTGTTGGCGTTGCATAAGGCGACCAGCAACCTGATTGATGCGTTCAAGCTGTTCGGTGGGCAAAAGACCATCCGCAGATAGAACCTTGCTTTTGGTTTTTAACAATTCGCGTAAACCAGACACGCGAACCATATAGAATTCATCAAGGTTATTGCCGCAAATTGATAAAAATCTCAGGCGCTCCATAATCGGGTGATTTGGATTGTTTGCCTCTTCTAATACGCGGGCATTGAATTCAAGCCACGAAATCTCGCGGTTAATGTAACGCTCTTCAGGAGCAGTGAACTTTTCTTTTACATCCACAATTTCAAGTGTCATCGAATATATCTTGCTCAATATGTTTATTGCCAAAGCCCGAAATGATTTTTTCAATATCATCAGCCACTAGGCTTTTTTTAGAATTGCAATATTCATCTATAAAGTCAAAAAATTTAAATATGGTGACCAGATTAAAATTTATCTGCTTGTAAAATTGTTTTTGTGCATCTTTTGGCGTTTTTATTCCACGCGGATTTGCCCAATTATTCCAGATTTTGTCAAATTCCACCTGCTTTAAATCCGGCAAAATAAACTTAATAATATTATCAAAACGGGACTTTAGGTCTGGTTGTTCAATATTTCTGATTTTGCCGACAAAAAGGAATATCCCCTCACCGCGTTCTGATTTATAAAAATATTCCAAGGCTTCTGAATTGCTCAAAACATCAAAGTCGATTACAGGGATGTTTTTAATGCTATTAATTAATTCAATCTTGAAGTCTTCGTCGCCAACTTCCAAAAATGCAATATTGCCAAGCCAATTTTCGGGATTTGAAAATTTTTCGATTGGATATTGGTAATGAGAATGCACCAAATCAATTAATTTTGGCAAATGCGTATCGCCAAAATCAAAGCCTAACTGTGGTATGTTTTCTTTTTGCATGAATAAATGTGGAAAATTTCAAAATTATCTTTAATAGCGTTCTTAGTTTAACTAACAAATGTAGTTTTCAAATGCCAGATAACATTAACACTAATAGCAATAATCACAATACAGGCCTTACCTACAAAGATTCAGGCGTTGACATTGATGCCGGCGAAGAATTGGTGCGCCGCATTTCACCTCTTGCCAAGGCAACAAATCGCCCTGGTGTTATGGGATCTTTGGGCGGTTTTGGTGGCCTATTTGACCTTAAAGCGGCGGGCTTTAAAGACCCTGTTTTGGTTTCAGGTACAGACGGCGTTGGCACCAAGCTTGAGATTGCAATTGAAACAGGAAAACACGGCACAATCGGTCAAGATTTGGTGGCGATGTGCGTTAATGATGTTTTGGCACAAGGCGCGCAGCCTTTGTTCTTCCTTGATTATTTCGCATGTTCAAAACTTGATGTTGAAGTGGCAACCTCTGTGGTTGCGGGCATTGCCGATGGCTGTAAACTTGCTGATTGTGCGTTAATTGGCGGAGAGACCGCTGAAATGCCTGGCATGTATGAAGACAAAAAATATGACCTTGCTGGTTTTTGTGTTGCCGCCGCAGAGCGTGAGGCACTTATCCCGCTTCATGACAAAATGCACTCTGGTGATTTATTAATCGGCCTTACCTCTTCTGGGCCACATTCAAACGGTTATTCGCTGGTTCGCAAAATTGTTGTACGTTCTGGTCTTAAATGGTCTGATGAGGCGCCATTTGCGACAGGTAAAACCTTGGCAGAAGCCCTGCTTGAGCCAACCCGTATTTATGTAAAATCCGTCATGCCATTAATCAAAAATGGCTGGATAAAAGGTTTGGCACACATAACAGGTGGTGGCTTAACCGAGAATACGCCGCGCATGTTACCTGAAACTTTGGCACCACAATTTGATTATGAAGCATGGGAATTCCCGCCTGTTTTCAAATGGTTACAAGAAGTTGGTAATGTTACAACTCCTGAAATGCACCGCACATTCAATTGTGGTATCGGGCTTGTACTATGTGTGGATGCTTCGCATATGGATGTTGTGCTTGGCGCATTATTCGCCGCAGGTGAAGAACCAATGGTAATTGGTCAATTGGTGGCAAATAATGGCTAAGAAGCGTGTTGTGGTTCTGGCTTCTGGGTCTGGCTCTAATTTTCAGTCAATTATAAATTTTGCACAAAATGGCGCAAGTTTTGAAATTGTCGGTCTTATTGTCAATGTCCCCGAAGTAAAGGCGATTGAACGCGCCAAAACCGCAAATATCCCGTCAAAACTTGTCAATCACAAAGATTACGCAACCCGCACAGATTTTGAAACGGCACTCAATCAAGCATTATTGGATTTCAATGCCGAGCTTGTAGTTTGCGCGGGCTTTATGCGCATTCTCCAAGCTGAATTTGTTGAAAAATGGGAAGGGAAAATGATTAATATCCACCCTTCTCTTTTGCCGAAATATAAAGGGTTACACACCCATCAACGGGCAATTGATGCCGGTGATAAAACCGCTGGCTGCACCGTTCATTTTGTAAATGCTGGCGTTGATGAAGGTGCTATTATTGGTCAGGCCGAAGTTGAAATAATGGATGGTGATGATGCCGATAAACTGGCAAGCCGCGTAATCATAAAGGAACATATTCTTTATCCATTGTGTGTTGACGCTGTGGCATCGGGCAAAATAATATTGACTAATGGCGCTTGCCTCAATGATGGCAAGCTAGAAATGATAAAAATATAATAGAGAGGGTGAAGAAAATGAAACTACGTGCATCAATAATAAGCCTTGGTATTTTAAGCTTTGCATGTTTTGGCGCGGCACAAGCCGAGGAAATCAAAGACTTTCCAAATCTGGCACGTTTCCAAGCCGAAAACACCCAACTTATTAGCGCGAAACCCGATAAAGCCCGCGTTGTCTTTATGGGCGATTCTATTACCCAATTTTGGGATACTGGCGCACAAAATATTTTCACCAATCAACATTTTATAAATCGCGGCATTAGTGGGCAAACCACCTCGCAAATGTTGTTGCGCTTCCGCCAAGATGTTGTCGCGCTTAAGCCGCAAAAAGTTGTAATCCTTGCAGGAACCAACGACATTGCAGGCAATACAGGGCCAGTTAGCCTTGAAACCATTATGGGCAATATAAAATCAATGGCCGAAATCGCCAAGGCAAATAAAATCGAAGTTGTGCTTTGTAAATTATTGCCGGCCGATCATTATTATTGGTCACCAGATATTAAGCCTGCACCACAAATTGCCCAATTGAATATTGAGATTGCGAAATATGCCAAGGCAAATAATCTTAAAGTTATTGATTATTATACCCCTATGGTAAATAAAAAAGGCGGGCTTCCAACCACCCTTAGCGGTGACGGCGTTCACCCCAATGCCGAAGGATATAAAATCATGAAGGCATTAGTAGAGCGTACGATTACTAAATAACTATTTTATTTACTAATAGCAGCAATGCGTGTAGCATAATTGCATGGCATTATGGTTCAAAAATTTGGTTTTCATCCCCTTGCTGGCATTTGCTTTAATGCTTGGTAATGGGAATTATCATTCTTGTGAACTTGAAAAAGTATCGCATCATAATGCCAAGGCAATGACTTCTGATATGCCTTGCCATGATATGACAGCCCCCCATGCAATGAAGATGGATGCCCACCAACAGGGTGATAAGCAACATAATAAATGCTGCGATAACGCTTGCACGTGTTCATATGGACATTGCAATGGAACAATTGCAATCACAGAGCCAAACGTTCAAATCAGCCCGCAATTCATGGGAAACATCCAAAGCCCAGAAGCGATAGCTTTTGCAATTATTGAACCGCAAACACCACCAGAGCGACCGCCGAAAAACTTTTCCTGATTATAAGTTTGCGCAACATATGCGCTTTTTGTAATTTTTTCAGGAAATCAAATCAATGAAAATCATAAAATTTGCCAAATTGCTTTTGGCATTTGGTTTTGCGTTGCCAATGATTGCGCATGCAGAAACCAAAGAATATAATCTGGTTATCGCCAGACAAAATGTGACAATAAACGGTGTCACATCAAACAAAATCACCATTAATAATACCCTTCCCGGCCCTGTTTTACGCTTTACGGAAGGCGATGAAGCAATAGTTCATGTAACCAATAATATGAATGAAGATACATCGGTTCATTGGCATGGCCTAATTGTACCGGGAAATATGGATGGTGCGCCGGGTTTTAATGGCACAATGCCGATTAAACCGCACGAAACATTTACCTATAAATTCCAGATTAAACAGTCTGGCACATATTGGTATCATTCGCACACCTTGGGGCAAGAACAAGAAGGTCTATATGCCGGAATAATTATCGACCCCAAAGAAGAACAAATAAAATCAGATCGTGAATATGTCGTTTTGCTATCTGACTATAAGCATGAAAGCGCAAAGCAAACCCTGCAACATTTAAAATCATCATCTGATTATTACCAATATCACCGCAAGACAATTGTTGATTATTTAAAGGATGCCAAGGAACGCGGTTTTGGGGCGGCAAGCAAAACCTCATTAGAGTGGGGGAAAATGCGAATGTTGCCAACCGATTTATCGGACGTAACAGGTTATGATTTTTTGATAAATGGGATGACACCAAACGAAAATTGGACAGGAATTTACAAAGAAGGTGAAAAAATCCGCCTACGCTTTATCAATGCCTCCGCCATGAGCATGTATGACGTTCGCATACCTGGCCTTAAAATGACCATTGTTCAGGCCGATGGGCAAGATGTTGAGCCAGTCGAAGTTGATGAATTCCGCTTTGGTAATGCCGAAACCTATGACGTAATTGTCGAACCGAAAGACGATAAACCCTATACAATCACCGCCGAACCAATAGACCGCACCGGATTTGCCATCGGCACCCTTGCAACATCGTTGGGGCAAGTAGGTGAAAAGCCTGTTGCCCGCCCACGCGCACTTCTAACCATGTCTGATATGAACATGGAATTGATGATGAAAGATGACCCCAATATGGATATGTCGAACATACCCCCAAGTGGTTGGGCCAATTCCAATGCGCCAGAAGGAACAAGAATTTTGGAATATTCCGACCTTCGCGCACTAAATCCGCAAACTGATTTACGTGAACCAACAAGGGATATTGTGGTTCGCCTTGGTGGCAATATGGAGCGTTACATTTGGACCATGGATGGGCATGTATTCGACCCCAAACGTGGTTTCAAGGTCGATTTCAATGAGCGTGTTCGCCTTACCTATATTAATGAAACCATGATGGCACACCCAATTCACTTGCATGGTATGTTTGTGCAATTAGAAAATGGGCAGGATATGGATAAAATGCCAAGCAAGCACACGGTAATTGTACCACCGGGTCAGACCTTGTCGGTATTATTAACCGCCAATAATCCTGGTGATTGGCCGTTTCACTGTCACCTCTTCTTTCACATGGCAAGTGGGATGATGACGCAAATTTCCGTGGCGCAACCAGACGCCTCAAAAGAAATAACCCCCATGATGGATATGCCAAAAATGAACCATGGAGGCCACAATGGACATTAAAATTATTGCCATTATGGCATTATTGACGCCATCATTGGCATTCGCCGAAGCGGCTCATAATCATAATCATTTGGGTGAAAGTAACTTATTCCCATATCACTCTTTCACCCTTGAAACCGATTATGGCGATGAAAAAACCGATTGGGATTTAGTTGGCTGGGCCGGCGGTGATTATCAGAAACTTTGGGTGAAATCCGAAGGTAGTATCGAAAATGGCAAGCTTAGCGATGCAAATCTATGGGCATTATATAGCCGCAATGTAGCAACCTTTTGGGATGCACAAATTGGTCTTCGTTATGACCCCAAAATTCAAGCACACCAACGCGAAAGCAGTTATGTTGCATTTGGAATAAATGGTCTTGCGCCATTTTTCTTTGAAACCGAAGCATACGGGCTTTTGCGCGATGATGGGCTTTTTAGCATTCACCTTAAACAGGAGAATGATATTTTAATCACCAATCGACTTGTCCTTAGCCCATCATTGGCATTGAATATAAATTCACGCAGTGATGAAGAATATCAAATCGGCTCGGGGTTATCTGATGCAGAAGCTAAACTAATGCTGCGTTATGAATTTACCCGTGAATTTGCGCCATATGTTGAATATTCCTATGAACGGAAATTCGGCAAAACCGCAAAACTTTATGACGCAATCGCCGAACCAATATCATCAGATGGTTTTAGGCTTGGCATAAGGTTTAAATTCTAGGCATAAAAAAACCCCGCCAAATTGGCGGGGTTTTGTTTTAAAGATGCCAAATATTATTCAGCGTCTTCTAATACTGGACCAGAGTCTTGACCTTTTGCATCAACATCACGGTCAACAAATTCAATAACAGCAACAGGTGCGTTATCGCCATAACGGAAGCCAGCCTTCATAATACGAAGGTAGCCGCCTTGGCGCTCTTTGTAACGTGGTGCGATTACGTCGAATAGTTTTTTCGCTTGGGTTTCATCGCCCATACGAGACATAACGATACGACGGTTAGCAAGACCGCCTTTTTTAGCCAAAGTAACCAAACGCTCTACAACAGGGCGAAGTTCTTTTGCTTTTGGCAAGGTGGTGGTGATTTGTTCGTGCTTAATCAATGAAGCAGCCATATTTGCAAACATTGCCTCACGGTGCTCGTGAGTGCGGTTAAGTTTGCGATGTCCATGTGCGTGACGCATATTTCTCTCCTAAAGCTGTAAGTTTCCAAAAGG
>APMI01002060.1_pt1 | contig 19515 bp, 19 predicted proteins | sample 667938 | NCBI WGS metagenome assembly APMI01 (sample SAMN01084076, study PRJNA167559) | wastewater metagenome | biome: Wastewater | place: Denmark: Ejby Moelle, Odense | collected 2011-11-28 | reverse complement strand
GTAGTGCTCTCCCGCTGAGCTATGCGCCCGTTCAGCGTGGAATGCGTTTATTGAATTATATTTGACATTGCAAGCATTCAAAACATAGAATAATGAAATCAAATGCTTTCACTTTCGCTTTTCCAAATTTCAATTATTGTCGATGATTATGACAAGGCTATTGCCTTTTATCGTGATGTTATGGGCTTTACGCTGCTTGAAGATACAATGATTAGCGATACAAAGCGTTGGGTTGCGTTAAGACCCGGCGAAATTGGCGCCCAGATTATTCTCGCAAAAGCATCTGATGAAATGCAAAAAGCAGCAATTGGCAATCAATTCGGTGGGCGGGTTGGATTATTCCTTAAAACCGATGATTTTGATGCCACATATCAAAAACTTTTGTCTGGCAATGTAAAATTTCACGAAGCGCCAAGAAGTGAAAAATATGGCAAGGTAGTGGTATTCGAGGATATTTACGGCAATAAATGGGACTTGATTGAACCAAAATGACTAATTTCATCATAAGAGATGCCAATATTGGCGACATTGCACAAATCCATGCAATTTATTCCCAATCGGTTATCGAAGATACCGCAAGCTGGGAATATGATCCGCCGACATTGCAAGAAATGCAAAGACGTTATGACGCCTTATTATCAGAAAATTTTCCATATCTTGTCGCGGTAAAGGGTGACGAGGTTTTAGGCTATGCCTATGCTGGGCATTATCGCCCGCGCATTGGGTACAGATTCTGCGTTGAGAATAGCATATATGTCAGCAAAACAAATCAAGGCATTGGGGTTGGCAAAGCACTTTTGAAATCATTAGTCAATGAATGTGAAACCCGCGGCTTTACCGAGATTATTGCGGTTATTGGTGACAGCGCAAATATGGCATCAATTGCGCTTCATAAATCTTGTGGTTTTTACCATGTTGGCCTTTTGCCCAAGGTAGGTTTCAAGTTTAACAAATGGCTAGATAGCGTGTTAATGCAATGCAGCATTGCAAAAGCGAATAAATAAAACCGCTCATTTTTGTTGCGGCGCACAATGAATATCTATATGAGACTTTAGTATAAATAAGAATCTCAGGTAAAAATTGTCTCAAGTGAAAAAATTTTCCGCGCGACAAAGTCTTTAGGGTTTAAAATGACGTACAAAACCAGTCTTTCACGCAAGAGCATTGTTGCAGCCGCATTTTTCACATTTTTGATGGCAATTGTCGCCTTTAGCGCCAGTATTCATTAATTTCGGCATACAATAAGCTGCTGATTTTAAAGTTTTACGCCGCCTAGCCTTATGGTTCGGCGGCTTTTATCTATTTGGGCATTCCCGCACCTTGCCACGCGGTAATACCGCCGGCAACATTATAAACATCTTTAAAGCCCAATTGTTTGAACGCATCCATTGATAGACCACTTCTGTGCCCCGTGCGGCAATAAACAATATATGGTTTCTCTTTTGGCAAGCGTTTCAGATTTTGGGCAAACTCCGGCGATTTAAAATCAATATTTACCGCATTCGGAACATGCCCACCCGCAAACTCTTCGGGGGTTCTTACATCAATAATCGTAACTTTTGCATTATTGGCAATAAGCGTATTTGCGCTTGCGGCATCAATTGTTTTTATGCTTTGTGCTTGCACCATTTCTTGCGGCGCGCATGACGACAACAAAGGCGCACCAATCAGCGCAGCGGCAATAAAAAGATTTTTGATTTGCATAAATGCCTCTCTAACACATTCAATAATTAGAAAATACTAATTATCAATATCACTTAGCGCAAGCAGAGTTTGTGAGATTAAGCAGCCATAACCTTCTCAACTTCGTTCACAAGATCACGAAGGTGGAATGGTTTTGATAAAACTTTTGCTTGTTGCGGTGCCTGATTAGCAGGGTTTAATGCAACGGCCGCAAAACCGGTAATGAACACGATTTTGATATTATTATTTATCTCATTGGCCTTGCGTGCAAGCTCGACACCATCAATACCTGGCATTACAATATCCGTTAGCAATAAATCATAATTTACCGCTTGAAGCGCATCAAACGCCTGATCGCCATCGGGATAATCGCTAACATCATGCCCAGCTTTTACCAAAGCATTTGCAAGAAAGGTGCGAAGGCTGTCATCATCTTCTGCCAATAATATTTTTGCCACTTATATCCCCTGAAATAAAACCTAGTGCGCGCTATATAGCACGGCTAAAGTTGACAAATTCTAAAAAACCAATTTCAAAAACAATTAAAGCAAGAGCAAATTACATTATAAACATGAACACAAGTGAATATTTAGATAGTCAACCGCCGTTTTTGTGCCATTTTCCGGCACAATTAACGATGCCGCTTTTGCTTTCAAGCCCGCATTCGGGTCATTTTTATCCACGAGAATTTACAGAACAATCGCAATATGACACTGAAATATTGCAGAATTTTGAAGATCCATTCGTTGATGAAATATATTCATTTGCAGATAGAACTGGAATTTCATACATAAATGCAAACTATGCGCGGGCATATGTTGATTTAAACCGCGCACCCGATTCTTTTGATAATTTGTTGTTCAAAGATAATTTAAACCTTAACCCATGCTTGAACACTAAAAACGGTTATGGTGTTATTCCGCGCCTTATTGCCGCCGACATGCCAATTTATAAGGAAAAACTACACATTGCCGAAGCGCGCAATAGAATCAATTCTGTTTACAAGCCTTATCACGAGGCAATATCTAATGAATTGGCGCGAATAAAAGCAAAATTTGGCAAGGCAATTCTTATCGATTGCCATTCAATGCCACAAAAAGCCTTGGGCAAGGATGATATTGATATAATTATCGGTGATTGCTTTGGCGCATCCATAAGCCCACTTTTAAGTGACACTCTTGTACGGCATTTTACCAAACAAGGGCTAAAAGTTCGCAAAAATCATATTTATTCTGGCGGCTACATTACCAAAACCTATGGAAAGCCAAAAGACAATATTCAGGCCGTGCAAATTGAGATTAATCGCAAATTATACATGCTGCCTGATAAATATGCGAAATCGCCCCAATTTGATAGCGTTTCTGCCCTTATAGCCACGGCAATAATTTCATTCATGCAAGAAATTTAAGCAAAAAAAAGCCCCGCATGATAGCGGGGCAAATAAAGTTACAAGGGAGGAAACGCCCGAAAAGGGCTAAAGACGCCGAAGCGTCATGACCTATATATACTTCGCAGGCGCAAAATAAGCAAATGATTTTTTGCAAGTGCAGCATCCAAAAACGCAATACAAGGCTGTTTTTAATCTATTTGCACAATACAGACCCCTAAATGACGAATTTTTGTGCAAATATACATCGATATTTGGAAATATTATCCTTTTTGGCTATTTTTTGTGACTGTAATTTACTGCAATTAAAATATATCTGCACTCGTTTTTATTACATTTTAAGGGTATCAGATGGCTTCTATCTATAAAACTCGGGGAAAAACATGCCAAAACTTGCATTAATTCGTCATGGACAATCACAATGGAATCTTGAAAACCGCTTCACAGGTTGGGTTGATGTCAACCTTACTGAAGAAGGTGAAAAACAAGCAACCAAATCAGGCGAACTTTTGAAAGCAACTGGCATAGAATTTTCACAAGCCTTTACATCATTCCAAACCCGCGCAATTCGCACACTTTGGCTTGCTTTAACCGCAATGGGCAGATGTTATTTACCGGAAACCAAATCTTGGCGCCTTAATGAGCGTCACTATGGTGGTCTTACCGGTCTTGATAAAACCGAAACCGCAAAAAAACATGGCGATGAACAGGTTCGCATTTGGCGCCGCTCATATGATATTGCGCCGCCGCCGCTTGCAAAAGATGATCCAAACCACCCATCACAAGACTTGCGCTATAAAGATGTTCCTGCAAATGAGCTTCCAGATACCGAAAGCCTTAAAACAACATTGGAACGTGTAACCCCGTTTTGGGAATCAGATATCGCACCGGCGCTTAAAAACGGTAACGTTGTAATTGCGGCGCATGGCAACAGCCTGCGGGCAATTGTTAAAAACCTTTTTGGTCTTGATGAAGAAGAAATCATGAAGGTGGAAATTCCAACCGGCAACCCTCTTTTGATTGATTTGGACGATAATTTAAAACCAATCAGCGCGAAATATCTTGATGAAGCGCGTGCAAACCCATTACCAGCAATTAAATAGGTGAAAAATGGCGCATATAATGGATGAATTTTATATGCGTCTCGCCCTTGGGGTTGCCAAAGATGGCGCTGGGCTAACTGGCCCCAACCCCAATGTTGGTTGCGTGATTGTTTTAGACGGCAAAATCATTGCCTGCGAAAGAACCGCAGACAGCGGGCGACCACATGCGGAATATAAGGCGGTCGAAACCGCATTTGAAAGCTTTGATGGAATCGAAGGCTGTGATGTCTATGTCACGCTTGAACCCTGCGCCCATATTTCCGAACGTGGCCCAAATTGTTCGGATGTAATGCTTGATATCAAACCCGCGCGTGTAATCATTGCCATGCAAGACCCCGACCCCCGCACCGCCGGCAATGGCATCAAAAAAATGCAAGATGCAGGTATTATTGTCGAAGTTGGTCTTTTGGGTGATGAGGCGGCAGAACTAATCAAAGACTTTACCGCCCGCTTTGATAAAGCCTAATATTTCCACCTTATCGTTGCACCAAACATTCTTGGCTCTGCTGGGAAACCATCAATTTGCGATGTAATCGCCCGCACCGTGCCGCTTTTTGACATTAACGGGCTTGCACCTTGCAATGGGCCATCAAAATATATTTGTGCGTAATGCTCATCAGATAGATTATTACCCCAAAGCATCAAATCCAAACCACTACGAAGCGTTAAGGTTACACTCGCATTATATAAATCAAGTTCACGTGTTACTTTGCGCCCATCAAGGTTTGAACCACCATTGAATGAAGACGTGTGGCGATGATTGAAATTGATGCGGTAATCATGCCCTGCAATCACATTTTCATAGGTAACATTATTGGTCGCCGTCCATTTTGGTGAAGCTGTCAATTGCTGCCCGGCAATCAAATAGAGATTGAGGTTTTGCCCAAGAAAAGTCGAAAAATCAGCAGGGTTCCCTAAATTATCCATGTATTTGGTGTCATAATAGGCAAGACCGCCATCATAACGCAAACCCTTGATTGGGGCTTTATAACCAATTTCAAACTCCGCGCCCTTTGAATAAACCTTTGGTACAGAGGCAACAATTTGCGAAATACCGTTATAGGTATTTAATTGGAAGTCGGAATAATCGGCCTTGAAAATCGCCAAGGCGGTTTTTAAATTGCCGCCAAGCCAATTATTTTTCATGCCAATTTCATAATTATCAACCACTTCGGCAGGGAATGAAGTATCAGGCGCGCGAATTGTCTGCGCCCCCACCGCCCCCGAAACAATCGATCCCTTATTATCAGACATCACACGATCAAGGTTAAAGCCACCGGCCTTGTGACCATGTGCATAGGTGGCATAGACAAAAACCTTTTCATTCGGGCGGTAATCAATGCTAAGAACGCCTGAAAACTGGTCATCATTGAATTTTTGTTTGTGATCTAAGCCATCAAGTGCTGAACGCGCCCACGGCACACAAACAGTCCCAACCACACCCGCAAGATTTGCCGGCGCAATTGCCGATGGGTCAAAACCGTAAACTTGTTCGATTGCCTTACACCCCGCCGAACCCGTGGTTTCATATTTGGCGGAAAAATCCTTTTCAAGGTGATTATAACGCAAACCAAGGGTTAGGTTAACTTCATCATTAATTGCATAGATATTATGGCTATAAAGCGCAAGCGCATCGGCATTTTGTTCAAAATAATCCGACCAACCGCCGCCCAATGTCATGGCAGGGGTATTGGCATTAAACACGCCCCCCGTTGCCGAAGATATAATATTACGAAGGTTTGGCGCAAAACCAGAAACCGGATTAGTTAAAGCACCCGCCCCCGAAAACAATGCGCCAATATAGGTTTCATAATCTTTGCCATAACGGAAAACATTGTGCGAATTGGTTTGTTCATGGCTATAAAACGCGCCAACTTTCCAATTTAATTTGCCATTTTCGCCATCGAGAGAAACTTCATGGGTAAATTCTTTTATTTTATTGCCAGGGCGTTCTGACAAATCACGATACAAAATATCCGCCCCCGACCATTCACCATCTTGGGCATAGGCAAATTGGAAATAGCGATATGATGAAACGGATTTAAGGTGCTTGCCGGCAAAGTTATAATCAATATCAAGGCTTATACCACGGTCATGCACAATCTGGTCAAAATAGCGATCCGCACTGGCGCTATATTCATTTTGCGTATTATTTGGTGATAAAGCATTGGCCGCAATTCGGTTTAGAATGGTGGTTGTGTTAGCCGGTGCCCGACTATCGGGGACGTAAACAAAGGCATTACAACATGCCTCATTACGTTCAGATATATCGAAAATAAGGCGTGCTTTCAAAGCATCATTTGGTTTGTAAACCGCCTGCGAACGCAAAAGCCAATAATTAACATCATTATCCTTGCGTTCATTGGGTTGCCCCGCATTTACCGTGAAATATCCATCGCGGTTACGCACCACACCAAACAAACTCGCGGCAATATTTTCGCTTATGCCGCCCGAAATGCCCGCTTGAAGCCCAGTGGCATTATAATTACCCTTTGTAAACTCACCCCAAGTTTCTGTGGTTTGGGTCGGTTCTTTGGTTTTTATGGCAATAAGACCCGTTGTGGTATTGCGTCCGGTAATCGTGCTTTGTGGGCCGCGCAGGATTTCGACCCGTTCTAATTCGCCCAAATCACCAAATGCCACCGAAGTGCGCGCACGTGATACATTGTCAATCATAACGCCTACGCTTGGCTCTAGGCCAACATTCGTCCCCTGTGTGCCGATACCACGAATGCGGGCGGTTACCGATGACGCCGATTCAGATTGCGGTAATTGCAAAAACGGTGTGATTTGTACCAATTCTGAAAGATGATGTATGCTATTATCTTCAAGTTTTTGTTGATTATAAACTGAAACGGCAAGTGGCATTTTTTCGGACTTGCCTTTGCCTATAACAATGATTTGCTCATCAACATTTAAAACATCATCGGCATATGCGTGGCTCGCAACCGCAAATACCGCCAAAGCAATAGTGCATGATAAAAAATTGCGATAATTTGGATGATGTTTTTTCATTTTTATCCCCGATTTTAGTTTTATCAGAATTCGCGCTTTAAAACCATGATACCTTCGTTACAATAGAATAATTTTCTTAAATCGCTATATTTTGCTATTTTTTACAAAAATATTGACAATTATCTGGTATTTTGGCAGCTAGGTTCGTATGGTAAACTCAGATGGTACAAATGTTAGGCGTCGCGCAAAGGTTGATTATAACCAATGTGGCATTGGCCTTGCCGCAGAAATTTTGGGCGATAAATGGATATTGCTTATCTTACGTGAAGCGCTTTTTAACGTCATCCGCTTTGAAGATTTGCGTCAAGATTTACAAATCCCCAAATCCGTACTTTCAAAACGTCTCACACTTTTAGTTGATAATAATATAATGGAAAAACGCCCATATCGTGAATTAAACACGCGGGTACGATATTCATACCACCTAACAAAAAAGGGGCGCGGCCTATTCAAGGCATTTTTGGCATTGATGGAATGGGGCAATGAATTTATGTTGGACAGGCAAGCAAAATATATATTTATTGATAAGCATACAAACCTTCCGATTAAACTCGGCCTTATCGATACATCTGGGCAACAAGTTCCACAAAAAGCGGTAAGCATGATTATGACCAAAAGGATTTAAAAAAATGGCAAAAATTAGCGTTTTTGAATTTGAAAACAAAAAATATGTTGGCGTTATCGATGGCGACAATGTCAAAATGACAAGCGAATATATTGATTTTTCATCAATTGAACACGCCGCAAAAACAAAAGAATTCACGAAAACCCTTGCCATTGCGGACGTTAAAATCCTTGCCCCCATTCCCAACCCACCACGTGTATTTGGTATGGGAAAAAATTATGCCGAGCATGCCAAAGAAATGGCTTCGGACGTGCCAACCACCCAGATCTGGTTTGCCAAACAACCAACATCTATCAATTCACCATATGGCAATGTTAATAAGCCAGTGGTTTCGGACATGCTGGATTATGAGGTTGAGTTGGTGGTTATTATCGGCAAAACCTGCAAACATGTTCCAAAAGAGCGGGCGCAGGAGGTTGTGTTTGGCTATATGGTTGGCTGTGACTTTTCGGTGCGCGATTGGCAAAAGGCTTCGCAAACGTGGAATATGGGCAAAGGTTTTGATACCCATGCACCAATTGGCCCATATGTTTTAACCCCAGATGAAGTAAATGATTTGGACGCGCTTGGGCTACGTTGTTTTGTAAATGGTCAAAAGATGCAGGATGGCAAAATCAAAGATATGGTCTTTAAAATCCCTGATATGATTGAACATTTAACCAAGGCAATGACCTTGTTGCCAGGGGATTTATTATTCACCGGCACACCATCGGGCGTGGGCATGGGGCGCAACCCGCCGTTTTACCTAAAAGCAGGCGATGTTGTTCGCTGCGAAATTGATGAAATGGGCTATATTGAAAATGAAATAGTGCCCGAAGTGGTCGAGACGGTTATTAAATAGCGGATTTTTCGCGCTAATAAATATTATGCAGGCAGCCCCCTTCCGAACGCTTCGCGTCCACCTTCCCCAATATTGGGGAAGGAGATGTGCGCAATGCTTGCGGCCTTATCCCCGCGTTAATAAGCGGCATTAATATTCATGACGTTTTTGGTGAGTGCGGCTTTGTGATGTCAGGAAATGTCAGGTTTTTTGGCGGCTGTTCATTTGATCTCAGCATGTCAACAAATGTCAACATTTTTTGGATTCTTACAAAAAGCACCATAAAAAATGCACAAGCAATTGATTTATAATTATTTTATAGCCCAAACCAATTGTTACAAATCGCAAAAACATTGACAAATATTATCTAAATGGGAACAAAAACAGCATGAAAGACAAACCACTTCACAGCCTTGCAAGAATATTCTAAAAGCCAAATCATGAAAATTGCGTTTTTAGGTTCACCCGATTTTGCCATTCCCGCGCTCAAGGCATTAATTGCATCAGAGCATGAAGTGGTTTGTGTCTATTCCCAGCCGCCGCGCCCAAAGGGACGCGGGCAAAAGCTGCAACCGACCCTTGTCCATGCTTTGGCAGAAGAAAATGGCATTGAGGTGCGCACACCCAAAAGCCTCAAAAGCGAAGAAGAACAACAAAAATTCCGTGATCTAAACCTCGATATTGCTATTGTGGTTGCATATGGTCTTTTATTACCAAAAGAAATCCTTGTGGCGCCAAAATATGGTTGTTTGAACATTCACCCTTCACTTTTGCCACGTTGGCGCGGGGCCGCCCCGTTGCAGCGCACGATTGAGGCGGGCGACAAGGTAACAAGCGTGCAAATCATGGCGATGGATGAAGGGCTTGATACCGGCGCAATCTATATGCGCCAAGATTTTGCAATTCCGTCCACCGAAACCTATGGCAGCCTATCTGAAAAATGTTCGCAAATCGGTGCGGAATTGGTTTTAAAAACGCTTGTAGAAATTCCAAATGGCTTACAACCAGTTGCGCAAACGGAAGACGGCGTAACCTATGCCAAAAAGATTACCAAGGAAGAAGCACAAATTGATTGGTCAAAACCCGCCCATGAAATTGATTGTAAAATCCGTGGTTTCAGCCCCCTTCCCGCAGCATGGACAATGATGGACGGGGTGCGCTTTAAAATTCTTGACAGCGAAGTTACCACTGGTAACGGCAATGCCGGCGAGGTTTTGGATGACAATTTAACCATTGCATGTGGCGATGGTGCAATAAAAATCAAACGCCTGCAACGTGAAGGTAAACCCGCACAATCCGCCACGGATTTCCAAAAAAGCCAAGCTATAAACAGGGGTTCACGCTTTGACTAAGTGGAAATTAACCCTTGAATATAATGGTGGCGGTTTTTGCGGCTGGCAATCGCAGCCGGAAAAATGCGGGGTACAGGATGCACTTGAAACAGCAATTTTCAAAATTGATGGGGTTGAAACCCGCGTTTCCGTTGCCGGTCGCACCGATGCGGGGGTCCACGCACTTGGACAAGTTGCATCGTTCAATGCCCAAAAAGATTGGGTTGATTTTAGGCTGCTTGAGGCATTAAACGCGCATTTGCGTAATCTTGGCGCGGTATCCGTTACCAAGGCCGAAATAATGCCCGATGATTTTGACGCACGATTTTCAGCTAAATCACGTGAATATATTTATATAATCCAAAATCGCCGTGCATTTTTGACGGTTAATAAGGGGTTGGCGTGGCGCGTACCTATGCCGCTTGATGTTGAAAAAATGCACGAAGGCGCGCAATTGCTTGTTGGCAATCATGATTTCAGCACTTTTCGGGACGCCGAATGTCAGGCCAAAAGCCCCGTTAAAACCCTTGATATTTTTGACATCAAACGTGTGCAAACCCCATATGGTGAGCAAATCCATTGTTATCTAAAGGCACAAAGCTTCTTGCACCGCCAAGTACGTTCAATGGTTGGCACATTGGTTGAGGTTGGGCGCGGCGCATGGACATTGGATGATTTGGTGGCGGCATTAGAAGCAAAAGACCGCACCAAATGCGGCCAAGTCTCCCCACCCGATGGATTGTATTTGAGTGCGGTGAATTATTAATTCTCCCCCCTTCCCCCATGAAGCAGTTAAGGCTTGGGTTTCCCCAAGCCTTTTAAAATTATCTGCAAAATAAAATCGGAAACCACGCTTTCCGATTTTATTTTTCCTTATTCCCAAAATCCTGAGTGAGGCACTAAGTGCCGAGGGTGGGATTTTGATTAAGCATCAATATCCGCCTCCAACGCAAATTCCTGAATAAACTCACGGCGTGGTTCAACCAATTCACCCATAAGGCGGGTAAACATGGAATCGGCGGCATCGTGATGTTCCACACGAACCTGAAGCAATGAGCGGGCATTTTTATCCAATGTGGTTTCCCACAATTGTTCCGCATTCATTTCGCCCAAGCCCTTATAACGCTGGATAGAGATACCTTTACGACCCTGCGAACGAATCGCTTCAAGAAGATCACTTGGGCCATAAATTTGGGCGATGAAATCACGGCGTTTAAATTCACCGACATTGTCAAAAGTGTTTTCAAACGCTTTGGCACGTTCAGAAAGACGTTTAGCATCAATGGACGCAAGAAGAGCATTATCAAGCAAAATAGCCTCGGTAACGCCGCGAACTTCACGAAGGAATTTAAGGCCGCCTTCGGTAATTTCGGCATGCCAATTATCTTCCCATTCATGGGCAAGACTATTTAGGCGTTTTGCCGCATTATCGGCAATCTCTTGGGTGATATCAATTGTCAGAGCGCCCGCAAGTGCCGCTTGTTCAATGGCGAATGCCGGCACACGTGCAGTTAAACGTGCAAGATTGGCCTCAAAATGTTCGGCCTCTTTTACAACGCCAAGCAAGTCTGCACCAAGGCGAACTTCACCGCCACCAGTTTTGAATGAAGCTTCGTTCGTTCCCTCACTGATAAGGTATTCTTCAAGTGCAGATTGATCTTTCAAATAAGTTTCAGAACGACCTTTTGCAGCCTTATAAAGCGGCGGTTGGGCAATATAGATATGACCATTATCAATCAATTCGTGCATATGCCTAAAGAAGAAGGTCAAAAGAAGGGTGCGGATGTGCGCACCGTCCACGTCCGCATCGGTCATGATAATGATTTTATGATAACGGAGTTTATCGATATTAAAGCCGCCATTTTCCGGTGTATCGCGCCCGATACCGGTACCAAGAGCGGTGATTAATGTGCCAACCTCTTGGGAGGATAACATTTTGTCAAAGCGCGCACGTTCAACGTTTAGGATTTTACCACGAAGTGGCAATACCGCCTGATTGGCGCGGTCGCGCCCCTGTTTTGCAGAACCGCCCGCGGAATCCCCTTCCACTATGAATAGTTCTGATTTTGCGGGGTCACGTTCTTGGCAATCGGCAAGTTTGCCAGGAAGTGATGAAATATCCATCGCATTTTTGCGAACCAAAGAACGTGCCTTGCGCGCCGCTTCACGTGCTGCTGCGGCCTGAATGATTTTGGTCATGATGGAGCGCGCCCCATCAGGGTTTTCTTCAAACCAATCGCCAAGTATTTGCCCAACTACACCCTCAACAACAGGGCGAACTTCGGATGAAACTAGTTTATCCTTGGTTTGTGATGAGAATTTTGGATCAGGCACTTTTACAGAAAGCACACAAGTCAAACCTTCGCGCGCATCATCGCCAACAATACCGACTTTTTCTTTTTTGGAGATGCCGGATTTTTCAAAATAAGTATTGATTACACGGGTTAGTGCCGCACGGAAGCCCGCCAAATGCGTGCCGCCATCACGTTGTGGAATATTGTTGGTGAAACAACCAACATTTTCGTAATAGCCATCATTCCATTGCAGTGCTACTTCAACACCGATACCATCACGCTCGCCTGAAACATAAATCGGCTCACCACCCAAAAGGCTTTGTTTATCGCGGTCGATATAACGAACAAATTCTTTTAAACCGCCATCGTAATAGAATAATTGCTCAAATGGTTCTGGCCCACGCAAGTCATGAAAAATAACTTTTACGCCAGAGTTCAAAAATGCAAGTTCACGCAGGCGCGCCAATAATGTATCGCGGGAAAATTCGGTCTTTGTGAAAATTGTTGGGCTTGGCAAAAAGCGAACACGGGTTCCGCGTTTTCCCGGCGCATCACCCACAACTTTTAGAGGGGCCGCAGTTTCAGATTCTTCAAAACGGATAAAATGCTCTTTATCATCGCGCCAAATAGTCAAATCAAGCCAGTTTGAAAGTGCGTTAACAACCGAAATACCCACGCCGTGCAAACCACCAGAAACCTTGTATGAGTTTTGGTCAAACTTACCACCCGCATGAAGCTGGGTCATGATAACCTCGGCCGCAGAAACACCCTCTTCTTTGTGGATGTCGGTTGGAATACCACGCCCGTCATCTTCAACCTGTGCCGAACCATCGGCAAACAATGTAACGATACAATGGGTTGCATGCCCCGCCAATGTTTCGTCAATTGCGTTATCCACCGCCTCATAAAGCATGTGATGCAAACCCGAACCGTCATCAGTGTCACCGATATACATACCAGGGCGTTTTCTTACCGCATCAAGGCCTTTTAAAACCTTGATTGAATCCGCACCATATTCGTTTGTGACTTCAGTTGTTTCAGTCTGATTTTCACTCATTATTTTTCCAATTTTCTTCTTATTTTTAAATGTTTATTTGTTCAGCTCTTGATGGTGAAATAGAATAATATTCGCCACTTTTGTCAAATGCTTCAAAGAGATATTTATCCGTTCCGGTTAGCCAAACTTGCCCATTAAGAGCAAGTGTTTCACGCGCCAAGGCTTCGCGCCGTTTAGAATCAAAATGCGCCTGTGCTTCATCCAGAAGGAGTATCACGTTAGGGCGCTTAAAACAAGCATTTTCACTATTATTTAGACCCAATGATACCAGTCTAGCTTGCGCGAGAATAAGCCCGATTATCAAGGCTTTTTGTTCGCCAGTTGAACAATTTTGCGCTTCCATTTGGGTCGGGATGTGAATTGCCGAAAATTCGGATTTATGAACCCCAAAAACTGCACGTTTTGCACCCGAATCAATTGCGCGATTTGCGTGCAATTTTTCTGCAATGGCGCTTTCGATTTTGATGTGGCTTTCACCTTGTGAAACCTGCTCTTCAATATCGCCACGCAGAATTAATTGCGACTTTGGAAACTCCCCATCTGGTCGGTTTAGAATTTCATTTTGTAATGCCGCAAGGGTTTCAATCCGCGCCGCAGCAATAGCAATTGCCGCCGACGCCGCCTGCTCTTCAAGGGTTTTTAGCCAAACCTTATCGCGAACATTTTCTTCTAATAATTTTTGTCTTTCACGCATTAGTTTTTCATATGCACCAAGCTGCGCCGAGACTTCTGGCATGAAGGAAACCACAATTCGGTCGAGAAATTTACGCTTTTCGCTTTGGGTGGCGGCAAAAAGCCTATCCATTTGCGGTGTAAGCCATATCATACGCAATATATCAAGCGTTTGCTTCGCTGGAATTTCACGACCATCAAGGCGCGTTATTTTGCGATTGCTTTCACTTTCATGGCCTACCCCAAGGCGATGTTCATCGCCACCGTCCCCCAGAAGACCGGAAACCGCAAACGCGCCGCCATCATCGCCCATACGCGACATTTCAGATAAATCCGCGCCGCGCATACCCTTATTAGGGCCAAGCGTTGAAATTGCCTCTAAAATATTGGTTTTACCAGTTCCATTCGGGCCGATAAGGGCAATAGCACTTGCTTTTGGACTTATTTCAAGACGGGCGTGATTGCGGAATTGTGTAAGTATTAGCCGTTTAAGACCATAAAAATCCGCCGCACTCAAAACTACACCCGTAAAGGCATAAGCACGTAAAGTGAGTTTGGATCCGTTGCGTCTTTGACCAAGGTTGGCGAAGCAGAATCGCGGAAATAGAACAATGCCTGATTACTAACCTGTCCTGCAATATCAAGAAGATATTTCGCGTTAAAACCGATTTCGATTTCAGGTGCATCATATTGCACCTCAACCTCTTCACGGGCTTCACCGGCCTCTGGATTAGAGAATGTAAGCGTTAAATTATCGTGCGATAACGCAAGTTTAATTGGGCGCAAACGCTCAACCGCCATGGTCGCCACACGGTCAACCGCGCGCGCAAATTCGGAATTATCAACAGTCATTACATGCGGATTTTCTTTTGGAATGACTCGTTCATAATCAGGGAAAGTACCATCAATAACTTTTGAGGTTAAGGTAGCCCGACCAAGTGAGAAGCGAATTTTTGATTCTGAAGTTGCAATTTCAACCACTTCTTCTTCGCTTTCAAGGAGGCGACGAAGCTCAAGAATAGTTTTACGCGGGATAATAATGCCCGCCATATCATTTGCACCCTCTGGCATTGGGTAATCAGACTGCGCCAAACGGTGACCATCGGTTGCCACGGCACGCAAACAAGGACCAGAATCACCGGTCGCACCGTGAAAATAAATACCGTTCAAATAATAACGAGTTTCTTCGGTTGAAATCGCAAACTTTGTCTTATCGATTAAACGTGACAAGGCAGGCAATTCAATTTCAAATGTTTTATCAAAATCGCCAACGCCAAGCGATGGGAAATCAGATGCCGGTAACACTGGAAGATAGTATTTTGAACGACCAGACGTAATTGAAATACGGCCACTATCATTGGCAAGTTCAAGCTTTACTTGTGATCCCTCTGGAAGTTTACGCACGATGTCATAAAGAGTGTGCGCAGGAACTGTTAAAGAACCCACTTGTTCAACATCGGCATTTGCACCGTCGATAACCTCGATATCAAGGTCGGTGGCAGCAAAAGTTGCAACCCCATCACGCGCCTCGATTAAAACATTTGATAAAATCGGAACCGTTGTCCGTCTTTCAACCACATTTGTGACATGACCCAATGCGTTAAGTAATGCACCGCGTTCAATAGTAAGACGCATAAATATCTCCGCCCCGCGCACCTGCGCGTTGTTTAAAATTAATCTTTGATTAATAGACCCAATTTTGTCACAAGTTCAATATTCTTTGGCTCAAATGCTGCAAAATATCGGGGAAAACTATGTTTTTATTTCACTACTTCTGGGCTTCCGGCAAAGGTGCGATAAATACCGATTGCAGTGTCAGAATATTTTGCCTGTGAAGCAAGTCTTTGCTGACGCGCACTTGAATAATCCCGCTCGGCATCGATACGCTCTTTCATCGAAATAAGACCAACTTCATAAGATTTTTCGGCCGCGCGTAGGCGAACCATTGCCGCCTGCTCATTATCCATACTAGCGGCCAGTCGAACTGAACCTTCATTATAATTCAACAAGGCTTGCTGTCCCTCGGCAAGGGCATTTAGGACAGTAAGTTTATAGGTAAGCATTGATTGGCGGAATTGTTGCCCAGCAACTTTAACAGACGCCCACCTTTGACCAAAGTCAAACAGAGGAAGGCTTACTGATGGAAAATAAGAATTTGTAGTAACATCAACTGGCATCGGATTACCAACCGCAGATGACGCAATCGAAATTGCACCGCCAAGCGTTACGCGCGGATACAAATCAGCCTGATTAATACCAACATTAGCGGCCTGCAAAATCGCCTGTTGCTCTGCCTGACGAACGTCAAGACGACGGCGTACAAAATCAGCCGGCACACTTACAACATTTGGAACATTTGATTTAAATAAAAACCCGTCACCGTCCTTTAATGCCAAGAAGCTATCAAGTTCACCAGGATTAAGGCCACGCAAAATTGTAATACGATCAAGCGCGGCACGAAGTCGAATTTTGGCATCAGGAATTTGGGATGCAATAGACGCATATTGCGATTGCGTCAGCGCCAAATCAGTTTTTGAAATCAACCCGACACGATAGCGCTCCGTAGAAATATCAAGCAGGGTCTTGGCGCGTGCCGCATCATCTTCAAGATACGACAATGCAATTTGCGAAGCACGCAAATCAAAATATGCGGCAGCAATATCAGAGACCATTGCAATCTTTGCCGCTTCCAATCCAAGTTCGGCATTAACACGGTTTGCCTTTGCACCAGCCATCGAATTTTTTAATCGACCAAATAATGGTAACTCCCAAGACGCACCAAGGCTTGCAGTATTAATTGCTGTATTGGTTTTATCAGCACTACCCTTTACATCTTTTGAGCCGGTAACCTTATCAGACAAAGTAATCTGTGGCGCATAGCCGGCAACGGTTGCAACGCCTTGCGAACGCGCCTGTTTAAGGCGGGACTCAGCAATTTGTACCGAAATGCTCTCACCACGTGCGTCTTGCACAAGTTTATCAAGCGTTGCATCAGAAAACTTTTGCCACCATTCAACAGTGGAATCGGAAGGTACCGTCAAATCTTCGCGAAATTCGGCAATATGAACGCCTTTATCTTTTATACCATTACTAACAACCTTATTTGCCTTTATCGTATCGGTCGTGCATGCGCCAAGAGATAAAATGCCCATTAATGATGCGGTTAACGCAAACTTATGCCTAAAAGACGAAAACATCATATACACCGTTAAACAATAAGCCTTATTATATGACTTGTGATTTATTTTTAAATTACCCAAATTGTTGCAAAAACTTAATGTGATTTTATCAGTTCGCGGTGTTAATTACCATGAAAGTGACAAAATTCAGACATTTTGTTTTTTTCCTCTTGACCAATCCTTCCAATATTAATATTCCGTCTATTAATAAGAGAACGAACGTTCGCTTTTTTAATAGAGGTGATTTTGCGCACAGTCAACCCACAAAGAGTAGAAAACAGAAGACGGCAAATTCTTGATGCCGCCCGCTTTTGTTTTGAGCAAAAAGGTTTTCATGCTACATCGATGGCAGAAATTTGCGCGCGTGCAGAAATGTCGCCTGGCGCATTGTATCGTTATTTCTCTTCTAAGAAAGAAATCATCGTCGCCATGAGCGAAGAAACCAATTTCCAAGCAATTGATTCATTACGCACCAAAACCGAAGACGTTAAAAATGGAAGCAATTTTTTGGATGCAATTCACGGCCTATTGACTGAAATTGCGGCAACTAACTTTTCAAAAGATCAAGGCGCTTTATGCGCTGAATCAATTTCCGAGGCTATGCGCAATACTCAATTCGCCAATGCGGCCTCGATTGCATATATCGAATATCAAGAATTGTTCGCACAATTGCTCGAGCTTGGCAAAAACCAAGGCGCAATTGATGAAGATCAAGACACTCTTGAACTTGCAGCAATATTAATGGCCATTGTCGATGGCATGGTGCTTAGGATGGCTTTTGATAGTGATTTTAAATCAGAAACAGCTGTTAAATGGATTGGCAATTTATTCTGCCGCTATTTGACTTCTGAAGCTAAAGATTACGTCTCAAATAATTTTGGGAAACCAATTTGCATAGTAGATTTTAAAAATACCCGTTTTCCGGGGGGGCAGTTTGATGAATAAGAAATATTTAAAGGTCGCCGCGTCAGTTATGATTGCACTTAGCATGGTGGGTGTTGCATCATGTTCAAAGAACAAGAAAAATGAACCCGAGAAAAAAGGGCCAGGCCGCGCGAACCAATCCGTTAACATTTCGCCGGTAACGCAAATCGACCTTAGCCCAAAAGTGGTAATTGCGGGACAAGTACAAGCCCAAAACGAGGCACGTATTTACCCAACTTCTTCTGGCGCAAGGGTTATTCAACTTCTTGCTGATGCCGGACAATATGTTTCCGCTGGGCAACCATTGGCACGCCTCGACAGCCGCCAAGTTGCCGCGGATTCCGAATTATTAGCAGCACAGGTTCGTCGCGCAAAAACGGCGCTAGCAGAGGCAGAAGTTTCACTTTCCAATGCAAATGAAACTATGAACCGCACAATCAACGGGCCAAAAGAAACCAATCTATCTTTTGAGCAAGCGCAAATCTCGTTTAATGAGGCAAAATCACAATATGACCGTGCGCTCGCTGTTCAAAAAGTTGGATCTTTATCACAAGAAGAAATTGATCGCCGCAAAGCTGCTTATGAACAAGCAAAAACCCGCCTCGATAACCAACGTGGTGACGTAACCGCCATTTTAGAAGCACGACGTCAAACCGTTAAACAAGCACAAGCCCGTGTAAGCTCTGCTAAATCCGACCTTGAAGTTGCTGTTGCACAAAAAGCAAAATCGGATTCAATGCAAAATAACGGTATTATTTCATCACCAGTTGCGGGTCTTGTAACCGCGCGCAATGTCCAAGTTGGTGACATTGCCGGAAGCTCTGCCAACCCCATGTTTACTGTCGTTGCAAATGGCGCGTTAGAGGTTTGGGCCGAAATCGCGGAAAGCGAAATTGGCGGGCTTGCTGCTGGCATGGCTGCGCAATTCAAAGCGCCTGATGGCTCGTCTGTTTTTGGCACATTGCGCCAAATGCCGGCACAAATTGACCCAACTAAACGCACAGGTATCGCAAAATTCACGCTTGAAACATCACCAAGCGTGCGTGCTGGAATGTTTTTAACTGGTGAAGCCAGCGCACAAAGTAAAATGGTGAATGCAATCCCATCATCAGCAATTTTGTACGATAGCGAAGGCTCATCAGTATTTGTTATGCGCCCAGACGGAAGTGTAACTAAACAAAAAGTTGTTCTTGGTGCACGTCAAGGCGATTTGGTTGAACTAATCACCGGTCCACCAACTGGAAGCTGGGTTGTAACATCTGGTGCATCTTTCCTTGCGGAAAATGAGAAAATCAACCCAATTAAAACTGATATCAAGGGCAACAAGCTTGCCCCTCCTGCCGCAACTAAACCACAACAAAAGCCGCAGCCTGCCCATTAATAAGGAATTGAAAGATGCGCAATATTTCATCATGGGCAATTAAA
>APMI01006974.1_pt1 | contig 19517 bp, 18 predicted proteins | sample 667938 | NCBI WGS metagenome assembly APMI01 (sample SAMN01084076, study PRJNA167559) | wastewater metagenome | biome: Wastewater | place: Denmark: Ejby Moelle, Odense | collected 2011-11-28 | reverse complement strand
TCACGCCACAAATTACTTGTGACGGTTGATTCATATTCTGGTTTAAATTCACCAAGAATCTTAGAGCAAGCAGCAGTGCGATATCCCTTGGTCGCGAACAAGTCTTTAATCCCAAGAGGTGCGCCTTCTAATGCCCCCGCATTGCCAGCCGCACGGCGTGCATCAGATGCCTTTGCGTCTTCGCGTGCCTTTTCATGGGTTACCAATGTATAGGCATTTAATTTCGGATTGGTAGCATCAATTTTATTCAAAAATGCATCGGTGATTTCCAAAGATGTAAAGTCACCATTGTTCAAACCATCCAGCGCGGATTTTAGAGTTAATTTAGTTAAATCAGTCATATCGCGCCCCTATTCCACTGCCTTTGGCACGACAAAAAAGCCAGAATCTGCCTTGGGTGCATTTTTCAAAACTGCCGCCTGTTGATCTCCATCAGAAACGACATCATCACGCATTGGCAATACCTGCGCAACAACAGATGTCATAGGTTCAACGCCATCGACATTGACCTCATTCAACATTTCAATCCAATTCAAAATGCCATTCAGTTCATCAACCATTACAGGCACTTTTTCGTCCTGTATGGCAAGTCGTGAAAGGCGGGCGATTTTTCTTACGTCTTTTTCTATTTTATGATTTCTCGCCTACTCCAAGCCGCCGTTTTGGGCAAGGTCTTAAGGTGTAAAATCAGTTCATAGCATAATTATTGCTCTTTTAATATTGCGGAAACGTTTCCACGCCTTTATTGTCAAAGAAAACATTTAAGGGATGAATGATGACAATACTCGAAAATAATTTAGCATTTTCTAGACGCAGTTTTTTAATGGGTAGTATTGCCGCAGGCGTTTTCAGTCCAAAAATTATTTTCGCAAAATCAAAAGATGAAGATTTTATCGATAATCTCATTGCCAACATGTCATTAGAGGAAAAAGCTGGACAGCTTAGCATTTTTGCCGACAACACACGCTCGAACTCAATTGCAATTAATCCCGCACAAGCAAAAGTCGGCAAAGATGCACTAATATCCCGAATTAAAAATGGTGAAATTGGTGCATTGTTTAGCGCGAAAGGTGCAAAAGGTGCGCGTGAATATCAAAAAATCGCAATAACACAAACAAAAAGCAAAATACCGCTTATTTTTGGTGCCGATATTATTCATGGCTGTACAACACAATTCCCAATCCCACTTGGTGAAAGCGCAAGTTTTGACATAGATCTTTGCGAACGCACGGCAAAAATGGCGGCATTTGAAGCCACAGCAGTCGGCATTCAATGGACATTTGCCCCAATGGTTGACGTTGCCCGCGACCAAAGATGGGGGCGCGTTGCCGAAGGCTCTGGCGAAGATCCATATCTAGGCATCAAATTAGCACAAGCAAGAGTAAAAGGTTTCCAAGGAAATGATTTAAAATCAGAATATAGCGTCCTTTCCTGCCCAAAACATTTTGCCGCTTATGGCGCCGTTCAAGGTGGGATGGATTACAACACAACAGAAATGAGCGAGGCAACATTACGCGACCTCCACTTGCCGCCTTTCAAAGCGGCTTTTGATGCCGGCGCTCTAAGCGTGATGTCATCTTTCAACGATATTTCTGGCGTTCCCTCAACTGCAAACCCTCACCTTTTAACAGATATTTTGCGCGATGAATGGGGTTTTAAAGGGCTCGTAGTATCTGACTATACGGCCGATGATGAGCTAATTCATCATGGTTATGCTGCAGATGGTCGTGATGCCGCCAAAAAATCCATTCTTGCAGGTTGCGATATGTCTATGGAAAGCGGGCTTTATAATAAATATCTGCCTGATTTGGTTAAATCAGGCGAAGTGCCGTTAAAAGTGGTTGATGAATCTGTACGCCGTATTTTGCGGGTTAAACAGGCTTTGGGACTTTTTGAAAATCCATACCGCTCTTTAAATGAAGCGCGCGAATTAAAAGACCAGCGCACCAAGGCAGCAATCGCACTTTCGCGTGAAGCAGCGCGCAAATCAGCGGTTTTATTGAAAAATGAAAACAATATTTTACCGCTTCCTAAAACCGGTAAAAAAATTGCGCTTATTGGACCGTTTGCTTCTGATAAATATCAAACCCTTGGCACATGGACGATTTTCCCTGATTTTGACAATGCGGTTACATTAGAAAAAGGCTTACGTACGCAAATATCATCGCAAGATTTGATAAAAACCGCCAAAGGTTCTCATATAACAGAAGCAATGGATGGTGGCATTGAAGAAGCAGTTCAAACCGCAAAATGGGCCGATTTTGTTGTACTTTGTGTTGGTGAACCTGAAAAATTCTCCGGTGAATCACAATCTCGTGTTTCAATAACTATTCCCCAACCGCAACAAGAACTTGCCGAGGCTATCGCAAAAACCGGAAAGCCAGTAGTGGTAGTTTTATCGCACGGACGAGCATTAGAATTATCAGGTGCTGTCAAAAATGCTGATGCGATTCTTTGCGCGTGGTTTTTGGGGTCAGAGCATGGAAATGGCTTGGCAGATTTAATTTTTGGTGATTATTCACCACAAGGTCGCCTTCCCGTGTCTTTCCCGCATTTTTCAGGGCAACAACCATATTATTACAACCACCGCATAACCGGGCGACCGCAACAGCCGGGGCAAGAAAGGTTTTACAAGGCACGCTATATCGAAACCGACAATACCGCCCTTTATAGCTTTGGTCATGGTTTGACTTATTCAGAAATTGAATATGGCAAGGTTGAATTATCATCACCAAAAATAGGGATGAATGAAGATTTATTCGCAAGCTGCATAATTACCAATAAAGGCAACCGCAAAGTCCGTGAAGCCGTTCAATTATATATTCATGACATGGTCGCAAGTATTACCCGCCCCATTCGTGAATTGAAGGCGTTTGAACTAGTAGAAATTGACGCCGGCCAAAGCAAAAAAGTTGAATTCAAAATTGGCGCCCCTGAACTTGGTTTTGTTCATAATGATTTGAAACATTACCCAGAGGCCGGCAAATTCAAACTATGGATTGCCCCAAGTTCGGTAACGGGCGAAGCGGTTGAATTTGAACTATTGTGATTGCTAAATAAAATTACAAATAAAAAAGGCGGCTGAAGATTTTTCAAAGCCGCCTTTTTTGTGTTTTATTTTTCGCGAATAAGTTTTCTTATTCTTTACCACCTGCAACCGCAAATGCGGGGAACGCAGGGATTTTGCAATCGGATTTCGTTTCAAGTCTGCCTCCATACTTTATCAAAGCAGGCGGCATATATCACAAGAACCCTAAACTTTAAATGAATTACTTCACAAATTGGCTAAAGATCCAATAGAGTGTACCTGATAACAAAATTGCGGCAGGAAGTGTCAACAGCCACGCCATAAGCAAGTTACGAACCGTTCCTAATTGCAAGCCTGAACCATTCGCGGTCATCGTCCCTGCAATACCTGATGAAACGACGTGTGTGGTTGATACTGGCAAACCAAAATTATCGGCCGCCATAATGGTTGCCATTGCGGTTAATTCCGCCGCCGCACCTTGGGCATAAGTAAGGTGAGTTTTACCAATACGTTCGCCCACAGTTGTAACAATTCTACGCCATCCCACCATAGTTCCAAGGCCAAGCGCAATCGCCACAGCGGCCTTTACCCAAATTGGAATATATTTGGTGGACTTATCAACCATTCCTTTGAAGGATTTAACATTTTCACGATCCTCTTTGGCAAAAGTTGAAAGTTTTCCACCTTTATCAAGACGTGAAACAGTTTCCGAAACTAAATACATGTCGTTGCGCACGTTTGTAACAGAAGCGGCAGGAACATTTGACAATGAACCTGACAATTTAACTTTATAAGAAATTTCGCCAATTATTGAAGATAATGCAGGCAAGGTTTGCGGAGTATAATTCTTGGTTCTGATATAGTCTGTAAGAATTGCGCGCGAATTGCCTGAAAAAGGCGCCGGAGACATTTTATCAAGCGAGCGCTGCGTAACCTCTGCCATGGCGATAAATTGTGTAGTCTGGCTATGCGGCATAGTGCGATTAAGACCATAAGTGGTTGGGATTGTGCCAATTAATATTAGCATAATTAACCCCATGCCCTTTTGACCATCGTTTGAACCATGGGCAAACGAAACACCTGTACATGTCATAATTAAAAGCCCACGAATCCATAATGGTGGCGGCTTTTTACCCTTTGGCTCGCGGAAAAGTTTACGTTTTTTGATAACTAGCTTCATTACGAGTAATAAAATTGCTGCTACACCAAAACCCACAAGCGGCGATAAAAGCAAAGACCACCCAATTTTCGTTGCCTGCGCCCAATCAATTCCCGATGCCCCGTCACGACCACGCATAAGCGCATTAGCAATACCAACGCCCATTATAGAGCCGATTAGTGTATGCGATGATGATGCAGGAAGGCCAAGCCACCAAGTCCCCAAATTCCAGATAATTGCGGCAATCAAGAGCGCAAAAACCATTGCAAACCCAGCTCCACCGCCAACCTGCATAATTAGTTCAACTGGTAATAAGGAAATAATACCGAATGCAACAGCGCCAGATGAAAACAACACACCAAGGAAGTTAAATACCCCAGACCAAATAACGGCAAAGTGTGGCGGTAATGAATGGGTGTAAATAACAGTCGCAACGGCGTTTGCTGTGTCGTGGAAGCCGTTAACAAACTCAAAGCCAAGGGCAATTAGAAGCCCTGTACCCAATAAGAAATATAGCCAAGCCGTAACCGCTGGGCCGCCGAAAATTGCCGATTTGTTTATGTCTGTAAAAACATTAAGTGCCGTATAAACCAAACCAAAAATAAGAAGCGTAGTAAAGATTATTTGCCCAGCACGGTTTGGCTTGGCTTCCATAATTGCGCGAACGCTTTTTAATCTTTTGTTTTCTTTAGATTTTCCAGCTTCATTAGCATTTGAATTTTCTGGCAATGGCAAAACAATTTTTTCGTCACCACTATGAGTGCCTGGAATTGTTATTCTGCTGGAATCTAAATTTGAAGCTTCTTCTGACTGAAATTCTGGCGTAAAATTCGTATCAGTCTTATCGGTATCAGTCATAACTATCCCTTTTTTCGAGGGGCGAATATTTTATTTTCATGACACTTATATGACATTTTAATTACTTTGTGTCATAAAACTGCATATATTCGGTTTATTTTTCAGAATTTTATTTCTGCACTCGGCATAACCTTACAGAACACCACGCCCAATACCTTGTTGTAATGTGCAATAATGTCTTTTGCAGCAATAGTTTTGGTTTCAAATGTAGTGTGTGCATCAGACGCAACAATGATTTTATAGCCTAAATCAACACCAACTTTAACGGATGTATCAACGCAAAAATCAGTTTGAATGCCGCAAACAACAAGTTCATCAATGCCTTTTGCTTGAAGATATTCATGAACATTGGTTCCACCGAAACACGAAATCACATCTTTTGAATATGATTTTTCACCATTTTCAGGCGCAATTCCTTCAACAAATTCGACACCCTCTGAATTTTCTGAAAGATGCGGAAACCGATTATCAATATGCCGGAAAAAAATAACTTCGACGCCTGCATTACGGGCGTTTTTAATTAATAGTCTAATATTATCTAATGTTTCTTTAGGTTGGTAAACCTGAAAACGCTCAGAAATAAAGGGGGCTTTTTGTACATCAATTACTAAGAGTGCTTTTGTCATGCCTCTCTATGACGAAAAAAGAAATCAAATTGCAAGTAACAATCGCATTGAAAACAAAAACGGCGGGTTTCCCCGCCGCATTTTTAGCCATTATTAAAGCTTGCGCGCCCAACAATTAGCGGATCTGGGTGTCCAATGTTATTTTGTGAACGCCCCTTATACGGTAATTTATTTAAGACATAACGCATGGTATTAAGACGCGCACGCTTTTTACAATCAGACTTTATAACAATCCAAGGGCATTCAGAGGTGTCGGTATGAAAGAACATGGATTCTTTTGCCGCTGTATAATCATCCCATTTATCCAAAGATGCCTTATCAATTGGTGAGAGTTTCCATTGTTTCAATGGATGAATTTCACGCTCTTTAAATCTTCTTCTTTGCTCTTCACGGGAAACGCTGAACCAAAATTTAAAAAGATGGATACCACTGTTTACTAATTGACGTTCAAATTCTGGTGTTTGACGCAAAAATTCACGGTATTCCGGCTCTGAGCAAAAACCCATAACGCGTTCAACACCGGCACGGTTGTACCATGAACGGTCCATAAGAACGATTTCACCACGTGTTGGAAGATGTTTAACATAACGTTGAAAATACCATTGACCTTTTTCTTCATCAGTTGGCTTTTCAAGCGCCACAGTTCGTGCACCACGTGGATTAAGATGCTCCATAAAGCGTTTTATAGTTCCACCTTTACCGGCGGCATCGCGCCCCTCAAAAACGATAACAACTTTTTGCCCGGTTTCCTTTACCCATGCCTGAAGCTTTAAAAGCTCTACTTGAAGCTTATATTTCTGCTTCTCATAATTCTTTCTAAGCATGCGGTTTTTATATGGGTAAACTGCATTGCGCCAATCATAGACCAAATCATCATCTGGGCTTTTTGGAATACCACGTTCCAACTTGTCCCACTTTAAAAGGTTTGCACGAATTGCAATTGCATCATCCTCTGACGCCCCTTTCAAAATTGCCTCAATTGCTTTTAATGCGCCGTCGGAATCCGTAGGCGTCGGTTTAGTATTTTTTACTATATCCTGTGTAGCAGCAAGTTTAGCATCAACCGCGGCATCAATGCTTTGTGTAACCGCGCTTTCTTCAACTGCTTTCTCGGTGATATCAGCCTGTGCAACAGTTTTTGCAGCATTTGTGCGTCTAGTAACAGCATTAGTGCGCGTCCTAGTGGCATTTGTCTTTGTTTTTGTGGTAGTTGCAACCATGTATAAATCCTTATTTTTTGGCGTTCGTAATGGATAATTCATATCACATATCGAACTTTTTATCCCGCCAAATTTTGAGACAAATTGTAGCACTGGGGCAAAATGTCGCGTAATATATTAAAACTATCTGAAACTATTAAAGTTTTTGACGCAATCATAATCGGTGCGGGTGCTGCCGGTCTGTTTTGCGCGGGACAACTTCGGCAAAAAGGCAAAAAGACCCTCGTGCTTGAAGCATCTGATAAGATTGGCACAAAAATATTAATATCTGGTGGAGGAAGGTGCAATTTCACCAATTTAGAGGTGTCTTATAAGAACTTTCATGGAAAGAACCCACAATTTGCGCGTTCGGCATTATTGCAATTTACAAACGCTGATTTCATTGAAATGGTGAAGCGCGCAAACATTCCATATGTAGAGAAAACTTTGGGGCAATTATTTGTTGATCGCCAAGGCGGGGCAAATAATATCTTACAAATGCTTACTGAGGCATGCAAAGGCATCAAAATCAAAACTGGCGTTGAAATTACCTCAATTGAAAAAAATGAAGATTTTAAAATAACCACCCCAGAAGGTGAATATCTCGCAAAAAATGTAATTATAGCAACTGGCGGCAAATCAATTCCCAAAATTGGGGCAACAGGCTTTGCATATGATATAGCCAAGCAATTTGGTATTTCCGTCAATGAACCATCCGCCGCCCTCGTCCCGCTTGTTTTTAGTGGGCAAAAATATGATTGGATTAAATCACTTAGCGGGGTTTCTTGTGAAGCGATTGTTTCAAGTAAATCCGCATCATTCAAAGAGGCAATTCTTTTTACCCATAAAGGAATGTCAGGGCCAGCAATCTTACAAATCTCTAGCTATATAAATCAAGGCGAAGAAATATATATCGATTTTACGGCAGGGCATGATTTTGAAAAGAAAATCCTATCCACCAAGCAAAAGCACCCAAATCAAAGTTTTGTAAACACGCTTTCATTATTATTACCTAGTAGGCTTGCAAAAGAATTAGTTGGGGATTTAGGCGAAAGAAAACTTCATAGCCTTAAAAACCATGAAATAACTGATTTCATTACACGCCTCAAATCATTCCCACTTACGCCCGCCGGCAATGAAGGATATTACAAGGCCGAAGTCACAAAGGGCGGCATTGATACCGATGAATTGAACCAAAAAACTATGGAAAGCAAAAAAGTTCCCGGTCTTTATTTCATTGGTGAATGTATCGACATCACCGGATGGCTGGGCGGATATAATTTCCAATGGGCATGGTCAAGCGGTTGGGCATGCGCAAATGGGATTAATTAAATTGCCATACCAATCAAAAACAAATATCTAAAACACTAACCGCCCCAAAGCTAATAGGGTCGGGCGCGTAGCATTCGTGGGGGAGCAAAAACACTATCACCGCCCCCAATTTTGCCCTTATAATATTTTTTACAAGTCTTGACACATTCCTGATAAATATCAGGAAATGTCAGGGTTTTGGGCGGTGCTAAATTTGGTGGTTGTCAACAAATGTCAACATTTTGGGGCAATTCAGAAAACAAGCACCAATAATCTCTTTAACCAATTGATTATCAATTGTTTTTTAAAATATAATCGCTGTTACACATTGTAAATATTGTTTAAAAATGTTCACATTAATTGAAAAATATTTTGGTTACCGGGGTGATAAAAACACCCTTCCGTCCACTTGTGTTCAGTTTCCTTATTTTAGCGTCACCAATTCTTCCGCCATTGTTGGATGAACGGCACAGGTTTCGTCAAACTGCTCTTTGGTAAGCCCTGCTTTAACCGCAATCGCCGCCATTTGAATCATTTCTGGGGCGTCATCGCCAACGATATGCACGCCAACCACAACATTATCGGATGCACGCACCACCAATTTCATCATTACCCGCGTTTGATCATTTGATAATGCAATGCGCATTGGCCGGAAACGAGTTCTATATATATCAATTTGTCCGAATTTTGCACGCGCATCATGTTCGGTCAAACCAACAGTGCCAACAGGTGGTTGGGAAAACACTGCGCTGGCAACATTTTCATAATTCATTTTGGTTGGTTTATTATTGAAAATAGTTGCCGCAAATGCAGCACCTTCACGGATTGCAACAGGCGTAAGGTTTATGCGATTGGTAACATCACCAACGGCATAAATATTATCAATATTGGTTTTTGAATACTCATCAACCTTTATGGCGTCATTTTCAATTTCGACACCCGCATTTTCGAGGCCAAGCCCTTTGACATATGGTTTACGCCCCAATGCAAGCAGAACCTTGCCTGCAAATATAATCTCGCCATTTGATAGATGCACATTAAACCCATCATCAATCGGGCTTATTTCATTTATGTTTGCTTTGGTGATAACACGAATTCCGCGATTCTTCATATTTTCGTGAACTTCGGCACGAATACAATCGTCAAAACTGCGCAAGATTTCTTCACCACGATAAACAAGCGTAACATCAACGCCAAGCCCCTTTAGGACAAAGGCAAATTCAATCGCAATAAAACCACCGCCATTAATCACAATTGATTTAGGCAATTTATCTAATAAGAAAACCTCGTTCGAGCTTATGGCATGCTCGGCACCAATTATTTCATCTGGAATATATGGCGCGCCGCCTGTTGCGATCAGAATATATTTGGCACTTAGCACACGCCCATCTGATAGCTTAATATGGTTTTTATCCAAAATTTCGGCACGGGTTTCAAAAATTTCAACCCCCGAATTACCGAGGTTGCGGTTATAAATTGCCGAAAGCCTTGCAACCTCATCCTGCACTTTATTGCGCAACGTCTTCCAGTCAAAACTTATGTCACCAATTGACCACCCATACGAAGGGGCAATTTCCGTAAAATTATGAGTAAATTCAGAAGCATAAACCAAGAACTTCTTGGGAACACAGCCACGAATTACACAGGTTCCGCCAATCCGATATTCCTCGGCGATGGCAACCTTTGCGCCATAGCTTGCTGCCATACGCGCCGCACGCACCCCGCCAGAACCGGCACCAATTACGAATAAATCAAAATCATAAGTCATTACTTACAAATAATGACTTGAGTTAAAGATTTCAATCTATTCGACAACTTTTGCACCGTTTGGCGTTCCCAATACCAAAGTACGTTTTGCGTTTTTGAAGTTCGGGAAAATGCCGTTCTCAACAACGCCAGGGATTTTATTTAGTTCAAGGCAAAGTAATTCAGGGTTAGGTATTTCAATGCACTTACAATCAAGAATGAAATTACCATTATCAGTAATTAATGGCGCACCGTCTTTTTGACGAATTGCAACCTCTTCCCCTTTAACACCGCATGTTTTCAAACAATTCTTAATTTCATGGATTGTAATTGAGGTTGCGAATTGAATAATCTCAATTGGTAAGGCAAATGCACCAAGTGTATTTACCAATTTACTCTCATCAGCAATGACAATCATATGTTTAGAAGCGTGCGCAATAACCTTTTCACGCAAAAGCGCCGCCCCACCGCCTTTAATCAGATTTAAAGCACCATCGGCCTCATCAGCACCATCAACAACCAAATCAAGTGTTGTTACTTCATCAATATTCAAAAGTGGCACGCCGACTTCTTTGGCAAGTGTTTCGGTGGCAATAGACGTTGGAACACCGGCAACCTTGAAGCCATTTGCCACCTTTTCACCCAATTGACGGACAAAATGTGCGGCAGTTGAGCCAGTTCCCAGCCCAAGCAACATTCCTTCTTTAACATACTCAATTGCCTTGGCAGCAGCTTGCGCCTTTTGTGTATCTGCATCCATAATCATCTTGCCTATATTAATTTGCTAATATTATTTCATTTGCGCTTTTTTTGCGGAACTTAGGGCGTGGAAATTATCCGCCCATTTCTCCTTAATTGTTTGTGCATTACGTTCAAAAGATAATGCGCCCGCAGGAATGTCTTCAGTAATAGTTGAACCTGAACCAGTCATGGCCTTGTCACCAATTTTCAATGGCGCAACCAACATAGTGTCAGAACCAATTAAGACACCTTCACCAATTTCAGTTTTATATTTGAAATAACCATCATAGTTACAAGTAATGGTACCGGCACCAATATTGGTTTTTTTACCAATTGTAACATCGCCAAGATATGTAAGGTGGTTTGCTTTTACCCCTTCTGAAAGCTTGGCATTTTTGGTTTCAACAAAGTTTCCGATATGAACATCTTTGCCAATTTCAGAACCTGGGCGAATACGTGAATATGGGCCAATAATTGCACCATTGCCAATTATGCCACCTTCGATATGGGTAAAGGCACGGATTGTTGCACCGCTTTTAACAACAACACCTTCACCAAATACAACATTTGGTTCAATTGTGACGTCGTTTTCAATTTCAGTGTCATGACTAAAGAATACGGTTTCGGGTGCAATTAAAGTTACACCCTTTTCCATCATCTCAACACGTTTTTTACTTTGGAATGCGGCCTCTGCTTGCGATAATTCAAGGCGTGAATTGACCCCCATAACTTCATCTTCTGTGCCGCGAACCGCTTTACAGTTTTGCCCTGCATTAACCGCAAGCCCAACAACATCAGTTAGGTAATATTCACCTTTGGCGTTCTCATTAGTAACATTTTCAAGGTGTGCGAATAAATCCTTTGCATTTGCCGCCATTACACCTGAGTTACATAGATTAATTGCAAGTTGATCGGCAGTAGCTTCTTTTGCTTCGACAATCTCAAGTAAATCGCCATCTTTATTTTCAATTAATCGACCATATGCGCCAGGTATCTTTGCTTCAAACCCTAGTACTGAAACGCTAGCGCCATTTTCAACTGCTTCAAAAGCTTTTACGGCAGTTTCCTTAGTGATTAATGGTGTATCAGCGTAAAGAACAATAACGTTTCCATCAAAACCACTCATTGCATCCTTGGCACAATTAACAGCGTGACCGGTTCCCATAGGTGGCTCTTGAAGCGCATGCGCCCCCTCACCTAATTGCGCTATAACTTTCTTGGTTGCATCTTGGTTATGCGCCCCAGTTACAACGACAATTTTTTCACAATCTAAATCACGTGCCAAAGCAATCACCCAATCCAACATCGCTCGTCCAGCAACTTTGTGAAGTACTTTAGATAATGAAGATTTCATTCTTGTGCCTTGACCAGCTGCAAGAATTATTGCGGCGCGCGCTTTAGAAACTGTCATGGTAAGCCCTTTGTTCAAGTCTGATTCCAGACCGATAAATTACATTTTGTCTGCTAGCAATTATTTATTCAAAAATCTATAAGACAATCATGTCAAAACCTTTAGATAAATGGTACTTTAATTGATACCGCACCTGATTTGGTGCGCGCGACCAATGAAGTGATGGATAAACTAGGGCTACCGCATGTAGAACTAGACGACATGAGAAGGATTATTGGTCGTGGTGCAAGATTTGCAGTTAAAAGGGCTGCAAAGGTTGCTGGCTATGAAATTACTGAAGATGAACTAGATTTGCACGTTCCATTTTTCCTTGAAACCTATAAGGCAGGTATCGCCCTAAGAAGTAAGGTTTACGAAGGCGTACAAGAATGCCTCAAGGTCCTAAAGGAATCTGGTGCAAAACTTGTTGTTTGCACAAATAAACCTACACACCTTTCTGAATTGGTTATGCAAGAGCTTGGAATTCTGGACGATTTTATCGGCATATATGGGCCAGAATCCACTAAGAAAACCAAACCAGACCCTATCCACTTGCTAACAGCAATTGATGGCGTTGGTGGCAATCGTGAAATGGCAATTTTGGTTGGAGATAGTGAAAATGACGTTCTTGCCGCGCAGTCCGCAAAAATCCCTGTTGTAGTCACCTCTTTTGGCTATACAGAGATTAAAGTACACGACCTTGGCGCCGATGCATTTTTCAATCATTATGATGAATTATTTGATATAATCATTAAACTAAGTCAAAAATTGCAAAATTTTGCATAATAAAAAATGCCACCATCTTTATTAGACGGTGGCATAAATTTTTTAGTATGTAAATTTCTTAGAAAAATTTAAGCGTAAAAATAAAGGCTAGTAAACGCAAAATTAGCTATCCTGTTGGATGCGACGGCGCGGTAAGCCATTTATCATATCTGAACGAACATCTGTTCTGCCAGAACGCATTGCAGGAACAAAGCCTTCATCAACCAAATCAACAGTTACGTCGTAACCACGGTCACGCCAATATTCTTGAATTTTGGTTTTAAGGCGGCGCGCGCCTTCGCTAGTGCAGAAATCACCTTCCATTTTTATCCTCGTAATAGTGAATTGTCTAAGTTTAACTTAGTCCAATTTTTGAAAAATAATGTGCTTGCATATTGCAAAAAATTGCAAACTTGTCGCAAATCACAGTATGTTTAAGTGCGGTGGCGGCTTAAACAGCATATCGAAAATAAAATCAGAAAATAAAATCAAGCATAAAAATAAAAAAAAATTTGACTATAATAAAAAAAATGAAAACGCTTCCACATACCTCAGGACAAATTATTCACATTTTTGACATTATATTGAAATATTTTTTCAATGCAGATAAAGTATGAATAGATAATAGTCATTTTATGCCTTGCAATGCTATTATTGTTGCATTTTATTATAACCATTTATCAATAAATGCAAAAATGAATAGTTGCATTGCGTTTTTGCATGCTATGACATTTTGTCCATTTTTATAATAAAGCAATGTGTTTTATATTAATTTATAATAATATGCCTTTAAATTACATACATTAAGACTGATTAATTAGCTGCTGCATTAAAACTGATTCACAGCTCTTTTTATAACACCGTGTTATTTAATGCCGCATATAAGATATAATTATTATAGCGGAGTTTTCATGAAAAAAGTAATTATAGCAATATCTGCCATAGCATTTATTAGCGCCTGTTCACAAAAAGCTAATTCACCAGTAACACAATCAAATGAAATCGCAACGAATGAAGTAGCTGCAATTGAAACCGATGGCTTAAAACTCGAAAACCCTCGCGTTCGAGTACCAATGGGTGGCACAGATAAAACTGCCGCTTATGTAACAATACATAATTCAACCGATAAAGCAGTTGTGATTGTTGGCGGTGAAAATGATCTTTCAAAAAGAACTGAACTACATACTCACGAAAAAAGTGCCGACGGTATGATGCAAATGCGCAAAGTTGACAGTTTTGAAGTTCCTGCTGGCGGCGACCTTGTGCTTGAACCTATGGGCAAACACATAATGATGTTTGAAATTAAACCAGGCCTTAAAGAGGGCGATGTTGCTAAAATCACGCTAAATACTGCGGATGGCAAAAAAATTAAATTTGAAGCACCATTAGTTGTTGACCCAGGTCAATCTGCGACAATGGGTGACATGAAAGGCATGGAAAAATCCGGCCATTAACCCGGACACCACCAACGCATCAACTAAATAAACCCGCCAAACACTCCCTCTATTGAAAATGGGAGGAGTTATTTTTTGCCAAATAAATTGCGCGCCTGTTCCTCAATTTCTTCTTTATTGAGTTTTGTTTGGTCACGCTTACTCTCTTTTCCAACTGCAAGCCCTTTCTGAACGGCTGGGCGTGAATTTATGATTTCATACCAATTTGACAAATTTTTGAACTCTTTCAAATCTAGTCCGACAAACTCATACGCTCTAATCCATGGGAAACATGCCATATCAGCAATTGAATATTCGCCCGCAATAAACTCATAATTCGCAAGCTGGTTATCAAGGACACCAAAAAGGCGCCTAGCTTCATTAAAATATCTATTTCGCCCATATTCAATGAGCTTTTGGTCATCAACCAAATTGGGTGCATAATTCCTATAATGTGATGCCTGTCCCGCCATTGGCCCCAGCCCTGCCATCTGCCAAAAAAGCCACTGGTCAATTAAAATGCGTTCACGATCATTCTTGCCATAAAACTTACCCGTCTTGCGAGCTAGATATTGTAAAATTGCACCAGATTCAAAAACTGATATTGGCGTACCATCAATGAATGTAGGATCAATAATTGCCGGCATCCTATTATTCGGACTGATTTTCAAAAACTCTGGTTTAAATTGATCACCTTTGGAAATATCAACCAAATTAAGTTTGTACGGCAATTGCATTTCTTCAAGCGCAATTGAAATTTTCCAACCGTTTGGTGTTGCCCAGAAGAATAATTCAATCTCTTTTGACATCTACCCTAACCTCTCTGGTTTTATTATGTAATAATTTATTATAAGATTTACCTTAAATCATAAATAACAATTGCCGTATATCAGATAAACAATTTTGGGGATAAATATGGATTCAATAATTCCACCAGTTTCAATGAGAACATGGGCACAAAGCCCGGAAGATTTTGCACAAGAGCTTGGCAAATGGTTTGAAACATATGGATTTGCGGTCGTTGCCGACCATGGTGTCGATCAACTTATCATTGATAATGTTTTAGAAAAATCTAAAACTTTCTTTGCCTTACCTGAAGAAGTCAAAATGAAATATAAGGCCACCTTGGGCGGCGCCCGCGGTTATGTTCCGTTTGGTATTGAAACTGCGGTTGGGCACGATAAGGCCGACTTAAAAGAATTCTGGCACCAAGGCAGAAACTTACCTAAAAATCATAAATATGAAAAATATATGCCGCCAAACATAATTGTTGATGCCGTCAATGATTTCAATGACGCAGTTGATACTTTCTATAATGCATTTGACGATCTGGGTAAAAGAATTTTGAAATCTGTCGCCATTTATCTAAACCTTGAAGCCGATTTCTTTGAAAGCAAGGTTGACAATGGGAATTCGGTATTGCGCCTTTTACATTATCCACCAGTTACTGGCGATATTGAACCAGGTGCAATTCGTGCCGGTGCGCACGGCGATATTAACGTAATAACATTGTTATTAGGTGCAGATGAACCAGGCCTTCAACTTCTTGACAAAGAAGGAAATTGGCAAAATGTTACCGCGCCCAAAGGCTGCCTTGCGATTAATGTTGGTGATATGCTTTCTCGTCTAACAAATGGTGTTTTACCGTCATCAATTCATCGCGTTATCAACCCTGAACCTGAACGGGCAAAGTTTGCACGCTATTCAACTCCATTCTTCTTACATTTTAATCCGGACTATCTAATTGAAACATTGCCATCATGTGGCAATAGCCAGTTTGCGCCGATAACAGCCCAAGCATTCTTAGAACAACGATTAAGTGAAATAAAATTGATGTAATTACTTAGGTTTGTTAAAGGCAATTTTAGGAGTTTAAATTGCCTTTAACAACACATGAGCCAAAATTAGAAAAAATATCGTTTCCCGTGATTGCAGGACTAGTTGTTGCGCTATCAGCGGGCTTTGTATCATCTATTGGCTTTGGCCTTCTGGCGCCTTTATTTGCGTTGAGAATGGATGATTATGGGCTTTCACCAAAAGAAATTGGCGCATTGGTAACAATAATCGGCATTGCCCCATTATTCATGACGCCATTTATTCCAAAAATTTTAAATATAATTCCTACAAAAAAAGCTTTGATTATAGTAATGATATTAAATGCGTTACTATATGTGACGCTATTTTTTGCCCATACGCCAACCATTTGGACATCTGTAAGAATTGGGTTTGCGATTACGGGTACCTTCCTATTTATTGCATCAGAAAGTTGGATATTAGAAATATCGCCACCATCGATTCGCGGGAAGATATTTGGGCTTTATGCCGTAATATTTTATGGTGGAATTGGACTTGGAGGCATTTTAATCTCCCAATTAGGTTACCAAAGCAACAATGTGATTTTGGTCGCAATTATATTAAATTTTTTATGTACGCCATTATTCTTCTTAAAAACACTCCAACCCTCAAAACCACATGCTGGGGAGCGCCTTAGCAGTATATATAAGCTGATATTCTTATTCCCTGCGCTATTCATGCCTGCGTTCGCAATTGGCGGCCTAGAGACATCAGCATTCAATCTTTTCCCCGTCTGGAGCCGCAAACAAGGTTTTGATGATGCATTTGCAGGGCATATATTGACCGCGGCAGCAATTGGAAATGTTATTCTTCAATTTCCAATTGGCATGTTGGGTGATAGAATCGGTCGAAAGAACGTTTTGAACATAATTGCAATAATTGCATTTGTTTTGCCAATTGGCCTTATGTTTCCATTCTCAAAATTATTTATATTGGCAATCGTATGCTTATGGTCGGGAATTATAACGGGGTTTTATACTATGGGCCTTGTGGGAATCGCAGAAAACTTTAAAGGTGACAAAATCGCCACCGCAAATGCATCATTTGGCACAACATATTGCATTTCACAGACCCTAACGCCTTCAGTTGGTGGCTATATAATGGACGCGTTTGGCAATAGTGGATTTATGCTAATCCTTTCAATTATAGGACTTTTGCCATTGTTTTTAAACTTTTTCACTAAAAACACTGCAACCTCACCTTGACACAGGCTCTCAATTATGCAACCGCGGAGGGGATTATTATGGCTAAACCGGCCTCTATTAAAATTCGTTTGAACTCTTCAGCTGGCACAGGCTTTTTCTATGTTACCAAGAAAAACGCTCGTACTAAAACCGAAAAACTTCGTATGAACAAATACGATCCAGTTGCTCGTAAGCACGTTGAATTCGTTGAAGGTAAAATCAAGTAATTTTACCATTACTTAAATACGAAAAGCCCGCCAATGGCGGGCTTTTTGTTTATTTAATCTTTCACAAAAAATATTCTTAAATTATCACTGAATTCTAAATTTATGCCACGTTGGCAATAACGCGGTTACGACCTCTTTGTTTCGCCGCATATAGCGCCTGGTCAGCGCGTTTTATAACCACATCAGTATCATCATCTGCACGGTTGCCGATTGCAACACCCACAGAAACAGTAACCTCAAGCGGGTCTTTATTTGAACCAATATGGAATGGATCACCAGATACAGCAACCCGAAGCCGTTCTGCAATTATGTATGCATCTTCCGCAGAAGTATCCGGCATAATAACCACAAATTCTTCACCGCCGAAACGACAAGCAAGATCACGTGGACGGAAGTTAGATGCTAACCTTTCTGAGAATTGGCGGATAACCTCATCCCCTGCATCATGACCAAAAAGGTCATTAACGCGTTTAAAGTGGTCAATATCTGCAATTATAACCGATACAGGTGCACCACCACGTTTTGTACGTTCAAGCAATGCTTTAAGCTGTGTTTCCATATAACGACGATTATGAAGTCCAGTAAGCTGGTCAGTGACAGCTTTTTCCATAGTCGCGTCCACGCTAAGTCGTAAATTCTCAATATAACGTTTACGACGCACTAGAGTGCGAACCCTAAGCTTTAATTCATCCTCATCTAATGGACGATTAATAATGTCGTTTACGCCAATTTCCAACGCCCTAATGGACCTTGTGCGGTCTTCTGCATCAACAATCGCCAAAATTGGAAGACTACGGGTATTAAATTGTGAACGAATATGGGCAGCCAAGCGTAGGCCGTCAAATGTCTTTCCTGATGCAGAAACAATCAACAGTTCAACAGACGAATGACCGTCTGGACCCAGTTGATTAGATTCCTCCATCAAAAGCGCGCGCTGTTCTTCATTTAAGATTCTTTTTAACCGTTCACCGCGCTTTGCATCATCTTCAAGTATTATAACCCTAGCACCAAGACCATTTTCACCTTGTTGCATTTCATCAATAACGCCAATCCTACGACCAACTGCCTCTCGCGAGCGCAGTTCATCTGCAATGCTTTTATACTTGGCCAAAGAGCGAACACGTGCAAGCAATAAAGTATCGTCAATGGGCTTAGACAAAAAATCGTCTGCGCCAACAGAAAGACCACGAATCCTATCCGATTTTTGGTCAAGAGCAGTAACCATAACAACAGGTATATGGTGAGTTTTTGGGTCTTCTTTTAACCGACGGCAGGTTTCAAAACCATCAAGCCCTGGCATCATAACGTCCAGCAAAATAACGTCAGGATTCTCTTCGATGGCGCGCATAATTGCTTCTTCACCTGACGTTGCTGAAATGACGGTATAATATTCGTGCTGGAGTTTTGCCTCCAGTAAACGAACATTCGTAGCAACATCATCAACAATCAATACACGCGCGGTCATTCATCACCCTGATGGCATCCAAAAGCTTCTAATAAACCCCCAGAAAACCAGTTTTATTCTAACTAGAATAAATTAAAAGAATCATAATCTACTATCAACCAATAAATTCTCTTATCTTTGCTATAAAAGTGTTAACAGAGATTGGTTTTGACAGATACGATTGGCATCCACCTTCCTTAATTCTCTCCTCATCACCGCGCATTGCAAAAGCAGTCACGGCAATAATCGGTATATGCTCTGTCTCACTGTCTGCCTTCATCCAACGGGTAACATCAAGCCCCGAAACATGCGGAAGCTGAATATCCATTAGAATCAAATCTGGCATCTCATCTTTTGCAAGCTCTAATGCCTTTAAACCATCATTAGTTTCAACAGTGTCATAGCCAAATGCATGCAGCAAATCACGAAAAAGCCTCATGTTAAGCTCATTGTCTTCAACAATCATAACTTTTTTCTTATTTTTTATGATTTGCTCGCCCACCAAACACTATCTCCAAATTATAAAACATTATAAGACAGTTTTATTAGAAT
>APMI01029970.1_pt1 | contig 19518 bp, 18 predicted proteins | sample 667938 | NCBI WGS metagenome assembly APMI01 (sample SAMN01084076, study PRJNA167559) | wastewater metagenome | biome: Wastewater | place: Denmark: Ejby Moelle, Odense | collected 2011-11-28 | reverse complement strand
TTGGTGGCTCCTCCCAGACTTGAACTGGGGACACAAGGCTCTTCAGGCCTCTGCTCTACCAACTGAGCTAAAGAGCCACGCTGAAGTTTTCTCATGGTTTAGCGTCACTGAGATGCTGACGGCCCGGCCTCTGCTCTACGAAGACTTGCGTTTCACGCAGGAGCTAAAGAGCCACGCTGAAGTTTTCTCATGGTTTAGCGTCACTGAGATGCTGACGGCCCGGCCTCTGCTCTACGAAGACTTGCGTTTCACGCAGGAGCTAAAGAGCCACAACCCCTTTATTTTACTTGAAATGGCCGATTTTCACAACATTAGCTATAATGTATGGAGCGCGGGTATCGTATAACGGCTATTATGCTACCTTCCCAAGGTAGAAACGAGAGTTCGACTCTCTCTACCCGCACCAAATTTGGAAAAATTTTGATAAAAATGACCGAGGCTCGGCCATAAAAGGTGGTGATTCTTTCGGGTTAGAATAAGCTTGTTTGTTGAGGCTTTCTGTCAATATTGATGATACCCGAGCCGACTTCAATCTTGTACCCGAGCATGTCAGCAAGCCATATTCCGTAAAAACGATCGTTATTCCGTAACACCAAATAGCTACCAATAATTCCCGCCACGTAGCCAGACACAATATTGCTGCCGAATGGCTCAATTGGCTGCTGGGGGTATGACCCAAAAAAGAACATGTCTAGGTTCGATACGACGTGGGCGTCTCCATATCCCAGCTCGTTCAGCATACTCATAAAAACACTTTTTTCGTCCGCGATATTTATAGCTTTTTCAAATGCAAAAGACTTTTGCTTTTTCGTAACACTATTCTTCATTCCCTTTTTAATGAGTCTATCCTCAAGATTATGCGCTACTGTTGCGTTGGGGTATGAGCCGATTACCGCATATAGCATTGCGCCCTGCTCATATAGTCGCTCAAGTCCTCTTGAATCCGACATAATACCCGCTTTCGCTAGGCTGTTCCCAAAATACGCAACATACACAGAATGTGGCTGATCGTTATATGTTGCCTGCTTCTGAGATATTTGCGTCGTATTATAAAAGGCTGGGTTAAAGTCGGTCTTCTTGCGGCACGCAAAACATGAGTCATAGGATGAATCTACCTGAGCATGATTGTCGCAAGCATGATTCTGGTGAGAGCTGATATCATACCAGCCCGTACAATACTTAGTAGTCGTGTCCACTGTGAATGATATCGGTAAATCTTTGCTCAGTTCATATTTGCTCAACGATTTATCGTTCTCAAGCAGCAAGTACGCAAAAGTTGTCGGCGTGATGGGGCGCGAAACAATAACTACCCCACTCGATTTCACAACGTCGTATCTTTCTTGAAGTTCTTTTTTGCATCAAGCCACCGCTTGTTGCGTTCTTTTTCGTCTTCAATTTCAAATATTTCTTTCGGGTATTTTTTGTCTTGCTTCTCAATCTTTCTTACTATCGCGTCAGTTATATCTATGTTATATCTGTCAGCGAACTGAATCCCATAAATCATGATATCTGCTAGTTCGCTCGCCATATCTTCCTTGCTGCCGAATGATTCACCATGCCACTGGAAATACTCTAAGAGCTCATTTGCCTCAAGCGACAAAGAGACGGCAATCCCTCGGGAATCATTTGTTTTGTCCCACTTACGTGCCTTAATATATTGCATTACAATAGCATACGCATCTTCAAATGTAACTTTCTTTGTCATTGTTCCTCCGTTAGTTCTATTTTATCACTTATAAACTCAAGCTGTCGGCTAAGCTTTTAGTACTTTGCACCAAAATGGGTTCGAGCTTTAGTGTAAAGAGCCACCAGAATCCCTTCATGCTACTGCTTGCATTCCACGAGACCCATACCTACAGTAAATGTCATGAAAGAAATTAGCCTGCGTAGCATATCGTCAAGTGCCGTATCTGAGGACCGCGAGTTATTTTGCGATATTGAACCAGATACCGAATTCTTGCAAAGGATTATCGCTGACCCCGGCTTTCGCCTTCGGCTCACGCAGCTACTAAAAACATTCAATATATCCCACTATAGTGTCGATTCCCTGGGCTATGAGTCAAGAGCTTTCGTCGAAACGACTCACCTGATCGAGCTTCTGGAACTAGGTCATCTAGAAAAAAACGAAAGGCGCACTGTGGCTATGACCGTTCTTGAAGCTAGTATTGAGGTCCGCGATGATTTAAACACACTATTTGGTACAAACACAAAACAGGCTGGACCTTCATCGAAAATCGACTATGCAACTTCATTGCCCTTTCCTCTTCAACTCACCATTATCGCAAAAGTGTGCTCGGGCCAGGATGGAAGTGTGCTCTCCCCTGCGTCTCTTTCCAAAGGCTCAGAGCGACGCACCGGACTACAGCAATACATTACTACCAAGTTTGGGTATTCGGACGAAAAAGCGATAGCAATCCTTGATACCATTTGCATCATACACGGCACATCGATACTGACAGTGCACTTTGAGTACGGGGTTGCCTCAGAAAGATGGCGCTCTCTCGGCGAGTTTCCGAGCAGTATCATCGGCAGTCCGGCGACCCGTATTGGATACTACCTACCTGATGGTATCGAAGATGCAATTCGTAACATGCATGTGAGCGACTTGTGGCGCGTGGAATTTCTCGATGCCGAGTGGCACACAGATGGTGAAGATGCGGAAAATGACAAAAAGTTTATTGACGGTATGGAGTGGCTCGCATGTCAAGTCGCAAAACTCGCCAGTAAACCAGACGAAGAATTAGCATTTTGGAGAGGCTACGTTGTGACTTCAGCGCTTGCAGGTGAGGCGCTAAGAGATGGGCAAGTTAATGGGTATTCTGGTGGCCACGACCAGCTAGTTTCATGGCGGGAGCCCAAGCCAGACAAAGAGTATTGGAGTGCCTACGCGAGGCTACAAGACCATGTCACAAAGTATGGCAACGCGGCCGGTACGCTAGAGCGCGAAGGAGTACTCCTTGCACTTCAGGGTATCGCGATACGTCTTGGGCATGATATTGAACAAGAGATTATTTATGGAACAAAGATGGAGCGCACGGGAAGAATGCGGGTACTAGCCGATATTTACACCCAGCTAGCAATAAATGGCACTGAGCCCACCGAGCTTGCCCATCATTGTCCGCTGCTCTACCCGCACATACAAGAGAAAGCGCATCAATGGAACTATCGTTTTAGCTAAAATGTCAAGCCGCCCAGAAGGGCGGCTTTTTATATTGTATCCGGTACTACTTCCGTGTAGCTTCTTTGGCCATAAAATTATTGACACTTTGCATAGTGTCCATGAATTGGTTTGGGAAGATAATCGTACTGTTTTTTTCTACAGCAATCTCAGTCATTACTTGCAGATTGCGCAGCTGAAGCGCAATTGGATGCGCAGCGATAATATCTGCCGCTTCACCAAGTTTTGTGGCACTCATCTGCTCACCCTCGGCGGCGATAATCTTGGCGCGTCGTTCGCGCTCGGCTTCGGCCTGCTTGGCCATAGCGCGCTTCATTTCCTGTGGGAGCTCGATATTCTGCACCTTCACATTCTCGACGTCAATGCCCCACCTATCTGTTTCGCTATCAACAATTGCTTTAATCTTCTCGCTGATTGCTTCACGGCTAGCTAGTAGTTCGTCTAGATCAGCACCACCCGTCACATCACGCAGTGCCGCCTGCGCAAATTGGCTTGTTGCATACACATAGTTTGTCGTTTCCAGCATTGCTTTCGCACTATCAACAACACGCAAGTACACAACTGCATCGACACCAATAGTGACGTTGTCTTTGGTGATCACCTCTTGCTTTGGTACATCAATCGGCATGCTACGCACATCAACTCGCATCATTTTCTGAAAAACAGGCACAATGTAGCGCAGTCCCGGTTCACGCATACCGGTATATTTACCAAGTGTCAACACAACCCCGCGTTCATACTGATTAACAATTTTAAGCCCGCTGAGCACGAACAATAGTATCACCACAAATCCTGGGAACACCACGGTTAACAATCCTACGACTACTTCCATATATCCTCCTTGTTATGATTGCAGTATATCACTTCAGTGCGTTCGCGATAAGCTCGTCGATAAGCTCAGGGTAGTGCATGCCCGCTGCTCGCCACAACTTTGGGTACATACTGATATTCGTAAAACCAGGTAGGGTATTCACCTCGAGGACATAGGGCGTCGAACCATCGAGCAAATAATCGATACGAGCCATACCGCGACATCCGAGCACTGTATATGCATGCAGAGAAGTAGCCCGGATTTTTTCCTCAACCTTAGCAGGTAGCTCCACATTTGTCAGCACTTGAGATGTGCTGTCTGGGCTATATTTGTCATCATAGTCATAAAATTCCGCACCCGGAATCACCTCTCCGATACCACTCACGGTGTGGTGAGGAGGGTTGCCCAGTACGGCAGTCTCTAGCTCGCGGCCAGTGATACACTTTTCGACAAGGACAGTGTCGTCATGCTCAAGTGCCAACTGGATCGCTGGCCGAAACTCAGATTCACGATGCACTTTTGAAACACCCACCGAGCTCCCCGCTCTTGATGGCTTCACAAACATCACCTCGCCTAGCTGTTCCGCCACTTCAGCGTACGCAGGCAGCTTACTGCCCCTGCGGTAGGCAAGGTAGGGCGCCGTACGTATGCCATTCGCCTCCAAAAGTTGCTTAGTGAGTACCTTGTCTATACATACCGCGCTTGCTGTTGTGTCGCACCCAACGATCGGGATATGCATGAGCGCAGCAAGGCCCTGCATAGTACCATCCTCGCCGTGTTTACCATGGAGCACTGGAAGAATGACATCCGGGTGGATCACCGTGTTGCCAGGCAGTGTCATAAAACTACCACTACCCGGTGCAACAAGGAGCTGTACCCCACCATGCATAGCAAGATTCTCCTGCCATGTATCTAATAGCCACCACCTACCCTTGCGATCAATATAGCCAAGCAGAACCTGGTATTTCTCTCCATCCATCGCCGCATAAACATTGCGCGCACCCATAACCGACACATCGTGCTCTGACGACTCTCCACCGAATAACAATAATACGATTTTTTGAGCCACTATATCTTTAGTATACTATACATATGACTCGCGTACCGCTAGCTGAGCAATTGCGACCGACAACCCTTGATGAAGTGATTGGTCAAACACATCTACTCGCCGAGGGCGAGATTTTGCGTCAAATTGTACGCACAAAAGAGCCAGTCAGTCTTATTCTCTGGGGTCCGCCCGGTACGGGTAAAACCACACTCGCACGAATAGTGGCAAATGAAGTACAGGCCGAGTTTATTGAACTATCTGCCGTCACTGCGGGCAAAAAAGATGTATTGGCGGTTGTTGAACATGCGAAGCAAAACTGGAACCTAGGGCTGCGAACAATTCTGTTTGTTGATGAAATCCACCGTTTTAATAAAGCTCAGCAGGATGCGTTTTTACCTCATGTTGAATCGGGACTCATTACGCTCATTGGTGCAACGACTGAAAATCCAAGCTTTGAAATCATCGCCCCACTACTATCGCGATCACGCGTACTAGTGCTGCAGCCCCTCAGTAAGCAAGAAATTGCTGAAGTGATTACGCGGGCGCTCCGTGTACTCAAGAAAACAAAAATTGTGACACCAGATGCACGCGAATATCTTGCCGAACTATCCGGTGGTGATGCGCGTGTTGCGCTTGGCAACCTAGAACTTGCACTCAGTATTAATGGTCGCAAAGTAACACCAGAGACCGTCAAAGTAGCCGCACAGACCAAAGTACCAGGCTATGACAAAAAGGGAGACATGCACTACAATGTCGTGTCAGCCTTTATAAAATCAATGCGCGGATCTGACGAGAAAGCTACCACCTATTATCTGAGTCGTATGCTCGACGCTGGCGAAGACCCGAAATTCGTCGCCCGGCGTATGGTAATATTCGCAAGCGAAGATATCGGACTAGCGGGCAACGGTGCGCTCGCTCTTGCTGTCGCAACATTTGAGGCCGTGGAGCGAGTTGGCCTACCGGAAGCGAGCTATAATCTCTATCACTGTGCTATTGCGCTTGCGCGAAGTCCAAAATCTCGCGAAATCACAACTCTGATGAACAGCGCCAAAGCACTTGCCAAACAATACCCCGACGCTCCTGTGCCACTACACATCCGCAATGCGCCAACCGCACTCATGAAAGATCTTGGCTATGGTCAGGGCTATGAATGGCAGGCAAATTTTGCTCCACAGCAGGGATTCCTGCCAGAAGAAATCAAATAATCTAGAGTATAGTAGGAAGTGTGATGAAACATCTCTATGAGCTCCATACAGCCGCGTGGCTCTCTCGCCTGACAAGTGAGCATGGCTACCTAGTGACACTTCACAATGTCCCAGATGATGAGGTTGAACGAATTGCCTCGTATCATATTGACACCATCTGGCTCATGGGAGTATGGGAGCGAAGCCCCGTTGCGGCCGAAATTAGCAGGCGCGACAAAGGGCTTGTAGATGAAATACACCGCCTCTTGCCAGATATGTCCGACGAGGACATCATCGGATCGGCCTACGCGGTGAAGTCTTACACCGTCGACCAGCAATTTGGAGGCCAGTCTGGGCTTGCTATGTTCCGTAGCCAACTTGCCGAAAAAAATATCAAACTCATTCTTGATTTTGTACCAAACCACACCGCATTTGATAATGCCTGGGTTGCACAGCATCCCGACTACTACATTACAGCCGATGTCACGCAGGCCACCGCCCGTCCAGATGTGTACTATGCCGCTGGCGGTATTGCCGTAGCCAAGGGTGCAGACCCCAACCTAGCACCATGGCCAGACGTGGCACAGCTCAATGGATATTCTACTGGCTACCGTCATGCGAGTGTTGAAACGCTGCGTACGATTGCCCAGCAGTGCGATGGCGTACGATGTGACATGGCAATGCTCTTGCTCAATGATGTTGTAGCCCGAGCTTGGGGCTCTGCCGCGGGTGAACGCCCGTCAGACGAATACTGGCAAACGGTCATAGACAAAGTGCGGGACACATCGCCATCTTTCATCTTTATCGCTGAATGCTATTGGGACGCAGAACGTCACCTGGTGAGTCTTGGGTTTGACTATTGCTACGATAAAACACTCTATGACTGCATGACAAGTAGCGACAACAGTGCGCTCCGTAACCACATTGATACACTAGGGGATATTGCGCCAAATCTTGTGCATTTTCTTGAAAATCATGACGAGCAGCGAGCGGCCACTGTCTTTAATCTCCAGGAGCAAGCAAAGTATGCACACCTGATCACCACACTACCCGGTCCATGCCTGTGGTATGACGGTCAGTTCTCGGGCTACACCGCAAAGCTACCTACGCACGTGCGACGCGGGCCCGCTGAGCCCACAAATCCTGAAATTAAGGCAATGTACGAGGACCTGCTCAGGCGCTTACAAGCGGATGCTCACGACATTCCACAATCACCCCTTCATACGGACGCAGTGTAATCTGTCCATCGTCGTTGATGTCTGGATAGTCGACAGGATGCGTGCAGCACAAGATTCGCCCACTATGCGGCAATTGTACCGTACTCGTTGTTGTTGCAAAATTTAATGCAACAAATACATGCTGATCGCCAAGCCAGCGAGCAAACATAAACACGTCTGCTTCCAGCTCACCGAATGCTTCGTAGGTGCCATTGCGCAAAATATCGTGTTGACTACGCAGCTTCAGCAGGCGGCGATAGAGTGCGAGAAATGAGTCAGGCTCTCGCTGCTGAGTGTCGACATTGTGCACGGACAGCGTACGACCAATTGGCAGCCAAGGTGTTTCGGTACTGAAGCCGGCAAATTCCCGGGCGTTCCATTGCATCGGCGTACGTTCCGGGTCGCGGGTTGTTGTAATGTCTCCGGACGTGAATGCGCGCAAGTCTTTAATATCCTCCTCAGCGATGGGCGTATCGGGCATGCCAATTTCGTCGCCGTAATAGATAGTGGGCAAACCAGGCAGCGACATCTGCATGACCGCGATTAGTCTTGCTTGTGCCTCACCGCCCATGCGACTGACGATGCGAGACTGGTCATGATTGCCAAAACAATAAACTGGCGTATGCTCATCAGGATTGAGCATACCCTGAAACTCAGTAATAAACGTACGGTAAGCGTCGGCATAGAAGTCGGTCCATACCCCCTCAAAGTTAAATGGCATACTCACTTTTGGGTTGATGCTGTAAAAGCCAAGATATTGCTCTTTCGTGCTATAGTTCGCATCTGGATAGTCTTCGAATATCATGATGCGGTTTTCATATTCGGCAATCACATCCGTCAATTCACGAAGATAAGGAAACAGATTCTTCCAAAACCGACTGTATTTGTGTACCAGCGCGTCATACTCAACCGAAGCGCCGTCGTAGGCGTGAGTATGCAACTTGTTGCGTGGGTCATCGCGAAACTTCGGGTCTTTACTCAACCACCGCACCGCATCTGCACGAATCCCGTCCACACCAATATCAAGCCAAAATCGTAGCACATTCTTCATTTCTTCACGAACCGTGGGATTGTCCCAATTGAGGTCTGGCTGGCTAGCCAAGAATGTATGGAGATAGTACTGCTTTCGAGATGCATCAAACTCCCAGGCCGAACCGCCAAAAATACTTATCCAGTTATTTGGCGGACCACCGCCAGGAGCGGGATCTTTCCAGACATAGTAGTCATGGTAGGGATTTGAACGAGATTTACGCGACTCTTGAAACCAAGCGTGGCGATCGGACGAGTGATTTGGCACGTAGTCGATCATGACATTCATACCACGAGCATGTGCTTTTTTCACCAATTCCTTAAAATCATCAATCGTACCAAAGGTTGGATCTATGCCACAATAATCACTTACGTCATAGCCCATATCGGCCATAGGCGAAGGAAAGATGGGGGAAAACCAGATTGCGTCGACACCCAAGGAGTCCTCATTGCCACGCAGGTAATCGAGCTTCTCAATGACTCCCCTTAGATCACCGACACCGTCGGCGTTGCCGTCCATGAAACTACGAGGATAGATCTGGTAGATCGCGTTGACGTTGCGCCACGTTGTCATAGCTTGATAATCCCAACAAGCACTACATCGCCACGCACCATCTCTAGGCGCGTGTAATCTATGGTTTCAGTAATGTGTTTATGTTTGAGTAGCATGTATTCTAGCAAATTATACCACCGGAGTAGCCAGCTATCAAGCGGCGCATCCCCATGAAGCCACCTATAGCCATAATTGGTATTTACAGCCCATTCTGAACGTAGTAGAATGACAATATAAAAGGTGGAAAACAAAAAGGAGAGCCATGAAAACTAAATCCATTCCCGTTCAGTACCTCGGTGAAGCCGTCGTTATAGCACTACACTAATCAGCACTACCGGGTGACATACAACAGTGAACGAGCGCAAGTTATTTACTTGCGCGTTTTCGTTCGTTGGGATCAAGAAACTTTTTGCGAAGACGTAGGTTTTTCGGCGTAACTTCTAGTAGCTCGTCATCTTCAATGAAGTCAATACACTGCTCAAGGCTAAGCTCCGTATAGGGAGTGAGCTGCACTGTACCGTCACTGCTTTTGCTGCGCATATTGGTCAGATGCTTGGCTTTACATACATTAATCTCTAGGTCGTCTTGCCGATTATATTTACCGACGATCATTCCACCATATACTTCAACCGTTGGGCCAACGAATAGCTCGCCACGGCTTTCGGCATTTTGCAGCGCATAGGGTGTCGTCACCCCTGCCTCATAGGCAACCAGCACACCTCCGCGCGTACTCTGAAGCTTTGGGCCAAGTGGCTCATACCCATGCGGCAGACTGTTCATGATCACGGTACCTTTTGTGTCAGTTAGCAGTAGGTTTCGTAGTCCTATCATAGCCCGCGTTGATAATATGTAAGTCAATCGCATTGTGCCGCCACTTGTTTGCTCTTGCTTGACCAGTGCCGCACGCCGTCCGCCAAGCTCCTGGCTCACTACACCGACAAACTCGGCAGCCACTTCAACCTGCAGCTCTTCCACAGGCTCTTTTTCAATTCCATCATCAGTAATAGTAACCACTTCTGGTCGTCCAACTTCAAACTCATACCCCTCGCGTCGCATGGCTTCGATAAGTACCGAAAGGTGCAGCTCACCCCGACCGCTAATCTTAAACCCAATACCTTGCTCTTCAACACGTAGTGCAACGTTGGTCTCGAGCTCGCGCTGCAATCTATCGCCTAATTGTCGGCTAGTATTATATTCGCCTTCCCTGCCCTTGAGCGGGCTGGTATTTGGACCCATATACATACTGAGTGTTGGCGCTTCTACGTCAATGACCGGTAGCGCCTCGGGGGTATCTTTGTCGGCAATCGTCTCACCGATGTGAGCGCTCGCAATGCCGGATAGCGCTACAATATCCCCGGCAATTGCAGCATTAGTCTCTTCGCGCAGTAGGCCACGATAGACGAATATTTTTTCAATACGGCTTGCTACCTGACTCCCGTCACGCTTGATAAGCATCACGGCCTGGCCCTGCTTCGCGGTACCGCGCCCAATACGACCAATTGCATATTTGCCAATAAATGAATCGTATTGCAGCGCTGTTACGAGTAGTTGCAGCGGACCGTCGCTGACTTCTGGTGCAGGAATGTCATTAATAATGGCTTCAAAAATCGGCACTAGGTCGGCATGCTCACTCAGGTTATCTGGTAGGCTTTTCCAGCCCTTACCTTCACGTCCAACTGCATAATAGACAGGGTAGTGAAGCTGGCTGTCATCTGTAGCTAGCTCAAGAAACAGGTCAGCAAGCTCATCCTCTACTTCATGGATCCGGCGTGACGGCTTATCGATCTTATTGATAATAACTACTGGCTTCAGTCCTGCAGCTAGCGCCTTGCTCAATACAAACTTCGTCTGTGGCATTGGACCCTCTTGGGCGTCCACAATCAGTAGTACGCCATCAGCCATATTGAGCGTTCGCTCCACTTCACCACTAAAGTCAGCATGTCCGGGCGTGTCAATAATGTTAATTTTATAGTCATTGTAGTACACGCTCGTTTGCTTGGCGGTAATGGTAATACCACGCTCATGCTCCTGATCTCCGCTGTCCATAATCAACTGCTGACCCATCTCGGCCTGGTTATCACGAAATGTGTTGCTCTGTTTTAATAGCCCATCAACCAGCGTCGTTTTACCATGGTCAACGTGGGCGATAATTGCAATGTTTCGTATATAACTAGCGTCTTTCATAAAAATATGGCCTGTTTCACAGACCTTCCTTCATATATTAGTATATCACACTTTTAAAATGGTGGAGCACAGCAGACTTGAACTGCTCACCTCTTCCATGCCATGGAAGCGCTCTACCGGATGAGCTAGTGCCCCAAACGGTCTTTAGTATATCAAAAATTACCTCTCAGAGTAAGAGGTAATTTTTTGCTGCTACGCGCCCACCCGGGGCACGGTGTTGGTGTATAAATGTTTGTGTGAAACGCAACGGGCGCCCCGTATGCGTACCAGCATAAGCATATTATCTTACTTGTGCTAAAAAAGCGCAAGTACTATTTTGCTGCTATTTTGGCAAATCCGTACATTTTGCACTAGTATTTTCTACAATATTATGCTTAACTATAGTTGTTCAGAAACAAGTGTACACGAGAAATGAAAATTAGTACCAACTATTCTTTCAGGACAAGCGGAACTTTGGTCGATCTGACGATAAAGTAATAAGAAAGAATAGTTATGTCAAAAGCAAACCTATTTGTAGGCAGCCTTGCCTACGCAACAACCGACGACAGCCTGCAAGCTTTTTTTGCAACAGTCGGTCCTGTTGCAAGCGCACGCGTTATCACTGATCGTGATAGCGGTCGCAGCAAAGGCTTTGGCTTTGTTGAATTCGAAAACGAAGACGACAATCAAAAAGCCATTGATCAGCTAAACGGCAAAGAACTCGATGGTCGCACAATTGCGATCAGCGTTGCACGTCCTAAAGAAGACCGTCCTCGTGGCGACTTCGGTGGTGGCAACGGCGGTTCATTCCGTCAGCGCAACTGGTAATTTATATTACCTGCCTTTAGAATAAACCCCGCTATACGCGGGGTTTATTCGTGTAGCTGTGATTTAAACATCGTGTAGTACTCACCCCTCAGCGCAACAAGGTCATCGTGCGTGCCGCTTTCAACAACCCTGCCCTTCTTCATCATATACACCACATCAGCTCTCCCGACAGTACTGAGCCGGTGGCTAATGGTGATAACCGTACGGGTTTTGTCGGCAAATAGATGATCGAATATGCGAGATTCCGCGAGGGCATCGATCGCACTGGTTGGCTCATCAAGGATGATGATCGGACTATCTCGATAGAAATTTCGCGCGAGCACCAAACGCTGCCATTGACCACCGGACAAATCAGTACCGGGGTTACCGTCGTCATCTTCCGCCCACTTATCAACAAAGGTATCGACCCCCTGCGGCAACGCATCGACGAACTTTTTTGCCTCTGCGCGAACGAGCGCTTGACGGAATCTGTCTTCATCATAGGGCCGCGACACATCGCCAAGCGCGACATTATTACGCACCGTGGTAAACCAGAAGCTCATGAAGTCCTGTTTGAGCACTCCGAGTAGTCGATGCCATGACGATTTTTTCACTGCAGAAAGATCCTTGTCGTCAAGCAATATCCTGCCCTTCGTCGGCTCATAGAGGCCGAGCAACAGCTTGACAAGCGTACTCTTGCCCGCACCGTTTTCGCCAACAATTGCAACATGCTGGTTACGTCGGATCGTCAACGACACATCTTGCAACACCCGCTGTTTTGACAGAGGATAGACAAAAGAGAGATTCTCAACTCTAATCGTGTCAGGCGCCCCCATCGCCGTGTCTTCACTATCATCACTTCGCTTCAGCTTCATGAACTGCTCATAGTCAAACAGTGTCGCCAAGTCTTCATCCATGCCGCTAAACCGAGTGATCAGGCTCCGGGTACTGCCAAGTGTTTGTGACACCATCTGCTGAACATAAAGAAATTGCCCAACCGGCTGCTGGCGCGCGATAACCTGCAGCACGACATATATCAATACACCGAGCTCCACCAAAGCCTCGAGTGCTTGTGCAAGCAGCCGCTTACCAATGTAACTTCTCTCAAACAGTATGCGGCCTTTTTCATCTGCCGCCCTCAGCTCGGCATGCCAATTGATCATATGGGTAGCCAGCCCGTATATACGTAGCTCAGCGATATTACGCGGCTGAAACACGCTCCATTTGATCTGACCCATTGTTCGCCTTGCCACTACGTTCTTCTTCCAGTGGTTGGACTGGAGTCGAGAAAGGCGTAGCTGAAAATACATACTAGGCAGCACCGCAAGCAGCAAGAGTGGTGACAGCCACCACGCCACAATAGAGATAGCGACGATCGCCGTAACCGACCGGACAATCGCGCTGATCATAGCCGCAATGTCATCAAAAAATCTAGAGAAATAGAACGCAAAGTTTTGTGCCTTATCAAACATGTCGGCAACCTCTTTATTGTCATAGTAGTGGTACTCAAGGCTGGCGAAATGGTGGTATAGCTCGTCGGTTATCTCTGCATCGATCTTAAATTTCACGAGCTCACCAATATAGCTAGCGATACCGCTCCATGCCAGCGAGAATAGGCCTAGCCCGGCCGTAATGAATACATACACCAGCGCGTGACTACCCGCTTCACTATCCCCTCCATAGGCGGCCGCTAGCGAGGTTGTTGTAGCGGCAGCATAGTACGCAACAATGAGCGGCAATACCGCTTCAATGACAGAGCCCACTAATTTTACCACTACCGCCACGGGAGCCGCACGATAGGTTGTACGCGCTACATTCCATAGCGCAGCAAGTATCTGTGCACTCGTCATCTTCTGGGCAGTCATACGGCTATCTCACAAATGGCGATTCGAGCCAGTCTGCGTTCAGCCCAAACCATGCATTCAGCAGCCCATAGCCGTTTACAAGCCATACTGTAACCACAACGGTCACACAAGTAAGCAGCCAGAATATCATTCTGATATAGAGCGGCTGGACTTTCATCCAGCGTAGCCACGCATCATATTTACCCCGTGCATACTGGTGCACATCACTCGCCCACGCATACTCAGTCGCCAGGATTGAGAGGCCGACAAACACAACTGCCCAGCCTGGCCCTGGATACGGTATCATGACAACACCAAGCAGTAGGACGGCCCAGCCCGCAAACCCGATCAGGACCTTCCTGGTACTATTTGGTAGCTTTACCACGAAGGCGTCCAGTCTGGTTCTGTAGTTGCTTCTGGCTCAGCGATGGCTGCATATAGTAGTGCGGTATCACCTCTCCCGCCAATATCACGGCAAGAAGTACGGCGAATCCACACATAATAGATGGAATACCAGCTATCGTCGATGGATCTACGATATTAACAGCCGTGGTTGGCAGCACAAACATAATATATCCGATCATGAGAGACTTGAGCGCTCGTGCCTGGTTGGGCTTAGTCTGCCTCCCAGTCATCACCCAGCAATACACAATACCAGCAAGAAGCCACCCGTAGTAGTACGCCGCATACAGCAGCGAGGAGCCAGGTGCTGTTTTAAAGATTACATAATTTCCCAGACAAGCACTTGCCGTAAGGCCAGTGCCCGAAAAGGCGAAAAAAGCCGCAAACAATCCTGCCCCTACGTATCCAGCCGTTACCGCAAGTGTCTGCTTTTGACCAGCTAGTCGCGTGGCTAGGTGGAATCCGAGCGGTGGCAACATGGTGATTGCCACGTAACCAAGACGAGACCATGAAAGTGGATCGATGCCGAAGCTACCCTCACACACATTGTATTCAGCAAGCTGAAAAACTGCCAAGAAAAATAGAATGGCAATCGCCAATTTTGTAATGTTGGTTACTTTATATCGCCAGCTCACGTAGATCGCAAGACCGATCTCGATGGCGAATGTTGCTATCATCACCGGAGGTGAAAAACAGCTCAATGTGTTTGTTTTTATATAGCGCATACGGTGATTATAGCAATCTTTGATTGCGCATACCATATTTTTGTTTGTGTGGTATTGACACTATTCTCCATGTTCGTTATAGTTATTGTATATATAACACTAATTGAAAGGCATTCCCATGCGCACTAAGCAACTTGAAATCATCACAGCACTTGGCGTGAAACCAAGCATCGATCCCAGGGGAGAGATTGAGCGACGCAGCAGATTACTAGCAAACTACCTGCAACAATACGACAGAAAGGGCTTTGTATTGGGCATTTCAGGCGGACAAGATTCACTTTTAGTTGGTATGCTTGCTCAAAAGGCCGCACTCCTCAGCCGGTCCGAAGGCCACGATGCGGTATTTTGTGCAATGCTACTGCCATACGGCGACCAGTCCGACCGCGCAGATGCGGAGCTGGCCATTGCAACCATACATCCTGATCAAGTAGTTGATTTAAACATCAAACCCGCTGTAGATGCTTTTGTGGCATCATATAGCGATGCCACGGGCGAAACCCTGTCCGATTTCCACAAAGGCAATGCTAAGGCAAGGGAGCGCATGATCGCGCAGTACGCACTTGCGGGTATGCGCGATATGATCGTGCTTGGTACTGATCACGCCGCCGAGGCACTTGTAGGGTTTTTCACCAAACACGGAGATGGAGCTAGCGATATTAACCCCATATCGACTCTCACCAAAGGCCAGGGCCGTCAGCTCCTACGAGCGCTAGACGTTCCAGAGGTATTTTTGACCAAAAAACCCACTGCCGACCTACTAGACAACCGCCCCGCACAGCCCGATGAAACCGAGCTTGGACTACGGTACGACGAGGACCTAGACCCCTACCTTACTGGCCACGAGCTACCCGATCCTATTGCAGATGCTATCGAGAGCAAATATGACGCTACTGCCCATAAACGCGAAACCCCTGTTGCATTTTAGTGAATGGGCCTTTTCAAACCGCTCATTCTATTGTAGACTTAGTGTATGAAATACAGCACTCCATATACTCCTCCGACACTTACTGTCGACGCGGTTATTTTCCAGCTACTTGGTGATGAACTAGTTGTGCTACTCACCCAGCGTAGTGACGATCCTTTCCGCGGCGAATGGGCGCTGCCAGGTGGCTACAACGCCACTGGTAGCACCACTATTGAGGCCCTCGCCTCGGTCGTCAAGCGTAAAGCTGGCATCGACCTCGACAATGACCTCGCATATATCGAGCAGCTATATACCTTTGATACAATCGCCCGGGATCCCCGCGGCCACGCAGTATCCGTCACCTATCTGGGGTGTGGGCGCAATGTCGTGCCAAAGAGTGCCGAGCAAGTGTCGGCATTTTACCCGGTCGACAAGCTACCTAGTCTCGCCTACGATCATGCTGAGATTATCCGTTATGCCCGTGATAGGCTAGCCGCAAAACTAACCTATACCAATGCGGTATCGGGATTGCTCGACAAAAAATTCACGCTTAGCGGGCTACAGTCTGCCTACGAAGCAGTCATGGGTCGTGTACTCGACAAGCGGAATTTTCGCAAGAAATTCCTCAGCCTGGGGCTCATTCATGAAACCCCTGATATGTGGCGTGAGGGTGCACATCGCCCCGCCAAGCTCTACGCGTTCAACAACGAGTCCCTTGAAGTACTCTCGCGCAGTTTTGACTAGCCCTTTAGCGCTCGATGAGCAAGCGCGGCTGATTGTCTTAGTAGCATATCGTGATCTAGTGTCGCACGGTAGTCTGGTGGCATTTTAAACTTACCTCGACTCTTCATGATGGCCATTACAGCGACAATTGAGGCCGTACTGTCGGTATCTCCTCCCAGATTAACAGCTTCGTATATGCTTGATGCAAACTCGCCCTCGTGCGCCAGAAATGCACCGTAAGCCATCGCAAGTGTCTGAGGGACGATAAACCCCATTCCATCTGTATTGCGCAGGATAGTGTCGGTATCAAAGAAAAAATGCCCACTGAGGTAGCGCAGCTCGCTCGATACATCCCTACTTGTGTCGCCAACTAGTCGCTCGTGCCGCAGTGCTGACTCTTGCGCCGTACGGACAAACGTCTCTTGTGCGTACTCTTCGGTAGCTAGATGATGCAATACGTCATAATGTACCCGCGTCGCGACCCGGGCGGTTGGGTGCGCATGGGTAAACGCTGTTAGCGCATCACAGTCACGATAGACTGACGACTCAGCAGTTCCTCGCGCGATATGCCAGTAGGCAAGCGGTCCTAGTTTCATAATGACGCCGTTACCCATACCTCCAGATTCGCCGCAATGCTCAGCTGCCATCCCCTGCATATAGCGCTCGACGCTGCGCGTAGTCGAGCCACCCCAGCCGCGCTTCACCGCTTGCCCACCACGAACCACCTGCGGGGTTTGCGCATAGGCTTTGACATGAAGATTAGCGATATCACGCAACTCAAATGCACCAACACGCATCAGGCTCTGCGCTACCACAAGGCTAAGCTGAGTATCATCACTCCAAGTTCCAGGAGCAAATTCACCTTGATAGAATGGGCTTTCTTTACTTGGCAGCAAACAATTGATACGCCCGTAGTGGGCCGCTATATACGCCGCATTTCGTGTCTCAACAGGCAGTCCAGCAGCATCGCCATAGGCAATAGCTGGCAAAAGCTCTCTACCGATTGCCTCTAGTTGTCCCACACAAACAGCTTCCTATCCTCTTGGACTTTAGCATCTTCCGCGGCACGCAGCAGTGCGAGTACACCATCTGGAAGTAGTGTCGGCGTTCTGGCAACTCGACCCAGCCCTTCCTGTACTGTGTAGGTTCGCTTCCCCTTCACCTCTATCCACTCTCCCCCATAGGGTGATAAGTCTGGGCATGTCGGGTGCACAATTCGCATCCAATATTGCTTTTCGCGAATATCCTCAGGGTCACGGGGGTTGGTGCGCGTACGATCAAGTGCTGAACCATTGCGGAAATCGAACTTAGGGTCGCGTACCATTGCAATATATTCCTCTGGAAGCATCCGCTCGGCCACATATCTATCGGTTGATAAGGTATCTCCATGCGTGAACATAAGCACTCTACCCTCTGGATATTCACGATGAAGCGTACCGTCCATGTCGCGCTTGCGCCCATAGGCATCCATAATACTTTCACCTCCATCAAGCCTGGCGTACAGTGGACTCAGTTTTTTATAGCGGTATGTATCTGGGTACAATCGCTGCTGGTCGTCCCTCGATAGCTGGCCGTACAAACCCCAGTCACGCTCGATTATCCTATCTTCTGGTGTCAGTTGTACAACCTCTTCGCCCGCTGCGTAACAAGCGGTTTCAAATGTTCTTAGAAACGGCGAGACGTATATCACATCGAATCCAGCAAGCATACCGATTTCTCGCCGTATCCAATTACCTGCGGCTTTTGCCTGCTCGATACCAAGTGGGGATAAACGCTGCATCCAGTCTGGCCGAGCATAAATCTCCCGTACAACTTCCGGGTCAAGCTCAATAATATTCTTCTGTACAACATTCGCCTCAGACTGACCGTGTCGAATCTGAACAAGACGTTTTGGCATTGTCATAGCGTGGTTACTCCTATCTCTATCCCAAGCATAATGCATTTCATAATCTTTGTAAATAGTGTTTACATTACACTATTTACATGCTATTCTGAAATTAGTAAGTGTATTTTACACAATAAGTATACGAAAGGAATGTAATGAAAAAACTATTAACTACTACCAGAGTGAGTGTACGCCGTGACGTACTAGAAAGCGCACTAGTTGGTGTCATACTTACGCTTTTGTCATATGTCATAGGGATTATGCTGCACTGGGTTAGTGTGCTCAACTGGCTAGAAGTGTTTGCTGTATTTACTTCTTATATGAGCACCTACCTCTGCGTCAAGGAGCGCCGAGCAAACTACCCGCTTGGCGCAATTAGCACTGCAGCATACGCTATCCTATTTCTACAAAGCGGGCTACTGTCAAGCGCCATGCTAAACCTCTATCTTACGCCTACGCTTATCTATGGCTGGATACGCTGGCGTAAAGATGCAGCGACACGACCCGTTACTCATGTGGAACTACGCTGGGTGCCAATCTATCTACTAGTTGCCGGGCTCGGCTACGCCGGTGCTGCACTGATCAGCGCGCGACTTGGCGGTACAATGGCGTGGACTGATGCAATGATTTTGGCAGCCACCATACTTGCTCAATTCTTGCTTGACAATAAAAAGCTGGAGAACTGGATTGTATGGGCAGTCGTCAACGTGTTCGCGATCTACACCTATGCTACGAGCGGCCTACCACTTGTTGCATTCCAGTATGTATTCTTCCTGCTCAATACAGTATATGGCTACCTAGTATGGCGTCGTAGCAAACGAGCAACCGATATCCTGCCGACACATGCCGCAACAGGCGTTCCTAGCGAGGTATAGCGTGCGACCATATGTCATTACGGTATTCGGGGCAGAGTCAACCGGAAAGACAACCCTTTCACGCCAGCTCACACTCGCGCTCAGCGCACCATGGTACGAAGAATATGCCCGGCCCTATCTTGAAAAAACCGGTGCAGCCGTCACCACGCAGTCTATGCGAGCAATCTGGC
>APMI01025740.1_pt1 | contig 19520 bp, 13 predicted proteins | sample 667938 | NCBI WGS metagenome assembly APMI01 (sample SAMN01084076, study PRJNA167559) | wastewater metagenome | biome: Wastewater | place: Denmark: Ejby Moelle, Odense | collected 2011-11-28 | reverse complement strand
AGTGAATATAAGCATAAAGAAAATTATTGATAATGCACTGAAATTTGAAGCATATTCATCAATTTTTTATTTTATAATTTTTCCATTTATTAAGCTTGAAACTAGTAATTTGGCCTCAATTATTAAATAGCATCCTTTAATAAATTGTAGGATTATTTAATCTTTAATTTCAAGCGTAAGGGACGAAAATTAATACTTATATTTGTACATCAATAGTAATAAAATAATCATATACAAATTTATAGCTAAAAATATGTTCATTTGCCTAATGACTGACTTCGGGTGGGTACAACATTCTTCCTTCCAAATATCTTCTTAAGCGCGTCCTCCATGCACTTGATCTTTTCGTTAAAATCGTCGGTGGAGATACTACCTTCTAAAGCTTGTTGACTTTACTCAAGCTGAGTGTTTGTCATGGCTTTCTCAACTCTTAGTGCGATGATTTTAGTGATCTGGTAGTCCTTATATACATTTCTGTAGTTTGCCTGCAGCCTTTAGTTTGCGCGGATTAACAAATCATTACGGTATTGCAATTACTAGATCTGTCTTAAAGACGATTTTAGCTATTCACTCATATTCCTAAACTTTAGAGTTTGACTTGTCAGCTATTTACGGGTGATATCTAACTAGGTCTCTAGTTTAATAATTTTATCAGTTGGATTTATGTGCCGAGCTTATGCCTCAATTTATTTTCGCAGTTTGTTATCACGCTTTGCCATAATTTATCTAATCTTCATCATGTTAAGATACGGTACTCGTGTAATCTGCTTATCTTTCTTGATCTTCTATACTTTGTCAGGAAAAAGTATATTAATTTAGTCGCATTCGTACCCTTACTAACTGTCTTGGTCAGACTCGCCTATTTGCTATTAATCTTCCTACTTTATTATTTTTCTTTGCACTACGATATCAGACTTATATACTTTTGATGAAATTCATAGTCGTATTCAGGTTTCGATTTCCAGTCATATTTAAGAAAGAACTGTTAATGCCAGTCAGCGATGACATGTTTAGGGTTGGTGATGACATTTAACCTTATTTCGTTATTCCATTTTTATCACCTTACTCGTTTAATTCGTCGAGGATGTTCATTGCGCCTATGGATGTAGATCTTGCGATATTGTTAGACGGATCGGCAGTAGGTAGCTCGTCTGCACGATTCTGTACTGAAAGATTCATGAGCATGTCGGGACTGTTGAGAATCATTGTCATGTTACGCACTTCGTCCTTGTGCTTTTAGACTGACTCTTTCATGTGCTTCGGTTACGAGAAAAAGTACGATATTTATTTTGAGCAGCTTGTTCTTCTACTCAGTTAGCTTACGGATCGCCTACTTCTGCATGGCGATGAATTATAGCAGCTGTTATTGTTCGTTTTTGAAAGCTTGAGCTTGTTCTGTTGGCGTTATGACCTGCATAAAGGTATATTTACTTATTTATATTTTGTGACCAATCCGCTCAAGTAATCGACTTCGCCGATCTTTTAATAGAACTTGTGCAGTTGTTTTTATAGACGGTCGTTATCAGTTTTGATTTTATTATACTCTTCAGCCAGGATATGGTAGGTTTCCTTCTCGTCAGTGTCGGTCTGCTCAACTATTTTTTCGAGCACCATCTGTTGACTCTCTAACCCTAATATTTTTTAGTGCAGCTTATCTATCTACATTCCACAGCCTGTACTTTTGATGATTGTTGGCTTGACGATACCAGATCAAGCAATATGTTTATTACTGATCGGTTAGCCACATGCGGCTGACTCAGTCTTAGCACTGCTTCCTTGTGAATTTTTATTAACTACTTCGCCTACCTCAGTTCCATGCGTAACTGTCTGTTCTCCTGATACAGAAACTTTTTGTCTATTTACTATTGGTTCTTCATTTTAAATATAATAATATCGGGCCTATTGGCATGCCAGTCTCACTGATTATACAACTGTCCAAATATCATAAAAATCATAGTCAAATTCATTCTCATATTCCTTGGTCTTTCTTCAACAAGAACACAAGCGATCGTATCACGTACTCGGTTACAGATTCTTCTCCAGTGCGATGTTCATATTTTATATGGACTTCTCCATTGTTCTTATATTATATGTCACATAGTAATTTCGTGGAAGTGTGTTCATGGAAAATTGTACTGCTTAGCCAAGATTGTGATGCTACTTTGCAGCCTTTCAAGTATGAAGATATTGAAGAGAAATCTTTGCATATTTTACGCTATGAAGTGAAATTTATGACAGACGGTGATCTGAATTAGTCATCACGAGGTTTGAAAGTTAACATTTTGAAAATATGTACAGGTAGCACAATTCGAACTTCTTCGTGTTTATCATAATAATCGTATTAGCATAGAAGTGCAGTGCATCCAATTGGATAATTTTTAACACTAGCAACAACTAGTGTCTTTGCCTGTTTACCTATTTCGAGTATTTACCATTGTGAAGTATCTGCAGTAACTTTATTATTTTTTGCGTTACTTACTTTAATCTTTAAATTTCTAATATTCTGTTGATCGCAGAAATTACTCAAATGTAATACAATTTTGATCTAGTTTGGCAGGTAAAACTCACTGATGACACCTACTTCTAATCCGTTGGATTTATAAAGCAACTATTTATCCCTCAGGCAAGATCTTCTGAACCTAATTTTGAATTCCTTGTTTAAAAATTAATAGTAGGGATTAAATTAATTGCCATCGCCTGTGTAACTTTGAACTGACACTTTGGTTGCTCTTGATTATGATAGTTTACCTGAAACTGCATGATCCTTCAATTAGTGTTGTAAACCAAATCCATTGGAGCCTGCGGATGATAATGGTGATGGAAGTGGAGAGCTTGTGGCTTAAAGTTTGGCTAATTATATTGATTTGTGAGAATTTTACAGCTGATCTCTAAGTTTTATGGTTTCGATCCTGTACCTGTCAAGTTACAATCGAGATTAAGTAAGGTCCGATACTTTGCTTTCAATTGCTTTTCGCAATCGAGCATTCTATGCTTCCAACTCGATATTTTCTCTGTGTTTAGCTCTGTATGCTAACTCCCGCTCTTTTTTAAGTTAAGTTCTAAGTAGATTATTTTCTTGCTCTAAATTTTTAACAATTTTTTGCAATCTCTTTAAGCTAGTGGGGTCTTGATGCCCATTTTCAGAATGCATAGACCTGTTATCATCATCACTGATCCTTGAGTTTTCCAATCTTCTGCACTATTCTAGTTAACTTAAAATATTTCGGTTCTTTTTTACTAGTTTTTAGACATCATGGGTCAGCACTTATATTTTGGATTATGCTTAATAATTTTTTTTAACCTAAGCGTCAAGGAGTTGATTCAATTCAGAAAGCTAGTTTTTCCATGTTTTAGTTACTTAAGATTATGGATAATTTTGAAGTTGCAGCTTCAGTGCTTGAGTAATCCGCATCGTAGTCTACCTCTTTAAAGAACGCTCGCGACTTTCATATTATTATATTATGCTTTTATGTTGTTTCTTTAGCGCAATGATTTAGTCTTGAAGATTAGCAATTTATCGATCTCGATCTCCACGCTATATTGTTACTGGTGTCTTTGCAGCACTTCTAAAGACTTTTGTAGGGCCAGCCTATATGATATTCACCACATCGGGTTCAATATTCATATAGATGACTTCAGGTGATGAAGATTTCTTTCTAGAAAAGTCTTTGGTCTGTCCTCCTCCGCCTCCGTACAAAAGATAAAATTGCTCGTAAGGAATGACTGAATTATTATATTCATCATAATCTTTATTAAATTTTGTGAGTCTGTTCTCACATTGGTTAATAATTTTAGTGAGATCTGACCCTTTATGACTTTTACTTAATCGTGTTAAATGCTCAGGTATAGTCTATCTGGCTAGAATACGCGCTCGATGTGCAATATGTTCAAGTTGCATTTTATTTACTAGGTCTTATCTTGGTACGACGACTGTCTTTAGTGTTGAGAATATTTAGTCAGTATCAGCTGCTAATTCATCGCTTGCAAATTAAAATATTGAGTTCGAGATTACTGAAGAGCTTCCAAAAGAGGATTCACTGTTGAAAAATTACACTCTAGAATCTGTAACTTCTGCCATTATTTATTTATGAGCCTGTCTGTTTATTATCTAATGTTTATAAACTGTTATAAATATTTTAAGCTTATTTTTATTGTATTGTGTTCATTTTAAAGTAGTTCACGAAATTAACCCTAAAATATCAATTAACAGTTGTTCTGTGTAGAATTATGTCAAATCATTTGAGCTTTGTCAAATCATATTTACAGGCTTGTTTATAATCAAGAATTATTATATAATAATACAAATCTTACTTACTATGCAAGCAAACGACCAATTCTTCCAGGTTGAGTTGTATTTTTCTGGCAGAAACCTAAAGGATCTTGACGTTTTCTCCAAGTCAGACCCTTACTTAAAATTCTCAATGCAGAAATCTATGTATGGAAACATTGACCCCATCGGCAGGACTGAAACTCTTAACAACACCTGCAACCCAAACTGGAAGCAAAAGATTTCTGTACAATACTTCTTCGAGATGAAACAGCCTATTGTTATTGAAGTATACGACGAGGACAGTTCCAAGAACTCTGATTTTATTGGAAAAACTGAAACCACTTTAGGACAAATAATGGGTTCGCATCAGCAGACTTTAATTCTTGATCTTAACACCGAACACAAAAAATCAGCGGGTAAGGTGATCGTACGGGCATAAAAAGTGGAAGATAGTTCACGTAATAAATGTAAGTAACATAGATTCACTCATGATGCAATGGCGAGGTGGCAAAATTGCAAATGTTGATTCAGTCTTTGATTTCTGGGACAAAAGTGATCCTTACTTGAAGTTCCTGAAGGTTAGACCTGATAACACATTTATCGAAATAGGACGTACCGAAGTTGTCATGGATAATCAGTAACCTTCATGGAAACCTCTATCATTGCCAGCATCTCGATTATTTGACATAAATAACCCTCATTCTTCATTCAAAGTTTAATGCTGGGACTTCGAATAGGAAGGAAAATAACATCAATTTATAGGTTAAGCTTTTGTTTCAGCAACAGATATAAAAACAAAGCAAGGCCCTATTGAGTTTAATCTGGTCAATAGCAAAGTCAAAAAACCTGGGAAGCTATTACTTGAAAAATTTCAACTTGTACCGACTCCTAACTTTATCGACTATTTAAAAAGTGGACTGCAAATGAATCTTGTAGTGGCTATTGATTTCACAGGTACAAATTTATGTATTTAGGATCTAATGGTATTCCAACAAGCTCAAATTCCTTGCACTATATAGCTAAACAGCCAACTCAGTATCAGTTAGTAATGAAAAGCATTTGGGACATTATTGAGAACTATGATAGCGATAAGAAAATACCTGCTTTTGGTTTCGGTGCTAAGCCTCATTTTCCAAACATTAACAAGAAATAAGCTGATCATTGTTTCCCTATTAACGACAACCCAGGAGATCCTGAAGTGAGTGGATTTGCCAATCTGATGACTTGCTATGTGAATGCAGTTTCAAATATGGAATTAGCTGGTCCAACCTACTTTTCACCAATTCTAGCTAGTGCATTTGGAGCTGCACAGCGATTGGTTAACTCATACAGTTACCAAGTTCTGCTAATTCTCACAGACGGATAAATTCATGATATGGGAGCCACTAAAGATATTATCGTTAAAAATGCTAACCTTCCAACTTCCATTATTATTGTTGGAATCGGTAATGCCTCTTTTGGAAATATGGAAGAACTTGATGGCGATAACGGATTATTTGCATCTAATGGGCAACGATGTCCAAGGGATATTGTTCAGTTTGTACCTTACAATAAGTTTAGTGGTAATCCTCAGTTACTGGCTGCTGAACTTTTGAGGGAAATTCCTAATCAAGTCACTCAATATTTCGTAAACTATTGTCTTATTTTAGAGTTTTATTGGTAAATTACCTCAGGTAGTTAAAGCACCAAGCATGTAGCAAATAGCACCTTCAGTTAACAAAAACATGACTGAGGAAATCTTTAAGCAGCATTATTGATGTCCATATTCAACCAGTATTGTTAGATAATTGAAATAAATATAGAAATCTACAGCATAAATGAATCAGTGCACACCAGTAATTGCGTAAAACTCATCCAATCGGGTGATAGCATTGACGTAGGCAGCTGTTCTTAAGTCTACTTTTCTATTCAATGAAGTCTTGATCACCTCGTTTGTGGCTGATGACATAATTTATTCGAGACCAGCATACACAATATCGCGTTCAGTTGCGCCTTCCAATAGCATACTTCTATCGAATTTATCCTCAGAAATTCCTGTTGCTTTACAAATGACACTGATCAGATTTTGTTTGCTTTTTTCTTACCATTTTCTTTGCATACGACCGGGTCGGACGTGATCCAAATTCTTAAGCCATTCAAAGTAGCTTACTGTGACACCGCCTGCGTTACAAAGCACATCAGGCAAGAATTGATGTCCTTTTTCTAGCATGATTGTTTCTGCCTCCAATGTTGTTGGGCCATTAGCAGCCTCTACGATTAGCTTGGCGTTAAATTTATCAGCATTAGATTTGTTAATGGTTTTCTCGAATGCGGCTGGGATGAAAATATCACTAAATTATCATAATTATTTACGCTTTTTGATAAATGGCTTCTTCATTTGAGAAAGTCTTGCTACCAGGGTATTGAGCAACTCCTTTATTTTTTAACTTGTACTCGTTTAATTTGTCGGGATCGATTCCATCTTCATTGTAGATACTGCCGTCAAATTCTGCAACACCGACTAATCTGGCTCCTTATTCAACGAAGAACTTTGAAGCCCAATATCCGACATTACCGAAACCTTGCACAATGAAAGTCTTGCCTTTAATGCCAGGTTAAACACCAAGCTGACGACTAACTTTGGGATGGTTCAAGACTTGCCTTGCAGCGTAGAAGACACCCAAGCCAGTTGATTCTCTTCTTCCACTGATACCACCGATGCTTTCTGATTTACCGGTTGTCACAGCCTCTGCGTTGATATCCTCATGTCCGTAATAGGCTTGATAAGTGGCCTTCATCCAACTCATTTCCCTTTCTGATGTTCCCACATCGGGACCCGGTACATCGACTGCTGCACCGATTGAGTTTTTAGAAGCGAGCTTGATAGAGTATTGCCTGGTGAGTCTTTCGATTTCTGCGGGTGAGTATTTTCTTGGGTCGAAACAGATACCTCCCTTAGCACCACCGTAAGGTAAATTCACAATAGCGCACTTCAGAGTCATAAGACAAGCCAAGGCTTCCACTTCTTCAATATCGACATTATCAGCGTATCTGGTTCCACCTTTGGTAGGCAGCTTGTAGGTCTTATGCTGGCACCTGAAGGCAGGAATCATTTAAATAGAGCCGTCATCTAAACTATAACATCATAAATTACCTCTGACAAGAGTCAAATGAAATTTAACAACATTATCTGGCTTTTTGTAGAAGTTCAACTTGTCATGTCTGATGTTGGTGTGCTTGCCTGCCTTATCGAAGTAAGACTCCACCATTTTCAAGAAGGAGATATTCTCGCCTTCACCGGAGAACTTGGACTTGCTCATCTGCACGAGTGATCGGGTCAGACTGTTGGTGACTGCCTTCATTTTTGTTAACAATTAAGATATTTATAATTTATCAACTAAGATTAATGTTTTGGTTAAAAATTTATTGCCGAGTTACCAAGTTTAAACTCATTGTAATCTTTGTAAATGCTCACAATACGAACGAAAATGGTATTTAGATTAGACTGCAATAGTAAATTAATATAATCATTCATACAAAGCCCTATTAAATATCTCATAATTAACAACAAATAGTGTCGGTGTAATTAAAATAAAGATAAAATAATCATTATACCCATTCAACCTCAGTATTATCATAGCGAGATTAAATAACAGGTACAAAAATTGTGTTTCTATTTGCCATTATTTAACTGGTGTGTGTGGCTCTAACTTTTCCATCAACAGACCATCTAATGGTACTTTAGACTAAGTTAACAGTTACGACTACAATTTCCCCCGCCCTGAACCCAGTCCCTTCAATGATATTACCAGGGTATTTGTATCCACAGTGATTTGCTGTATAGTAGCAGACTGAATGCTTATTATTACATATTTCTGTTCTGGTCTGCCTGTGTTTTTCATAATCAATGATTCCAATCCCAAGAAAATTGCTACGGATTGAAATTATATTTAGTTTGAACACAAAATTTGCTTTTATATGGTATTATTTTATGAAACAAATGCGTAATACAAGCTTCATTTCCTGCTTTCGTAAATTTAAACCCATTCAGAGCATTATTCATTCGTTATTATCTATTTTTGTAAATATCTAGCTTTTAGTTTGTAAATTTAAGCTACTTTTCCAATTTTTAAATTTCATTGTCCCTTTTCTAAATTTATTTTTCGTATTGTACTCTTTATTAAATTCTCTTTTTTTTGAGCGAGCTAATTTGGTTTGTGTACTCTTTTATTTCCATGAGTGATTTTTATTAAACTATTCGAATAGGAGTCATCTCTGCAACAATTTACAGTTGTATTTTGGTCTCGTAATTTTTATCTTGAATTACACTAATTATTATGAAAGTGATTCATTAATATTAATATCCATGAGAACAGGCTATTACATTATTTATTCTTACAAAAAGTGAACAATTATTATTTGTAAAATATAGTATAGTTTTGTATCAATCTGCTGTATAACATGAAGTAGTCATTATTTTTTAGTCCGATGTGGTCGATGATCCTAGTCACTGTTTGAACTTTAAAAACTCCAATAATTATCGATATTATTAAGTACAGCCATTTATTTCTTTTTATTGCGCACAAAAGCCCTTAATACTCCAATTTTAGCATTGGCATTAGCTTCATAATCAAAATTGAACTGGTATCCAAACTGAACCTGGTAAGAATAGTCTTCTAATGTCTTTTTACAGACTCCTACAACATCAGCAGCCTATGCATAAGTTAATAGCTTATTGCCTAGTTAATCCACTTGTATTTTCTTCCATTTTTTAACTATCTATACAACTTAGGATATTGTGCGGTCTTTCTTTTGCACGGGAGCTGGCTTCGATGGTTGAGGTAACATTGAGGAAGTAGAATTTATTGAGGAATTATGAACATATTGTGTGCTTGATGTCTGGAATTATGTTTGGGTTGGAGCTGAACTACTTTTTGGAGAGTCTATCTTCTTGTATTTTATCCGGATCAAAGTATCAGGGCAGTACTCGTGCTTCAAATAAACAGGGCTTTCAAAAGGAAATGTACCTAAGTAGCTAAGCATTTTCATTTCTGTGTTTTAAAAGAAAATCTGTGAATTTTCAATCTTCAAGCCTATATTATCATATCTCTTACCTTGAGAGTGAACTTGCTGCAGTGCATTGCCAATATTAATTTCTCTGTTTGCCGCAATGTACTCAGCTCTAACTTTGAACTCGTTGATAGTCTTGGTGGTAAAGTTCTGCAGCTGTATAATTTTATCAATGCGGGGGTTATCGTCTGACTTGGCAGCGGGTTCAAACTTCTTGATTGGCTTGTCCTGCATTCTAATTGGAATCGTATTCTTTGTATTATAAATATGTTATAGTAACTTTATCAAAGATTATATCTAAATATGTTACCAAGCGAATTCCCGCTCTCAAAAAGTTGCCACTCTTTCTATTAGTAATTGTTAATCATATTCAATTAATATTTTATAGATGCATTTAATGTTAATAAATATTGAGAAATTTAACAACAAAATAGGAGATTCTTCATGCTATTCTCATACTAAAATATCTCTCATTTCTTTGCTCCATTTCTTTGTTTGTAGAAATTGATAAACCTATTTTTTTAAGTTTAAATATGATGCGGATCTCCTACACTATCCGGGTTGGTATTCTTGGCAATCTTAATAATATTTCTCTCCAGTCTGTTCACGAGTATGCACATACGGGCATTCATAATATTTTTGTTTTTTCTAGTCCTGCCCTCCATACTAATTTCTGCTAGTATCTCCGAGTTCTCTAATAATATTGCGTTGATGTCGATGTTCTGTCTTATGTGCCCGTTTTTGTGGCCTGAATTTAGATTATTTTATTGATTATGCAGAGGTGACGGCTATTGGATTGGCTTTTATGGGCTTGACATTTACTTATTTATATGATGTAATTATAGTATGTGTATATAAGATTTAATAATATTTTATTGTTCATGCTTCTGATCTGAATATATTTAAATCAAAAGTGCAAGTTCACTTCTTTAACATAAATTAGTACCTTTTAATTGTCATCTGTGCCTTTATTGTCTGAATTCGTAGGTCACCCACAAGGCAAAGCAAAAATATACAATTTTTACGATTCACATATAATTTTAAAATTTCTAAAATCTGTTTGTTCTTGAATTATTTTCAACCTCTTCAATGATTTGTAGTATATTGATGCGCAAATTGTGCAATTTTATTTTTTCTTAATCTTAATATTCACAGACCTTTTAACATTATTGCAGAATAATTTATTTTTTTGTAAAGTAAATCATCACCATTTTTGTAGGCATAGCTGCAGGCTTGATCACACGTTGATTCGCGAACTAGCTAAAATATAATTGTTTTCGCGTATTATCTTTAAGTTTAAATATCAATATCTTCCTATGCTTTAATGTTCTAATTCTGAAACATTAAGAATGCAGTCTCATTTTCATGCTTTCCCTAAAAAAGAACATTTATTTTTTTCAATATTTCCTATTTGTCTTGTATAATAAATAATTGCATTACTTTACAAATTTAGATAACTTAATCCCAAACACTATGCTTAATGAAGATTTAAGTTCCAATATCTGAATATGACTCTTGTTAATGACTTCTCAGCAAGTTTTTGTGCCATTTTTTTAGGGGCAGTACTTCGCATTGTATAATAATTAAGTAATAAGTGAATGCTGAAAAATTTCACTGCATTAAACGCCCAAGAATGGTCTATAGTTTGCAGACAAGAGATGGTGTTCTTGGTTAACAACTTCACAATGGACGAGTTCAGGCACGAGAAAGTGAATTCAAATTCTTGGCATTTGTTGGACATCTACAAAGCAAGGGCTCAGTACACTATCCCCTACACACCGCAAATAATCCTCTCTAGCTGTCAACCCGACAGCCTTGCCATTTAGATGCTCGTACAATCGGCTCCGTTTCACATCGACAAACTCATCAAGCGAAATCTTTGTGAAACGAGCATTCAGGATTTATTGAAGACGATCATCAAGACAGTTTAATTTCTGGTCAAGAAGTTCGGTTTTTTTAGAATCACTAACGAAATGATCAAGGTTACTCGTTCTCTTGGCCTACTGGTTTGGGTTCATGATAATTTTAATTCAACTCATAGGCAATACCCGATCAGCTCTAGTAATATTTACGAAGACTACAAAATGATGATTAATGATGTTTTGACTATTTTTGAAAATGCCGGATGCAAAAAACAGTTATAATCCTTGAGAATAAAAATTGAGCCAGACAAACTTCTTTCCTTCTAAAAATTTAAAGTAATTCTAGAAAACTACCTTCGCTGTCATAATAAATCAAAATAAAAAAAATCTGCAAGATTAGCTTACGGCTCACCTGATTTCCTAAGAAGAAAAGCATCTCCAGACTCAGCGAAGAGAGCTAATACACAACACTTTGCAACAATTAAGAATAATAAAGATTTAAGGTTTGCCACATCGATAAGCTTGGGTGTTGATGTGTCGCACTCCCGATCATAAAACAAGTTATAAAACTCACTTAACGATATATTCTACAGGCATCAAGTGCCACTGCTTTCCAGTGATTCAAGCAAGAAAAGTATTTTCCTGAATACCAGCTAGAACAACTCTGATTAATTTCAATCCAGTAATGATCAAGGATAATATAATTTGGTGTTATAGAAGAACAAATCTTAAAAATCACAGTAGAGTATGAGTACTGACATGAAAAAGAAAAATTTCAGAGATTCAGGCAATTCCGTAGCGACAACTGCTTTCTTAAATTCGATGAACAGTTCTGGAAAGCTAAAGCTGACTTCTTTCGATGAGCACAACTTCTCTTCTAATATTTCCTTGACCGAATAAAACCGAGGATTAGTTTCCTCGCTTGGAGTCAAGGAAGCGAAAAAGATGAATGAGCTCAAGGATAACTTCAAAGTTAAAGCTTCCAAAATTATTGAATAAAAGAATGAAGAAGTGAGCATGCACATAATCCAAAGCTACATTAAAGGCTAGAAATCAGTGGGAAGTGCTAGGGAGTCAGATCTAGAGAACGATTTTGATGTGCTACTTAAATCATAAAGTTCATCAAACTACCGATTGTCTTCAGATTTGCTTGAGCTTGAGAATTAGATTCAAAATATTCTGTTCCGATGACCAAGTAATTACTCAGACTTAATGATATTTATTTTTTTGTACTCTCCAATTAATATGTACTATTATACTACAAATATTATTATTTTATATATCATGTACCAAAAAATAATATTTCTGAAGAGCTGAACATTTGAAAATTATTATTAGTGTAAAAGGAATTATCAGATTGGAAGCATAAGAAGTGATTAGAATAAATTCTTAAATGAAAGAAGATTGAAAAGTTACATTTACTTCTGATCATATAATTTACTTAAATCGTCAAACCTATAAATGCAGTGCCAATTTTGCAACCATTCCTTCAATATTTCAACTCACTTGCCTATCATAAATCTTAATGGTGAAACTCAATGCCAGAAATGCTACTTAAAATCTACAAATAACACACAGCTCTAACAGTCCCATGATGGCATAATTTCTTTCAAAAGTGATGAGCAACCAAAAGTAAACAAGGAACTAATCAAACTGATGGGCCGATGTCCTGCTCACATTGAATAGAAATTGACTCTATTCGATGTTAATAGCAGAAAGAGGAGATGTCCAAAATGTATTATTTTTTGCAAAGATAAACAGAAATATGAGAACTGCACGTTTGTTGAAATCGATGATCAATAGCATAAGCTCAACGATGTATTAATTGAAAATGTTAAGCTACTTGAACAAAATATTACAAAAATTTAATCAACATTGTTGAAAAAGATATCAATGGAAAAGTAGGATGCAATTAAAAAGATGAATTAAACTTTAGAAAAACAGTATAAAAAATACCAAAAAGATCTCGAAAAAGCTTATATGAAATAAAAATAACGAATATTAAGCATAATATAGGAGGCATGGTTTAGCAATACTCTACCATACAACATGGCTTTATTTGATGAGATAAGAATAAAACTAGCATAAATAAATTCGTTTTAGAAAGTCAGCAGTCAAGAAAAATTTAATAAAATAGCAGAAGCTATTTAAATGCAGCAAAAAGCTAAACAAATGTAAAAAGTATTATTTAAAGAAACTAACCATGCTAGCAAAAAGTTGATTAATATTGTTCAAAGATATTCATGTAATATTAAATGCAGTATTATGGAGGTTGGCTCAGAAGCATCTGTCAATTAGTAAAAATCGAAAGCTATTGATCATAAATTTGAGGAATAAATTCTTATTGATGCGCTCTGTGATAAAGAAGAAGCAGGATATATTGATTTTTCCTTAGATTTATCACGATCAACAATAAAGAGTCTGCCATCATAGGCCTCTACTGAAAGAACAAGCATGACTTGCACATCTAAAAGCATTACCTATTCTGCAGAAACTAAGAATAAATCTGTATTAGTTGCATCAAATATTAACGAACTGAATAAAATAGATACCCAAATTAGAGAAGTTGCGATTAACTGTTCGGAAATAAGTAATACTGATGCTAAGAAAGTGTTAGGACTTGTATCTAAAAGTTTTACTAAAATATTGGATTTATCTGGAAATAAAATTACATCACTTTTCGTGAAAGAGCTCAACAAATCGAATATTGGAAAATATTTGAAGACTATCAAGCTTAGTAAAAACCAAATAGACCTAAAAGAAGCTTCAATTCTTAAGAAAATTGAACAGCTGAAGAATCAAGGAGTTAACATTGTCATTTGATGACAAATTGATTATTACTATTTTTAATATTTCCCTCATTGTTAGAGATTTTATACATATTTTGATATAATATTAAGTACAGGCGCAAATAATTAAATGTCGAGAAGCCGAAACTCATAAATTTACGTGAAAGGATACGGAAAATCAATAACAAAATAAGATCTTAAGCGATGGTTCAAGCCCTATGGTAAAATCAATTGCATTCAGTACAAAGGTCCATATAGCTTCATCGTACATTTTCATTAAAAATTAGGAATTTGAGGATTATTTTGACGCTGAGTATGCAGTCAAGCAAATGCACGATAAAAAAATATAAGGGTTCAGGCTAACTGTTGAACCATCAGGCAAGAAAAAAGGTCGACCATCTTCACGTTCCAGATCCAAAAGCAACCACAGAAGACGCAGGTACTTGCTCAAATTATAAAGTTACTCGTCCTCAAGTTCATCATCGAACTCGTCATCGTCGTCCTCGAGTTAAAGCTCCTCCTCTTCAGTAAATTCAAAATCTCATTAGAATTCCAGCAACGTGAAGAAGAAGGAGAGGACTGAGGGGAAAGAGCCTGAGGCTCAAAAATGATCTCATCGAATAACGCTGAATTTCGAATTTGGAGTTACGTACTCCTTCTTGGGCCGAATCGAATGGCCAATTTTTCTATCAATTAATGAAGCTTAAAATTGAACATTATAGTTTCACCTTGCTTAATATTATGAATATAGATGATAGAAAAATCACACTCTTGTGCTAATATAGCATAATTCATTGAGTTTGTGATATATTTGATAGATTTACTTAGTAATTCCTTTCCATTTTGAAGTGCTGCTCTAATAATTCATCATTTTTATCCTCATTAACTCCGATTAACTCTTACAATTCCCTCAATTATTTGGTATTCTGTTTTTATAAATTCGCCGTTGCCCTGATAAAATGTTTAGGTTTTTAGTTGGTCTCATATATTGTGAGAGGCATGTTTGAGATCTCAGACTGCAGCATATATTCAGCATATTTTATTTATTTGCTGTTCCTCTTCTTAGGCAACTCGAACACTTTATGGCATTTAAAAGAACTTTACATCATGGTGGATTGTGATAGTTGTTCAGGAATTGATGAACATGGTATTGGTTGTTACGATGCTCGAATTTGTTGATGTTTTATTGATCCATGATTTTTATATAATTTACTAATAGCCTATTACTATATTATTGTATTCTTTGCCATCCAAATTACATCGTTTATCTTGTACTCCCTAGTCTGCGAAGGTAGGCTACTATAATCTGATTTTTGTGCCGTTAGTCTTTCATGAGGCTGTTGCGTTGGTGTACCGAAAGTAGCATACTATTTTTTAAGTTTATTAATGTTATTATAAGTATTTGCTGAAGATCTTGTACTCAGTATTTCGCAAGGATTGTAATACCCTCTGCGTGATCGACCTGTGTTACTTGAATTTATATTCTAGTTCTATTTATTGCGATGAGTATTTTTGTATACAGGCTGATTTAGAGTTATATTTTGATTTTTGTGACATTTACCCTTCTTATAAAGCTAATTTATTTTGTTTGTTTTATTCTTTTAATGGAGTTAAATTTGTTGCTATTTAAGTATTTTTCTAATCTTGCTTCTTTATTTTACTTCAGTTTATATCTGATCTTAACTTTTGCCATTGTAAGGAGTTAACTTAAACTCATACTTAGGTGCTAGATTCACATCGATCCCTCTTTTGTTTTTCATCCTGAATGCCACTCCTAGTTAGTTCATTCTTCGAACAAAACTGAAACTATTATGGATCCTTAAGAACACTAACATCTTCCCGAATCGTCTGTCCTATTCATAGGTAGGAAACATAATATTGGACAGTTACTCAACAGCAGAGTGAAACTGGTCAGGGTTTAAATATTTATGAAATGAAGAATGCTTTTTGAATACTTATACTAATTTGTCTCTTTGCACACTTTCGCGGATATTAAATTATTTACAAAATACCATGAAATTCGTTATGCCCATGATATTAACTTTCTCATTTATTTGCTAAAATGTTGGAAATTTATCCAAAGCATAACGCAGTTTACAATAATAATTGAAAACATGCCCTAAATAATCTTCACAGCTGCTACGATTACTGCGAAATGTTTAACGGGTTTTTCTGCTCAATCTATCAAACTCATTGTCATTATCGTATATGCTTTTTGAACTCGGTACTATTTGAGCCGATAATGGAATTTATTAAGCAGAATCAGAAACATTTTTTACAGGATGTTGTTCAAGTTGCAGTTTGAATTATTTATTTAAATTTTAGGGACTTGCTGCTGAAAGTTTATTTTACTTTGGACTCTAATGAGCACTATTGTTAATACTTGTTGCTTTCTTAATCTATTTATTCGTCTTTAGAATCGGTTTTTTCTCATCACCATTTTTTATTTGGCTTTCACTTAATTTTGGACTTACTTCACTAGAATTTTTAACGCTGATTATTTTATCTTTATTCTCTATTTATAATTTTTACGAAGGGAGTGCTGTTTGTGCTACAAATGTGATCTTTTTCTTTGACTGACTTGCTTCATTTTGTCTTTAAATATTTTTAAATGAGCGAGGTAAGCCATCTTGATCATCATAAAGATTTTATACATTTTTATTGTAATTGACGCGTAAATTTTCAATACGAGACTTAAATTACGCACTATCGATTCTTATGTTCTTTTTCGATTTCTATAAAACATCCTATCGGCCTAGTGTTATTTTATTTGACTCCATTGTGTTCTTTTCTTCTATTTTTAGAAGTAATTTGCCCTATTATATAAATTTATACATTAGATTATTGTGCAATATTTAATAATTTGACTGATAAAGATGTTTGATATAAATCAAGGGTAGATCAAACTCAATCGTAGATGTGAATGAAATCTTCAAATTCAGGCCAGGTGTCTTTCTTGGGGATGTAGTCCAATATCTTATTGGTAATGTCGCAGGTAACTTGAACTTCATGTCTGAGTTCAGATAGATCGGCAAGCTCTTCTATTTTGTCCCACTTGGTGAGGAATTTCTGTCTCTCGATCACCTTTTCGAAAGCTTGAATGAATTCTTCGCTGTACTGGTTGATAATTGGAGAAGTCGAGTTTGTAGTAGTAATCTTAAGATGTTCATAGCATCTGGGAATAATTTAAGATCCAAGAATGTGCAACACAGTGTCTTTTTCTGCAACAACAGTATTTTTGTAAAGGTTCTTCATGTTTTCGTATTTAGCATCAACTTAAGTTTGCTTTCCGATTCCTGTGTCAATGAATACCTTTCCTGCTGTTTTGATGTTTTCAACGTTTTCATAGAACTTGTCATTGACGTAAAGTCCTCTTTTTCTAGCTTCTTCAACCCATTCCTTGCTATACCCATTTCCGTTGAATCTGATTGGTCGGGTTTCTTCAAGAAGCTCATCGATAACCTGCTTAACTGACTTGCCAGTGTCTAATCTCTTGATGACCTCATTTATAGCATCAGTCACACTTGCTGCAATGACTGCCAATGGGAAGCAGACGTTTTGCGATGATCCAACTGCTCTGAACTCAAATTTGTTGCCAGTGTATGCGAATGGACTTGTTCTATTTCTGTCAGTGTCTTCTTGCAACAAATCGTAGGTCATGTTGGGAAGCTCATCCTTAAGATTTCCTCTAACTTTGAGTGGAGTGCCATCAACGATTGATGAAACTGTGTCTCCTAAAAATACTGAAATGATTCTTGGAGGAGCTTCATGGCCACCAAGTCTGAGTTCGTTACCACAAACTCCGACTGCTGAAAGATAGAGTCTTGAGTGTCTTTGTACGGCCAAAAGTTGAATGAGAATGAAAAGTCTGAACAATTCTCTTCCTTCTTCCTTCTTGGGGTTTCCGAATAAGTTGTAAAGGAAACCATCATCTCCAACATAGTTGATAGAATAGTTGCAGTGTTTTCCGCTACCGTTATGTTTGATGAAGGGCTTCTCATGGAAATGGGCTACAAGTCCATACTCTGCAAATCTTTACTTCAAAATCTCCATCACCATCATGTTATGATCAATAGATTTACCTGCATCTTCGAATAGAGGGCAAAATTAGAATTGGTTGGCGGCGACTTATTTATGTCTGGTTTTGCATGGTACACCGATTTCGAGAAGTTCGTTTTCTACATCCTTAAATGCTTCTTCAACAATTTTTGGGATTTTTCCATAATAATGATCGGCAAATTGCTGATGCTTGGGTGGCACTTTTCCGATAAGGGCTCTACCAGTATTTCTCAAGTCAATTCTCTTATCAAATGATTTCTTATGAAATAAGAAAAATTATTGTTCAAGTCCCAAAGCCATAACGAAGGCTGACGCCTTAATTCCTAAACGTTTTAGCAGTTACAAGCCCTGAACTTCCAAGGCTTTCTCTGCTTTTCTAAATAATGTCTTGTCATCAAGAGCTTCTCCGTAATGTGTAACGAGAAGAGATGGGATGTATAAAACCTTAGTCCTGTTTCTCAAGAAGACTTCTGACCGAGGATCCCAAACTGTGTAGGCTCTTGCTTTGTGAGTAACTCTGAGGCCTCCAGAAGGGAAGCTGCTTCCATCTCCTTCTCCTTTACCCAATTGCTGGAAGCTGAATGTAGATTTTCCGGAATTGGACAGAGTTTCCTGATAGAAGTACTCTAAATCCAAGAAGGTTTATTGTTTCTCAAGAATACCTTCGGTCTCAGGGAAGGCTAAGAAGGTATAGTAGAGAGCTCCTTTTTTCTTGGCCCATTCGAAAATTTATTTGGCCTTAGCTTCAAGCATGTTAGTTGGCACTGTTTCTCGGATAGGAATCAGTGGATCCAGTGCATATGAGCGATAACCCTCGTAGTGGGTATCAAGAGTGTCCTGATTGGCGATGAAACTCCTCAAAGATTTCATTTTTATAATTATAAATCATAAGGCGATTTTTAGATTTATAGATAAATATCGTTGCGTCATCAATATTCTCACCAGGAAAATATATGATGAATTATAAATTTCAGACGGTAGCTTTAAATAGAAATAACTTCTCGCGAACTACTGTAAAAGTTCATTTTCATGTTAATCTTAACTGAATATAAATTCACTAACTTTAATTAGACTGTTGTTTAATATTATCTTGTTCATATCAAAATTATGAAGCTCGTTTTTCTTAAAAGGCATAAAGAAGATGAAATTGAGCGTTACCAATAAATCAATAAATATATAAGCATGCGAGTTTAGTCAGGAAAAAGTTTTAAATGATGAATTCTTGAATTTGGTAAATGTAAAATAAGAAAAGAAGCATTTTTAGGATAAAAAATCAAAAATAAAACATTTTTATTTTGAATATTTGACCTTTGTGATTATATTTATAGGGGAATAAAGAATGTAATCCTGTTCCTTTTTATAGACTGGCCGGATTGATTCTGTCTTGCAGTAAGTTATAAACATGTAAAATAAATTAATTTAATTAATATGGGATCGATCCCAATTTTGCAGATGAAACTAATATTTTAAATAGCATTTTTGAAAAATCTT
>APMI01031569.1_pt1 | contig 19523 bp, 20 predicted proteins | sample 667938 | NCBI WGS metagenome assembly APMI01 (sample SAMN01084076, study PRJNA167559) | wastewater metagenome | biome: Wastewater | place: Denmark: Ejby Moelle, Odense | collected 2011-11-28 | reverse complement strand
GCGCTCGATCGCTGGCTGGAACCCGGCGACGACTGACGCGCGAGGGCGCAAACTGGAATCCTGTTCTCCAGATGCGGCAAAACGCGGCAATGCGCCCCTTGCGCCGCCAGCCCAATGAAGCTACGCCACGGTCGCTTTCGACTGCCCGGAGCCATCCGATGACCTATGTCGTCACCGACAATTGCATCAAATGCAAATATATGGACTGCATTGAAGTCTGCCCCGTGGACTGTTTCTACGAGGGCGAGAACATGCTGGTCATCCATCCGGACGAATGCATCGATTGCGGCGTGTGCGAACCGGAATGCCCGGCCGACGCGATCAAGCCGGACACCGAGCCCGGGCTCGACCGTTGGCTGAAGATCAATGCCGACTTTGCGGTGACCTGGCCCAACATCACCCAGAAGGGCGTGCCGCCCGAAGACGCCAAGGAATTCGACGGCGAGACCGGCAAGTTCGAGAAATATTTCTCCCCCGAACCCGGCAAGGGTGACTGACGTTAGACCCCCGGCGCGATTAACCGTCGCGCCTGTCCGGCCGCCGCAATCCGTTCGCGGTTGCGGCAAAACCTTGATTTGCGTACGAAATTATGTTACGCAATCATGACATGCCGGTAACACCACGCTCTTGATGGCGCGAAGCCTCATTCACTGAAAGGTTTGTACTGCTTTCGAACCAGGTAACACTGGGTTTGACGCGGTTCTTTTGCTGCGCCTGACCGGTCCGCGTTCGACGGCCGTATCTGTGTGACCGCATGGCGCCTGGCCCGCGACGAGGCCACTGGAAGCACCCCGATTCACAAGGGGAGCGATAAGGAGTTTGAAGCGTAATGGCAACCCCGCAGAAGAAGTCCGCAGCGCGTAACGGTTTCAAGACCGGCGAGTTCATCGTCTACCCGGCGCACGGCGTTGGTCAGATCGTATCGATCGACGAGCAGGAAGTCGCGGGCCACAAACTCGAGCTTTTCGTGATCGATTTCCAGAAGGACAAGATGCGCCTCAAGGTTCCGGTCGCCAAGGCGACCTCGATCGGCATGCGCAAGCTGTCGGAGACCGATTATGTCGACCGCGCGCTGAAGGTTGTGCAGGGCCGCGCCCGCGTCAAGCGCACCATGTGGTCGCGCCGCGCCCAGGAATATGACGCCAAGATCAATTCCGGCGACCTGATCTCGATCTCGGAAGTCGTGCGCGACCTCTACCGCGCCGAGAACCAGCCGGAACAGTCCTATTCGGAACGCCAGCTCTATGAAGCGGCGCTCGACCGCATGGCGCGCGAGATCGCCGCCGTCAACAAGATGAGCGAGACCGAGGCAGTGCGCCTGATCGAGGTCAACCTGAACAAGGGCCCCAAGCGCGGCGCCAAGGCCGATAACGAGGCCGAGGCCGATGCGGAGCAGGACGAAGCCGCCTGATACCGGGCAACCGCCGTCGGAAACCAAGGCCGCGTCGCCCGACGCGGCCTTTTTCATTTCCAGACCTGTCTGAGCCCAGACCTGTTTGAGCTTTGCGGACTTGCGGCCCGTAGGCCGGCCCAATACTGTCCCGCCGGCAATGCACAAGGACCGAGACATGCGTTTTGAAGGAACCGACGCCTACGTCGCCGACAAGGATTTGATGGTGGCGGTCAATGCGTCGATCGCGCTGGAGCGGCCGCTGCTGGTCAAGGGCGAACCGGGCACCGGCAAAACCGAACTGGCGCGACAGGTAGCCTCGGCGCTAGGCCTCGACCTGATCGAATGGCACGTCAAGTCGACCACCAAGGCGCAGCAGGGGCTCTACGAATATGACGCGGTTTCGCGCCTGCGCGACAGCCAACTGGGCGACGCCCGCTTCAACGACATCCGCAACTACATCAAGAAGGGAAAGCTGTGGGAGGCGTTCGCCGCCGGCAGGAAGGTGGTGCTGCTGATCGACGAGATCGACAAGGCCGACATCGAGTTTCCCAACGACCTGTTGCAGGAACTCGACCGCATGGAGTTCTTTGTCTACGAGACCGGCGAGACGGTGAAGGCGAGCGTCAGGCCGATCGTCATCATCACCTCCAACAATGAGAAGGAACTGCCCGACGCCTTCCTGCGCCGCTGCTTCTTCCACTATATCCGCTTCCCCGACGTCGACACGCTGCACCGCATCGTCGACGTGCACTATCCGGGCATCAAGCAGAACCTGGTGCGCGCCGCCCTGACCCAGTTCTACGAGGTGCGCGACATGCCGGGACTGAAGAAGAAACCCTCGACGTCGGAGGCGCTCGACTGGATCCGCCTGCTGGTCGCCGACGATGTCGACCCCGAGACGCTGCGTTCGGACCCGAAGAACGCCCTGCCGAAACTGCACGGCGCGCTGTTGAAGAACGAGCAGGACGTGCACCTGTTCGAGCGGCTGGCGTTCATGGCGCGGCGACAGGGCTAAAGCCCGTCGCGTGTTAGATTCCGAACGCTCAAGTTTTCAATTGATCCGATCCGGTGTTTTACGGAATATCCCATCGCCGAGGGGAATTGGATCATGGGGTTTCTTGTCGACGTCGCTCGAATTATTCAGTCCGGTGTGTCGGTCGTTTTGCTGATCGGCATTGTTATCGCCTATCTATCATGGAAATCGAAACAGAACCAGGACAGGAGAAACGCCGCGATCGGTTATTCTCTGACGAAGAACAGCACCTATTTCGAAGCGAGGACGAACATAGAAAGAAGCTTCGAGGGGGAATTCAGAAGCCGATCGACCGCCAGCGCCTTCGAGATTCAAACGCGGGTTGAGCACAATCAACAGACAGCGAAAGACATCAGGCTTCTCCTGGCCCATTGGGAGATCATGAGCCTGTCGATCTTCCACGAGATTCTGGATGAAGAGACCTGTTTCGAAATGGTCGGATTGACGCTTGTCAACACGGTTCGGGTGCTCGAGAACTATATTGTCGAAATACGCAAGAACCCGCTGAACTCCAGGCGCTACGACTACGTTCTCATTCTCTATCGCGAATGGTCGAAGAGACTGGATTCTGAGGCCAGGGACGGTGGAAAGCTGAGTCGATTCGATCAATACAAGGACGCAGCCGAAGATCGAAAGAAATTCGTGAGAATGCTCGCTTTCGACAAGCGTCCGTGGCTGCCGTTTTTCGGACGCAATATCTGAAAGGCGAACCGCTTCAGTCAGCAACCACCCGCATTTCCTCGGCGTCGGGCGCTTCCCAGCCGATTTCGCCCCTGCCGACCATGTAGTTGACATGCGCGTGAACTTCCGAGAAGGCGAAGGACAACTGGTGCGGGTCGAGCGGCCGGTGAAAGATTGCCGGCACCAGATCCGCCACCGAATGCGGTGACTGGCGGCAGGCCTGCGCGATCATCTCGCAACGCTCGTGATGATGCGCCGCCAGTTCGGCGCAGCGGCGCTGCAGCCCCACAAACGGCAATTGGTGGCCAGGCAGCACCAGCGCGCCCTCGGGGATGGCGACGCTCAACTGCCCAAGCGAGCGCAGGTAGAGCCCGAGCGGATCGCCGTCCGGCTCGATCGCCCAGACGCTGACATTGGGCGTGATCTTGGCCAGCACCTGATCGGCGGCGAGCAGCAGATTCTCCTCGCGCAGATACAGCATCAGCTGTTCCGGCGCGTGGCCCTCCCCGGTCAGCACCTCGAAATCGCGCCCGCCGATCGCCAGCACATCGCCGGCCACCAGTCGCCGGAACGTGTCGGGCAGGGGCGACACCATTTTCAGATAGCCATTGCCCTGGGTGGCGACGAGTTGCGCCACCTCGTCGCCCATCCCGTGGCGGCGATAGAAGTCCATATAGGTCTTGTCGGCCATCCGGCCGGGGCTGAGCGAAATGTTGATGCAGCCGAGATACCCGGTCTGGCTGGTCAGCAGCGGCATGTCGAACTGTTCGCACATCCACCCCGCCAGGCCGATATGGTCGGGATGGAAATGGCTGACGATCAGCCGTGTCAGCCGCCGCCCGGCCAGCGCGCCGTTGACGAGCGCCTGCCACAGCTCCCGCGTCGCCCGGTTGGAGACGCCGGTGTCGAGCACCGCCCAGCCGTCACCGTCCTCGATCAGGAAGATGTTGACGTGGTTGAGCCTGAACGGCAGCGGAATGCGCGTCCACAATACGCCCGGCGCGACCTCGACCACCGCACCGGTCTCGGGCGGCTCGGAGAACGGATAGACCAGTTCTGCCTCGGGGAGGCGTTCGGGTTTCAGCAGCACGCGACGTCCTGGCACAATTGTTGATCGTTGAACAAATTCGCGCTTTCCGCTTACCTGCCGCCGGCGGCACTGGCAACCGCGCCGGCCGGCTTGAGGGAGAATTCGATGGCGAAACTGGACATCCGTCCTCTGGCGCAGTCCGACCATGCCCAATGGCGGCGGCTGTGGACCGATTACCTGGCGTTCTACAAGACGACCGTGCCCGAAGACGTCTACGCCACGACCTGGACGAGGCTGTTCGACGCCGGCGAATTCGAGCCGAAAGGCTTCATCGCGTTGCTCGACGGCCAGGCGGTCGGGCTGGTGCACTATCTCTACCACCGCTCCTGCTGGGCGACAGTGAACAACTGCTATCTGCAGGACCTCTATTCGGACTGCGCCGCGCGCGGCGCAGGCGTCGGATCGGCGCTGATCGAGGCGGTGCGCGACGCCGCGGCGACGCGTGGCGTGGGCAATGTCTACTGGATGACGCATGAGACCAACGCCACCGCGCGCAGCCTCTACGACAAGGTGGCGCGGCGCACCGGCTTCATCGAATACGACCTGCTTTGAGGCCGGCCGCTATGCGCCCAGCTCTTCCATGATCGTCGCCATCAGCGCGACGCGGCTGTCGAGCTCGCGCCACAGGATATGTTCATGCGGCGCGTGCGCCCCGGTTCCGGCGCAGCCGAGTCCGTCAATGGTCGGGATACCGAGTGCGGCGGTGAAATTGCCGTCCGAACCGCCGCCGCGATGCATTTTCGTGATCGACAGGCCGGTCGCGGCGGCCATCGCCCTGACCCTGTCATAAAGCGCCAGGCTTTCGGGCGTCTCGGCCCAGGCCGGCCGGTTCATGCCGCCGGTGACCGCGACCTTGCAGCGCGGATCGAACGGCTTCAGGCCGAGGATAGCGTCCACCGCCCGCTCGCCGGCCGCCGCGTCGGGGACCCGAAGGTCGACGCCGGCGTTGGCCCTGTCGGCAATGACATTGGTGGTGTAGCCGCCCGAGACCGGCGCGACATTGACCGTGACGTCGGCGTCGAGATCGACAAGCTCGTTCAGCCTGACGATCTGCCGGGCCAGTTCGAGCACCGCGGAGGCGCCGTCGGCGAAGGCGCTGCCCGCATGCGAATTGACGCCCTGGATCTCGACGTCGAAAATGCCGACTCCCTTGCGCGCGGTGACACAGCGCCCGTCATGCCAGGCGGGCTCTGGAATGATCGCGGCTTGCGCCAGCGCCGCCTCCGTCTCGATCAGCGCCTGGCTGGTCGGGCTGCCGACCTCCTCGTCAGGCGTCAGCAGCAGCACGATCGGGGCTTTGGTCCTGATCTTGCCGGTCAGGATCGAACGCAGCGCGTAGAAGGCGGCGAAGCTGCCGGCCTTCATGTCGAGAATGCCGGGGCCATGGGCCCTGTCGCCGTCGATCCTGAACGGCATGGCGTCGATCGTGCCGACCGGCCACACCGTGTCGAGATGGCCGGCGAACAGGATCGGCCGCGCCGAAGGATCGACCGCCTGCGCCGAGGCGCGCACCGCCAGATTGTCGCCAAATCCGTCGCGCCCGGGAATCCGTTCGACCGTAGCACCGGCCGCCGCCAGCTGCCGCGCCGCCAGGTCGACCAGCCGGTTGACCTGCGCCGCGTTGCGCGTCGGCGTCTCGATCTTCACCCAATCCGAGAGTTCGGCGAGCAGGTCTTGCGAGGAGGCGATGGGGGCTGAGGGCAATGGACAGGTCCTTGTGGTCTGGTGGCGTCAGGTGTCCGACAGAAGCACGCAACTGCCGGCGTCGATTTCCGGTCTGGTCCGCAATTTCCGGCAAAGCGTCTCGTCGGCGGTGACGAACCGGCAGCCTTCGATCCGGGCCAGAGCCAGATAGAAGCAATCATGGGCCGGGTGATCATAGGCGAGCGACATGGCGACCGCCTGTGTGACGAGGCCCCGGTGCGAAACCGTTTCGACCGGCAGGTCGTCGACAAGCAGCGCGAGTTCGGCGGCCTGCGCTTCGGTGATTTCGCCGCGCCGCGCCTTCTTCCAGATAATGTTGGCGCATTCGGCGAAGATCAGTTGCGGCGCGATCAGCCTGCGGCCGTCGCGCAAGCCCAGCGCCAGCGCCGAATCATGTTCCGGAACCGTCCACTTGATGGCGACGCTGGCGTCGACCACCAGCGGCGGCGTCACCGCTCGTCCCTGGAATCGCGCAAAAGCACCTCCGACTGCGTCTGCGTCCGGCCATGCAGTTTCTCGCGAAGGCTGGCCGCACGGTCATCCCAGGACGGCCCGTCCTCCGATCGGGGCGGCCGTTCCCATTCCAGCGCGCGCTTCAATATTTCCCGATGTTCGGCTTCCGCCGAGCGGCCGTGACGCAGCGCGCGCGATTTCAGCTTGGCGACGATCTCGTCGGCGACATTTCTGACATGCAAGCTGGCCATCGTTTGAATTCCGTTTTCTGCGCTGGTGCTAGCATATTGCTAGCAGCCATTCCAACCCTTGCCATCCGGCCCGGGCCGATTGATAACCCGGTGATGTTCATCCCCTTCTTTCTCGAGCTCAAGGCTGCAAAGATACCGGTGTCGCTGCGCGAATACCTGACCTTGCTCGAAGGCATGGAAGCCGATCTGGTGACCTGGGACGTCGAGGCATTCTACTATCTTGCCCGCGCCGCGCTGGTGAAGGACGAGCGCTACATCGACCGGTTCGACCAGGTTTTCGGCCATGCCTTCAAGGGGCTGGAGGCGCTGTCGGCGGACGGCGGCGTCGATGTCGCCAACCTGCCCGAGGAATGGCTGCGCAAGCTCGCCGAAAAGCACCTGACGGAGGAGGAAAAGAAGCTTGTCGAAGCGCTCGGCGGTTTCGACAAGCTGATGGAGACGCTGAAGAAGCGGCTGGAGGAACAGCAGAAGCGGCACCAGGGCGGCTCGAAATGGATCGGCACCGCCGGCACGTCGCCCTTCGGCGCCTATGGCTACAACCCCGAGGGCGTCCGCATCGGCCAGGACCAGGGCCGCAACCGCCGCGCGGTGAAGGTGTGGGACAAGCGCGAGTTCAAGAACTTCGACGACACGGTGGAGCTTGGCACCCGCAACATCAAGGTAGCGCTGAAACGCCTGCGCCGCTGGGTGCGCGAAGGCGCGGATGAAGAGCTGGACATTCCCGGCACGATCCATGCCACGGCCGAGCACGGCTATCTCGATGTGCAGACGCGGCCGGAACGGCGCAATGCGGTGAAGCTGCTGATGTTCTTCGACGTCGGCGGCTCGATGGACGACCACATCAAGGTCGTCGAGGAGCTTTTTTCAGCGGCCCGCGCCGAGTTCCGCCAGCTTGAATTCTTCTACTTTCACAACTGCCTCTACGAAGGCGTGTGGAAAGACAATCGCCGCAGGCTGGCCGAAACCACCCCGACCTACGACGTGCTGCACAAATACGGTCACGACTACAAGGTGATCTTTGTCGGCGACGCCTCGATGAGCCCCTACGAGATCGCCACGGCTGGCGGCTCGGTCGAGCACTGGAACCCGGAGGCCGGGATCGTGTGGCTGAACCGGGTGCTGCAGCAGTGGCCGAACACGGTCTGGATCAACCCGGCGCAGGAAAAGCACTGGGGCTACACCCACTCGATCCAGATGATCCGCGACATCTTTGCCGACCGCATGTATCCGCTGACGCTGCGGGGGCTGGAAAAGGCGACCAGGGAACTGTCGTGGAAGCATTGAGATGATCAAGTTGAGCCGCCTCAGATCGCGAACGCCTCGCGCCATTGCGCATCGACGCAAGTGTAGCCGCGCCTCGTCAGCTCGCGTAGCACCGCCCTCATATGAAGTGCGCCATAGATGATCGCGATGCGCTTTCCAGTATCACTAGCATCGGTGAGTTCGGCCTTGAGACACTCGGTCAATCGTTTGTCTCGCGCGTCCATCACGGCTTCGAAAATGCCCGCAAGCGCCGGGTCCCAGCTCAACGTCTCCTCTCTCGATTCAAGATCCTCTAGCGCCAGCCGGTCTGCAATGGTTTCGCGCGACGCAAACAGTCGCCTGTGGATGCCGACAAGTGGCGCGAGGCAGAACAACATCGCGCGATAGCGCATGGAAACACCGCGCCACGCCTGTTCAAATTCCTCTGTCGACAGATCGGCGTGAACAATGCGAGCGGCAACGTCCGCCCGTGGCGGAGTCTTTGGCTGGAGAACAAGGCCGAGGCGCTCAAGGTCGATCCAGCGATAGGACCGTGTCAGATTGCGACCAACCGGAGAGCGGACGCCTTCGACGAGCGCGACGTCATGCGAAAACGCGTCCTGAAATGCCTCGCGATAAAAGCGCGCGTCGCCTACATGCACCATCGGGAGCAGGGTGACCGAGACTAGACCGTCGGCCTTGCGGAAGACCAGCCTTGCAGAACGTAAGCCAAACGATGATGTTTCAAGTATCTGCAATCGCCTGCCGCTCTCTGCCTTCCCCGCTCACCGCTGCGACAAGAGCAGGTTCGCTCCGAGGCCGATCATCACCGACCCGGCAAGACGCCGCATCCAGCGGCCGGCGGAACGCGAGTTGCGGACAAAGGACGCGACGCTGTCGGCGAAGATGACGCAGGACACTTCGACCAGCGAAAAGATCAGGTTGGCGACAAAGCCAAGCACCATGATCTGCGCCCAGAGCGGCCAGTCGGCATGCGGGTCAGCGAACTGCGGCAGGAAGGCGATGAAGAAGACGGCCGATTTGGGATTTGTCAGCTCGACGAAAAAGCTCTCCTTCAGCGCCTTGATGTGAGAGTCCTGGTCGCTTTCAGCCATCCCGTCATCAATTGGCTCGTCGCGCGTCAGGAAACGAAAACCCAGCCAGAACAAATAAAGCGCGCCGACGACTTTCAGTGCCAGATAGGCCGCGGGCACGAGCTGAAGAAACAGGCTGAGACCAAACGCGGCGGCGGTGATGTGGATGTAGCTGGCGAAATGCGTACCGACAGCCGCATGCCAGCCGGCCTTGCGCCCTCGCGCGATGGTCTGCGCGGCGATGTAGAGCATGCCCGGACCCGGCACGATCGACAGCAGCAACGCCGTAATGACAAAGGTCGCAAGGATTTCGAAGCCGGGCACGGTCTGCCCTCCATCATGTTTCGCCAATCCTAGATCAATGCGGCAACGCGTGAAAGACCGGCCGCGCTGCGACACGATCCATTGCCGAACGCTGCATATGACCCCATATTTGGGCCTGACCGCCAGCAAATCCGGAGGCTCCCGTGGACACCCATACTTTCCCTGTGACCCGCACCGACGCCGAATGGCGCGAGCGGCTGACGCCGGAACAGTATTACATCATGCGCCAGCACGGCACCGAACGGCCGGGCAGCTGCGCCCTGCTGCACGAGAAGCGCGCCGGCACGTTCTCCTGCGCCGGCTGCGACCAGCCGCTGTTCAGGTCGACGCTGAAGTTCGAGAGCGGCACCGGCTGGCCGAGCTTTAACGATCCGCTGCCGGGATCGGTCGAATCCACCGTCGATCGCTCGCACGGCATGGTCCGCACCGAGGTGCATTGCGCCACCTGCGGCAGCCATCTCGGCCACGTTTTTCCAGACGGCCCGCCGCCGACCTTCCAGCGTTACTGCATCAACGGCGTGGCGCTGGAGTTCGAGCCCGACGCCGCCTGAGCGCAAGGTCCGGCGCAAATGCAAAAACGCCGCCCCAGGGGGCGGCGTTTTTGTATGCGTCAGGACGCCGACAAGCGGCGCGGCTACTCGGCCGCCTTCTGATATTCGACCGGTGTTTCCGCCTCGGCCTCGGGTTCGCCGGCGGTTGCGGAAGCGGCCGCCTTGCGCCCGAACAGCCGGTCCTTCAGCCGTCCCAGCCAGCCGCGATGGCCTGCGGGCCGCTTGTCGCGCGTGAACACCATCAGCATCGACGGCGTCACGACCAGCGTCAGGATGGTCGCAAAGGTCAGGCCGAAGACGATCGCCGACGACAGCGCCACCCACCATTGCGTCGACGGCGCATTGATCGTCGTCTCCTGGTGGAAGATTTCCAGGCCAAGGCCGAAGGCGATCGGCAGCACGCCGAGAATGGCCGACAGCGCGGTCAGCACCACCGGGCGCGCCCGCTCGCGGCAGGTCTGCAGCACCGCGTCCATCTTGTTCCAGCCTTCGTCACGCAACCGGTCATAGGTGTCGATCAGCACGATATTGTTGTTCACCACCACGCCGGCCAGCGCGATCATGCCGATGCCCGACATGACGATGACGAAGGCCTGGCCGGTCAGCAGCATGCCGAGCAGCGCGCCGATCACCGCCATCACCACCGTCACCAAGACGAGGAAAACGGAGGTAAACTTGTTGAACTGCGCCAGCAGCACGATGAAGATCAGGAACATCGCCGCGCCGAACGCATTGGTGAGGAAGGCGCCGGCCTCTTCCGAATCCTGGTTGGAGCCGGCGAGCTTCCAGTCGACGCCGGGCTGCTCCATGCCCGAAACCGCCTTCTCGACCGCAGCCTGCACAGCCGCCACCTGGTAGCCGTGGGCGACATTGCCGGTCACCGTCACGGTGCGCTTGGCGTCGATGCGGTGAAGGATGCCGACCGTGTGCTCCGGCTTGCGGGTGACGAAGTTGGAGATCGGCACCGAGCCTTGCGCCGTCTCGATCCGCAGTTCGTCCAGCGCCGACAGGGTGCGCCGGTCTTCGGGCAGCCGCAACCGGATGTCGACAGCGTCGTCCGCGCCTTCCGGCCGGTAGTCGGTCAGTTTCAGCCCGCCGGTGACGAGCTGCACCACCACGCCGACCGACATCGGACTGACGCCGTATTGCGCCGCCTTGGCCCGGTCGACCTCGAGCGCCCAGTCGATGCCCGGCGGCGGCAGGCCGTCCGAGACGTCAATGGCGCCGGGCACTTTGGCGACCGCGGCGGCGACCTTTTGCGCATAGTCGTTGAGGCCGGACGGATCGACCGCCGACAGCCGCACCTGGATCGCCTTGCCGGTCGGAGGACCGGCGTCGGGCACCCGCACCTCGACGTCGACGCCGGGAATGCCGGCCATCGCGACGCGCAAATCGTCGAGGATCTGGTTGGCCGGCTTGCGCTCGCGCCAGTCGACGAACTCGTACTGGATGACGCCGATGACGTCCTCGGGAATGTCCTGGCCGCCGCCGCGCGTCTTGCCGACGCGGGTGTAGACCGACTTGACGCCGGGCCAGCCGAGCAGCCGGCTTTCCGCCTCGGTCGTCGCCGCATCCATCTCGTCGAGCGAGAGATTGCCGCGCGCATGGACGTAGAGCAGGCCGTAATCCGGCTCCACCGACGGGAAGAATTCGACGCCGTTGCCGAACTTGACGTAGGAGTAGAGCCCGCCGCCCAGCAGCATCAACGTCAGCACCAGCGCCGTGACCGGATAGTGCACCGCCTTGTTGACGATCGCCATGTAGACGCCGTCCTTGTGGTGGCCTTCCTCATGCGCGGGAGCCTTGGCGAATATCGCGCCGAGCGTCGGCGCGAAGATCAGCGCATAGGCCATCGACGCCGCCAGCGTCACGATCAGCGTGATCGGCAGGTATTTCATGAAATCGCCGATGATGCCGGGCCAGAACAGCAGCGGCGAGAACGCCGCGATGCGCGTCATCGTGGCGGCGATCACCGGGCCCGCCATGCGCTTGGCCGCCAGTTCAAACGCCTGCGCCTTGTCCATGCCTTCCGACATGCGCCGCTCGGCGAATTCGGTGACGATGATCGCGTCGTCCACCAGCATGCCGACCGCCAGGATCAGCGAGAACAGCACGATCATGTTGATGGTGTAGCCCATCAGCGCCAGCAGCAGGATGCCCATCAGGAACGATGACGGGATGGCAAGCCCGATCAGCAGCGAGGCGCGGCCCGACAGCGCGTAGAGAATGACGATGAACACCAGGATCACCGCGATCAGCACGTGGTTCTGCAGGTCGGTCAACAGTTGGTTGACGAACACCGACTTGTCCTGGGTGAAGGTCACTTCCATGCCCGGAGGCGCGATCTTGACGAACTCGTCGGCGACCTTTTTGACGCCGTCGATGGTCTCGACGATGTTGGCGCCGACGCGCTTCTTGACCTCGATGGCGATCGCCGACTTGCCGTCGAGCCGGGTGATCGTCTCGGCATCCTTGAAGGTGGCGCGCACTGTGGCGAGATCCTGCACCCGCACGATCGCATTGGGACCCGCCACCACCGGCAGCGCCGCGACGTCTTCCGGCGTCTCGATCAGCGCCGGCACCTTGATGGCGTATTTGCCTTCGGAACCTTCGAGATTGCCGGCGGCCACCAGGCTGTTCGACGCGCCGATGCCCTGGACGATCTGCTCGAGCCGAAGTCCGTAGGAGGACAGTTTGGCGGGATCGATAATCGCCTCGACCAGATCCTCGCGCGCACCCTGGATCGTGCCTTCCAGCACACCCGGCACTTCCTCGATCTTGTCGCGCAGCTGCTTGGCGGCGGCGGTCAGCACCCGTTCGGGCACATGGCCCGACAGGGTCACCACCAGCACCGGGAATTCCGAGACGTTGACCTCGCTGACGGTCGGCTCGTCCGCTCCCTGCGGAATGTCGCGCCGCGCGTCAGACACCTTGTTGCGCACGTCGACCAGCGCGTCCGACAGATTTGTCGACGGATCGAACTCGACCAGCACATAACCGCCGCCCTGGAACGCGGCCGAGCGCATTTCCTTCAGCCCCTTGAGGCTTTTCAGCTGCGTCTCGACCGGCCGCAGCAGCAGCCGCTCGGAATCCTCGGGCGAAATGCCCTGATAGGCGAGGCTGACATAGATGATCGGAATGGCGACGTCCGGCTCGGCTTCCTTGGGAACCGACTGATAGGCCAGCGCGCCGGCGATGATGAGGAACACCAGGACCGACAGCGTCAGCCTGGCGTTGCGTATGGCAATCCCGACAATATCCATTGTGCTGGCCTGGTCAGTTGGTGCCCGTCGCTTCGCCGACGAGTTTTTTGATCAGTTCCGGGTCGGCCGCGACGGGTTTCACCGTCTCGCCTTCCGTCACCAGCTCCTGTCCGGCGACGATCACCCGCGCGTCGGCGGCAATGCCGCCGAGCACCAGGCCGTTCTCCATGTCGTCAACGATGTCGATCGGCACGAAGACCACCTTGTTGTCCTTGTCGACGGCGCGGATGCCGAGATCGCCCTTGGCGCTCAGCGTCACCACCGAGCGGGGCAGGACGACGGAATCCGCCGTCTCGCCGCGCAGCACGATTTCGGACGTCATGCCGGCCGGGATCTTGTCGTCCGGGTTGGCGATGGCGATCTCGACGCGGAAGGTGCGGGTGGTCGGCGTCGCCTCGCGGCCGATATAGCGCACCTCGCCGGTCATCGCCTCGCCATTGACCATTTTCGCCTCGGCCTTGTCGCCGGTGCGCACGAACCGGAGATCGCGCTCCGACACCTCGCCCTTGACGACGACCGGGTCGAGGCTGAGCAAGGTGGCGACCTGCGTGCCCTGCGGCGCCGCGCTGCCGATCTCGACATTGACCTTGTCGATCAGCCCGTCGAACGGCGCGACCACCGTCAGCCGGTCGAGTTCGGCCTGCGCCGCCTTCAGTTGCGACTGCGCCTGGGCGAGCGCCGACACCGCGGTGTCGAGCTGCAGTTTCGGCATGGTGCCGGTCTTGGCCAGCCGCCGCGCCGCCTCAAGCTCGGCCTCGCGCTGCTTGACCAGCTGCTGCGCCAGTTCGAGCGCCGCCTGCTGGCCTTCCTCGGCCAGAACCAGGATGGTCTGTCCGGTCTTGACCCTGTCGCCTTCCGTCACCGGCAATTCGGCGATGATGCCGCCGGCGCGGGTGGCGAGCACGGCGCGCTTGTCGGCTTCGGTCAGGCCGGAGATGCGGATGGCGCGGGCGTGCTCGACGGTGCGCGGCGCCTCTTTGGCCGGTTCCGCCGCCGGCTTGTCTGGCGTCTGCGCGTGCTGAGCCGCAGGCTGTCCCTTGTCGCCTTCCGCGGCGGCGCTGCCGACCGACGAGAACTTGCCGGTTCCCATCCAGGCCGCAAAGCCGACGAGCACCACGATGGCGGCGACCTGATTATATCTGATTTTGGCCATGTCTATCTGTCCGCTGGACCTTTTGCCCTTAGTTCCATGCGCGATATGGCGACGGATTGAACAAACGCAATGTCGTGGCTGCGAATGGTCGGGCCGTGCGCCTCATACATGATGTTTGTGATGCGCAAAAGTCACAAACCCTGAACACGTGCTTCGATGCGCCTCACTCCTGACAAACCGGGTTTGCCGGCCCGGCCTATTGGGACGGGCAAGGCGCGCCGGCCGCCGCCCATTGTTGCAGGGCGGCGGTTGTTTCTTCCGCCGACCCCGGCGCGGCCTCGCGGCCAGGACCCGGATTCCAGCCCCATGCGACCAGCCCGTCGGTTCGGACATGTTCGGCGACCTCGTCCAGCGTCCGGCCGCCATTGCGCGCCGGGTCCTTGATCTGGGCGCAGATCTGCGCCGAGGTCTGGCCGAACCAGGCCATCTCGACCGGCGCCAGGTGCCAGTTCGGCGCGCCGGGAGGACCGTGCGGCGCCGCCGAATTCGAGTCGAAATGGCAGGTGGTGCAGCGCAGCCCGGTATTGCCGAAACCTGACCCGTCGACGCCGCGCTGCACGTTGAAGGCGTGGACGCGGGCAGCGCCGTAACTTGGGCCCGACCAGCGCGGCCGGTCGTCTGGACTGTGGCAATTGGCGCAGCGCGGATGCGAAAACACCTTGTAGACCTTGTCCCAGGCCGGCAGCCCGACGGCCTCGTCGACGACGATTGCGGGCGCGGCAGGCGCGGCGGGGGTCGCGTCCTGCGCAAGCGCGGGCGTGGCGACGGCGAATGCGGCGACAGCCAGCATGGTCTGGAGGCGGATCATGCGAACTTGACGTCCCGGTTGAGCGGCAGCTGGCGGATACGCTTGCCTGTCAGCGCGAAGACCGCATTGGCGAGCGCTGCCGCCGCCGGCGGCGTGCCGACTTCGCCGACGCCGCCCATGCGGTGGAAATTCTCCAGGATGGCGACCTCGAACCGCGGCGCCTGCCAGATCCGCATGGCGTCGAAATCGTGGAAATTCGACTGCTCCACCTGTCCGTCCCTGAAGGTAATCTGCTGGCCCATGGCGGCCGACAGACCAAAGATCGCGCCGCCGGTCAGCTGGGTTTCGATGATGCCGGGGTCGATCGCGGTGCCGACATCGGCAGCGATCCACATCTTCTCGAGCCTGATCCCCGACGGCGTGTCGGCGATCTGGACGACCTGACCGACCCAGGAGCCGAACGACAGCGTGAACGCAAATCCCTTGGCCGCGCCGGACGGAAGCTGCTCGCCCCAGTTCGACATCTCGGCGACCTTGTTCACCACCGCCAGCGCCGCCGGGAAATCCGCCATCAGTCTGCGCCGCATCTCGACCGGATCGACTTTGCCGAGATGGGCGATCTCGTCCATGAAGCTCTCGTGGAAGAAGCCGTTGACGGAATTGCCGACCGAGCGCCAGAAGCTGACCGGGATGGCCGGCACCTGCGCCTGCACCGAGGCGACGCGGTAGTTCGGGATCGTATAGGGCTGGTTGCGCGCGCCGTCGGTGATCGACGGATCGGGGCCGCCGCCGGGCAGCGACGGAAACCAGCGCGACATCAGCGACACCGACATGTTCTGCGCCGCGACCCGCATGTCGACCGCCACAGGCAGGCCGTCGTCGCCGACGCGCGCCCTGAACCGGCCGGCTGAAGCCGGACGGTAGCAGTCGTGCCGCATGTCTTCCTCGCGGGTGTAGGTGACCTTGACCGGCCGGCCGCCGGTCTCCTTGGCGAGCAGCGCCGCATAGATGGCGTAGTCGAGTTCGCCGCGTCGGCCGAACGCGCCGCCCATCGAGGTCGTGCGCACATGCGTCTTGTCGATCGGCACGCCGGCGATGTCGGCGCAGAACCAGCGCACCAGCACCGGCATCTGGTTGGGCGCCCAGACATGCATCTCGCCGTCCTTCAGCTGCGCCGTGCAGTTCATCGGCTCCATCGGCGCATGCGACAGATAGGGCACCGAGTAGTCGGCCTCGATCATCTTGTCGGCGGGCGCGCCGGCGAAGGCGGCGTCGACATCGCCGTCGTCGCGCTCCACCGTCGCGTCGCCTTGCGCCGCCGCGTCGGCGATCAGCTTCATGATCGCGTCGCTGTCGGCGGGATAGGCCGGCTTGCCCCATTCCACGTCGATCGCCTCGGCCGCCTGGAACGCCGCCCATGTGTTTTCGGCGATGACGCCGAAGCCGCTGCCATAGACCGAATCGATCGGCACGATCTTGACCACGCCGGGCATCTTTGCCGCCGCGCCGGTGTCGGAACGCACCGGCTTGACGCCGAACACCGGGCTTATCCGCACGGTGGCGTAGAGCATCTCCGGCAGGCGCACGTCGATGCCGAAGATCGGCGCGCCGGTGACCTTGTCGAGCATGTCGACGCGCTTTTGCGGCTTGCCGAGGATTTTCCACTGCGACCGGTCTTTCAGCACGACGTCGCGCGGCGGATCGAGCTTTGCCGCGTCCGCCGCCAGTTCGCCATAGGTCGCGCTCTTGCCCGACGCCTTGTGATGGACCGAGGCGTTCTCGGCCGTCAGTTCGGACGCGGCGACGCCGAATTTGCGCGCGGCGGCCTCGACCAGCATCATCCTGGCGGCCGCGCCCGCCTGGCGCATCCGGTCGAAACCGTCGGTCGTCGAGGTCGAGCCGCCGGTGCCCTGCAGGCCGAGCATCTTGCCGACGCCGAGCATGATCGAGCGAACGGTTTCGGCGGCATAGCTTTCGTCCCAGAAATTGAAGCCGGCGCCCTCTTCGAGCATTTTCTGGTTGTAGTAGGCGTAGGATGCAGGGCCGTGCTCGACCTTGACCTGGTCGAGGTCGACTTCAAGCTCCTCGGCGACAAAGGCGGCGAGCGTCGTCGAAATGCCCTGGCCCATCTCGGCGCGCGGCGCAATCACCGTGATCGTGTTGTCGGCGTCGATCTTCACATAGGGATTGAAGGTCGCCTCGCCGTCGGCCAGTTCGCCTTCGAGCGGGTTCGGATAGGGTTTGCGGTAGTGATAATAGCCGACGGCGACGCCGCCGGCCACGGCCGCGGCGCCGATGAGAAAGGTGCGGCGAGCGATCTTGCCGATGGACGCCATGGTCAGCTCCTCGCCAGCTTGAGCTGCGCCGCCTTGTGAACGGCGGCGCGGATGCGCGGATAGGTTCCACATCGGCACAGATTGCCGCCCATCGCCTGGTCGATCTCCTCGTCGGTCGGATCGTCGATCTCGTCGAGCAGCGCCACCGCGCTCATGATCTGGCCGGCCTGGCAGTAGCCGCACTGCGCCACTTGCTCCTCCAGCCAGGCCTGCTGCACAGGGTGCAGCTTGTCGCGCGACCCGATGCCTTCGATGGTGGTGACTTCACCGGCGACCTGTCCGACCGGCAGCGAGCAGGAGCGCACCGGCGCGCCGTCGATCAGCACGGTGCAGGCGCCGCAGGCGGCGACGCCACAGCCGAACTTTGGCCCGGTGACGCCCGCAATGTCGCGCAGGGCCCACAACAGCGGCATGTCGGGATCGACATCAAGGTCGATAGACTTTCCGTCGACGATCAGACGCATAGGCGTTCCCTTGGATGTCACTGTCAACATATTGACATTTTCTGTCATTTTGTCAATGTGGCCAAACCGTCATTTCATGGTCCGTGCGGGGTTGCGGCGACTGGCGGCAGCTTTTGGGCAAGGCATTGGATATTGCGGCGGCGACGATAGACGACACACGGCATCAGCGCGTCCTGGACGGCGCCATGTCGGTGTTCCTGGCCTATGGCTACCAGCGCGTGACCATGGAGGACATTGCCCGCGCCTCCGAGATGAGCCGGCCGGCGCTTTATCTGCTGTTCCGCAACAAGGCCGACATCTATCGCGCGCTCGCCGGGCGCGTGTTCGAGCAGAGTTACGCGATGATCGAGGCCGAGCTTGCCCGCACGGGGCCGCTGCCCGCCCGCCTCACCAGCGCGATCGACAGCGTCATGTGCGGCCTGCTGGCCGAGATCGAGGACACGCCGCACGGCACCGAACTGATCGACCTCAAGTCCAGCCTGGCGGCGGACCTGATCGAGGTCGGCATGGCGCGCATGTGTCGCGGCTCTATGCGGCCGCGATCGAGGCCGACGCCGGCGAGCGGCGGGTCGATCTGGCGGCGCGCGGCCTGACCGCCGCCGGGCTCGCCGAGACACTGATCTGCGCCATCGACGGGGCCAAGCAGCGGTTCGACGATCGCGAGGCGTGCAGGCGCGTCGTCCGCGGCACCGTGCGCCTGATCGACATAGCCATCAACTGACGGCGCCTCAGGCCGCGGTCCAGCCGCCGTCGATCGAAATCGTCGTGCCGGTGACCGACGCAGCGAGGTCGGAAATCAGATACATCGCCGCCGCCGCGATCTCCGCCACCGTCGCGAACTGTTTCGACGGCTGCTTGGCCAGGATGATGTCGCGCACCAGCGCGTCGCGGTCCATGCCAGGATGTTCCTTCATCCGGTCCTGCACCTGCTGCTCAACCAGCGGCGTCAGCACGAAGCCGGGGCACACCGCGTTGCAGGTGACGCCCTGCCCCGCCGCCTCCAGCGCCACCGTCTTGGTCAGTCCGACGACGCCGTGCTTGGCCGCGACATAGGCCGACTTGTTGGGCGAGGCGCGCAGGCCGTGCGCCGAGGCGATGTTGACGATGCGTCCCCATTTCGCCTTGCGCATCAGCGGCAGGGCTTCGGCAATCGTATGGAAATTCGAGTTCAGATTGACCGCGATGATACGGTTCCATTCCGCCACCGGGAATTCGTCCACCGGCGCGACATGCTGGATCCCGGCATTGTTGACCAGGATGTCGACCGAGCCGAACCGCCCGGCCGCCCATGTCACCAGCGACCGGCATTGTTCGCCCTCGGCCATGTCGGCCTTGCGGTAGACGACCGCGGCGCCGGTGTCGCGCGCCAGCCTGGCCGCAAGTTCATGGTCTTCGGCCCGGTCGGTGAACGAGTTGAGCACGACATTGTCGCCGCGCTTGGCGAGACTGGTCGCGATCTCGAGTCCGATGCCTGAATTCGATCCGGTGACGACTGCTGTACGGGCCATGGTTTCATCCTTCCGATTGGGGCGGGGTTGTAACCGGCGGTGCGGCGGCGGCCAAGACCGCAAGAATACTGCGCCTTGACATCGCCGGAATGCTTCGCCACCTCTGCCGGCGACGATCCAGATGGAAACCGGCATGACCGCCGCAACGCCCCTTGTCCAGCCAGTCTTCGATCCGCGCCCGCAGCCGCGCCGCGCCAGCGTCGGCGTCTCCGTCGGCGGCGTCGTCGTCGGCGGG
>APMI01006943.1_pt1 | contig 19527 bp, 24 predicted proteins | sample 667938 | NCBI WGS metagenome assembly APMI01 (sample SAMN01084076, study PRJNA167559) | wastewater metagenome | biome: Wastewater | place: Denmark: Ejby Moelle, Odense | collected 2011-11-28 | reverse complement strand
ACCGCATGGGCAAAGCCCACCAGCGCGATCACCGAGACATCGCTACGGGCAGGTGAAACTTCGAGTGAAACAGACATACTCATTGCTCCGGATGAAGCTCGGATTCTACGCCCACGGCTTAACGGACTTGGGTTTATTCCCACCAGTTCAGAACACGGCGCGGCCTAACCGCATTGTGACAACGCGGAGGCTGTCCGCGCCAAGCTTGCAAGCTCGGCTCTGCCCGGATCAAATAACCTTCGAATACCGCTTGCTCTGCCGATCAGCACGCAGGTATTTGTCAAACACCATCGAAATCGCCCTCACCAGCATCCGTCCCGATGGCAGCACTGTGATCCGCTTATCCTCGACACGCAACAGACCGGCCTGAACCATCTCACGCAAACTCTCAAGCTCAACTGAAAAGTACGCCTCGAAATCGATTTGATATTCGGCTTCGACCGATTCCATCGATAGCTCGAAATGGCACATCAGGGACTGGATGATCGAGCGTCGCAGGATGTCGTCACTGTCCAGCTCGATCCCGCGATAGACGGGCACCCTGCCCGTGTCTAGGTGCTCATAGTACTCATCGAGCGTTTTCACGTTCTGATAGTAGGTCGGGCCCACCTTGCTGATCGACGAGATGCCGAAGGACATCATGTCGCAATCCGAATGTGTGGAATACCCCTGAAAATTGCGGTGCAGCCTCCCGGCGCGCTGGGCGACGGCCAGTTCATCGTCGGGCTTGGCGAAGTGGTCCATGCCAATAAAAACGTAGCCGGCGTCGGTCAGCTTGCGGATAGCCAGGGATAGAATCTGCAGGCGGTTATCGGCGGTCGGCATGTCGGCTTCGAGTATGCGCCGCTGCGGTTTGAAGAGGCTCGGCAAGTGCGCATAATTGTAGATCGACAAGCGATCCGGACCGGCTGCGATCACGCGATCCAGCGTACGGTCAAATCCTGCTACGGTCTGTCGCGGGAGGCCGTAGATCAGATCGATGCTGATCGACTTGAAGCCGTTGGAACGCGCCGCATCGATCACGGCAAAGGTCTCCTCTTCGCTCTGGATGCGGTTGACCGCCCGCTGTACGCTTTCGTCGAAGTCCTGGACGCCCACACTCATGCGGTTGAAACCGAGCTCACCCAGCAGTTCGACGGTAGCGCGATCGACCTTGCGCGGGTCAACCTCAATGGAGTATTCGCCCCCCTCGACCAACCGGAAATGCCTACGCGTTGCCTCCATCAACTGGCGCATTTCGTCGTGCGAAAGGAAAGTCGGCGTTCCTCCGCCCCAGTGCAACTGGGCGACTTCGTTGTCACCGACCGCCAGGAAACTGCTCTGGAGTGCCAGTTCCTTGGCCAAATACTTCAGGTATTTGGCGGATCGTCCGTGATCCTTTGTAATGATCTTGTTGCAGGCGCAGTAGTAGCAAATCGTGTTGCAGAAAGGGATATGAAAGTACAAAGAAAGGGGCTGGCGCGCCGCACCAACGGCGCGGTTGCCCAGCCAACGCCCGCAGGTGTCGGCATCGAAAGTTTCGACAAAGCGGTCAGCCGTCGGATAAGACGTGTACCGCGGACCGTTGATATCGAAGCGACGGATAATTTGCGGATTAAAAACGAGGTTTTTTGTAGCGCTGTTCATGTTGTCAATGTATCCCGAAACACACAGATTATCCGGCCCGTCTGAAGCAATTCCCTGGCGGTTGATCAGACCGCTTTGTCAAGAAAAGAAGCCTAGCGGGCTGCGCGTCAGTGCGACGGAAACAATGTAGGCGAAAGCCGCCAGGGCCGCCACAAAGAAAACGGCACGCACTTTCCTGGTCCGGCCTCGCTTGAGCGCCATCATGCCGAACACGATATAGACGACCAGCCCGATCAGCTTTGCCGTCAGCCAGCCCTGAGCAAACGGTAGCTGTGCACTGATCACGAGCATCGTGATGGCACTACCCAGCAACACCGTATCGACGATATGCGGAACCACCCGGACCCAGCGCTGTTTCAACTTCGGCGATTCGGCCAGCATCCACAGGCCTCGCAGGAAAAACCCGGAGCCGCTCAGGACAACGCAGCTGACATGCAGGTATTTCAGCACAAGATAGCTCATAAGCTGATGGGGCTACCGATTACGGACTCAATTTTAAGCTGGTGACCACGATAGACGGACATCGCAGACAACAGGTTGCGCAACAGCCAGGCATTGGCAAAAACCAGTGCGATTCCCGCCGGATAGTCAAATACCTTCGGCCAGAGTACCGCCAGCAAGAGCAGCGCGCACGAAGCAAAGTGTGCCAGCATCTGGCCGTTCATCTTCCCATCGGCAATGACTTTCTTCATGTTGGGTGCGATCACCCGCCCCTGCCCCTGTTGTTGCAGGTGAAGCCAGATCAGAAACGGAACGATCTTGTACAGCATGCCGATGATGACCGACATGAAACCGCCAAAGAGCAGAAACACGCCACACACGATTGGCCATTCAGACCACTCGGTAATTATCGGCGAAACACTTGCCGCCAGCCATATGATGCAGGCCGCCAGCGCGCTCAACATGGCACCTCTCCAATAATGCTGTGTCGCATCAAAACGGGCGCGCTTGCTGCGCTTCTGGATATTCAGCGTCACACCGGCAAAAAGAGCCGGAACGGCCACCACCGCAGCGCCAAGAAGTGTCGAGGCGAGGTGCCACTCACAATAGGCCGCAATCGTCCACAACGCCACAAGGGCAAGCGCCGATACCGAAAACCAGCGGCCAAACCAGTCGGGGTAAGCGGGAGTGAGCTGGAACATGGGAACCACCACATTGCCTACTGCGGCGAGCAGTATCGTACCCCAGGCAACAAATCCCCATCCAAGGTGGATGTCCGCCAGCAACAACAGCGGCAAGTCGAGAGACCAGCCCAGTGATACCGACAATAAGACACCCAGGGCCACAGTCACGCCCAAACCGATGAGAGCGATCTTCAACCCGCGAATCGACGGACTCGTCGACGGGACTCCAAGCAGCGCCCGCACCGCGGACCACAAAAAATAGCCAACTCCGACCGCAAAGCACAAGGCCGCGAGCCTGAATAGAGACGGCCAGAAATTAAGGAAAGCGGCAACGAGGCACAGCGCGCCCACGCTTATCGATGCATGAACGACACTGGCCACCCGCATCGGCCTGTCCATATTGGCCCCGGCGACGACAGGAAAGATTTGAATCATGGCCCCCAGCATCACTTGCAGCATGAATCCAGCGGTAATCAGGTGGGTCAGCGCGAGAACATGCGGCGTCCAGCGCGAAGCAAATGAAGCCGAACCGGACCACCCGCTCCATAGCACAAGCAAACCAGCGAGGATGCCGAATGCCGGTGCTGTCAGGAAGAAGCGGATCGGCGCATTGAGAGGTGGCGACTGATCAAACGAGAGAAGAGCTTGCATGCGCGCTCAATTATCGCCGAAATCTTGGAGTAGCCGCTTTATGATTGCGGCCGGTGAAAACTGACCTACTGTTTCTTGTGCCACATCAGAACCTCGACGGTACCCTCCGGCGTTCGCTCTGTCTGCCAGGAATAACCGTTGAGTTCCAGTGTCCGATACAGCGGTATGGGCTCCCGCCCGAGGATAAGCAGGACTCTCTGACCGGGTGCAATAGCGTCCAGCGCCTCCATGGTCTGCACCAAAGGTTCCGGTGGTTCCATGCTGCGGCCGTCGATTACGATGTCCGCCTTCGATCGAGTCATTGCATAACTCTCGCAGCGTCGCCGGCGCTCTGCAGTTGTGGCAACAGAACGCCAAGAGATTCGGTCAGATGCTGGTCGCACATCGGATACAGGATGTTCTCTTCCTTCATGTTGTGCTGTTGCACCATAATCAAAAACGTTTCCGCAATTCCCGAATAATCATCAGCATCCCGTGCTGCCAGAGCAGCTTCTGCCGTTGCAATCAGTTCGCGCAACTGAGTGTGCTCGCCGCGCATGACCTGCGTAGGCCCCATTCGCATGCCAGTATGCGCTTCAAAAGCCGGAAACAGGATGGTTTCCTCGATCGCAAAATGTTGCAGAGTGGCGTCCTTGAAATGCTCGAACGCTGCGCTGGCATCAGCCCAGGCTTCGCGGGCGACAGCCTGTTCGACAGCAACAAAGCAATCATCGCACTGCCGATGTTTCTCGGCCATTAGATTCCGGATGTTTTCCATAAGACGTCTCAAGCAAGCACAACTGAGGATTCTCGGGCAACGACGGACGCTGCATATTGACTGAGATCAAAAGGTTCGAAATCAAGCCGGTCTCACGCCGAAACTGCACCACACGTACAGGTATGCACAGCCAGAAGCAAGCTGAATCCACATCGTTATCCTCCAACAATCCATATCCCTTTTAATAGGTAGCGGCCCTACAGGGGGTTGAAGCGCGATACCAAATCGCTGCCGGTGCCGGCAGAATAACTGCCATTCTCTGCCACAACTGGCGACCCTGTCACGGCCATGGCACATCGTGCCTGCCAGGCTATCGTGGCAAGCGACTACTTTTAAACAGATTTTTGTTAACCTGAGCCGATGGCACGTTTCTTGTTTGTGCAACAGATAGTCCTCAATCCCCAAACCCGCAATCCTAAATTTCCAATGGAACAACGTCACCGTTTTCTGGTGCGCAAACTGGCCCTCGTGCTGGTGATCAAGCTCGCCGTGTTGGCGGGTCTGTGGTGGGGATTTGTGCGTGATCAGCGCGTGGCGGTGACCACCGACCGCGCCACCGCTCAGATACTTGGCACCCGTCCGACACCGGCCCCCATGACCTCGACCACCCAGGAGTGATTTCGTGATCTCTGAACAGCTCGTTGACCTGTCGCGCCTGCAATTTGCAGCGACTGCTCTGTATCACTTCCTCTTCGTGCCGCTGACCATCGGCATGGTCTGGCTGCTGGTGATCATGGAGAGCGTCTATGTGATGACGGGGCAGGTGGTCTGGAAGGACATGACGCGTTTCTGGGGCAAGCTGTTCGGCATCAACTTCGCGCTGGGCGTGACCACCGGCATTACGCTAGAATTCCAGTTCGGCACCAATTGGGCCTACTACTCGCATTACGTGGGCGACATCTTTGGCGCGCCGCTGGCCATCGAAGGCTTGATGGCCTTCTTCCTTGAATCGACCATGATCGGCCTGTTCTTCTTTGGCTGGGACCGGCTTTCGCGCACGCAGCATTTGATGGTGACCGTGCTGATGGCGATGGGTACTAACTTGTCGGCGCTGTGGATATTGATCGCCAATGGCTGGATGCAGAACCCGGTGGGGGCGGAATTCAGCTACCAGACCATGCGTATGGAGATGACGGACTTCTGGGCCGTGCTGTTCAACCCGGACGCGCAGGCCAAATTCGTGCACACCGTCTCGGCTGGCTACGTGACGGGTGCGATGTTCGTGCTCTCCATATCCAGCTGGTATTTGCTCAAGGGCCGCGACGTCGAGTTCGCCAAGCGCAGTTTCCGGGTGGCCGCCGCCTTTGGCCTGGCCAGCGTCTGCTCGGTGATCGTGCTCGGCGACGAGTCGGGCTACACGGTGGGCGAAGCGCAGCAGACCAAGATGGCCGCGATGGAGGCGATGTGGGAAACCAAGCCTGCACCCGCCGGCCTTACGCTGATAGCCAGCATCAACGAAGCCGAGCAGAAAAACAACTGGGAGATCGAGATCCCCTGGGTGATGGGTCTGATTGGCACGCGCTCCATCACCAAAGAAATCCCGGGTATTCACGAGATCAAGGCGAAGAACCATACGCGCATCGAAAACGGTATCCACGCCGTGACGGCGCTCGAAGCCCTCCGCAAGAACGCCGACGATGTGGGGGCGAAAGCGGTTTTCGAGCAGCACAAGGCCGATCTGGGCTTTGGCCTCCTGCTCAAGAAATACGTGGTCGACGTACGTGAGGCCACACCCGAGATCATCGAGCAAGCGGTGGACAGTACCGTGCCGCGCGTCACACCCATGTTCTGGGGCTTTCGCATCATGGTCGGACTGGGCTTTGCCATGCTGCTACTGTTTGCCCTCGCCTTCTGGAGCACGGTCCAAGCGCAATGCAAGTCGCGTCCTTGGCTGCTCAAATGGGCGCTGTGGATGCTGCCCGCTCCCTGGATCGCCTGTGAACTCGGCTGGTTCGTGGCGGAATACGGTCGCCAGCCGTGGACGATTTACGGCGTGTTGCCGACCCACCTCTCGGTGTCCACCCTGAGTGTGAACAGCCTTTATGGCTCACTGGCCGGCTTCATCGGCTTCTACACCGCGCTGCTGATAGTGGAAATGTTCCTGATGATCAAGTTTGCGCGCATGGGGCCGGGCAGTCTGGGTACCGGTCGCTACCAGCAGGAACCCGTTCACACGCCAGCTCATGCTTGAAGGAAATTGTCATGCTCGACTACGAAACTCTAAAACTGATCTGGTGGCTGCTGGTGGGCGTGCTGCTCGTCGGCTTCGCGATCATGGACGGCCACGACATGGGCGTCGGCACGCTGCTGCCCTTCGTCGGCCGCAACGACACGGAGCGCCGCGTGGTCATCAATACCGTGGGCCCGCACTGGGACGGCAACCAGGTCTGGTTCATCACCGCCGGTGGCGCCATCTTCGCGGCGTGGCCGCTGGTCTATGCGACGGCTTTCAGCGGTTTCTACTGGGCCATGCTGGCTATCCTGTGGGCACTGTTCTTCCGCCCGGTGGGTTTCGACTACCGCAGCAAGATCCACAACGCCACCTGGCGCAGTACCTGGGACTGGGGGCTGTTCATCGGCGGCTTCGTGCCTCCCGTGATTTTCGGCGTGGCCTTCGGCAATCTGCTGCAGGGTGTGCCGTTCCGGTTCGACCAGTACCTGATTTCCACCTACACCGGCAGTTTCTGGCAACTGCTCAACCCCTTCGCTTTGCTGGTGGGCGTGGTGAGCAGCGCAATGATTACGATGCACGGTGGCGCCTACTTGGCGCACCGCACCGAAGGTGTGATCCAGGCACGTGCCGCGAAGGGCGCAGTGGGCGCTGCGCTGGTGATGGTGCTGGCTTTCGTGGGCGCAGGTGTCTGGCTGCAGAGAATTGACGGCTACCGCATTACTTCGCTGGTGAATGGCTCGGCACTGCCCGACCCCCTGGCCAAGACCGTGGTGCGCGAAGCCGGCGCCTGGATGGCGAACTACGCTGCGCAGCCGATGGTGTGGCTGCTGCCCGCCGTCGGCATCGGAGGTGCACTGGCTGCGACCGGGCTGTTGCTGGCGCGGCGCACGCTCACCGCCTTCGTGTTCTCGTCGCTGGCCATCATCGGCGTGATCGGCACGGCGGGCGCATCGATGTTTCCCTTCGTCATGCCCTCGAGCACCATGCCTGCGGCCAGCCTGACGGTGTGGGACAGCGTCTCCAGTCACCTCACGCTGGGCATCATGTTCTGGGCAACCCTGATCTTCATGCCGCTGATCATTGTTTATACCTCGTGGGCCTACCGCGTCATGCGCGGCAAGGTCACGGCCGCGTACGTCCGCGAAAACGAACACGGCGCATACTGAGCACCGGCGTTTCACATACACGCACAACAAGGAGTCTGAATCATGTGGTACTTCGCCTGGATGCTCGGTGTCGGCTTTGCGGTCCTGCTGGCCATCCTCAACGCCATGTGGGGCGAGAACGAAGAAGCTCGCGCCATTTCACGCGATGACGACGCCTGATGTCGTCACCCACCACCCGCATGAATATGCCGCCCGCCGTGCCATCCCAACGCATGGGTGAATCTCCCGACACCACCAGCCGCGTGCACTTGCGCAGCCTGCTGACAGGACTGGCCATCATGCTGACGGGCAGCGCATACCCGCTGTTGTTCGTCGGCGCCGATGGCGAGGCGGATCACGGACTGGCCATGGCGCTGTTCTGGGCGATGAGTGCGGGCCTGGTGCGCGGCGTCGGTTTCGTGCCACGTTTTGCCCTCTGGCGCTACCTGTTCTCCAGTTGGGCCTGTGGCTCGGCCTTGTTGCTTGCCGCCTGGCTGCGCTGGTGGCAATGAAATATTGTTGCGCATCCTGCACGACAAGCGCTACGGTGAGCTGAGCGATCGGCTAGATGGTGCCGATGCGCCAAGTGCTCCTGGCCCGTGTCGCCGCCTTGACCATTGACCACCATGCCAAGGTAACTCATTCAATGAAGAGCTTCGCTCAATGAACTCACCCACCCGCATCACCATCATCGGCGCCGGCTTCGGTGCGCTTTCCAGCGTGCTTGAAATCCGCCGCCGCGATCCGACAGTCGAGATCACGCTGATCGCGCCGCGTGCAGAATTCCACTACCTCCCCGGCATCATCTGGATTCCTTCGGGGCTGCGCACGCGCGAACAGTTGATCGTGCCGCTGGCCAACTTCTTCCAGCGCATGCAGGTTACGCACGTGGTCGCCGAAGTGACCGGTCTGCGCGATGGTGGCCGGATCGTCGAAACGACGGCGGGCGACTTCGACAACGATGCGCTCGTAATTGCCAGTGGCGGGCGCTTCATCAAGAAGCTGCCGGGTATCGAGCACGCCATCACGCCCTGCGAGGGGATTGCCGCAGTGGAAAAGATCCGCGACCGCCTCCACGCCATGCAGGGCGGTACCATCGCCGTGGGCTTTGGCGGCAACCCCAACGAGCCGAGTGCGGTGCGCGGCGGCCCCATGTTCGAATTCCTGTTCGGAATCGACGAACAGCTCAAGCGCGAGGGCCGGCGGGAGAAGTTCGAGCTCGTATTTTTCAATCCCTCAAAGGAGCCCGGCCAGCGTCTCGGACCGAAAGCGGTCAAGCACCTGCTGGCCGAAATGGACAAGCGCAACATTCGCACCCACCTCGGCCACAAGATGCAGCGTTTCGAAGCCGACCAGGTAGTCACCGAAGGCGGTGAGTTCGCGGCCGACCTCATTCTTTTCATGCCCGGCATGACCGGTAACCTCTGGTTTGATCAGACCGACTTGCCGCGTTCGCCCGGTGGCCTGCTGCAGGCCGATGCACAGTGCCGCGTCGTCGGCATGCAGAACATCTATGTGGTAGGCGATTCCGGCAGCTTTCCCGGCCCCGAGTGGATGCCCAAGCAAGCCCACATGGCCGACCTGCAGGCCGCCGCCGCGGCTGAGAACGTCCTGGCGGGTCTGCGCGGGCAAACGCCCACCGCCACGTTCAAGATCGAACTGATCTGCATCATTGACGCCATCGACCACGGCACACTGGTGTTTCGCAACCTCCGGCGCCAGATCATCTTGCCGCCGTCTCGGCTGTTCCATTGGGCCAAACGCTTCTTCGAAACGATGTACCTGAGGAAATACCGATGAACAACAAGACGGGTGCGATCACCATGAAGCACCTGGGTAGTGCTCCCCTTACCGTCAGCGTTGCTGGTTTTCCAGCGCTTTCAGGCGACGGTAGAGTGTTCGCTCGGACAGGCCGAGGTGACTGGCGAGCGCTTTACGGCTGCCTCTGAAGTCGCGTACCAATTTTTCGAGTGAAACCGCCCTCGATTCGCGGTAATCGCGTTTCTCAGGCGGCGAGCCTTCAGCAGAAGTCTGTGGCGGCCTGAGCGCCGGCGATTGCCGCGGCAAATGCTGCAGGAGTATTTCGTCACCGTCGCATAGCAGGCATGCACGCTCGAGAATGTTGCGCAGTTCTCGCACATTACCCGGAAATGGGTAATCACGCAGCCAGTCGACCGCCTCCTGGGAGAGGCGGTTGCGGCGGCTGCCCGCGGAGACGCGATCGAGCAAGGTCTCAGCCAACAGCAACACATCATCACCGCGCTGCCGCAACGGCGGCAGGTGGATCGGGAAAATATTCAGCCGGTAAAAGAGATCCTGGCGAAAGAGACCTTCTGCGACCATTTCGGCGAGAGGGCGATGGGTGGCGGAAACGACTCGCAGCTCGGCCTTGCGTAGTTCCGGAGAACCGACCCGACGATAGGTTCCGGTTTCCAGCAGACGCAGCAGCTTGACCTGGATCGCAAGCGGGATGTCGCCCAGTTCGTCAAGAAACAGGGTGCCGCCCGACGCCGCTTCGATCAGCCCGGTGGTTCGCGTCGTGGCGCCGGTAAAAGCTCCGCGCTCATGGCCAAACAAGGCGCTCTCGAACAGCGTCTCAGGCAATCCTGAACAATCGACCGCAACGAATGGCTGTTTGGCGCGCCGGCTGAGCTGATGGATGGCATTGGCAACGAGTTCCTTGCCCGTGCCCGACTCGCCTTGCAACAACACGGATGCGTCCGAAGGCGCCACCCGGGCAACCAGCTCCATCATCGCCAGAAAGGCCGGCGACCGACCGATCAGACCCTGCACATCAGCCAGACTTGATTCTCCCGGCAACGGCTCCAACTTCTCGATGTAATAAGCGATCGCGCCGCTGGCGTCGTGGATCGGCGAAAGTTCGATGTTTTCGAAGCTTTCGCCGTGCGACGTGTAGTGGAGATGCAGCACGCGCTCGCGCTGGCCCGACTGTAGGCTGCGCTGTAGCGGACACGACTCGCCCGCTTGATCGCAGGGTACCGTGTAGCGATGCGACACTTCGAAACACTTGCGGCCAACGACCTCGGTCTGTTCGCCCCAGTTGGCCCGAAAGGCGGTGTTTGCGGCCAGTATCCGATAGTCGCGATCGCACAGGATGTGCGGTTCGGGAAAGCTTTCCAAGAACGAGACCAGCTCTACCAAGGACGTTTGATCGACTGCCATGAGGTGTCACCTATTCTGCCAATTTGACTGTCAAATACTGCCATATCGGCAGCAGCCTGGCAAACGAATCGTCAACGTGTGGTCGGTAGATCTGCAAGCCTTTGTTTCCTCATAGTTCGTTCTTCCACTTTAGCGCTGGCACGAATCTTGATTAGCAGTTACTGATATTTCCCTATTTGAGCACGTTGCCGAATCAGAGCGACCAACCATCGAGAACAGGGCATTTGCAGGAGTAATTCAATATGAACCACACGGCCTGCCAAGGTGAATCATCCTTGGGGTCCGACAGTACAGCGCCGACCAACCTGGAGATTCCCCGCACAGTCACCTGACCGATAGCCGTCTGCTGATCGGGAGCGAGACGAAGGAGCCAGCCTGACAGCCTGAATCCAATGACACAGCGTTTCGTCACGGTACGCAGTAGCTTCCCTCCGACACCACCCATCGATATGAAAGTAAAGATCATGCAAATCGCAGTCACCAGCCAGAATCGCAAGACCATCACGGAACATGCCGGCAAGTGTCGCAAGTTCTGGATCTATGACGTTGAAAAGGGCGTGCTGACGGGAAAGCGACTCGTCGAACTTGCCATTGAGCAGAGCTTGCACGCCAGCCACCACCAACTACCGGAAATGCTGGCCGATATCAACGTCCTGATTAGCGGCAGTATGGGTCCCAACCTCCATGATCGCTTGATGCAAAGCGGGATTCTTCCCGTGATCACAATGGAGGAAGACCCCGATGCCGCTGTGGCGGCCTTCCTCAACAATGACCTCCTGCGACTGCCCTTGCCGCGGAGCGATCATTGCCATGAGCACGGCCATCTCTCCCACGTCGCGAGGTGAAGGCCATGGTCTCTACTTCTACTTCTCCAACGCTTGATTTTGGAGCATTGAAGCGACTGCGGATTCTCTGTGTCTCCGAAACCGGCTGGTTCGACACCGCCACCGTGTTCGACGACATCCGCGCCGCTGGTGGTGCCCATACCGATCAGTACGCCATCCCCTGGCCGCCGTTCGGACCGCTACACGCCGACAATGCCGCCGGCTTTTCAGCGCTGCTGGAAGCCGAGACCACGGATGGGACCACGCGCCGCTTGCTGTTCGACACCGGCTGGAATCCCGAGTGGATGGACCGCCGCTTCACCGAGGAAGGGATCGATCGGCTGTTGCAGGACGGAAAGATCGAGGCTCTGATCGTCAGCCATGAACATTTTGATCATTTTTGGGGGATCGGCTCGACACTCAAATACTGCACGAATATTTCGATTTACCTGCCCGAAGGCTTCCACCTTACCGGCCTGGAGTTCATCCGGCAGCAGGGCCACATCGGGAAGGTGATCACCGTTCCCGCCGGCGAGCCACTGGTGATTTTTCCGGGCCTGGCCTTGGCCAGTTTCCCGATGACCACCCTGCTGCAGGTGCAGGGGGAAAACGTTCTCTATGCCAACCTGAAGGAGCAGGGTCTGACGATGATCACCGGCTGTGGCCACGGCGGCGTTCTCAACCTGCTGGACTATGCGCGTCGCACCTTCACCGGTGGCGAGCACATCCACGCGATCTATGGGGGTTTGCACCTCTCGCCCCTGGAGGATTGGGACAGTCAGCGCGATCAAATCGTCAGGGCGCTGGGCGACTATGGGATCGCCAAGATCGGGTGCAATCATTGCACCGGCCGTACGGCTGTCGAGAAGATGTTGGCCAGCGGCTTGCCGGTACAGCGTGGGACCGCCCGCAACGGCTCACAGACGGATTTGTTCCTGGGCAACGGGGACGTACTGGAACTGGGTCTGGAGGGCACATCGGATCCGTAGATTGCCACAATGCCGTGTAAAGCCCGGGGGGCGGCGGCGTGAGCCGCACTATCACGTTGCCGCGTCGTCTGCCGGGCATTTTTTTGAGTTCGGCTTATACGTCCCTGAACAACGCCTCCAGCCATCGAAAACCCTTGGTTCAATTACTCTGGATGGCATACTAGCAAATGGCAGCCGACCGTATCGCTGAGCGGATCGACCGCCACCTGCCAAGCGCTACGGATGCCTGGACAGCGAGTAAGCGCCGGGAATCGCGCAGGCCATCGTACGCCGCGAGAGCACCTGCGACGCGCGGTGTTTGGGCGTGACGCGGTCAGCCCGATGGGCTCCTCCGAGAGGCTTTGATGACCACACAGCACTTCAGCGTGCAAGCTGCCAGCGCTTTCGAGGCGGCAGATCAACGCGACTCGTTAGGCGATGCCCACTCATAAGCGTGACTGACGGAGATCTTCGGAGATAAATAAAGAATGTTGCTATGGATAATCGGATGCAGTGTATTGGGCAGCGTCGGGGCGGTTGGTGGCGCTGCCTTGTTTCTGTTGTTTCCGGAAGGCATGCGCAAAATTCTTGTTCCCTGCCTGATTAGCTATGCGACGGGCACACTGCTCGGCGCGGCTTTCCTTGGCATGATTCCCGCCGCCCTGAAACAAGCACCGGCAATTGCCGTCACGGCGACAGTGCTGGCCGGTATGGTGTTTTTCTTCGTGCTGGAGAAACTCGTGCTTTGGCGCCATTGCCATGACAGCAATTGCGAGGTGCATGGCCGCGCTGCGCCGCTGATCCTGATTGGCGACGCTTTCCACAACTTGGTCGACGGCATGGTGATCGCCGCGGCCTTCCTGACTTCGCTTCCGCTGGGAATCGCCGCAACGCTAGCCGTGATCGCGCACGAGATTCCGCAAGAGGTCGGCGATTTCGCTATCCTCTTGGACAGTGGCTATGGCCGCATGAAAGCGCTAATTTTCAATGGCCTTTCTTCAGCCGCCACGCTGCCTGGCGCCGTTCTGGCCTACTTCTGGCTCGGTGAAATGCGGGTGGCGGTGCCCTATTTCCTGTCGCTGTCCGCCGCCAGCTTCATCTACATCGCTGCGGCAGACCTTATCCCGGGCCTGCACCGACAGGCGACCCCTGCCGCCTCAGTGCGCCAGTTGGTGCTGCTGCTCGCTGGCATCGGCACTATCACCTTTTTCCATCACGGAGGATGACTCGTGAACGATCTGTCCGAAGAAGAAATCCACGCCTTGAACGAGGCACTCGACGATGAATACCGCGCCTGCGCGACATACGACCAAGTGATTGCCGACTTCGGCGATGTGCGGCCATTCACCAATATCCGGGCAGCCGAAGCGCACCATGTCGAGGCGTTACGCTCGCTCTTTGGTTACTACCGGCTGCCCGATCCCGGGAACCCCTGGAGCCCAGGAACCGTTGCGCGCTACGCCAGCCTACAGGAAGCGTGCGAAGCGGGGGTGGTCGCCGAGATCGCCAACGGCGAAATGTATGATCGACTACTGAAGGTAATACAGCACCAAAACATCGTTGCGGTATTGCGCAAACTCCAGGAAGCCTCACAGCAGCGCCATCTGGCCGCATTTCGACGATGTGCTCAACGTTCTGCGGGTTTCGGACGAGCACCTCGCCGGTAGCAGGGTCCGAAAAGACGTGCTGTTGGCACGGCTTCTTGCCCGCAATGGGGTTGATCGCTTCCCTGTGCCAGTGAAAGCTGTCCATCACCAAACAGTCGGTTACGGTGCGGAAACTCGGGCTGGGCCACATGCTGTCGGCACCTGCCTTCAGTGTCTAAGTTTTTTCGTGTGGAACCGACCTAAACCCAGAAAAGCGACAGACTAGGTGGCCGTTTCCCCACCCGACCATGGTTGGATCGAGACCCGCCGCATTTGGTGCAGCTCCGCTTTCAACGCCTTTCTCACCTTCCCACCTCTCGTCTACGTGATCTGTTACTCAAAGTTGCACTTCGAAGTTGAACTCGCGGATGTAAAGAAACAGCAGCAAGCGTTGAAAGAGTACAGACGCACTGGTGATCAGTGACATCCACACATCGACTTCACGACTCGCCCCGCTTTGCCATTCGCCACTACGGTTCGTTAACGCATGGCGGAATCTGCCGAACACCTTCGTCCACGCGCGCGTTGCGACAAGACGCCCAGGGCGGCTGAGTAAGGCGCGCGATCACGGCGCCACGCCGTCTGCCAGATAACGCCTACTTACGCACCGCCGAACAACGCTTCCAGCCATCGTAAATCCTGGTTCAATAGCTCTGGCTGGCAGTCTCGCATGCCCCTGAAGGGAATGTCGATCCCTTGCTTGCGCAGTTCAGCTTGCAGGATGCGCATCAGAACGCCCGACTGTTCGGCAAGGCGCGAGGGATCAGACGCGTCGCACTGCGGATGGACAGCACAACCCGGGCTCTGCGGATTTCCCCCGAGGATGGCCAGCAATCGACAGCCGTTGTTCTGGTAGTCCCGAAGGGTGTTGACCATATCCTGGCTGATGGCTAGACAGCATTGGCGCCCCGCCGGAGTATCGAGAACTTCGCGGATGGTTTTTCCCGGCGCCCTCCGCCGGCCAAATCCCAGGAAGCGCATCTCCGGGCAAGGAATCTGGACGATACCCACGTCGTATCGCATACAGAGTCTGAGGAGGGCCTTATTGACGGCCGGATAGCCGGCGGCGCCGGCATCGCGGGCATTCTGATTAAGGGCGCATTCGATGACCGCGACAAGTCGTCGACTGCGCGGGTCACGAGGAGCAAAGCCCAGCGCCATGGCTATTTTATTGACTACGGACATTTTTCATTTTTGGATTGATCGGTCGCTCAAGGCTGTCTGCCTCCTGACTGTTTCGGGGCTCACCTGGTTGCTCGCGCATGGCTTCCAGATTCATTGAAATCTCTTCCCTACGAACCGTATTGATCAGCGCAAGCCGGGCACACCAGCTACATTGGCTGAACGTCAATATTGTGCGCGACAAGCCAGTCGCGATCCAGATCCCAGCGCACGGTCTTGATGCGGGGCTGAGCCAGAACGATTGACCGTGCCTCGGCCTGTACTTCAGCGAGCAACCGTTCGGCAGCAATGAACTGCGGATCGTCCGGATTTTTGGTGTCAACATTTGGAAACAGCACGCCCAGCGCCTTAAGCGCAGGCACCTCAACGTTGCGCGGCGTACTCATTACGGCGGTTTCTCCGCTCACGCTCATCACTCGGAACGTGTACGGGTAACTCTTTAGTTGCGCACTGGCCTGCGTTTCAATGGCACCAGTCAATTGGCGCGAGCGCGAATCCGGCGCGCGAATATACCAGTCCAGCCCGACAAGAAACAGGAGAATTAGAAGTACCCAGTATTTCTTTTGCATTAATCTTCTCCAACTCGGCGGCTGCGTTCTCAGACTTCCACCGGCCGCACTGCGGCGGGTTCAAGCTCACCGTTTTCGCACTGAACAATCGCCTACGCAACCGTCTGCGCTTCGGTGCCCTAAACCTTGATGCCTTGCTCGATCAAAGTTCGTAGAGGGACACGATTGATGCTTCCTCACGGCACGGCGTGAATCTGAGTATCGCTGGCCGCGCCGGCTTGTTGCCCGCGTAGCGAAATTTCCTCGCATAGGCGGGTTTGCGTATCGAAACAGAGGAGGTGTTCGGCACTTCGTATGTGGGCCTCCAGAAGCGAATCCAGGCCATCAGGTACATTGACCGACATACAGAGCCTCACTGGGCACCCTTTTGCAATTACTTCGAAACTTCATTCCGAGGGTGTCGTCCAGAAACCCTATTACCGTTCCCATGTGACGCTCCAAGTCACCAAACTCGTCATGATGGCCAGGCATCAGCAGCAAAAGAACCTGCGCATCACGGCGATTGGCATAGATTTCCTGGGCTTCGCTCACCGGCACCGTTTCGTCCTCGGTTCCATGCGCCAGCAGTACCGGACAGTTCGCCTGACGGATGGTGTGACACGGGGCGATTGTATCGAAACGACAACCGATGACCCGCTGGACATAGTAAAGAACGTAGGCACCCAGCGGCCAATAGGGAATTCGCTTGAGCGCCAGCCAGCGTCGCATAGCGGCTGCCGGGTGGGCAAACGCGGCGAGACTCGCGACGGCGCCCAGATCCTTGCGCCAAGATGCCAACAACAGCGCGGCGCCCGCCCCCACCGAGTGGCCAACAACGCCGACACGGTTAGCATCAACACCGGCCTGCTGCTGCAACCAGTCGACCGCCTGTCCGAGGTCTTCAGCAAAGCGCGGCAAGGAGGCGAAACTGTCGCCATCGCTACGGCCATGGCTACGTGCATCGAAGAAAAGCAAGGTGTATCCGGCGGCATGTAGGGGTTTGGCCAGCGGCAACATCATTTCCGCGTTGCCACCCCAGCCGTGCAGAATGGCCAGCGCCGGCCCCCCTTCGCCAGCCGGAATGAGCCACCCGAACAAGGTTTTGCCGCGCACGCTCGGAATCGTTACTTCGCGCCAGGGCAAGCCATCAGGAACACCGTTCTCGCGCACGCGCGGTGCCTCTAGGCTGGCGCGAATTCGCCGATTGGCGACGAGCATGAGCAACATGACGAGCAAGGCCGGAGCGATTAACAAGCGGAGAATCTCGACGAGGCTCACGCTGCCATCCTCAGTTGATAGGCGAAATCACGGCCTGCTGGCGCATGAAACACCTCGCCTCTCGCTGATATTGACGCACTGTGAATCGGCATCGACAGAACGATCACTCGGGTACGCAGATCGCGTGTCGCCCTACCGCACTGAGTGTCTTGGTGATCAGAACGACAACAACCAGGCTAACAATAATGAGCAAGGCAGCTGCCACCCAATGGAAAAAATCCAGGCCCGAGCGTTTCGCCATGGAAAAAGAGGCAATAGCCATTGCGGCCAGCGGGAAAGTGTAGGCCCAGGCTGAGATGAAAAAGCCACCCCGGATAAAGCGCAGTACATTGCTGCCCAGCAACAGAGTCAGAAAAAGCGCGGCGTAATAGAGCAGACGGCCAAATGCGTCGAGTTGCGGCACCAACGAACCGTATGCAATGAACCCGACGGCCGGCGGCGCCAACAAAATGAATAACGTGGGCAGCAAGCGCGCCGGAATCGGCTCATGGAAAAAGATGCGATAGAACACGATCGTCATCAGCACAATCCAGAAAATCATGCCAATGCTGAAAAAGAACCACGAGACCTCGGCAGGGGCGAACAGTACGCCGCAGATCGGCACAAAGAGGTTGCCGACCACCGGGATAAACCAAGCGGGGTTGGCGTGCTTGATGTCGTAGTGAGTGTGATGCATCCAACTGCTCAGAATGGCGAAGGTAAACGCCAGGTGAATCAGCGAGCCAGCGACCCAGAGCATGAGCGAAGCTACTGGTGCGGCTTCCAGCCAGACGATGCCGAGCAGCAGCAGACAGATGGAAACGGTGGGGAAAAAATTGACCCGTACCGGGTGCTTCCACTCGCCCGCGACGGCACCGGGGAAGCGCAGAATCTTGAAGCCGTAGATTGCCAGCAGTCCAAGGAAGAGCGCAGTCGTCAAACTGGCAATCCCTTGCCAGACAAAAGCGGGTGCACCCATTGATGCATGCGCTTTTTGCCACGCTATTGCCAAACCAGTCAGCCCCATGACGGTAGAAAAGATGGACACGGGCAAGTGCGCCAGTCGCCCTTCGCTGCGTGCTTCAACTACATTGCTCATTGATCCTCCGGGGCAATCTGGTCAAACGCATGAAGTCGGCGTTCTGACGGGCGTGAATCAATGCGATAGAAACTGCCCGTAATGGCACGCCGCTCATCGTACGAATCGTGGAACTGTTCAGTTGCCCTTCTTCAGCGGACAACTGCTGATGCCGAGCAGAGGGTAAACCGGGCACCAGCGAACTAGTCCGGTCAGCAATGGTACGATGCCGATCCAGCCCCAGATGCCGACGGTACCCGTTACGGCAAGCCCAATCAACGCAAGGCCGATGACAATACGCAAAATCCGATCGATTCCACCAACGTTTGCTTTCATTATCCGTCTCCTTCATGGGTTGAATTGACCCAGTCAGTTTATAGCCATGCTTTCACGCTGTATGTAACCTAGGTCGCAGAGTTGCGATTCTGCGCGCGGCGAGCAATCACAGCAGCGGCTTGTCGACGGCAGAGCTTAAGAAGCGACTTTGTCCGGCGTGCCGACCCGCCTTACTACGTACTGCACATTTCCCACCTCATAATTCCGTTGTCCTTCATCGGATTTTCGGGGTATATTCAAAATGCGTCTTTCACAACGAAATGGAGTCATCATGTTCAAGCACATTCTTGTTCCCACTGATGGTTCACAGCTTTCTCAGGATACGGCCCGCCGCGCAATTTCCTTCGCACAGGAAACTGGCGCGCGCATTACCGCCTTCTACGCCAAACCGGAGTATCCGGTGACCTATTATGGAGAGGGTGCACTGATTGATTCGACAACGCCGGAACAATTTGCCGAGCTTGCCGAACAGCAGGCGCAGGAGATACTGGGCTTTGTCGAGCGCCTCTGTCAGGAAGCGGGTGTGCCGTGCAACAAGCTGTCGCTGACCAGCGACATCCCCTATGAAGCGATCATCGATGCAGCGACCCAGGGCGGGTGTGACCTCATTTTCATGGCCTCGCACGGCCGCCGGGGATTCAGCGGCCTGTTGCTTGGCAGCGAAACCAACAAGGTCCTCACGCACTCGAAAGTCCCCGTGCTGGTGTACCGCTGAGCGTTCGACTACACCTTCGACTGCAAAAGGGCACCACTGGCTCAGTTTGGAGCCTTTGTTCGCCGAAGCAGTTTCGGATCCTCAAACAATGAGGCGATCTCAACCTTGAAAATATCGGGGTTGTCGGGAACCTCATAGAGGACCGGCGTCATCAATTCCTCGAATATGCCGCGCAGGCTGCGAGCACCGGTTTTGTATTCGATGGCGATTTCGGAGATTTGCTCGAATACACGTGGGCTGATGCTCAATTCAACACCTTCGGCCCTGAATATCTCGATGTACTGCCTGTAGATCGAGTTTTTGGGCACGCTCAT
>APMI01005392.1_pt1 | contig 19532 bp, 14 predicted proteins | sample 667938 | NCBI WGS metagenome assembly APMI01 (sample SAMN01084076, study PRJNA167559) | wastewater metagenome | biome: Wastewater | place: Denmark: Ejby Moelle, Odense | collected 2011-11-28 | reverse complement strand
GCCTTCTGCATCATTCTTTTGCGCGTCAAGCCAGCCACTTCAGCTTTCCCAGCTAGCCAGATGCATCATGTCTGGAGATCTATCGTGGCAGCAGCACGTACTGGCTTTACCTTCAAGCAACGACACATTCCCTTGGCCATTGGCATCTGGATGGCCGGCGCAAATGTCCATGGCGCTGCCGGCGAGGGCACATCGAACATTGCGACGCTGTCCGGTGTGGTGGTTTCTGCGACCCGCACCGAGAGCAGCGCAGACTCGGTTCCCGCGACTGTCACAACCATTGATCGTGCTGGCGTCGACCGCCGCTTGCCCCACGACGAAGCCAGCCTCTTTCAGGATGAGCCCGATCTGGCCGTCGCTCGCGACCTACGCCGCTTTGGCGCCTCATCGGTGAATATCCGCGGCATCGAGGGTTACCGGGTGCTGCAACAAGTCGATGGCGTCCGCCTTCCGGATTACTACAACGGTGGCGGCCCTTCCAATGCGACAAGCTCCAGCGCCGACAGCCCGGAGCTGGATTTCCTCAAGCGTGTTGAAGTCCTGCGCGGGCCCGCCTCCAGCCTTTATGGCTCGGATGCCCTTGGTGGCGTAGTGAGCTATCTGACGCTTGATCCGCGGGACATCCTTGGCAAAAAGGACACCGCGGTTCGTTACAAGGGCAGCTGGCGCAGTGCTGACCAAAGTCTGCAGAACACGCTCTACTTCGCGGGTGGCAACGAACTGGTGGAAGCCCTGCTTGCTGTCACTCGGCGCAGCGGGGATGAACTCGGCAACAGGGGCGAAACAGGCGGCAGCAGTGCCGGTCGGGAGTTGCCAAACCCACAGGAAAGCCGCTCCCGCGGAACGCTCGCCAAACTGATCGTCAAACCATCACGTGGTAATCAGCTGCGCTTCACCTATGAGGATCGTCACCAGCACACCGAGGCAGAACTGCTCCGTCTCAGCACCTCACTGCCGCGCGTCACCGCCGCCAGCGGCACCGAGGATGCCCGCCGCGAACGTGTAGGCCTGGACTGGGAATGGAAGCCTACAGAGGGCTGGATCGATCGCTTCCTGTTCAATGTTTACCATCAGAGTGCGGGCAACCAGACCTACACCTTGCAACGCAGAACGCAGACCACCGCCGGTTGCTCCGGGACGACCGCGGGCAGTAGCGCCTGCCTGATCGACATGAATTTCCACTTTGTGCAGGAAACAACCGGAGTCGGCCTGCAGATCGAAAAAATCATGGCGACCGGTTCGCTCGAGCACCTTTTGATTGTCGGTGCAGACTGGCGGCAACAGAAGTTCAGCGAAATCCGCGACTACCTGATCACCAACCAAACTACCGGAACGGTTAGCAAAAGCCTTGCTGGCGATACGTATCCCCTGCGCGACTTTGCCCCCGGTGAAACCACCAGTGCAGGGATGTTCGCGCAGGATGAAATCACCCTCGGCAATTTGACGCTCACGCCTGGCCTGCGTTTCGACACTATCCAGCTGCGACCCGACGCAAGCAGCAAGATGATCGGCTCGCAGACGTTCTTCGCCACCGACCAAAACCACTCGGCCCTTTCACCCAAACTAGCCGCCTTATGGCAGGCAACCCCCGGCCTGTCCTTCTACGGCCAGGTCGTGCGCGGCTTTCGGGCGCCCAACTATACGGAGGTCAATGGACTGTTCTATAACTCCGCCCAAAACTACGCGAGCATTCCCAATCCTGACCTGAAGCCGGAAAGTAGCACCGGGCTGGAAATAGGCAGCCGCTTCAAGCTGGCCGGGGGCGACTTGCGTATCGCCGCCTATCGCAACCATTACGACAACTTCATCAGCAATGAACTGGTATGCCGGTCAACCGGCGCCACTGCAGCCTGTATTGGCAACACGGTCCGCTCGGTGTACCAGGCCGTCAACCTGGAGAAGGTTCGCATCCAGGGCCTTGAATTGCGTGGTGCCTGGGCCCTGCTCCAGGGGTTCCGTGCCGGTGCAGCGGTCGCCTGGACCAAGGGAGACGTCACCTCGACGAAGCAGCCGCTGAACAGCGTCGAACCCGCCCGGCTCTACCTCAATCTCGGTTGGGACGGCAATGTTGCGGCCCGTCCGCTGGCCCTTGATGCGCGCTTGCGGGCGGCCCTGAAGAAAACCCGGGTGGATAGCACGGATGGGGATTACTTCCGAACCCCTGGTTACGCAGTGGCTGACTTGAGTGCCAGCTGGCAAGTACACCCGCAAGCGCGCCTCAATCTGGCCTTCAACAATATCTTCGATAAGAAATACTGGTTGTGGAGTGACGTACGCCAGGTTGGCCTGACCCCCACCGATGCTGGCCCGGCGTTCTACACCCAACCCGGAAGGAATCTGAGTGCTGCTCTGCAAGTGGACTTCTGAGCATGACGATGCAGACAGCCATCTTGCGCCGCGTATCGCACCTGCTCCTGTTGCCAGCCCTATGCCTGCTTCTGCTGACCGGGAGCAGCCAGGCGCTGGCGGCGCGCATCCTGGTGATCAGCACCTCGCCGATCCAGCCGGGAAAGTTCCTCAAGCTCGCCGATGCAGCTCGCCCCCACAGCATCTCCATCGATGCAAGGTTTGCCGAGAAGCTTCCTTCGGATACCGGACCAGAGCTCTTCCGCGGGTACGACTTGGTGCTCTTCGATACACCGCGAGCCCATCTCCAGGCGTTCGTCGAAGCTAGGCTGTCGCGCGCCTTGCCCGGCCTGAAGGGACCAGCAATCTGGCTCCACGATAGCCAGCCGCACTGGCAGGACCTACCCGACGACCTTGCGCAACGCTTGCATGCCTACTACGTAAATGGCGGGCGCATCAACTTCGACAGCTTCTTTGCGTGCATTGCCACAAGGTTCGACGGCAAGCCGGCAGACAACCTTCGCGCGCCCATCATTTTCCCGAAAAGCGGCCTGTATCACCCGGACTACCCCGGCCTGATCTTCCCGGAAGCGGCCAGCTACTTGCGCTGGAAGATCGGTACAGCCGCAGCGCACTTGCCGGTCATTGCCATTGCCCTTCACCAACAATACATCGCCGCCGAACAAACCGCCTTTATCGACGACCTGATCCGCCGGATTGAAAAAGCCGGCGCCATCGCCCTGCCCTTCTACAGCCCAGTGATGGATGCCGACGCAATCCGCAAGACCATCGCGGTTGAGGGAAAACCGGTGGCCAACGCCATCATCAATACCCAGATCATGCTCAACCCGGAAGGCCGCCGGCGCGAATTCGAAGCCCTCGGCGTGCCGGTCATCCAGGCCATGCCCTATCGCAAGGGCGACGAGGCCGCATGGGCGGCAGATCCACAGGGCGTTGCGCTGATGGACGTACCCTTCTATCTGGCCCAGGCCGAGTACGCAGGGGTTACCGACATCCAGATCGCAGCCGCCACACGCAAGACCGACGACCAGATCGCCCCCATCGCCGCCCAGACCGACGCCGTCGTCAATAAGGCCATCAAGCTGGCCCGCCTGCAGGGCAAGCCCAATGCCGACAAGCGCGTTACCGTCTTCTTCTGGAACTACCCGCCCGGTGAGAAAAATCTCTCCGCCTCCTTCATGAACCTGCCGCGCAGTCTGGTCAGCACCCTCGCGGCATTGAAGGACCGAGGCTACGCGACCGAAGCTCCGGGTGAAACCGAACTCACTCTTTCGCTGCAACGCCTGCTCGCCCCCTACTACGAGCCATCTGACGACACGCAGGAGCTCGAGTCCTTGCTCCGCGACGGTCTTGCCGAACGCCTGTCGGTGTCCGTCTATCGCCGCTGGCTGACGCGTCTGCCCGAGCCGGTGCAGCGCCAGTTGAAAGCGCGCTGGGGCGAACCGGAACGCTCGTCGATGGTGATCCGTCAAAATGGCGAAGACTGGTTCGTGGTACCACGGCTCAAGCTCGGCCACATCAGCCTGCTACCCCAGCCGCCTCGCGGTGAACGCGGGGAGACGAAGGAAAAGGCCCTTTATCACTCTACCAGCGCCGTCCCCTCCCACTTTTATCTGGCCGCCTACCTGTGGGCACGGGAACAATTCGATGCCGACGCGCTGGTCCACTACGGCACTCACGGCAGCCAGGAATGGCTACCCGGCAAGGAGCGCGGCTTGTCGGTAACCGACTTTCCCATGCTCGCCGTTGGCGACGTGCCGGTGATCTACCCCTACATCGTGGACAACATCGGCGAAGCGACGCAGGCCAAGCGCCGTGGCCGCGCCACCATCATCAGCCACCAGACACCGCCCTTCGCCCCGGCCGGCCTGCACGCGAGTCTTACCCGTATCCACGACCAACTCCATGCCTGGCTGGCCCAGGACGACGGCGCGGTGAAGGAGAAGATCCGCGCCGAGTTCATCGCCGGCGTCCGCAAGGAGCGCATCGAGCGGGACCTGGGCTGGACCGAAGCGCGTATCAACGACAACTTTCCGGCCTTTCTCAGCGAGGTCCATGACCATCTTCATGAACTGGCCCGCAGTGCCCAACCCATGGGTCTGCACACCTTCGGCCAGGGCGCCGGCGAACCATGGCGTCTTGCTACCGTGCTGATGATGCTCGGCAAGGATTTCTGGGAAGGTGTCGCCGGCCCCGGCGAAGAGGCAGACGAAATGCTGGTCGGTGACTACACCCGACTGGTCGAATCCACTCCTTTGCGCCGCCTGCGGGAAATCATCAATGGCGGCGCGGACATCGCCAGCCTCCCCCCCAGGGCACGGGCTGCCGCCGGGCACGCGCGTCAGTGGTATGCCGCCCTCGATGCCGGCAACGAGACAACGGCCCTTCTTGCGGCCCTCGAAGGCCGCTACATCCCCACCAGCTACGGTGGCGACCCCATCAAGAACCCGGACGCGCTGCCCACCGGGCGTAACCTGTACGGCTTCGACCCCTCCCGCGTTCCCACCAAAGCCGCCTGGGAGGCCGGCCGCGAAGCCCTCGACAAGCTTCTCGCCACGCATCGCGACAAGACCGGAAAATCACCGAAGAAGCTCACTTTCACCCTCTGGTCGGTGGAAACCATGCGTCACTTCGGCATGCTTGAAGCCCAGGCCCTATGGGCCCTCGGCGTAGAGCCGGTGTGGGATGCCGGCGGACGGGTCGAGGACGTCAAACTCATTCCACGCGCCGAACTCGGCCGGCCACGTGTGGACGTAGTACTTTCTGCCACCGGCCTGTACCGCGACCATTTCCCGAATGTGATGCGTCTCCTGGCCAAAGCGGCCAAGCTCGCCGCCGAAGCCCGGGAAGCCGACAACCCGGTGGCCGACAACACCCTTCGCCTCAGCGCCGAACTGCGTGCCAAGGGTTGGAGCGATGCTCAGGCCACCAACGCCGCCCAGACCCGCATCTTCTCTGCGGAATCCGGCCGCTACGGCACGGGGCTGGACGATGCAGCCCTCGCCACGGACACCTGGAAGGGCAAGACGGAAGGCGACCGCAAACTCGCCCGGCTATACCTCTCCCGGATGCAGTTCGGCTACGGCCCGGACGAGAGCCAATGGGGGCAGCCCGGTGCCAATGGCGAGAATCTCTACGCAGCCCATCTGAAAGGTACCGAAGGTGCCGTGCTGTCGCGCACCTCCAACCTTTACGGCATGCTCACCACCGACGACCCCTTCCAGTACCTTGGCGGCATCGCACTTGCTGTGCGTCACCTGGATGGCAAGGCACCGGAACTGTACATTTCCAATCTGCGCGGCAACGGTTCGGGGAAGGTCGAGGGTGCAGCCCAGTTCCTTGCCAAGGAGCTCGCAACCCGCAACTTTCATCCGGGCTACATCCGCGGCCTCATGAAAGAAGGCTATGCCGGCACCCTGCAAGTACTCGACGGTATCAACAACTTTTCCGGCTGGCAGACAGTGGCGCGCGAGATCGTCCGGGACGATCAGTGGCAGGAATTCGTGGATGTCTACGTCCGTGACAAGCACCGCCTCGGCCTCAAAGAATGGTTCGAGCGCAACAACCCCCATGCCCTGGCCCAGAGCATCGAACGCATGCTTGAAGCCGCCCGCCAAGGCTACTGGAAGGCGGACGCTGCCACGGTCAATGAACTCAGGGCGCGCTACCAGAAACTGGCAGTGCGTCATCAGGTGAAGACCGACAACGCCGCCTTGCGTGGCTTCGCCGGATTCGGCATGCAGCAGGCGGCCATCGAGCCGGCGAAGGCTGCGTCGAAAAGTACGAAATCCCAACAGAAAAGCGAGATCGCCGCACCGGCGGAGCCCTTTGCGCTGCCGCCCATCCAGGGCATGCGCCTCGACAAACTTGAGCCTTCCCTCCCTCCTGCCCTGACCAACGTGGCAGCAGCACTCGGTCTGATTGCCCTTGCCACCCTCGGCGGCGTACTCACGGCCAGGCGGACAAACCACTTCTGATTTCCCTTCACCTCGGCCTCCCAAAGGACTCTTACCGTGACACCCAGTCTTGTCGAAACCTCCATGTATGAGCTTGCCCAGCTCTTTTTGATGCCAACGCTGGCCCTGATTACCCTGCTCTTCCTTTACGCCTTCTGGACACTCGGTGAGTTCGCCGTGCTCGCCTGGCATCGGCGCAGCGGTGGTGGGCGCCCCTTGCTCGCGATTTACCGAGCGGCTCGTCAGATGAATGACGACGAACTGGATGTTCGCGCCCACACCATGCTCGAATCGGCACGCATAGCCAGCCGGGTCACCCCGATGCTCGGTCTGGTCGCCACCATGATTCCCATGGGCCCGGCCCTGAAGTCGCTGTCCGACGGTAATCTGGCCCAGGTCTCCCAGAACCTGACCATCGCCTTCTCGGCCGTGATCCTGGCCCTGATTGCCGCGTCCATCACTTTTTGGGTGACCAACGTACGGCGTCGCTGGCTGGCCGAGGAGATGCTGCAGATCGCCCAACTCCGCCTGGAGAATGAGCGATGAGCATCAAGCTCCTTCACGAACCGGAAACAGAAGATCCAATCCTTTCGGTGGTCAACCTCATCGACATCTTCCTGGTGGTGATCGCAGCGCTTCTGATCACCATCGCCCAGAATCCGCTGATCAACCCCTTCACCAAGCAGGACGTGACAGTCATTACCGACCCAGGAAAACCGAACATGGAAATCGTGGTCAAGAAGGGCGAAAAAGTGGAGCGCTACAAAGCCAGCGGAGCCATTGGCAGTGGTGATGGCAAAAAGGCAGGTGTGGCTTACAGAATGAATGACGGCTCCATCGTGTACGTGCCCGAAGAGACCGCCAAGGATGCGTCGGCCCCTGCCAGATGAGCCTGTCAGAATTCTGTTTTTTTGATCAGCACCGCCGGCATTTCCCAGAATAATCAAGGGTCTGGGCGCGTTTCCAGCATCTTTTTCTTGATTTCAAGCCAGAAAAACACTACTAAATGTAGTAGAAAATTTCTTTTCATTGCACTGTTGCTTTTTTTAAGTATTTGTTTTTAAACAACTAAAAAATTTGCAGAGAACACTAGCTCGCAGTAAGCTATGCGCCGTTACTAGTTACCAGCCGAGCAGCCATGACCGCCACGACAAAAACCGCCAAAGTTCAGCCCGCCACCGCCGCCAACCTTCTGCCACAGGAGATCTGCGACGAGGTCTTGCTGGAGAAGTACGCCAAGGGTAACGAGCAGAACGTTGCCGACGTGCGCACCCGCGTGGCGCGGGCGCTGGCGGCCATGGAAGCCGAAGAAAAGCGCGCCCACTGGGAAGCCAAGTTCCTTGAAGCCCAGGAAAAAGGTTTCGTTCCGGCCGGCCGCATCAACTCCGCTGCCGGCACCAATCTGGCCGCCACCCTGATCAACTGCTTCGTGCAGCCGGTGGGCGACTCGATCACCGAATCGGTGGACGGCCGCTGCGGCATCTACACCGCCCTCGCCCAGTCCGCCGAAACCATGCGTCGCGGCGGCGGCGTCGGCTATGACTTCTCCTCCATCCGTCCCAAGGGCGCGATGGTGCGCGGCACCCAGTCCAACGCCTCCGGCCCCGTTTCGTACATGCGTGTGTTCGACCGTTCCTGCGAAACCGTCGAATCGGCCGGCTCGCGCCGTGGCGCCCAGATGGGCGTGCTGCGCTGCGACCACCCGGACATCGAGGAATTCATTCACGCCAAGGACCACGGCGACCTGTCCAACTTCAACGTCTCGATCGCCGTTACCGACATTTTCATGCAGGCCGTCGAATCCGATGGTCACGTGGAACTGGCCCACAAGGCCGAGCCGTCAAGCGAGTTCAAGGACACCGGCGCCTATCAGCGTGAAGATGGCCTGTGGGTGTACCGCAAGGTGCCCGCCCGTGACCTGTGGGATCAGGTCATGCGCTCCACCTACGACCACGCCGAGCCGGGCATCCTGTTCCTTGATCGCATGAACAAGGACAACAATCTTTACTACTGCGAGACCATCGAGGCCACCAACCCGTGTGCCGAACAGCCGCTGCCGCCCTACGGCTGCTGCTGCCTGGGCTCCATCAACCTCACGCTCTACGTCAAGGACGCGTTCAGCGACAAGGCCAGCTTCGACTTCGCCGGCTTCGGCAAAACGGTCGAAACCTCCATTCGCATGCTCGACAACGTGCTTGAAGCCACCCACTGGCCGCTCGAGCAGCAACACGCCGAAGCACAGTCCAAGCGTCGCGTCGGCCTCGGCTTCACCGGCCTGGGCAATGCCCTGGCCATGTTGCGCCTGCGTTACGACACCGATGCTGCCCGGGTGATGGCGACCCGCATCTCCGAGTTCATGCGCGACCAGGCCTACCTGGCCTCTGTCGAGCTGGCCAGAGAGCGTGGTGCCTTCCCGCTGTTCAACGCCGACATGTACCTGTCCGGCGGTAACTTCGCCTCCCGCCTGCCGACCGAGGTGAAGGACAAGATCCGCAAGCACGGCCTGCGCAACTCCCACCTGCTGTCCATTGCCCCTACCGGCACGATCAGCCTGGCCTTTGCCGACAACGCCTCCAATGGCATCGAGCCGCCGTTCTCCTACACCTACACGCGCAAAAAACGCATGGCCGACGGCACCTTCAAGGAATACGCCGTCGAGGACTACGCCTGGCGCCTGTACAAGCACATTGGCGGCGACGTCGCCAAGCTGCCCGAGTACTTCGTGACCGCGCTGGAAATCTCTGCCCAGGCCCACAAGGACATGGTTGCGGCAGTCGCCCCCTACGTGGACACCTCGATTTCCAAGACGGTGAACGTCCCCGAAGACTACCCCTACGCCGACTTCGAGAACCTCTACCTCGACGCCTGGAAGTCCGGCCTCAAGGGCCTGGCCACCTACCGGCCCAATGCCGTGCTGGGCTCGGTGCTGTCCGTCACGCCGACCACCGAACAAAAGCAGCCTCACGACCTCGAAATCTCCGACGACACCAACCGTCGCCTGTCCATCAAGAGCCTGCCCGCTCCGGTGCTGTCGTCCCTGCGCTGGCCCGGCCGGCCGGACCTGCCGGACGGCAACTCCGCCTGGACCTACATGCTGAGCACGCCGCAGGGCAACTTCGCCCTCTTCGTCGGCCACATGGACCCTGTTGAGGACAGCCCGGCCAAGGGTGCCTTCCCCTTCGAAGTGTGGGTGAACGGCGCCGACCAGCCCCGCGGCCTGGGTGCCGTTGCCAAGACCCTGTCGATGGACATGCGCGCCAATGACCGCGGCTGGCTCAAGCTCAAGCTCGAAACTCTCGCCAAGACGGTCGGTGAAAAGCCCTTCGAACTGCGCTTCCCGCCCCACGGTGAACAAAAGCTCATGCCGGGCGTCGTCTCCGCCTTTGCCCAGGTCGTGCGCTACCGCTGTGAAAGGCTCAACGCCCTGGAAGGCGAGGGCCTGCCGAACCCCGTGCTCGACAGCCTGTTCAGCCTTGCCGAACCGAAAACCGGCACCGACGGCACCCTGTCATGGACGGTCGATATCCAGAACCCGGCCACCGGCGAAGACTTCGTGCTGGGCTTGAAGGAAATCACCCTGCCGGACGGCGTCACCCGCCCCTACTCCATGTGGCTGTCGGGCAACTACCCGCGTGCCCTGGACGGCCTGTCGCGCATCCTGTCCCTCGACATGCGCGTCATGGACCCGGCCTGGATCGGCATGAAGCTGCGCAAGCTCATCGACTACCCGGAACCCCTCGGCGACTTCATGGCCTTCGTGCCAGGCACCCGTCGTCAGCAGAACTGGCCCTCCACCGTCGCTTACATGGCAGCACTGATCATCCACCGCTACGCCATGCTGGGTGTACTCGACGAGTCCGGTTACCCGACCCGCGAAATGGGCATCCTCGAAAGCCCGCGGGACGACAATGAGCCCAAACTGATGCAAGGCGCCCTGTGCGGCGAGTGCGGCAACCACTCGGTGATCCGCAAGGACGGCTGCGACTTCTGTACCGCCTGCGGCGCAGTCGGAACCTGCGGCTGATCCTGCTTATCCAAGCGGAACGCGGCTAATGTCAAAGAGCCTGCCCCTCAAGGGGCAGGCTCTTTTTTTTATGCAACAGCCGGGCTAATGAGGCAGCGACGTCGCCTCACATTTACTGCACACGCGCCACGGCAGGCACTCGCAAACGCGGACTTGTTGGCTGTAATGGCTTCCCACGATGAGCTTGCTGGCTGCTTCCAGTTTTTTCGCTGGAGCACTCTTGGCCGGCAACTCAGCGCTACCCTCATGCGCGCTCGGCGTCCACCGGGAGAACCGGGCCATATCCCCGTCGCTGTCTACGTACCAGATTTTCCGGGCGGGGTCCCAGCGGGCTCCGAGCTTCTTGGCTTCGTCCTTTTCGGCAAAGGGGACCTTCAGATTCATTCTCATGTCGTCAGCGATACGCGATTGGATACAGTTTGTTCATTTTAAGCGGACGCAGAAAGGAATGGTCCGGCGCCCCGCAGGCCGGCCTCAGCCTTCCTCCGTACTGCGAAACTTCTTCAGCTTGTACCACAGCGTTCGCTCGCTGATCCCCAGCAGCGCCGCAGCACGGGTCTTGTTTCCTTCGCTGCGCGCCAGGGCATCGTCAATCATGCGGCGCTCAAGGGCCTCGACCACCTCATTCATCAGGCCGGACGGCACTCCAGCCCCGGCACCAGGGTCCGACGCGCTTGGCGCCGGCAGCACCTCGAGCGAGAAATGCGCCTTGCTCAGTACCCCGTCGCCGGCCAGCACCAGCGCCCGCTCGACCATGTTTTCCAGCTCCCGCACATTACCCGGCCAGGCGTAGCCCGTCAGATGCTCGTACAGACCGGGTTCGGCCAGCGGCGCACTGCCGGTGCGCCCGTGCTTGGCGGCAAAATGAGCGACCAGACCGGGGATGTCCTCCTTGCGTTCGCGCAGCGGCGGCAAGGCCAGGCCGAAAACGTTGAGGCGGTAGAACAGATCCTCGCGCAGGCGCCCGTCGCGGATGGCTTCCCGCGGGTCGCGGTTACTGGCGGCAATCATGCGCAGATCGAGCCTGATCGTACGATTGGAGCCCAGGCGTTCCAGCGCGCCCTCCTGCAGTACGCGCAGCAGCTTGGCCTGCAGGGCCATCGGCATTTCGGTGATTTCGTCGAGAAAGAGCGTTCCCCCGTCAGCCAGCTCGAACTTGCCGATGCGCTCCTTTATGGCGCCGGTAAACGCACCTTTCTCGTGACCGAAAAGCTCGCTCTCGAGCATTTCCGCCGGAATCGCCGCGCAGTTGATCGGCACGAAAAGCTTGTCGGAGCGGGTCGAGGCCGCATGAATGGCCCGCGCCGCCAGTTCCTTGCCGGTTCCGGTTTCACCGGTGATCATCACCGTGGCGCGGCTTGGCGCGACCTGCCGAATCTGCTGGTACACCGCCTGCATCGGCCCGCTGGCGCCAACAAAGCCCTCCCAGCCGCGGTTCAGCTCCTCGCGCAAAAAAGCGTTGTGGCGTGTCATCTCGGCGCTGCCGAGCACCCGCTCAATGGCCAGCTCCAGTGCATCCAGATCGAAGGGTCGCAGCAGGTAATCACTGGCGCCGCGCTTCATGGCATCCACCGCCGACTCGACCGTGCCGTGGGCTGTGATGACGATCACCGGTACGTCCTGCCCCTCCTCGCGCAAACGCGACAACAGGGTAATGCCATCCATGCGCGGCATGCGCAGGTCGGTGATGACCAGATCGACCGGATTCTTGCGGGCCAGCTCCAGGGCCTCCTGGCCGTCGCTGGCGGCAAACACCGTGTGCCCCATTTTCTGCAGCATGATCTCCAGCAGCCGGCGCATGTGGGGCTCATCGTCGGCGATGAGAATATATCTGGCATTCATGAGTCTTCCGATTCAACGTGGCGCGGCAGGCAAATGCGGAACACTGCGCCACCGAGCTCGCTCTCTGCCGCAATGATGCTTCCCCGGTGTGCCTGGACGATCTGCTGGACGATCGCCAGCCCCAGCCCGACCCCGCCTTCGCGGCGGAAGAAAAAGGCCTCGAAGATCCGGTCGCGCTCCTCGGGGGGCACGCCGGGGCCATCGTCGGCAATCTCGATTTCCAGCGCGTCGCCCCTGTCAGCCGTGGACGCCCGTACCTGCCCGCCTGCGTGGAGAATCTGCAGTGCGTTCATGATCAGGTTGAGGAACACCTGGTTCATCTGCTCCGCGTCCATGTCGACCACCGGGTGGGTTGCCGCCAGTGCCTCGCTGAAGCGCACCTGCTTCTTGACAGCCTGCCCGGCCAGCAGACCCAGGCATTGGTGAATGAGCACATTTACGTCGGTCGGAACGAATACCGGAGCCCGCGGCCGGGCGCTGTCGAGCATGGTCGACACCAGTCGATTGAGCCGCTCCGTTTCGCTCTCGATGAAGCCGGTCATTTCGCGCCCTTCGGGCGACAGGCCGGGCTCGCGCTGCAACATCTGGGCCGACGAGCGAATGATCCCCAGCGGTGTGCGCACCTCGTGGGCCATCACCGACGACATCTCCCCCACCACCGCCAGCTTGGAGGCCCGAACGAGGCTACGCTGGGATTCATCGATGTGGCCGATCATCTCGACGAAGGCGGACGACAACTCGCCCACCTCGCCGCTGCCACCGGGTGGCGCGGCAAGCAGCTTGCCGTCACGTCGGTAACGCCGCGTGAAGTCGGTCAGCGCCACAATGGGCCTGGCTATCGCACCGCTCACCCAGGTTGCCATGAGCAGCGTGGCCACCACCAACGCGCCGAGCAACATCAGCGAGACCAGCGCCATGCGGCGAACCGGCGCCAGCGCAAGGTCAAGCGGCTCGACAACCAGCGTCCGCCAGCCCAGGCCTTCGAAACCGGCGAAGCTGGCCGCCCGACCGACACCGACAAGCACCGTCGACGCATCCAGCGGTGTGGCGTCGAGCACGTAGGCACCGTTTTCCCGGGGGAGCTGCTTCAGCGCGTCCGGCGCGGTGCCTTCCATCAAGCCACTGCTGCGCAGGCTGCGGGATGCCGCCACCAGACGCCCGCTGGCGTCGACCACGGCCACTACGCGCCCGCCCGTCGCCGCCCGGTCGAGGATGTCATTTACCTGCCCCCAGTCAAAACTCAGACGCAAATCCCCCAGCAGGCCGTCATCAAACCGTGAAGCGATCGGGCTGCGGATCAGCAGTGCTCCCGCCACCCCGGCTTGGGGAAGGCCCAGATCGACCGTCGTGCCAGACAGATGAACCTGCTGCCAAACCGGCGCGGGGGCGGCGGGTTTGCCGAGAGCGGCAGCCTCACTGCTGGCGACAATCCGGCCAGCCCTGTCCACCGCGGACAGCTCCCGATACACACCGCCATAACCCTGCTGCAGGCGAGCCAGAAAACTCGACAGACGGCGGTCCACGTCCTGAACCTGCAGATCCTGCATGACCTCCAGCTGGCTCCATATCGCCGCATTCTGCAGCCGCTCGAAGAGCTGTTTATCGAGATCGGCCGCGATTGTGCCGGCCTGGGTCACCAGACTTTGTTCAATCTCGGCCTGCAAAGCCTGCCGCGCCTTGACAAAAGCCAGTCCGGCCAGAAGGATGGCAGGGGCCAGGGCAACCAGAACAAAGGCCCGAAGGAGGGTGCGGCGAATGCTTACCGGCTTTGGCACGTTATCAACGGAGGGGACCGCGCAAGGAATGGGCACTCGAGTATACGAAAAAGCACGGGCTTGCCTGCGCCAGTTGATTCCTGTCGCCTTCTTCCTGATCACCCACCCTGTCTTGGCCGAGGATGGCAGCACCGACCCCAGCACCATCCGGATTGGCAACTACGAAGTGGGCCGCGGTCTGCCCCTCGGTGATTCCGGCATCACTCTGGGCGGCTACGCCACGGCCCGGTACGACGACGTGCGCGGTCGCAACCCGCGCTTGACGGCCGACCACCTCAGCCTGATGCTGTGGTGGGAAGGCAGCGGCCGCTTCAAGTTTTTCTCGGAAGCCGATCTGGAAGAAGGCCTGGCTACCCGTCGGGCCGGTGCCGATGAAGAGCGTTTCCTGGCGCTGGAGCGCTTTTACCTCGACTACGCCGTGTCCGACAGCGTCAACATCCGGCTCGGCAAATACCTTACCCCGATCGGACGCTGGAACCAGATCCACGCGGATCCGCTGGTGTGGACCACGTCGCGTCCGATGGTCACCCGCGCAGTCTTTCCGCTCACCGCTACCGGCGGCATGGTGCAAGGCACCGTATCCGTCGGCAACCGGGAGATGGATTACGCGGTATTCCTTTCGGCGGGTACCGAGTTGCGGCGCAAACCCGCTGAAGACCCCTTCAGTGAAGCCCGCGGCATGCACTTCAATCTGCCGCTCAGTGACAACCTGCAGGTCGGGCTGTCGGTGGCCGATTTTGAACAGGAGGCGACCCGCGGGCAGCGCAAGCGCCTTGCGGGCATGGACTTCCTGTGGAGCAAGAAACGCTGGGAAATCACTGGCGAAGCGGTCTACCGCAACTCCAGTGAAGGCGCCTCACAAACCGAGAAAGGTGGCTTCGTCCAGGTCGTTGCACCTGTCAGCGGGCGTCTCTATGCGGTTGGCCGGGTCGAATCCTTCCGTTTCGCCGGCACCGACAAAAGTGCCCGAAACTGGGTTGCCGGTGTCAACTACCGCTACAACCGGGCCCTTTCCCTGAAAGCCGAAGTGGTCGGTGGAAGCCATCTGCAGGAGGGAACGCCCGAAGGCTTCCTGGCTTCGCTCAGCGTGCTGTTCTGAGGCCGATGATGCGCAGTGCCCGTCCTCAAACTCTCTTCCTGCTGCTGGCCGGGCTCCTGCTCGTCACCGGATTCGTGCCCGCGCAGGCGGCCGACCCATCCGGCATCGCCGTCATCGCGGCCCGGGGCGCCACGCTTCCCGAGCTCGACCGCCGCGACCTGGCCCTCATCTTCAAACGCAAGAAGCGCTTCTGGCCCGACGGAAGGCGGGTGGCGCCAGTCAATCTGCCCGCCGGGCAGAACCTGCGCCGGGCCTTTTCAGTCAGCGTCTTCGGGCACCCGCCCGAAGAGCTCGATGATTACTGGCGCGACCAGTATTTCCACGGCGAGCTGCCACCTTTCGTAGCGAGTTCCGAAGAGGCCGTCATTCGTTTCGTCGCCAGCACACCGGGTGCCGTCGGCTACGTGTCAGCCTGCCTCGCCGACAAACGCGTGGCGGTACTCATGGTGATCGACGAAGGCCTTCCCTGCTCTCGCTAAGCCGGTTCTTCCTGCAGTTTCTGTCTACCCTTTTTGCAGTACTGCAAGAACTTGCAGTACTGCAAACGGCAGCTGAGATACCCTGTTGAATAGCACACCTCTCTTTTATATCAATTAGTTAATCGCCAATTCCGGTCGATTCCGGAGGCTGGCATCCCTCTTGCGATACAGGTTCAACCCCAGGCAGTAGCCCGCCTGAATGAATCGCCATATCGCAACAAGAAGGGATAGCCCGTGTCGGCCCAGCAGACCCCGTTCAGAACAACCCACCACAGCACAAGCGCTGAACCGGCCGGCTGCCAGCCCTTTCCGCCCTTTCAGCTGTCGATAGCGACGCCCGGCGAAGCCTTCACCAAGGACACGGTGAACGCCGCACTGATGGAAGGTTTCGGGGCTGGCCGGCAGGCTGTCGAAGCCTTGATCCAGGCGCGCTTCGCCAATGCCTACGATGCACGCATCGCGCGCTTCATGCCACGCTTGTTCAGCCTGCAACGGGCCGGCGGCGCCCCTCTTGGGGCCTTCGGCCTGCGCGAAGCAAGCGTCCACGCGCTGTTTCTCGAACGCTACCTCGACCAGCCCATCGAGAAGGCCATCGCCGGGCAGCTCGGTCAGCCGGTCGACCGTAACGCGATTGTCGAGATCGGCCAGTTCGCCGGCACCGGCGCCGGCGCCTTTCGCACCCTGATCCTGCGCCTCACCGAACGTCTCCACCAAGACGGCCACCACTGGGTAGTGTTCACCGGCACAACCGCCCTGCGCAACGCATTTACGCGACTCGGCCTGGCACCGCGCGAGCTCGGCATCGCCGACCCGCTGCGTCTGGCTGCCGACGAACGCGACGATTGGGGCACTTATTACCGCCACTCGCCGCGGGTGATGTTCGGCGACATCCGCGAAGGCTTCGCCGCCATTTCGGCCCGGCTCGCGACCGGAGACGCCGCATGAGCCGGGTCATCGCCGCCGTCACCTTCCATGCCGACCGCACGCCGCGCGCCATCGCCATCGAAGGCGACAGCAGGACGCTCGACTACGCCACGCTGATCGCTGAAGTCATCATTTTGGCCGACAGCCTCCGCACGACAGGGTGCGGCGTGGCCGGCCTGCTTGCCGACAACGGGCCCGACTGGGCCATCGCCGATCTGGCCTGTCTGGCTGCCGATATCCCTTTGGTACCGCTGCCCACCTTTTTCTCCCCGGCGCAACTTGAGCATGTGATCCGTCAGGCAGGCATTGACCTGATCCTGACAGACCGGCCGCAGGCGCTTGGCGCGGACAGCAGCCCCCTCTTCTGCTCCGGGGCCCTCACTGCACTGCGGCTCGGCACCACCGCCGCCACGCTGCCGGCGGGCACCGCCAAGATCACCTTCACGTCCGGCACTACCGGCACACCGAAGGGCGTCTGCCTGAGCCTTGAAGGCATGGAAACCGTGGCCGAATCCCTGCGGAAAGCCAGCGCTGCCCATCCGGGCGATCGTCACCTGAGCCTGCTGCCCCTGTCCACCTTGCTGGAGAACATTGCCGGGCTCTACGTTCCGCTGCTCGCCGGAGCATCCACCCGCCTGCTGCCGGGCGAAAGCGTCGGCCTGGCCGGCAGTTCCGGCGTCGCCCCGGCGCGCATGCTGTCAGCCCTTTCCTCCGCACGCGCCAGTTCCGCCATCCTCGTCCCCCAGTTGCTGCTGGCCCTGCTGGCTGCCCTCCGGGCAGGAGCCCCCAGGCCGGCGCAGCTGCGCTACGTAGCCGTCGGCGGTGCGCCGCTATCCCTGCGCCTGCTGGCCGACGCGGCGCGCCTCGGAGTGCCTGTTTTCGAAGGCTACGGCCTGTCGGAATGTGGCTCGGTGGTGGCGGTGAATCGCCCCGGCGACACACGCATCGGCAGCGTCGGGCGACCACTTGAACACCTTGCCGTGGCAATCGGCGACAAGGGCGCAATCCGTGTTCGTGGCGCAGCCTTCCTCGGCTACCTGGGCGAAGCCCCCCACGCCGGCGTGTGGGTAGACACCGGCGACCTGGGCTATCTGGATGACGACGGCCGCCTGCACCTCACCGGGCGCCAGAAGAACATGTTCATCACCGCCTTCGGCCGCAACGTGGCGCCCGAATGGGTCGAACGGGAGCTCCTGCTCCAGTCCCCCATCGCCCAGGCGGCCGTCTTCGGCGAAGGCCGATCCTTCAACATGGCCGTCATCGTTGCTCGCGGCAACGCAAGCAACGATGCCATCGATGCCGCCATCGCCACCGCCAATCTCGACCTGCCCGATTACGCCCGCATCGGCGCCTGGATTCGTGCCAGCGCGCCCTTCACGGCCGGCAACGCACAACTTACCGCCAACGGCCGTCCGCGCCGGGAAGCCATCGGGTCGGCCTACGCCGATGCCATCGACCAAACCTATCCGACTGAACAAGCGAAAGAGGACCATGGACTGCTTTGCTGAACTCGAACAGGCCACCCAGGGCGAACGCGCCCGCCTGATTGCCGCACCGATCATCATCGAGGCCTTTTCCGGCCGCGTCTCCCGCGCCCAGTACCTGGCCTTCCTGACCCAGGCCTATCACCACGTGCGCCACACCGTTCCGCTGCTGATGAGCTGCGGCGGACGCCTCCCGGCGCGCCTGGAATGGCTGCGTGATGCCGTCGCCCACTACATCACCGAAGAGCTCGGTCATCAGGAGTGGATCCTCAACGACATCGACGCCGCCGGGGGCGACGCAGAAGCCGTACGCCACGGCCAGCCGGCTTTCGAAACCGAACTGATGGTTTCCTACGCCTACGACACCATCCAGCGTCGTAACCCTGTCGGTTTCTTCGGCATGGTCTATGTACTTGAAAGCACCAGCGTGGCCCTTGCCAGCCAGGTAGCGTCCGTATTGAGCCCCAGCCTGGATCTGCCCAAAAAGGCCTTCACCTATCTCACCAGCCACGGCAGCCTCGACATCAGCCACATGGACGACTTCCGCGCACTGGTCAACCGCCTCGACGACCCCGCCGACCGGGCTGCCGTCATCGATTCGGCACAGCGCTTCTTCCGCCTCTATGGCGACGTGATCCGCGCACTGCCGACGGGGGGCGCAGCATGAAAGGTAAGATCATCCTGATCACCGGCGCCAGTGGCGGCATCGGTCGCGCTGTCGCCAAAGCCTTCGCGGCGCAAGGGGCGCGGCTCCTGCTGGTCGGTAGGCAGGCCAAACCGCTGATCGAACTCATTGCCACGCTGCGCGCCGAGGGCGCCGAGGCCCGCCTGCTGCTGGCCGACCTCCTCACCAGCGACCCGGCCGAAGTCGCCCGTCAGGCCATCAAGACCTACGGCAGCCTCGACGGCATCGTCAATTGCGCCGGCGTCCAGCACTTTGGCCTTGGCGCCGCCGAGGCGGCCGCTGCTACCGCCCAGACGTTCGCCATCAACACCGTGGTCCCGATTCAGCTCATCCAGGCTTTGCTGCCCCATCTGCAAAGCCGGCCGCGGGCCCACATCGTTAACGTCGGCTCGATCTTCGGCTCGATCGGCTTTCCGTGCTTCGCAAGCTACTCGGCCAGCAAGTTTGCCCTGCGGGGCTACTCCGAGGCGCTCCGCCGGGAACTTGCAGGTGGCCCGATCCACGTCCATTACGTCGCCCCGCGCTACACCCGCACGCCCTTCAACGGCGAAGCGGTAACACGCATGGCAGAAGCACTGGGCATGAACCAGGACACACCGGCCCGGGTCGCCGAACAGGTGCTTGCGGCCGTCACCCGCAACGCCGCCGACACCTACCTCGGCTGGCCGGAAAAAATCTTCGTCCGTCTCAATGCCATCCTGCCCCGGCTCGTCGATCTGGCCCTCATCCGCCAGGGCCGCCAGATGCTGCCTTTTGTCCGCCCCAAACTCGTTGAATCGCCCCAGGAGATACAAGCATGAAAAAGCCCCTCGCCGCCCTGCTGTTCAGCCTGCTCGCCACCCTCGGCCACGCCGACGACGGCAACATGGAAGCTGCCGTGGGCGACATTGCTCACCG
>APMI01003337.1_pt1 | contig 19553 bp, 12 predicted proteins | sample 667938 | NCBI WGS metagenome assembly APMI01 (sample SAMN01084076, study PRJNA167559) | wastewater metagenome | biome: Wastewater | place: Denmark: Ejby Moelle, Odense | collected 2011-11-28 | reverse complement strand
TTTGATTTGCAGATCATTAAGATTCTGCGCCTCAGCTGGGTGGACTTCTCTGATCGCAGTGTCGTCAGCAAAACATAAGACTCATTCCAAGTTGCGATGCTGGTCTGCAACGAATAATAAATGAACTGGGTTGAAAGGAGCAAAGAAAGGTCAACAAATTGGGTCTGTCAGTGCAATTTCTTTTAAGTGTTTAAGATGCCCTGCAGTCACATTCTGCGAGCCATGGTCAAATACGAGTGCAATATGATATCAAGTGTGGATGAGTATTGGCATAAAAAATGATAATATTAGTAAACATATCAGACCCTAAATCGAAAAGGAAGTTTGCTTAACGCCTTGTTCGTGACTGGGAATCCTTTACTCATAATTTAGCATTTATTCTTTCTGGTACTACTCACTTGCTTCGGCTTCATCTCTATTTTCTAAATATCCGAATTATTCATAGCTTTTTGGTTGTTGTTTTGCAGGTTTACTTAATTTTTAACTGACTTCAAACATTCAACATGAATTTTACTGATTTCTTCTTGCTTTTTAGTATGTATTGGAGTCAACTTGGTTTTTATGGAAAGTACATCAATCTAATACTTTAAAGTGGTTTGCTTTATGATTTATGTCTATATGTCCATACTAATATGAGCACTAATATCGGAAATTGCCTTGCTTAAAGATGGTCTTTAAGAGTTCATAGCTGAGTATTTGAATATGCCACTTAACTGTATATTTTATTTTATCTTTTATAGTCCTTAAATTTATTAATTACGATATCAAGATTAAAGGTAGGCAAAATCCTCAATCGTGCTTTCTACATGACACTTATTTGATAATTATGTATTATTATTATAATATCAAAGTGTTAAAGTTAGTCATCTGAATATGAGAGTCTGAATGATGTAACATTGCATTATAAATATGTTATAATAATTATCGCAAAGTATGTCGACAGAATAAATTTATAAAGAGTCTGGCGATAGAGCCCAAAGTTTAGGGCGCGAGTATAGTACAGAACGAATGTAGAGGGCCAAGTTCAAACTAAAACGCAAAATGGGACAGTTAGAAAACAAAGTGTGTTTTTTTTAAGGGCAAATCAACCCAATAACGATCTAGAACAAGTCCCTCAAATAAAAGCTGGTGTAGCTAAGTCGGATCGTATCTTCAAGCTGTGATATGCTAAGAAATCTCATCCCTGTGGAGAACAATCCGACTAAAAAATTAAAGATCCAGATGGCCAATCTGGAAGAAGTTTCGACGATGATCAAGCAGGATTGGATTGACATGAAGTAACTCATTAGGGATCTTTTGGAGCAGTCTAAACTTAAAGAAAAAATTATCCTCACTCTATAACAGCAGAGTATGTAAACTGTTTCTCGTTATGAAAAAAAATTATCCGACATGAAATCTAAATATGAGTCATAAATTGCAGAGCTCCAGCTGATGAACACCGAATTGAGGAATAAAATTATAGAGGCATAATAAAAATCAGCAGCAGAGAGGTAAGAACTCATTCGATCATACTCGCAAAGACTTGAATAATCCTAGCGCATCAAGAAGGAGTTTAAGGCCTATGTGAGTGAGATGAACAACAAGTGTCTAAATTATGAAAGAGTGGCACAGAGACTAAGAGACGAAATCGCTAACAACCAATTAGAATTTGAGAAGAGTAAGTAGAACATAAAGCAGCTTTACGAAGCTCTGATGCAGTAAAAGCTACTTCAACAGTCCAAGTAGTTTGACTTTATTCTTAAAATCAAGTAGGACTAAAAGCTGAAAATAGTGTAATAAATGACGGCAATTTCTGAAGAACTTAAGAAAAAGTTGACATAAAAAAATTTCGAGATCAACCACTTGTCAGGTATCAATGATAAGCTGAAAGAATAAGTAGGCAATGTGAAAAATTAAATATGGAAGCATAAGCTAGAAATCGATCGATACAACAAATAACTGAAACAATTGGAATAACGGTTGTACTACTAGTCATAAACAACTAAATAACTTCGCAATAAAATTGAAAATTCAGAGAAATCAATAAGTTAGATGCAGGAGAAGTGGAGAAAAGATAAATAAGGGCTTTAAGCACAGCTAGGGCAGTAGAAATTGAAGACCAATTAGCTCAGAATAAAAGTGCAACAGATCGAGTAAATGTGCAAAAAGTTAAATGAGTAGGCTGAAGGTCGAAATCTTTAATTCAAGCGAAAATTAAGATAAAGTTGCGAAAAATATTAACAAATGCTTGAGCAAGAAAAAATCAAATACAAATAAATGACCAAAACTTTTGAAGAATAGCAAAAACAACTTAAACTAAAAATAAGTGAGTGCGAGAAAAAGATTATTGACAAATAATCGGAATTATCTAATGTAAAAAAAAGTAATTAGAACGAAAAGAAAAGATTATTAGATTTACATGAGTCTAAAATTAAGAAATTATAAATGGATTTTGCCGAAAAATAAAAAAAACATGTATTAGATTTTGACTAGAAAATTAAATCAATTCAAAGATAAATGAATAAACAATTATCAGAGCTTGAAATATCTAATAATGAATTTGTGAGAAAGTTAATGGCTGACCAAAGCTTGAAAATTCATTAATACTAAACTAAATTCAGACAACTTGAAGAAAATGCTCAATAAAGTATTAAAAAATTACAAAAATCATTAAGTGAAGCCTATGAAGACAACAAAAAACTTTAATAAAAATTTGAAGAGATCAAAAAGGTGTTAGAAAAATAGACTGAATAGCACAAAAAATCAATAGAAGAGTATCAAAAAAAGATGGAATAACAGCGAAGGGAAAGTGAGCTAAAGCTTAAGATGGAGAAATAAAAACTAATGAACTAAATGCAATAACAAATATTACTTTTTAAAAAGACAATGGATGAGCGAGAAGCAGACTACAACAACCAGTTAAGTCACATTCAAGAGCGACTACAGAAGGAAATAAACATGCTGAAGCAGTCGAACGCTATTGATGAAATCGAAGAGAAGTACAATCTCTTGATGGCCAGGCTCAAGTAAGAAATGACCTCATAGTTAAAGAGGGCTAATCTCGATAAGGAAAGAGAACTCGAAAAATTGGCAGCAGAGCATAACAGATAATTAGGAATGCTGTCAAAAAAGCTTGAGTTTGATATTAGCAAGCTGAACGAAGAATTATTGTAGGAAAAAGAAGTTCATGCCTTTGACAAGCTAACCAGATAGGAAAAAATTAATTATCTTGTTAACAAAATTAACGATTATCGAAAACAATTAGGAGACAAGGATACTGATATTCTTTAATTGCAATTTCAAATTTAAAAGAAAAATAAATAGCTTCAAAAAATTGATTAAATTGTGGCTGAAAGAGTAAAAGGCATAAAAAAGTAATTCGAGTTTTCTTTGCAATAAGCTAAATAATAATTCACGATTTAGACAAAAAATATAAAGAGTGAATGTCAGGCTATTGTAAAGAAAGTTGAAACATAAAGAATATAATTTACGCAATCTATTTATAATGAATTTCAGGCCATAAAAGAGAAGTATGGCAAATAAATGCACAGACTCAAAAGTAAGTACGACTAACTGGAGCGAATATTTGAAGAAAGGCCATCTCGAGCTGAAGATTTGTCAAAAATTAAAGAACTTATATAATAAAAATCTAAAATGGACATGGAAATTAAATAATGCAAAAAGAAAGTAAAATAAGCAAACGAAATTGTGAGGTATTTGAGCTTAGAACTTGAAAATTACAAATAAACTTATGATATATTTGGTCCCGGGGGAGAACCGTTATCTCCAGAACGAAGAATTATGACTGAAAGTGACAGTCCACTTCGATCAGTTATTCGAAAATAGTCTATGTCTATTAATTCTTAATAAAATGAAATAAAAAGATCTTTGATACGTGAAAAATAACGGAGATACAACACAGAATCGCCTTAAATAGCAGATATTAGACTGTTTCCTCCTTTAGGAAGAAACACAAGCGAGGCTGTAGCTGAAGAATAAAATTAAAGCGAAGCCAGTTACCAAAACTAAAAATCAAAAAAGCGTTAAGCTGAAAAAATAATATTCTCGACTAATCTAAAAGACAGCGCTGATGACAAATCAGAAGAGCTCAGAAGCAATGCAGCTATATTCTTGGGTTTAATGAATCGTTAATCGAGACCTCCTGTTGAATATAAAAGTGGGAACAGCGGTTATGTGCGAAGATTACCTCGAAGAAGAACAATTAACGTTTCAACCGAAAAGAAAATTCAAATCAAGGATAGAACTTTTATGTTCGACCAATGAATACATTTTTACTACTTGAACCTTATCTATTTATTTACTTTAATTAAATGCTAAAGATATTAGTTGATGCTTCACTTTTAAGCAATTCTTTGACATTCAGACATAAAAGTTAAGATCTTCTAATTTCAACTATTTTATTATAATTTTGATATTAAATAACTTTTCAGATTCGGAAATTATTTTGCAATCAGAGAGAGCTTATATCTATAAAAGATTCATAATAGCTCATCGTGATGCTAAATATGTCACATTTTGTAAAAGCATGATGATAAATTTTTTCTACGCTCCGTTTATCGAAGAATCCTATAATATTAATATGAATTTCGAAAAAAGAAAAGACCTGCTATCAATAATTTATGGATCCAAAATCACACGTAATCAAAGCACGTTAAAAAAAATAAATTAATAAGAGACTCTTAAGTTACAAAAGGAAATTAGAATTTAGCCATTGTTGAGCCTTGGTTTGTTTTATTTTTGTAATGAGTACGAAATTAAATGTTTTAAAAACAGAACATTCTCAGAAATTGATTATGCTCTCAACAAAATTGGAATTCCAGAATCACATCTAATTTCATTTAAAAAAGTTAAAATCTAAAGTATAAAATTGATTATGAAGGAACTAAATAGAAATTGCTGTTGCTTGACTTAGACGAAACGTTAATTCATTCAGGTTAACATTTAGATTTCCCTGATATTGAACTATCGTATATGACCATACATATCAAGGCCAATATTCGTCCATATTGTAAATAATTTTTGAAAAGAGCAGCTGTAAACTATGATATTTTCATATTCACATCATCTACTCTGCTCTACGCCTAGTTAATTGTCAAGTACTTGAACCAGGGGACAGATTTTATAAAAGGAATTCTTCATAGGGATCATTGCATTAAAACAAAAAATGGTCGCTTCATTAAAGATCTAAGAATTTTTTAAAATACAGACATCAAGAATGTTGTAATAGTCGATAATCGAATTTCGTCATTTAGCTTTAATTTAGAAAATGGTATCCCTATTCAATAATTTACAACAAACAAACAAGATAAAGTCCTTGTAAGTCTTATTCATTTACTAGACGAAACTGCTAAAAAATAAAATGTGATAGAGTACTTAAAATAAGTCTTAAACTTAAAAAAAATAACACGCCAGAAAACGACATAGAGTGATTATTTGAATGCATGATAAATTTAATTATTTTTTTAGGAAAATAATATAAATTAAATATCAATCTTCTGTGTCTATTTTATTAATTTAACATCCTAAACTTTATAGTGCATAATATTTTTTTCCTTGAAAGCTGAGGGTACCAAACATGCTGATTGGTCTTTCATCAGGGTCAATATCTGCATTAAATTTGGTGCTGGCCTCTGTCTCCCATCCTTCAACGACCTCTTATCCATCTGACCAGGTAAATTCTATTTTAGTAACACGTTCACTGGTCAACGATATTTTATATTTCTTTAAGTAAGCATTTCCTTTTGAACTGTATTTTTTGCTTTCCATCTTTCTTAAAATACCAGAATCAAACGGCACTTTGCTCTCATATCTCTTTTTGTGGTTGTTCTCGTAGAAAAATTTGATAAAGCTAATGTACTCCGGGCACTTGTAAATAATCAATGATTTTATGAAAACGTGACTTCTATAGTCTAGTATTAGACTGTCATCAAAAACGAGCCCATCGTTTTTACCAAGCCACTCTTTGCGAAAATCAATAGATACTATTTTGTCAGTTTGACAACCTCTCTCTTAGAAATGAAACTGCTTTTATTGTTGAGCTTTTAATACTATGATTTCTCTATGTTTTTTATCCTTGGCTTCATATAAGTTTAACTCGTTGAGTGCTTTCATTCGTCTTATCATAAGCTATTTGTGGGCTTCTAAGTTGTCTCTAGCTTACTTTTCAAGTTTTAGCTTTTTTTGATCTTTCATTATTTTTTCACTGACCAATTACTTCTCTGCTTCCTTTTTTAGTTTCTTTAATGACTATACCTACTTTTCAAGAGCATTAGCTTAAGTAACACTTATTGCCTTAATATCAGTCATAGTGAGCTTCTTCTTTGAGTTTTTACTCTATAACAATACTTTCATAAATTTTTGCTATTCTTGCTTTAAGTTATAAAATTTTTACAGTGCTTCTTGAGAATTTTTTAACACTACCTTTGAGTTTTAATTAAACTGTTGAATCTTGGTTTTCAGAGTTTTATTTTCCTATCTCAAACCACCAATTCTTTAATCGTGATTAAACTATTTAGGATGATACTCTTCTAATGATAAATTGTTTAGTTAAATGTCTTGCAGTAAAGACTATTTTTAACTTTGAAGTTTCTCTATTTCCAGCTCAATGTTTATAGTTTCATTTTTTTGCTATTTGATTCGGTGTCGCATGTCATCTGTAAGCTAAGATTGTCTGACTTTCCTTAGCTATTCTTTGAGATAGTTCATACTCTCGTACTTTAGTGCTAGCTATTTCTTAGTTTTCTTTACTTATTCCTACATCAGAGGGTTCTTTTGATGCGGGTTCACGATCTTTTTATTTATAACTAGCTATTCAACCTTCTTATGCAACTACCGCACTTCGGTTTGTAGTATTTTGTTTTGGGATGTCAAGTTGTAGATCACTTTCTCGTACTCGGCAGGCTTTAGAGTCTGTAATCGCCTCTATATTTGTTTCCGGTTCAATATCCTTGAATTTTTGGGATCCTGCAGCTCAGCAGAAATGCTTGAAGTCAACTGCTAAGGCGAAAGTGGATTTCCTTGGCCTACTTTTAAGCTCGACTGTTCCATTTTAATGTGTTTTACTTATACTTTATATTGAATAAAATAATAACTTATCTCTGTAGATAATCAAGCCAATTGAGCAGACCCCACTAATTTTCTAAGCCTATCGAACCTATCCTTTTTGCTGACGTCAAGCACCCGCACTCCTGAGAAAGTAGAGTCTATATAGAAGTATAATTACTTAGCAATTCATCTACATTCATTATTCCGTCAATTAATCCACACTTTATGGCTTCTTCTGGTGCAATAACTGCTTGCTTGAACACTTTTTCTTCTATTTATTTCTTATCCATCTAAAATAAGTGTGGGGAATACTTGCTTTTTAGTGAAGACTTTCTCACGATTGTTGATGACTGTACACTTGAGCTCATGCTCCAGTAAGTACAGGTGATTCTGCATCCACTTTTCGCTTTCAGGTTTCATTTACTCGAAGGGGTTGAACTTAACTTTATTGTCGCCACTGTAGACGTAATCCACTTTCATGTTGTATTTATCAGCGAATTTTTTAAACCACAAGCTGCTCCACTGGTAATTAAAGTCTCCCAAGAGGGTCATTTCGTTCGCGTAAACTTTAACTCCAGTTGTGAGGATTACGTTGGCACTACCCATGCAAGCATCCTCTGCAAAACAGTATATTGGCACGCTTAATCATTTTAAGATTACTTGTGACGAGCTCCGTAGTTTCTCAGCATATCTGAAATATGCTTAGCCTGAGCTAAAGAACCACCGTAAGAGTTAACAACTACTACAATTGCTTCGGGTGAGAAAATTTTTGTCTTGCGGAAACCATCAGTAATTTTATCTGTCCTGAATATATTTATCTTTACAGTTTTTGGCTGATCGTTCCCTCCACTTGAACCTTGATGACTCTCTTTAATAAACCGCTTATTGCACTGGCCATCCAAAGATATTATTATTGTCTTTACACAATTATAATGTGGAAATTGCTAAGATGAGCTTAATTGAATATAAAGTTAACTCATGCTATTGTAGCATACTTAATACTAAACTAAATATGTAATCATTGAGCAAACAAACAATCAAATTTTGTTAATTTTAAGCTTTGCTCCAATTTCTAAGTGCTTGACCATTTCCTTAAATTCCGCATATGAAATTTTGCCATCGTAGTCCTAATGTTATCAACACACGTACCAAGTCTGCTTTGATGATTGTCCTATCGACTAGCTGCTGGAGTTGCAAGTCAGTGAGATTATTACCCACCATCATCTTGAGCACAGTAAACAGCTCGCCATTAGAAATAAAGCCGTCTTTGTCCATGTCGTAAATATTGAACGCGAACAATAGTTTTTTCTAGTCATCAGTGCCATACAAGGCAGCAATCCCTCAATTATTACACAAGTACCCTCTAAGAACTATTTGAACGATATTTTGCCATCAGTGTTGGTATCGAACACCGAGATCACTCTTTTGACGAGTGGATTTTGATTCAGCTCAGGGACGTTAAAAATTTACTCAGGGTCCAAGTCGCCACTTTTATCCTTGTCGATTTCCTGGAAGCGAGCATATAGCTTTTGGATCTACTTCTCTGTGAACTGGCTTGGAAATTCGGTATTACCCATATGTTATGTTATAAAATATAAATTTAAAAACTACCAATCTCAAGAGTAGTAGCTCAAACTTTCGATGGTTTTATCCAATCGCAGAAGGTGAGTATCGTTAAAGGAAATCATATGCCGGTCTCCTCCAATAATATACATACACTTTTCGAAGCTAAAAGCCGCATGGCCATCTCTTGCACAAGGCTTTTTCCCAATAACTTATAATTTTCGATCGTCAAAAATAACTTTAGGCAACTGAAACTATGGATTTTTACATTAGCCGAACTCATGCTGTTCACCAATTTCACTTAAAGTGTGATTGAGGCACTATGAGGTTGGAGAGTATGACCTTTTGTCAGTCTCTTTATAACCGCTGTAAATCTATATCAATAGTTTCTTTTTGCGGGCCATAAATTCGCGATATTTTTTCTATCTTACCACACTCATTTTCTGCTGAGAATTTTGTTTTGTGAAGAAATTTGCACTGGTATTTGATTGTAATTTATTTGATTGAATTTATTGATCTTATCGATGAAATGAAGTTTGTGTTTTGCAAGTCTTGCCCTGAAATTCTGTTTTCTTCATAATTTTGTTATGCTCATTTGTCTTAAAAGAAGATGCACGCTCTATTTTTCTTTCCTTCTCGCTCGTCTTTGTCCTAAATATTCCAATTCGAAACTCTGTATTCTCCTTACGCTTTGCTTTGTGAGAAATAATAGTTGGGGACGTTTCAACCTGCTGCTTCAAAGTTGGCGATATATCATATATATTATTTGTGTTTGAATGGACTTTTACCCACTTTTTTTGCTAAGTAAGATAGACTGATAAATCGTTTTGCTCTCGAGTAATTGTCTGCATACCTCCAAACAAGATCAAACAAAGTGATTAAGGATAAGATACAAGACAAGCACCTTTTCTTTTTTGAGGCCAATATATTCTATCACTTTCTGGTGTAGTAATATCATTCCACAGTTAAGTTGAGCACTCAAAACTCCAAAAATCATCGAAAAAATCAACAGAGTTAGTGCCACCGAAAATATACATACAGCCACGAAAGAAGCATGATGCAAAATTTGCTCTAGGCTCAGGAATTAAAGTTTATTATTTGAAATTTAATTACTTTAATGTGATTCGACCCCGTTCAATTCCTGCCAAATTTAGCTTTAAAGTTGAATTTAAGTACTCGCCCTTGCTTAGTGAATATCCTCCAAACACGTAAATACTTGATTCGCTACGAACAGCACAATGAGAATCTCTGCTGAGCAGCAATTTTATTTTTTACGGTGAGATCGAGCCATTCTCAGAAGTTACAATCAGCTTAGACCACTCGCTGGTTTTTAGGTTAAACGAAAATACTTAACCATTGTTCTCGCATTGTGATTTTTGTCCACCCACACAGATTAAATAAGAAAGGTAGCTCGTGAGTGTATGGTACCTTAGTTTACCGACGATCTTCAAGCCTGACTGTTTGATCTGGTGCCATTAGTGATCATCGGGATCGTTAAACTTGGCCATATACATGTCACCAAGAATTCCTTAGTCACAATTGTATCCCCCATGCAGATAACCAATGTTGCCCTGAGAGCAGAAGCCAAATGCTTGTCTGGGACTAAAAGAGTGCTACAACTTCAATTCGCTCCACCTGTTATCGATTTACTTTAACTGAGTCTGTTTCGGTAGGTTGACTTTGGGCTTCATTTTATTAAACCTTGCGTTAAATTTATTATCTTATACATCAGACCCGCACGCTATTTGCTTAGTCTCTGATGCATCATTAATTCCCTCTTTAATTTTATGACTGGATATCATTGTTGTTAATATTATTGAAGCGCATTAAAAATATTTTATCATTAAACACTCAATTTATATTGGCTGAATGATGTGAATTTGTTAGGGACTATATTTTAACAGTATTATAACTTGCAGTTAAGTAAGAAATGTACTTCGACTCTAAAACAGAATAATTCGACCAGGAGAACTTCTGCCCGAACGAGTACTACGATCACCCCACTTTGACAGTCACTCAGGGAGTGATCGCGAGCGATATGGCATTGTCTAAAGCTATAAGCATTATCGAGGAGCTCAAGTAAAACCTATCTTTTGCGTTAAACGTGAACGAAATACTGGTCAAATAGAATGAACAACTCAAGGCAAGCGTGGAGCGTATGACTAAGAAAATCAATACCGATGCACTGTCTTGGCAAAGGAGTATTAAATAAAGCGAATAGTAAAAGAAAGAGATCATTTAAATTCTGGAGTCAACCAGAAATGCACTATCTTAAACAAGCCTTAAATTATAAGATACTTAGAGTGAAGTGTAGAGGTGTAATAGAATAATAATTGAGCAAAAGAGAGCATACAATTAACTGGAGCAAAATTATATGAACCAATCTCTCAACTATGTTGGTGATACTTCATCCATGAACTTGGGAAAATAAGATTTCCAACACGTGCTTTAGGTCGAAAAAGAAAACAGCGAACTTCAAATTCAAGTGAAAAGGTTATGCCAACTTATTTAGAAATCAGACAGTAAAATAGCAAAAGCATAGAAGGAAAATGCTTAGTTTCGAAAGTGGATGGCAGCTGTACTTGGACTCCAAAAGGTCGTTGAGGGTAGCGAGAAAATACTCATGGCTGAAATTGCACAAAGGATATTGCCAGCTTGAGAGACTAATATATTGATACTTTGAAGAATCATTAATTGATTATAGATATTAAAGTATTTATGTTCATAATCTTATTATAATTCTTCTAATATTCCAAAGCATGGCAACACAAACTGAGACAGAAGAGGTCCATTTGGTCAATATAATAACCGTAGCTGAGGACAAGCTGCAGTCCAATTTTAGAAATATTTTGAACCGATTTAGAAAAACTGATGACCAATTTGCGAATGTCGACAATGAAATGAAGAAAATATAAAAAAGAATGACTGATTCTCTAAGTTACACCTAAGCTGCACTAACAAGTTCAATTAACTCCCTAAACGATAAAGTATAAAAATGCTTCGAACTTATTCACTCCTTAAGTCGCCAGTCTGGAGAGAATACAAAGTAGATCCTTGGCTGCCGAGAAACTATCACGAAAAATCAGAAAGAATTTCAGGATCTCATCAACATGGTGGAGGAGAAAATAGGTACTAATCAGAATGAAGTGGAAAATATTGCAGAAAAATTAAACAAGGCGCAATCTGATATCTATCAGGCTTATGAACAAATATTAAAAAAGTAAGACTCAACATAAGTGCTCAAAATATGTAAAGATATTTAAGGAACAAAATAAAAAGTTTGCAGAACCGAAAAGTAATATAAATTACTCGAACATAAACTAGAGAAAATTGAAATTAATAATCAAAAAACATAAAGGAACCAATCTAAAAAAGAGATAGAGCTTATGAGGTAAATAGAAGATCGAATTAAAAAATAATTGAAGACTCTACAAAGGAATATACCCAATATTGGAAACAGTTCACGACACAGCAGCCCTGGGTTACTAGGAAGTTCATTTGGAACGAACAACAATGAACGTGAAAACTCATAAGCTCAAAAGGATTCAATATCACCCTAAAAATCAATCAAGGCAGAAACTCTAGGCAGTCAAGATTTTGCTAGGATGAGCTTCCAGATGGAAGAGGAGGATATGACTTCTTTAGTTCGAAATAATTTCTAAAAAAATTCCATCATCAAGATAAACGAGAAGCAAGAAGCTTTTGAAGCAAAGCTAAAATCAATTGAGGCATTAATTCATAATATTGCAACTAATAATAAGAAAAGCAACAAGCCATAGTCAGAAGAGATTAAAGAACGCATAAATGAAATAAAACCAGAGCTTATAAAGATATGGGCGAAATGTGATGCTCTTGATGATAGAATTGCATTTAATTAAAGAAAAATTGAGGATAAGACAAAAACATTAAACAATTTACTTGAAGCTCAACGCTAGAATGGAGTTGGTCGAGTTGATTAAAAGCTTAAACTCTTCCAAACTTAAATATATGCGAGCCTTAAATAGTTAAAAACCAAGGTCGAAGCTAAAGTAAACTCCCAAGATTATGAAAAACACACTTTAGCTCTAGATTAGCGATTAAGGCAGATGAATGAGCTGATCTATATGAAAAGCGACAAGCTATAAGTCAAGAAGGCTTTATTATTTTTGGAATCTAAAATTAAGTAGATTATTTTAGTTATCTCCGAAGACTAATAAAATTAAAAAGATGCTTTGCTGACAAAAAAACAGCTGAAATGCATATCTTGTGACAAGGATATAGACAAGATAAGTAAATTTGCCTCTACCACAACAGCAAGGGGAAACTGGGATGCGATGCCTTTCAAAGAACATTCACCTGAGCTTTTGGGCAAGTTCGGTATGACTGGTTTCGGATCGCTTTCGAAAAAGCTAAAGAAAATGGAATCTAAGGATTTACCAGTGTTGAAGTCGAAAAAAACAGCAAACAGTGTTTTACAGCCGATAGTAAATACAATTCCCTAAAGTGAAGCTAAATAAGAATCAAAATGAGCCGAAATATTTTTTTCAAATCGAGTTTGTTGATTAAATTTGCTTATATTTGATAATTATTATTGAAAATACTAGAAAGTAGAAGTGGCCGAGTGGTCTAAGGCGGTAGATTAAGGCTCTATTCCGAAAGGGCGTGGGTTCAAACCCCACCTTCTACATTTTTGTTTGCTCATCTTTTTATTATAAATGCTATAAATTAGAAAATTTAAGGATATTTATGAATTTATCTATAAATTCATTAAGATGATGGAAGTATTCAAAATATCATATAATGAAAACTTTTGAAAGAATAGAACATATTCTGTCTGAATTATTAAGTCATTAATTAATATTTTCTCAATAAATACAAATTAAAAGTAAATGAAATCTATAAAGTTTATGATCAAGAATCGGTAGCATTTTGCAAAGCTTCATGAAACTATCTGTTTTAGGAATTGTACTCATCTATCCTCTGTAATCTTTTCTTTTCAATGAAGTTTCGTATCGCACGACAGTACATTAACTTCATTAAAAATGATTTAAAATCATTGTGTGTAAATCCAAAATTGAAATACAGTTCTGGGTTCTATTTTGTATCATTAAAAATTCCTTAGATAATGTTATCAGTAGTGAGACCAGTGGCTTGACCTCCCCGCATTCTACCTACAACAATTTTTGATCTGAGCTATCGATAAAAGTCGAGGTCGTTATCTTATTGCTTTTTTGGTAGACCGAGTGTCAAGACAACTTCCTATATATGCTAGTTTTGTTCAGGATCCATCTCTTATAATATTATAGATTTCGTATTAATGTTCTCATTTTTATAAACTATTTTTTGCGAATATTTAAAGTGTCTTAAATAAATCAACAACACGAGCCTTTTTTAAGTGCTCCTTAGTTTGCAATATTACCAAGTTTCATTCCTTTCCCATTGAGTGTAATTTTCCCTTTGTTATTTAATATTTTTTCGTCTGCTTTGGATGTTTCAAGCTCTGAGGTATTTGGTTTTCTGTTTAATCTTATAAGCTCCTCGCATGCAAAATTTAAGGCCTCCTTAATATTTTGTCCAGATTTAGCACTCACTTCATAGAAATTCAGGTTATACTCGGCTGCCTTTGCTGCAATCTCTTATTTGCTAACTTGTCGGTCCTCCAAGTCGCATTTGTTAGCTAGCAAGAGAGTTACACATTTTTAGCCCATGTTCTGATTGCAGAGATCGATCCATTAGGGAAGGTGCGCAAAGCTTTTATCGTCTGCATTACAAAAAATTATACTGGTCACATCGAAGACAAGGAAAGCAATGACTGCCTATTTTAAGTAGTTTGGTATCAATGATCGAAACCTCTATTGGCCAGCAGTGTCCCAGAACTGCATCCTGAGCACTTGCCCATTGACAATTACTGTCTTAGCCATGAAATCGATACCAACTGTGGGCTGAGTTACTATATGAGTACGCCAAGTCCTATTTCAAATTTGTCTTCGATAAAGCGAGTCAAAATTGAGGTTTTGCCAGTAGACTGCTCGCCTAGAAATACGACTTTCAATTTCGATTTTAAGCTGCTCATTTATTATTATAATATACAACGCACTTGGTCGAGTAATGCAAGCCAAAGCAAGAACCAAGAGCAATGAGTAAATAAATTATATTATTATAATGGTATAATAATAAAATAAGTTGCACTATGTTTAAGAATGCATACCAGTCAGGATTCCTGTCGATCCTGTATAGCATCGGTAGCAAGCCCCTGCAGATCTGGGATAAGAATAGTATGTTCTCAACTTATTTAGTACAGAACGGACATATCAAAAGGCTGACTGACCAGGACATTCAATCCTCGGTACTGGAGATCATGGGTACTAACGTAACCACCGCCTACATTACATGCCCAGCCAACGAGTCAGAAACTTTAGGTATCAAGCTTCCTTTCCTCGTCATGATCATTAAAAATGTAAGTAGCTTCTTATTTAGTTAAAAAAATATTTCACCTTCGAGGTCCAGGTGCTTGATGATAAAAATGTGAGGCGTAGGTTCAGGGCTTCTAACTATCAATCAACGACAAGAGTTAAACCATTTATATGCACTATGCCTATGAGGCTTGATGAAGGCTGGAATCAAATTCAGTTCAACTTGTCCGATTTCACTCGCAGAGCATATGGGTCCAACTATATTGAAACTTTACGTGTTACCATTCATGCAAACTGCAGAATTAGGAGAATATATTTTTCAGATAGACTATATAGCGAGGAGGAACTACCACCAGAATTCAAGCTGTTCTTGCCCATTCAAAAGCAACAATGATTTATAAATATTATGTTTTCAATTTTTATAGCCAGCTCAAATATAATTTATCATTTCGCAAGCGCGCGTCTTTAACGAAGTTGTAAATAGTTTTGTTGGCACATTCTCTAAACTTTTTAATCTCTATGCTAGCTAATATTGCTGATTGAATAAACTTGGCTTATTTTTCTATGCATTTTAACTGTGTTTGAAGCTTTTACATTGATTTAACTTTTTATTTGAGCTTTCTATTTAGTCAATAAAGAAATTCACATTATTCTTTGCTTGCCAATGATTACGCTCAACAAGTTTATCAAAATCTTCAACTTTGTCTCCAGTAAGAAAACTATTGTATCGTCGATCATCTTAGATCTCATTATTAGGGTTAAAAATTTCGAGCTTACTAATATTGAAAAATGTTCGGTTATCAATTAAGAATTGTTTCAAGAGTCCGACTCCACTTAATTTTTTGGATTTTTTTGATTTGTTTTATTGTTTTTTGACATTGCGAATTTTATTCTAAATTTGTGAAATTTCAACACATTTATTTTCGTCTAATGATGACTCAGCTGAACTTGATTAAGCTAACTCTGCTATTTAGTTGCCAGTCTTTAAATTTTTTTTCTGTTGCAATCGCTGAATTTTATATCTAACATCATTATCTATTTTTTGAGATTTAATGTGCCACGCCGACATTTTACTTTTTACATCTGCATAACAATCAAGATTTTAATTCTTCTTTCGAAATAATACTCCATGCTCCTTTTTTACTCTTTTCTTCATATCATTTCCATGATAATTTTACTTCAAAAACAGTTTTAGGCAATTGGCTTGATTATTTTCTTGCTTACTTCTATTTAAACCAAACTCAAATGAACTCAAATTATTGTAGGATGCACTTTGCTCTAAATTTTTTCTCTTTGATTTATAATTTTGTGAGATGTTAGCCTTTACATATGTTGATTTGGATTTATTTGTGAGTATTATTTTATTAGATTTCCAAAAAGTTTCTCCGAACAATAAAAATTCATTATTTTCTTGTTCTTCCCTCTTTGGAGCTAAACTTTTACTCTTTACTTTGGTTATTTTCATGCAATCTTATTTACTTTTGTCTATGTTTTCATCATAGTCTCCTTTTACACTTGAAGAACTGTTAAATTCATTGAAACTAGCGACTGGCTCTAAAATTTATTTTCCACATTAAGATATGCATTAAGATTGAACTTTTTATTTATTAAATTACCTTAGATCTCGATTTCGAGACTAAATATTTTATGCAGATTCTTAGTTTAATTGAAATCTAACTTCTTTTAGCCCTTTGGAAAGGTATGCTTTATTTGTTTTACCTAGCTTTTGATCCTCCCTATGCTTTATATCTTGAGTACTGCTATTAGTACAAAAATAAATTTTATCCTACTTTGATGATTGGGACATTAAATTGGTCTGATTTGCTGCTTTTTCTCTGTTTTATCTAAATAAATTATGATTTACCTAATATTTTCTGAAACCGAGGAAACGAAATCAGGAGTGAAAAAGATTTAGCAGATTCTTCTTAATTAGATGCATTTATTTTTTTACTAAATGTAGCTCTCCTCTAAGCTGCATATCCACTTTTTGGTCTTTTTCTTGATTGTGCATATTAACTCTTAAAGTGCGACTGAATCCAATACGATGGTGGCACACTCGTACATCTTCGACTTCTTCTAGTAGAGCATAGCCAGCACTAAATAGTAATTGGTCAAGCATTTCAGAGTGCTACAATACCTATTCAAGTATTTCTTCTGCTTTTTCTTCCTCACAAAACTGGACTTAAGCAGAATTAGCTGATTGAGCTGAGTTAATAATCCTTCTTTCAGCAGGTGGTGAGCCAGTTACACCTGATCAGACTTCAGGCAGTATGTGGCATAGTGCAGTAAAAACTGTCCACATTTCTTAAGCAAGAGTACGTTCTACATTAAAAGAAGCTTACCGAAGTCGACGAATTTATAATACTCAAAACGATATTTTCGTAACAGACCTTGTATATCGTTTAGGTGTTGGTCCTATTTCCGTTTGTGCCCAAATACTGTGCAATCTTGCTAGAAAAGTCAATTGTTAGAGTAAGGAAATTACTTATTTTATTTTTCATAGTAGGATTAATAGTTAATTAGCGACCAATTAGTCTACGCTCTTTCAAGAAAAGCCAATAAAACTACCCAATTGCTTTGGTGCCAAAGTAAAAGTAAGGTTCAATAGAGTCGATCCTATTCTCCTTGCTGAACAATGAGCCCTATAAAATTTTGATTATAGCAATCAGCAAATCCTGATAGTACAGACTCATGTACTCAGGCTGAGAGGGTCTACGGTGAGTTAACAGCGAGTAAACATTTCTGTACTTTTTGTTTCGGAAGTCTGTTTTAAAGTTTTTGTGCGCTCCATAGTAATTGTCAATTTCTATATTTCGAGCATGATCTGGCTGACTAGACTCATTTGGTTTACTTTTGGTTGACTTCTTAAGATCCCAATTACTCGTCTTCATTTCTATAATTTTCCATATAATGTGGGTCTTGATTAATAAGCAAGCATATAAATATATTTAATAGCGAACTCTTAGGATGAGCTCGTACGCCCAAACTACAATTCACTCTAGAAGTTCCAAGTAATTAATTGCTGATCAAGAGTTTAAAAAGTGAAAGGTGAGCATAACGCGGGGCGCTTAGTTAAAGGAATTAGACTTGGCATCTCTCATTCCCTCGACCGCAGGATTAGAAATAAGTTAGATATTCTCAGCATTAATGATAACAACATTGACTTAGAAATAAGTTAAGAAGTAAGTCTACTTCAAATTCAGTACACTAAACAGCTGTAAGTGGACAAGAGCAAACATAAAGCTTCAGATTTGCAAGACGTGAGACGACAATAAAATGCTCCTTATGATTATAAAGCGGACTCTCATTACCTGTTGGACTCTGCAGTTTTCCCTGCGATATACTTTAAGAAAAGTAACTGTTATCAAATTCAGCAACCATGAGAAATATTCTAAAATAATGTAATTAGCCGTTTATTAAGTCACTTTTCCAGACGGATGCCGCGCACTGCCGCCCAACAATGATAAATCACCACTGATTTACCAAATAGTTGCGAATCTGTTCAATGAGATTACGTTTTATGTATTCAACATATTGGTCTGTGTTGACGAGAAGACAAACAATTATTATACTTTTTTCTCCGACTCTGAGATCATCCCTTACACTAAGTGCTGCAGATCCCCAGCTTTCGTTGAGCTAAAGCCTAATGGTACTGGCCGCATTGTTTGTAATGGACCAGCTTGTTAGCATCCTAGTTTGGCTTAATTTCTAATAAACTACTAAGATGGGTGTAAAATATGGGACAACTTAACATTTTTGAGCACTGCCCCTGAGAAGGACATCATTATGAAATAGCACATTGCAAAATGCATAAAAACTGGCAAGTTCAAAAACCATCAGCTTAAAAAGATAGTAGAAAGTACGACTAGAGAGGTATCTAAAGTTTTTAGCTTGAGCAAATACCCTGCTGATCTAACATTCAATAAAGAGGCTGATGAAGTCAATGAGCAAAATAATTTCATCACTGAGTATATATCACATCAGCCAAAAGCAACTTCAGTTATTGATTCCAAACTTGATGAGGAGGAAGTTGCTGAACTGATGGCGGCTGAAGATAAGAATCTCGAACTGCTGAAAGTCAAAGTTCAATACATAGCGAAACGACAAAAGAGTTTGAGGAAAAACTTAGCCAAGGTCATCGTGGATGAGAGCAAAATATTCCACAAGAAATTCTAATTCAGTTAGAAAATAGATGACTTATTAAGAAAAACACAATATAGCCATCATAGCGCTTCATTTAGCTTCCCGAGACTGATGGAAGGTCTCAGAGCACAGTAAAAGAGAAGAGTTAAAGGCAGGTCTGTTTCCAATACTTTTGCTTTGTGAAATTATGTATTTTTATTGTGTACACTTAATCTATATAGCATAAGTATTTAGTATGTAATGTTTTTGCCGGTCCTAATACAATTATCTTGTCAATAGGATGCAGCTGGGGAAATAGAATGAGAAGGAAATGGATACAAATGATCTTTCTATTGTGATAAAAAGCTTAAACAATATGAACATTGATGACAGTACAGAATTTTGTGAATCAATAGTCGGTCTAATTGATAA
>APMI01005618.1_pt1 | contig 19558 bp, 24 predicted proteins | sample 667938 | NCBI WGS metagenome assembly APMI01 (sample SAMN01084076, study PRJNA167559) | wastewater metagenome | biome: Wastewater | place: Denmark: Ejby Moelle, Odense | collected 2011-11-28 | reverse complement strand
CAGCAACGCCGGCGACCGAGACTTCGTGCAGGACAGCCTTGCCGCCGGCGGCAATCCATGCAGCCGCTTCCCCGGCCGATAGCTCATGTACAGGGACGAGGTTTCGCTCCGCGGCGGCGCGCTGGCGCTCGAAAGCGTCACAATCTTCAAAGGCGTAGAGCGTATCCCCAGGACCATCCCAGAAGACGATGGCGAAGCGCGTCGGCTCGACGACTTCCGAACGGAAGTTCAGGAACACCGGCGGTGCGAGGTAAGGGCGGGCGATGGCTGAAAGGCTCATGTTGCTCTCCTGAAAATGCAGAAAGGCCCGGCGCTCCTTGCGGAGCACCGGGCCTGGTTGGGAGGAAGGAAGGTGAATTGCGGGCAGTCGCCTACGGCTGCCAGAATGCGACAGAGTCGACGCGGGTGATGGCCAGAATGGGCTTGGCACAGGCTGGCGACGGTTGCACCGCGGTCCACCGGGATGTGATGAACCTACGGTCCGTCAGCGTTCGCGATTTGATCATCGCCGCTTGAACGGCGCCGGAAAGCTGTCGAGCTCCAGGCGCGTCGCGAGTGTCGTCGAGATAGAATGTTTCGCCGGGTCGGAGCGTGAGAAGCTTTGACACCAGCGATCCCTCCTTGAGCCTGCTCGTTCTAACGGTCCTTTTCATCGGATTCCTCCTTCTGGCAATAAAGTCACGCGCGGGTCCGCACGGCATACCGCGGCGGATGCCGTGTTTGATCGATCGGATAAAGCTTCTGGAAATGCGGCTGGATCACCGCTACCGGGACCCCCGCGCATCAATGAGGTTCAGCTGCGCAAGCGAGAAACGCGGTCCATTGGCGGATTGGCCGCCTAGCTATGCGTGTAGCCGTCGGCCTCTATACACAACCACATTCCGCACCAGGGCAGTGCAACGGCTCCGTCGGCAGCGGCGACAGGAATGGCAAGCTTCCTGAAAGCGCGATAGGAAAGGCCCTGATCGGCCTGTTGCCATTTCAGATGAATGGCGCGGCGTTGCTCCTTCGTGATGGGAAACACGCGATGTCCTCCTCTGTTGCGGGCGCATCGGCGCCCATGATGTTCAAACTGAGCAAAGTCATTCGACGAGTTCGATTTCATCAGTGTCGAAGCCTTGGAGTTCCTCCGGGTCGAGGAGTGCGGTTGTATACTCCTCGGATCCCGGCACCTCCCAATCATCGGGAAGATAACTGGCGTCTTCGATCGCAAGACGCTTGGCCTCCTCGACGTCTGCCGCTTCCACTATGACGCGGCGGGTGACGGTCAACTGGGCCGTGACCTGGACTTCATATTCTGGCATCGCGCCCTCCTTATCGGATCTGCTGGTCAGCTTGCGTGAACTGAGGGGAGCTAGACGAACGTCCGTCCTCACGTTTGGTGGTGCTCTCGTTCAGAGCCGAGGCGACATCTCGAAAGAAATGGAGCACCAGTCGACCATCGAGGAAAATCTCGGTTCCCAGATAGTCGTCGAGCAGGGCGTCCGGCACCACGTCGCCGGTTCCCACGATGCGGATCGTGAGCGCTTCAACAGGAGCGGTCGGATCGCATGCATACCAAACGAATGGCGACGGTTCGTCGGGATACTGGCGTGAGAGTTTCAGGATACGGGTGCCGCGAGGAGCCTGGATCGAGATCTCATCCGTGCGTGCCGCGAAGATCGGCAGCCGCTGCTTGTGAATTACGAGGCGCTGCATCCTCGCAAGCCGTTCTGCATCGTCTGAGGCGCGGTCTGCGGATGTCGATATGCCATCCTGCTTGAGGAGCTCGGTCGAGGGATCGACAGGATCTTCGATCCCGATCAGACGCCAAAGAGCGCGCGCCGCGGCGGTGTCGCACTGCGGCTCGCCAGTATCGATTCCGATGTCATAATATTCGGCCGAGGATCGATCAAACAGAGTGCCCAAGCGATCATAGACCTGCGATTTCCTTTCGATATCGGAGAGCTCGGTTGGAACCGTCTTCGCGATGTGAGCGTCGGCGAGCGCAAACAATGCAGCCTGGGTGCGCAAGAGGCGGTGGCCATCGACCCAGGCGAGGGCTGCAAAGAATCGCCGTCTCGGTGTATTGGTTGCGCGTTCCGCCAGGTTGGCGTCAATCTCGAACCGCATATCCTCCGCCAGGGCGCGTAGTTTTGCGGCAATGGGGGGAACCGGCTCGGGGGCAGAATCGGCTTCCTCCGCGTCGTCCAGACCTGCGGGCTCGGCAAAGCGTTCGGCCGCGGCACGATCCATGAATGCGAAACCGCCCGGCGCGCTTTCCCAGGGACGGAAGTACCATCCACCCTGCTTGCGCGCCTGATTTCGGAGTGCGCTGAATTCGGTGCAGTCGAATCGTTCGTCAACAACGCAAATGAAGATCGGGATGCCCCTCGACGTGTGCACATGCTCCGCGATGGTGAAGCGAGGGGCCGCCCTCGCACCGTAGACAGGCGCGCCGACGACGTTTTCGAGACGGGCGGAATTGGTTTCGTTTTGCATCATGCTCCTCCATTACTGCAGGCGTCCGCGCCGACGGGAGCTATGTGCCCGGCGGTCAGAGCAGGTCGGTGTTGACGGTGATGAAAGCGAGGGGTCGGCTACGTGGGATCAGGCGACGCCGGGCCATATCGACGGATTGTTTCAGGAAGGACAGGGTTCTCGTGCTCTCCCGAAATGTGGAGAGGCCCGGCGCTCCTTTCGGAGGACCGGGCCTGACAGGGAAAATGAAGATGAGGTGCGGGCGGCGGCCCGCTGCTGTCAGGCTTTCGCAGACGGACCTGTGTCGATGAAGACCTCGTCGCTATTGGCTTCGAGCAGCATCAGGATTCGGCCGCCGACCGCGACGCATTCATTGATCCAGCAATGGTCAGCGGCGGAATGCCGGCCGAACCGCTTCGCCGGAACATAGATGATCGTGAAATGCGGATAATCACGACCATCTTGTCCGCGATGGATGGTAGGGCCCTCGACCGCGACGACGATGCCGCCCGTCCCATACGATGTGCGAACAGTCATGCCCGGTTGCACCAGAGCCGGCACATCGGGCGCGCAGGGCGGCGTCAAGCGATATCGCCCGGGGTCATGTGCGCCGAGTTCGGCCGAGTAGAGCGAATGGGCAAGATGCGAGCCCGGCTCGCCGGGACGGGGTTTACGCCGAATCTGCATCGTCGCCTCCCTTTCCGTTGTGGTAGGGCGGGTCATTCGAAACCTCGCCATCACGCAGAGGATCGAGGAAATTCGGAGATCCGAAGCCCTTGTCGAAAAGCTGCTGCGCTTCGTCAGCATCGTCGGCGAGAACTTGCTGGGTGCCCTCGATACGCCAGTTGATGATCCACGGCTTCTTAGGCATGGCGACCTCCTGCAACGATCGTAACGACGCAGGTGTTGACCGCAGTCCCCGACGACCGGAAAGACCCTTCAGGAAGCGGTTCGATGGCACCGCCGTGGTCTGCAACGAAGTCGCGAAACGTCGTCGTGAGCTTGTTGGTCCTGAACAGAATGCCCGCGGACATGATCGCGACCAGCCGGCCGTTGCGCCTGAGAAAGCCGAACGCATGGATGACGTGACGGATGTCATCCTGCCCGGCGAAGGGCGGGTTCATCACGATGCGATCGTAGGATGCATCGGGCTGGATATCGAGGAAGTCGGCCTGTTGCCCGGTGCAGAATGAGGCGGCAGGCATGCTCTCGAGACGGGCGATCCTGAGCGCCAGGCGAGCGCATCGCGCCGCGTCGATCTCGATCGTATGGACATATCCGCCGGCGGCAATCGCCTCCACGGCGATGTTCCCGAGCCCGGCGCTCGGTTCGAGGACCCGCATCTGCGGCCTGATGTCGGCGCGGTCGGCCACATCGCCGGCAAGGGGTTGAGGCGTATCGAACTGGCCGAAGTCCTGTTTGATGCGGGAATATTCGCCGGTAAGCAGGATCGGTTCCAGCGCCTCCGCGGCATCCCCTTCGAACACATGGGCTTTTGCCGAGCGGTTCCACTTTCCGCCGGCGGCCTGAAGGACCTTGTCGATTTCGAGATAGAGCTTGTAATCGAGCTGGCTGACAAGGGAGACCTTCGATCCTTCGACGACGGCAGCGCCGAGAATCCTGAGTATGTTTGTCGCGATCTGCGGCATTGTTGAATTCCTTTTTTTCGAGGGGAAAAGCGAGAAGACCCGCAGTGCATCGGTGCAGACTCCGGCGGCCGGACAGGTGAGACGGCGGGACCGGCGATGCGCAGCGTGTCGCGGGTTATGAGGCGTCAAAGTCGGAAGGCATTGGCGAGCTCGCGCCGGTCGATCCGATGCTCTGCGAGCATCGAGCGGTAGAAGCGCTTGCGCGCGAAGCGGAAGGCAGGATCGTGCCGGATTCGGTGATCGAATTGGCAGGCCGCGGCACGCACGACGGCGCGCCAGTTCGCATCCGCACGGATGCGAAGGCGTGAATAGACGGGATCATTCATGGCGGTGTTCCCAGGAGCGCGAGGGGCTAAGCCCGGGCAGATGTGCGCTCTCTCCAACCTTCAGCCGGGCCGCCCGGCCCGCTGCCCCCCTCTCACCCGGCCGTCCTGCCGCTTCGCCTGCCGCCTCGGCGACTGTCATCCGGAATGCGGACCCTCCGGCGTCGGATTAGCCGAACCGACGACCGGACGCATTGAAGGTGTAGGCATTGGCCACGATGGTCTCGTCGACCATTTCGTCGGAGGTCAGCGCGTTGTATTCGTTCTCGAGCTGTCGGTAGAGCCATCGGGCGAGATCGCGAAGAGCCTCGATGACCGTATCCTCAGCGTCAGCGGTCATGTCCTGATAGTTGAGACTTTCCCTCCTGACAGAGATCGCCATGCAATGTTCGTGATAGTAGTTCCCGCGATGGCTGACATCGGCCCGAAGCTGGTAGAAGTTGCGGCGCTGGATCGCCTGCAGGCCGTCGGCGATCCCGTGCAGCATCGTATCCTTCGGCGCATGGTCCCGGATCGCGCGGGGCGAGCCCTTCCGATAGGAGTAGAGTGCCTGGAAAGACGCACCGTCTCCTTGAGACCAGAAGCCCGTGAAGTGTATTCTTGGCTCATCCCGTGTGCCGCCGCCTACAAGATGGACCGGAGATGTTTTAAGGCGAACGCCAAGGCATTCACATATTCGGCCGAAATCCTCGAAGACAAACTCGTACCACTCGTAGTCGAAGCCGCCCTCGCGGTACCAGGTGCGAGCTTCCTCCTTCGCTTTTTCCGACAATTCCTCGAATTTGTAGACCGTGGTTTCAATGACTTCGGGCATACGAACCTCCTGAATTGCAAAAGCCCGGGGCAGGGCCGGGCTCGAGGGGAATGGACAATGCCGGCGATTGCCGGCGGCTGGAATGGATGGCGGCTCGAAAGGGGCAGCGGAAAACTCCCCTCAGCGGTGTGCGGCAGCGCACAGCATCGCCAATCTCTTTTCCGCGGCACGTTCCTGCTCGCAGACGGTCGCGCTGCGTCCGTCATTCGGCCGTTCAGATAAGCAGACGATGGACGTTTTACTATAGGGATTTTTGATAGTATAACGCCACCACGCCGCGCAGGGTTTGGCCTGGGAAAGGGAGAGCCACAGTGCGAACATTCACGATCGGCGATGCGGTATTCTCGGAAAATTCCCCGGAATTCCGGGCGCTTCTTCCGTGTGCCTATGAAGAGCGGCTCCGCCCGATGTGCATGTGCAGGCAGCCGGCTGTTGCGATGTACATCGCCCGAATGGACGACCAGTATCTTGTGAAACGCATGCCACTATCCGGACGCGAGCACGACCCGGCCTGCCCTTCCTATGAACCGCCATATGAGCTTTCCGGCCTCGGGCCGCTCATCGGCAGCGCCATCCAGATCGACGCCAGCGGCAAAGCCGATCTGAAGCTCGATTTTTCCCTGACGAAACGGGGACCGCGCGCCGCGGCCGGTACGGCGGCGGAACAGTCGGAACCAGCTATTCGCAGCGAGCCGCGCAAGCTGTCGCTCAGGGCGATGCTTCATTATCTCTGGGAGGCCGGCGAACTGACCGAATGGCGTTCCGTCTGGGCCGGACGGCGCGGCTGGGGCCGTGTGCGCACCAGCCTGATCAACGCGGCGTCGCAGATGACGGCGAGAGGTGGACCGCTCAGCGACATGCTGTATGTGCCGGAGGTCTACCAGGCAGAGGAAAAGGACGGCATCGCCGCCCGGCGCGCCACCGCTCTGAAACCCGTACAGGCCACAGGTTCGGGGCCGCGCAAGCTGATGATGATCGTCGCCGAGGTGAAGGAGTTCTCTCCGGCCCGCGAGGGACAGAGGATCGTGGTGCGGCACATGCCTTTCCCCCTGATGATCGAGGACGGCGCGTGGCGGCGGCTGGCGGCCCGCTACGAAACGGAACTCGAACTATGGCGCTCCAGCGAGGCGTTCCATCTGATCGTCATCGCCACCTTCGGCATCTCGACCTCCGGCATCGCATCGGTCGAGGAGGTCGCGTTGATGGTGGTGAACGAGCACTGGCTGCCCTTCGAGGACATCAACGAATTGCGACTGCTGGAGAAGCTCAGCCACCTGAAGAGGAAGAGCGTGAAGGGCCTGCGCTTCAACCTTCCGCGCGATGCGCCGATCGTGTCGGTGACGTTGCCGGAACAAAAGCCCGCGCCGGTGGCCATGTTCATCGTGCCGGCAAGCGCCGGCGACGACTACGAGCACGCGCTTGCCGACATGATCGAAACGAGACCCGAGATCACACCTTGGGTCTGGCGTGTCGGCGAGGGCGAAATCCCCCGGCTTCCCTGATCGTGGACTTCCCGGCGTAGGCCGTTGACAGGCTGGCGCGAATAAGAACAGCTGCCGGGAGACAGTCATCTGCCACATTCAGCCGGAGCATCATGAAGCCTGAGAAAAAGCCGTTCGTCGTCGAGTTCAAGAATCGGCGGCGCCTCTCCCGGAAAGAAACGTCGATCTGGGGGCGTATCGACCTGAAGGCCGCCAGCGAAGTGGTTAAGGTCGAAGAGATGGGCACCGAAGCTGCGTCGATGATCCACGGGCACACGCCGGAATCCGAGGCGACGCCGACCCCGGCCGGGATCAGCGCCTGATCAACGTCATAGACTGGCGAAGACCGTGCATCAGGATTTTCGCGCGACGAGGTTCTCACTGGAGAGTGCTTCGGCCGCAACGTCCCGCCGGCGGCCGGCAACCGACGCCATGACGATCTCGAGAAATTCCTCGGGTTCGCCTTCCCGATACGGCCCGTATTCGCACCAGTCCAACGCACCGACGACAGCGGGAATGAAATCGAAATCGAAGGTAAATCCGCCCTCCTCCAATGCATCCGAGAGATCGGTGTACGCTTGCTCTGCAAGAGGTACGATCGCCAGGACATGACCCCGCATCGCCAGCCAGCCGGTCGCATCCCACAATTCGGACATGCGGATAATGCCATCGGGAACCGGACGGCGATCCTCGTGAAGTCCGCGAAAATAGAGCATGGCCTCCCAGATGCAGAGAGCCGTCTCCATCTCACCGACGGTGAAAGACCGAGGGGTGACAACCGGAGCACCGTCTAGCAACGAAGGCGGCGAGACCGGGGGCATCAGCGCGCGATCCTGCAAACGGAACCGCTTCAGCAGATCCTCGCTGGTCGCGTGATGGATGCCCTTGCCGGTGATGAGGGACACGCTGGCACCATAGGTCTCCAGCCGCTGCGAAGGGTGATTCATCCACTGGATCACCGTGACCTCCTGCAGGCTCGGCGATCGCGCGACAATTTCATGCACGATGAATTGCCAGGGGAATTCGGTCAGGTCGATATCGGCAGCGATGTCGTCACCGTACGCAGATGTCGGCAACAGCGCGAGAATGCGGCTGCCGATGAAGGCATTGAGTGCGCTCCCCGATTGCGCCGCCGAGGCGCCAAAGGCGTCTACCAGCGCCTGCCGTTTCACAGTGATCGGATTGACCGGGCCGACGTCAGTGAACAGGACAAGCCCGGCTTCGGTCTCGCTGCATTCGAGAACGTGGGTCAGGATGAGCTTTTCGAGCGGCGTGATATCGGCAAGCGGGATTGGCGGATAGGTATAAATCCGGGTTTCGAGATTGTTCATGGGACTGCCTTTCAGTCGAGACGAGAAACCCGGCGCGATGGCCGGGTTGATGGGAGGAATGGTCGAGCATTTTTGATGAGGGCTATGTCGCCCGGCGCGGCGCGGGCGACGCACCGACGGACGGAGAAAGACCTTCGACCGAGATCTTTCGATGCTCGATCCTGATCAGAATCGCGTCTTCGCGCGGCACGCGCCAAACCAGTTCGCGTTCGACGACACGCACGATCGCATTGAGATCGGCAGCGTGCGCCGTTTCCAGCAAGGCGATGCTCAGATCCTCCGCCTCGTCGGAAAACCATTGCTCCTGCTCGTCGTAGGAGCCGGCTTCCGAATCGTCCGTGGGCGAATAGAGGGCATCGACAAGGAAGGTGGTCAGGTGTGACGGGGTGATAGCCGACTGCTTGGTGACGAGGATCTCCGCCTCGTCCAAGGAACCGTGATCGACCCCTTGGACGATCAGGTCGGTCTCCAGCACCCACTCGGTCTTTTCCGCGCGAGAAACGTCCAGAACCACCTCGAGGCGATCCGGCCGCGCGTTTGCGCCGAAGAGATCGAAGGGCTGATTTTCTTCGGTCGCGCCATCGATCTCCATTCTATAGGATTGGATCTGGATGCACCGAAGCGCGTCGTACCAGGCATAGCCGGCAAAAGCCCGGTGCGGGTCGAAGAGCGCCGGAGCACTGTCCAGCCGCGCGATTGCCCGGGCAAACGTCTGATCTTCGAGCGGCCCCTCTCCTTCGAAGACAATCGCGTCTTTCTCGACGGACGCAGGCGCGAGGACAACACTCCGGTCCGTGTCAGCGCACGAAGGCGAAAAGGGTCGCAATAGAGGCGCTGCCTCTTTCAGATCGATACCAAGCGTCCGGCCAAGCTGGTAGTCCTTGAACCTCAAACTGTGCGCACCGCTTGCCGCGATCATGCGAAAGAACAGGCGCGTGATCTCTTCGAGGAGCGCGACATACATCGCATCGCGCACGACATCCTTGCGGGCCGGAAGCACGAGCTTAAGGTGGGCACAATCGACCACGTCGATGCGCACGAAATAGCTGCGATGCCAGGATTGCTGAAGCTCAGGCAAGGGAATCTTCAGCGTCACGCCATGGAAATTGGCGTTGTCATCGTGGTAGCGGGAAACATCCCGGCCAAAGACACCGATCCGAATTCCTCGCCATTCCTCGATATGATCCGCGCTCTCGAGGAAGTCATTGAACGGCATTTCCTCGCCGTTGAAGACGACGGGAACAGGGAAAAAGCAAGCGGCGCGGCGAACCGCACTCGCAAAATGCTCCCCCTTCTTTTCCGGGAAGATCACCGTCAAGCCCTGATGGCCATCTGGACCGGCGTCGACGGTGACCGGTTCCTTGCCGTGAAGGGCATCCGGTGTCGCCGCGATCGCCCAGGTCTGGCCAGTGCCCTTCTGGCCGGCGATGATCATCGCTCCGCGATTGGCGAGGGAAAAGAAGCCCATTCCGGCGGCGTCTTCTGACAAGGACAGAGCCTTCGACCATTCGCTCCTTCCGAGAGAAAAGAGCGAGCGGGGGTCATCTAGGCCCGCGCCGTCGTCAGCAATGCGAATTGCCGGCCCGAAACGTGGATCGTCGATCTGGTCGATCAAGACCTTCGCGGCCCCGGCGCGCCGTGCGTTCTGGAGCAGTTCGTTGAGGATATCGTCGATCGAGGCGTTGAAAAGGCGGCCGACCTTTTCGATGGCCTCCGCGGCGACCTGTGCGTGAAAGGAAAAGCTGGTCATTGTAAGTTCTCCAAAATGGCGAACGCCCGGCACGGTGGCCGGGCGCTAATGGGATAGAGGGGGGAGTGTGTGCGGGAGCGGAACGTGGTCAGGTCGCGCTTTCGAGCAGCTTGCGCGCTTTGCCCTCCAGTTCCAGGCGGGTGTCCTGATGGGCTTTTCCACGCGCGAGGGCCGTGATGCCCTGAACGAAATCGAAGATGGACTCCGGCGGTCGCCCCTCCTCCGAGAGGACCGTGTCGATGATTTTGCCGGTTTCCGCCTTGGAGAATCCACGCTTGCGCAGGAAGCTGGACCGGTCCTCTTCGTCGCGGGCGACGATCTTCTCGCGTGCAGCACGGATGCCGTTGATAAACGGCGCGGGCGATGAGTTCGCGAAATTCATCAGGGCCGGCGCGGCCTCGTGCGCAAAACGTTTTGCCGCGAATTTCGAGTGCCGAATGGTGATTTCCTCGAAATTTTCGCAGCCCCAGAGGTTCCGATTCATGCACACCGCTCGGAGATAGAAGCTTGCGATACCAAGCGTTTTCGACCCAACCTCCGAATTCCAGGCATAGAAGCCGCGGAAATAGAGATCTGGATCGCCATTCGGGAGTCGGCCGGCCTCGATGGGGTGCGTATCGTCCACCAGGAACAGGAAGACGTCCCGGTCGCTGGCATAGAGCGTCGTCATATCCTTGGTCACGTCGACGAAAGGATTGTGGGTCATGGTCGACCAGTCGAGAACGCCAGGCACCTTCCAGATCGTGTCGCCGGTCCCGTTCCCGGCGATGCTCATCACCGCCGCAACGAGTTCCTTATCCCAGATGCGGCCATACTCGGGGCCGGTCACCGCGCGCAACTCGACGCGCCCGTCGTCCATTTCCAGGGTCTTGACCAGTTCGGCGCTGTGGTTGAGCAGCCCATGCTGGAGATTGATCGCGGCAAGTGGCGCGGGAAGCTGGCGCATGTAGCTCGCCGGCGCGCCGACAAGGCTGCACAATTGGCCGTAGCTCCAATGGGTCGGCGCCAGCGGCACGCGGCTGCCGGGAACCACAAGAGAAAGGCGCTCGGCATTATCGCGCGTCGCCTCGACGCGGATGTCCGCGCTCTCGACCGTGCGAACACGGGCGCGTTCCGTCCGCTCGCTGACTGAGCGATGGAGGTCAGAGAGCGAGAGGTAACGCTCGTCGTCCGGGCGAGAGAACCACTCGGACGATACGCGGCCGATGCGCTCGCCGCGCGAAATGTCGACCTTGAAGCCGGAGGATACGGCGGGCGGGCTGGAAATCATGGAATTCATAAGTCGTCTCCTAAAACGTGAAAGCCCGGCGCGAGGGCCGGGTTGGTGGAAAGAAAAGGGATGAAGCTCAGCGCGCTGGCGCGGGGTGGATGCGGTCGTCGTCAAACTCGACATTTTCGATGACGGGCTCCGTCCCGTCCGCTGTGACGCGATCGATGTAGATGATGGTGCCTTCACGCCGTTGATCGATCTCGATGTGTTCCGGCTGATCGGATGCCTCCATGGCCACCGTAGCGCTCGTCTTGGCTTTCTCGATCGCCTCAGCATCGCTGTCGGCCTCGAGGGCGAATCCGTCATAGGCACTCAGCCAGAATCCGATTTTGACTTTGTATTGCATCATAGACGCTCTCCCTCGGCGAGATTGTCGGGATCGCGAGCGCCTGCGAGGATCGCCTCGCCACGGGCGACGGCGGAGACGGCACGCTCGATCCAGTCATCCGACGCCGCCCGGCCGGCCTGAACGTCCGCGAGAAGCAACTTCAGCAAGCCAAGCAGGATCTCGAAGTGCCGTACCTTCCGCTCGCTCGCTTCCGCAAAGTGCGAGGGAACAGGGATCGCCTGGCCGGAATAGGCAGCATCGACCCCGTTCCATATGCCGGAAATGTAGTTCTCGCCGGCGTCTTCGTAGCTCAGCTTTTCGCCGGACCAGTCATCGTCCTCGATGGCTTGCCGGCATGCGAGCGCAACGGTGTCGGCCTGGTAGGTACGATGACGGTAGGCTGGCAACCGGTAGCTTGTCTCAATGGTGCAGTCGGGCATCTCAAGCTCCTGAAACGAAAGGGCCCGGTCGCCGCTATCGCGCCAACCGGTCTGGTGAAGTGGGATTGGATCGGTGGGGCGTAGCTCACCGCGAAACGCTCGCGACCCGCAGTCCTGCGAGTGGGCTTCAGTCGATTGCCTGGAAGATCTCCGAGGCCTCGGGATGATCCGCCGAGTAGGCGTGGAGGCGCTCATATCCTTCGACGAGTCGATCGGACTGAAACTGGAATGACAGGTGCGAGAAGGCGAACATCGTGGCGATGATTCCGGCGGCCTCGGCGGAGACCTCGCCCTGGAAGCATGTGACGTCACCGGTAATCCGGAAACGTGTCCTGGATCTGGGTGCGAGGAAAAGCGGCTTGCTCTCGTGCTCGAAGAAGTCCCAAGAACCGCCACGATAGTCGAGAGGGCTCAGCCTTTCCATCCAGGCATAGACGGCATTCTCGGCGACGAGCAGGTGCGAACGGCCGAAGAGGGTCGGCAGGAAATCCTGACGGGCTTCGTCGGGGACGATCACCGCGCGCGGGGTATCGTTCAACATCACGCCACCCTCCCTTCGACAGCATCCGCGCAGATTTCCTCGACGCAAACCTCCTCGAGGCGGATATTGATGTGACCGCTCTCTTCGACCCAACGACGGGCGTCGGCCATGTTTGCCGCAAGGTAGAGCAGGATGCTGTGGGCGCCGTATTCCTGAAGGACACGAACTTCGCCGGCGAGGGGGCGACGGACAACCTCGAACGAGAGATCGCTATCGAGTGGAAAGGCTTCGCGGGCGGCGATCGCAGCATCGCGGTCCATTTGAAACTCGCCCGGTAGGAGCGTAATCGCGCCTGCCGTCGACCAGATGATGCTGGAACGAGGCGGCGTGCATCGCACGAGCCAACCGGCACCATTGCATTTCTTCCAGGCGGCGAGGGCATCGGCGTCCTCGTCGGATGGCCGGGGAACGGAATTGCGAAAGGAGATCATCGCGCCGATCGGCGCGCGTTCATAGATGGTCATGACGGACATGTTCGTCTCCGAGTTTCGAGAAACAGAATGGCCCGGCGCGACGGCCGGGCCTTGGATCGATCGTTGTTGGTCCGAGGATTTATTCCGCGGCTTCGAGATGCCCGCCCTGATCGTCATCAGCGTCGGCGGAAGTCTGCTCGCCATCCAGCTCCTCGGTCAGGAAGGCCGGCAGCACGACGTCGCCGGCTTCGACGGCCTCGTCGTCGACGGTCACCGCATCGTTCGTCTCCGCAATCCCGACCTCCTCGGCGATTTCGTCTGCGGGATAGCGCAACACTTCGGGGAGCCATCCGCTACCGTCGAGCAGCCGGGCCGCTTCGCGCGCCATGTCCGGCTTCTTCAGGTGATCGATAAGCTGGGCCGACTGATCGCCCTTTGCTTCTCGAACGGCCTGCAGGATGTGCGCCTTGGTCACGCGGCCCAGATAGTTGTCGACCGTCGGCGTCCAGCCCGCGCCCACCATGCCGAACCCGATCGTCTGAGCCAGCTGCACGGCATGCTGGTTTTCCCTGGTCCGGCGGTTCCATTGCTGGATCGTGGCGTTCAGCGACGTCGACGCGCAATGCGCAAACAGCGCCATCCGGCTGTCCTGATCGAGGGCGATCAGGTAAGCCCAGACCGCATCGGCGTCACCCGGAAGATCGTGCCCCCAGGCCTCCTGGCGCTGTTCGATCTCCTTCGCCCAGACCGTATCGGAAAGGCCCTGCGTCTTGGTCGAGACCGTATGCTGCACCGAGATTTCCAGGCACGACGTCGTGCGGACGTGATAGAACGTGTTCAGCACGAGCAGGTGCAGCATAGCGATGAAGGCTACCATCGGCTCGTTGGCAAGCGCGTTCCTGAGCGCAAGCGTGCGGGCAGCGGTCAGGTCTTCGATGAGCCGTTCCGAGAGCGGCCGGATCTTGCCGTCGTCCTCGTCCGGCTCCTCGACACCAACGGGCTTACCGTTGATCGTCACACCACCCCCTGCGGCAGCGGCGGTGTTGTCGCCATCGTCACCATCCTGCTCGACGCCATCACCATCCTGCGCCTCGACGACAGGTTCGTCTTCCGGCCGGACGAAGCCGCGCTCGATCCTGAGTTCGCCGTTGCCGGCCAGCGAGATGAAGGCGCCGCCGCGAGCGACGTCCTCGGGATCGAGAACAAAGGGGCGTTCATTCAGCGCCGTCAGCTGGGCGTCGAGATCGTCGAGGTGCGCCTCCGTCTCCTCGGAATAGTCGTCGGCAGCTTCGTATTCCGCGTTGAGCTTTTCGAATTCTGCCGTCAGGGCATCATGACGCGCGAGTTCCTCCTCGGTGAGCTCCGGCTGCTTTCCGTAAAAGCGGCGAAGGCCGGCAGCGTGGCCGAAGTGGAAGTCGATGGCGGAATCGACCCACTTCCAGCCCTCGTCGGCCTTCAGCGCTTCGGCATCGGCCGTCAGCTTCTCCAACACGAGCTGTTCGAGCAGCGCCGGATCCTGGAGCCATCCGCCGTTGTCCTGCTCGAAGAGATCACGCATGACAATGCCGCCGGCGGCCTCATAGGCTCCGATGCCGACATAGACCGCACGGCGATCGCTCGCCCGGATCGCCGTTTCGGTGAGCAGCCGGCGGATATAGTAGGGATCGGTGCTTTGCGTGCGCGAAATCGTCTCCCAGACCTGCTCCTGCCGGGCATGATCCTTGGTGATCGAGAACGCCATGACCTGGCCGAGCTTCATCTGGTCATCGCCATAGAGTTCGAGCAGGCGGGGCGACACCGACGCCAGCCGGAGGCGCTGCTTCACCGTCGCGACCGAGATGTGGAAGCGAGCGGCGATCTCCTCCTCGTCGAGCCCCTGCTCGCGCAAAACCATCATCGCGCGAAACTCATCCAGCGGATGAAGGTCTGCACGCTTGACGTTTTCGGCGAGCGAGTCCTCGGCCTCCAGCGTTTCGCCTTCGCTGACGATGCAGGGAACGGCCGTGGTCTTCGTCAGTTGCTTCCGGTCTACCAGAAGCTTCAGCGCGCGATAGCGGCGTCCGCCGGCAGGAATGCGGTAGATGCCGGTCTCCTTGCCCTCGGCGTCCCGTTCCGGACGCACGTTGATGCTGGTCAGCAAGCCACGGCGAGCGATGTCGTCGGCAAGTTCCTCGATAGAGACGCCGGCCTTGGTCTTGCGGACGTTCTGCTGGCTGAGGACGAGCTTGTTGAAGGGGATATCGCGCCCGACGTTGAGCGCGATCTTCTGAATGGCCTGTGCCATGTCATTTCTCCGCGGCGGACCGGCCGGAGCCTCTCTCCAGCCACCTCAATCCGCCACGAACGCCCCGTCCCCCCCTCTCCCTCTTTTACCGGCCGCCGCCCTCACCGCCTGCCGCCAGCGCCCGCGTCGCTGCTGGCGTCCCGCATGGACCTGTTCAGCCAGATCGTCATCTGCTGCCGCATGATGCCGATCGGCGCGCAGATTTCCGCTATCGCCGCGCTCCCCGTGACAAAGCCATCCTCCTGAAAGAGGTCGACGAAGTGCTGCATGACGTCGAGATAGAGAGCGCCACCGACCAGGCAGACATCGACGAACGGTTTCCGACCATGCTCCGTCATCGAGGCAATGTGCATCCCCGGATGCTCTCCGGATGGCATCACGCGCCGCTGTGTTTTTGGCGGCGGCCATCGCGTGCCGAGGCCGCCGGCCTTCATCGTGGCCGCGATCTCCGGCGTCATCCGCCGGTCGTAGTTTTCGATGGTGGTCTTGGCCTCGCGAAAACCGTACTCGGCCGACAGAAAGGCAACCCGTGCCTTCTGCTCGAAGGGATCGACACGACGCAGTGTGCGCCAGAGCGGCCCATCGTATCGGTCGCGCGCCGGCAGATATTGCGGACCATCACGCTTGGTCATCGAGCAGGATAGGATCAGCAAGCGGTGTGTGGGCGACGGGCGGGTCATGCGGCCCTCCCCCTGCTGGCGTGCATGTTTAGCAGCTCGGCATAGCGCGCATGGATCGATGCCCGATCGCGGTAGCGAGCCCGAAACCCCAGCATCGCGCTCACCTCCGAGCGTACCTCCGCGAGAAGGTCGGCCTCGTCATTGGACAGCATCCGGGTCGGCCATCCTTTTACATAGAGCATCGGCTTCGTCAGCCGGCGTTCCGCTTCACGACGGCGGTCCGCCTTTTCCTTGGCCATGTTGAGAAGATCGCGGATCCTCGGCTGAAGGAGATGGGGGGCGATATCACCTAGCCACCGGCTGCTCTGAAACGCAAACGTGCTGCGGCATTCCAGGCCAACCATATGGCGGTAGAGATCCTGAGCTTCGGGCTGCGCCGCGGCGGCTACCAGATCGGGAAGGCTCGACATGATACAGAAACGGCAGGACACACGTGTGAGGCCAAACCGGCGATAGGCGGGATGGGGTTCGATGCCCCAGAAATCGAGCGACGAAAAGACTTCGGCCTCGGACCAGTCAAAAATCGGCCGCCAGGTCCATATCCGCTCGCCCGGTTTGTGATCGAAGATTTCGGCGCGGGCGCGCTGCGGGCTTTCCTCGCGCCGGACGCCGGTCACGCTAATGATCGGCAGTCTTGAGAACCGGCGTTTGAGTTCCGCATGGATTTTTGAGGTCTTCATCTCGGACGTGCAGAACCTCATCGCCGGCGTGCTCCAGCATGGGACGAGCGTCACGGTGCTGAGGTTTTCGTAGCGCGCGACGTTGGATCGCCAGCGGCTTTCCCAGCGGTCCATCAGCCCACCTTGCTTGCGGCGGACGACAATGAGTTCGGCGCCGAGGCGATCGGCCAATTGCGCGCAGGTCGGCAGCGAATCCGCCCACTCGACCGAGCCGAGGTCGGCATGGATCAGCAGGCGCGGGCCGGAATATCCGATCCTGTCGAGGTACTCGAAGGTCGCCATGGCTGCGGCCTGGCTGTCCTTGCCGCCCGAAACGCCGATGGCGACGGCCGCGCCTTGCTCGAGCAGACCTGCAATCGGCGGAAGGATGGAAATCGACGGGAAAGCGCGGGTAATCGATATCGCCGGCCGCGTCTTATGGGTGGCAATTCGCTGGCGCGCGGGGTCCACATTCGGATTGTAACGCATGGTGCGGCTCCATGGCGAGCAGCCGGAGCCTCTCTCCAGCCTCTCAACCCGCCGCCGCCGTTCCGCCCCCCTCTCCCTCCTCCGTCGCCGATCCCCTCTCCCCATTTCCGGCCGCCCGCGCCATCGGCACGGTTCGGAAAGTGGCATGTTGTGCAGGGGCGGGTGAAGAAATTTAAGGACAAATTCAACGGGATGTCCTATCTTCCGCCCCGAAGCGGTACGTGCCGCTTTGGGGCGTGGAAACCCCTGTGAACGGTTGGTGCTGGCCGATACAGCATCACCTCCTTGACCTTTGGGTCGGGGGGCCTGACGCTATGTCCAGGTTCTCCGAACTAAAAGCTCAGGGCCGTTTCACACGGTTTCCAACCCCCCGATCATGGGGTCATCGAGCATTGAACGGCGGGGACGCACCGCCGAAGTTGCTTCAGGAGAAACCGTTGGTTGAAGGTCTCGTCTTCACTTTCTATACCTACGCCGACGCCCGTATTCCGCGCGAGGAGCGCTGGAAGCCGACAGGGCTGCGCGATATTTTCTTCGACACCTACGATGAAGTAAGGCGCACCGTTCTTGCGATGCGCGACGACATCGCCGCCGATCCCGACATGGAATGGGAGACGACGAATATCGAAAAGGTGGAGACCGTCCCGATTTGTCAGTCCAGCGTCCTGGCGTTGCTGAACAACGGCCCTGGAGCCTTTGTTGCGGACTACGAAGTCATCGAGACCATCGGTTGATAGGTTTGCACGACCTCACTGAGATGAACTGCGCCACCTCTCGCCCGACATCAATGCCGATCCCGAGTGACTTGTGCAGCAAGTGCATGCGGCACCCCTCCATCGACTGGCGCCAGGTCGCGTGAGACCACGCCATGGACGGTGAGCTGCTTACCCACTTTGACGACGCGGGCTTTGCGTCTCGTCTGCCGTGAACATCTTTACTTTCTCGGCCATTCCACTTATATATTCTCCGCAAGGAGAACGATTATGGCGACGACGTATCGAGAGTATACCCCAGCTGAAGCAGCTGCGGTCAGCGGGATTGCTGTAAAGACCGTGCACAATGCCATCGACAAGCGCATCGTCTCGACGGCAACGTCTAGGACTGGCGGTCGAGCGTTGACGGACGACGATCTTCTGCACCTCAAGCTGTGGTATGGCGTTGGTTCGATCCTCTCCGCCGAACGCAGGAAGCGTCTTTTCGATGCAATCGCCGATGATCCGAAAGCTGAGACGGTCCGGGCCGACGATTACCTTATCGTCGATGTCGCCCGCGCGCGCCAGCAACTGGCGGCTCGCGCCGATGCGCTGCGGGAGGCTGAGGCTGCAATCCACAGCGTCAAAGGCGTTGCCGGTGGAGATGCCGTTTTCAAAGGCACCCGCGTTCCTGTCCGCGCTATCGCCGGCATGAAAGCACAGGGCGCTGCTGTGGAGGAGTTGCTCGACGGCTATCCTGCCCTCACCGCGCGTATGATCGAGTGGGCAGAAATCTGGACCGCCGCCCATCCGGCGCGTGGCCGACCCAAGACGCTTTCCGAGCAGGGGTTGCGCTTGAAGGAGTCGAAGAAGGTTCCTTTGAAATCCGTCTCGCGGCCATCGGCAGGCTCGCATTCGTGAAATTCCTGATTGATGAATGCCTTCACACGTCGCTCGTGACCGTGGCTCAGACCCGTGGCCACGAGTGTTTTCACGTCAATTGGCTGGGATTGAGCGGAGAGACCGATTGGGATCTCATGCCGCGCATCGTCGAAGGCAATTTCACCTTCGTAACGAACAATGCCCGCGACTTCCGAAAGCTCTATGCGAAGGAAGAGCTGCATGCGGGCCTCGTCATCATCGTCCCGCAGGTTCTGCCGGCTCGGCAACGCGAGATGTTCAATGCCGTGCTGGACGAGCTGGCGAACAGTGACGAGCTTCTCAACGAAATCATCGAGATTTCCGTCGAGGAGGACGCGCTCGTGATTACCCGATACGTCCTCCCGGAAATCGGATAGGCGCCGCCTGGACGCTGGAGCGAAATGCTCTTCGCTGAGCCGGAGAGCCCCAGGCTATTAGTGAAAATTCCGGCTCTTGACCTTCAATCGATCGATTAAGAGGTCGGGAACATAGATGTCGCGCGCGGGCGCCGCCGCCTTCGGCCGCTCGCGCGAATCCGGTGCGCCATTGCCGCGCGCGAATACGTCGCCCCGGCCATGCGGCAAGGGAAATCGTTCGTCCCGCTCGCCCAGCCGGCCGAGATCGTCCGACAGGTCAAACAGCCGCTGCGCGACGAGATGAACGACGTCCCCTTCCCGTTGGATCTTGCCGTTGATCGCCATCATCGATGCGGAGAGAAGAACGCGGCGCTGGCGCTCGAACAGTGTCGGCCAGACCACCGCGTTGACGATCCCGGTCTCATCTTCGAGGGTGAGAAACATCACGCCCTTGGCTGAGCCCGGCCGCTGGCGCACCAGCACCAGGCCGCCGGTCATCAGCCAGCGGCCGTCGCGCTCGGCCATCGCTTCGGCGCATGTCACCATCCCCTTCTGGCGAAGGTCTTTGCGGAGGAAGGCGATCGGGTGCTGGCGGAGGGTGAGGCCGGTGTGGGCGTAATCTTCGACGACCTCGTGCCCTGCCCTCATCGAGGGCAAGGCGACCGAGGGCTCCTGCA